>Ga0126306_10001163_pt1 | contig 13824 bp, 13 predicted proteins | sample Plot27_FD_92592 | JGI IMG/M metagenome (GOLD analysis project Ga0126306, IMG submission 92592) | Serpentine soil microbial communities from UC McLaughlin Reserve, CA, USA - Plot27 | ecosystem: Environmental > Terrestrial > Soil > Grasslands | place: USA: UC McLaughlin Reserve, Lake County...
ATCAAACCTGACGTGGTGATCCTGCTCATCGGCGAACGCCCCGGTTTGGGCCGCGCCGAATCGATGAGCGCTTACATGGGTTACAAACCCAAGTATGGCGACACGGATGCCGATCGCGATGTGGTCTGCAACATCTTCGAGGGCGGCGGAACCAATCCGTTGGAAGCTGGTGCGTTCGTCGTCCAGCTCGCTCAAAATATGCGCAAGAGTCAGGCTTCTGGTGTGAAGTTAAAATTGGCAAAGTAAAAGAGAAAATCTATGGCAATCCTCGACCCTCTTTATGGAACCCCTCTCGCGGTCCAATTGATCCCCCAGGTGGATCGTAACTTCGCGGAACATCTCAAGCTGCGAGACGCCCAGCGTTCCATTGGGCTTCTCAGCGTGGATAACGACGATGCCACGTATACTGCCATCGATGAAGCCACCAAAATGGCAAACGTGGAAGTGGTCTACGCGCGGTCTTTTTACGCCGGCGCCAAACACACGTCGGGAAAATGGTCAGGGGAGATCATGGCGATACTCGCCGGACCGGATCCTGCCGAAGTTCGAGCGGGATTGAACGCGGCAGTCGATTACATCAAGACCAGGGCGATCTGGTATTCTGCCAATGAGGATGACTCCATTGCCTTCTTCCCGCATGTCATTTCCAGGACCGGGTCTTATCTATCGGGTGTTTGCAATATTCCGCTCGGTTCGCCAATCGCCTATCTCGTGGCGACTCCGAACGAAGGCTTGGTCGCATTGGACGCGGCGCTCAAAGCCGCAGACGTTACAATTGTCGCTTTGACGATGCCGCCTTCCGAAACCAACTACATGGGTGTGATGCTCACCGGTGACCAACCCGCCTGCAGAGCCGCAGCAATGACGTTCCAGGATAAAGTGTTAGAGGTAGCGAGTCATCCTTTTAATTACTAACCTGTCAGTGCGAGGAATGAAGCGACGAAGTAATCTCATGTACTATGAATCCTCTAAATAAAATGAGATTGCCACGGCGGAAAAACACCGCCTCGCAACACTTGTACCTGCCTCAAGTGCAGGTGTGACAAATGGACATAAACTATGGCCGACCTAGATAAAGATCTTCTCTCCATTCAGGAAGCTCGCACACTGGCTGTGCAGGCGCGCGACGCCCAGCGGAAATTTCTGACCGCCACGCAAGCCGAAGTCGATCGGATCTGCGCGGCGATGGCCCAGGCGGCCGCCGAGGCGGCGGTCACACTCGGAAAAATGGCAACCGAAGAGACGGGCTATGGTGTTCCCGAGCATAAGACCCTCAAGAATTTATTGTCGTCGCAATTACTGTGGGAAGCGATCAAGGATATTCCTACGGTGGGCGTCATTCGCAGTGATCCACAGAAGCATACCTACGATATTGCCTGGCCGATGGGCGTCGTTGCGGCCCTCACGCCCAGCACGAATCCCACCTCCACAACAATGTATAAGACGCTGATCTCCGTCAAGGCCAAGAACGCGATCATCGTTGCGCCGCATCCATTTGCGGCGAAGTGCTGCGCCGAGACTATTCGTATCATGGCGGAGGCGGGAGAGCGGGCAGGTATGCCAAAGGGCCTGATCGCCTGTATGACCCATGTGTCTTTACAGGGCACGCAGGAATTAATGAAGCATAAGTATGTGGCGGTCATCCTTGCGACGGGCGGGTCCGATATGGTGCGCGCCGCGCATTCGGTTGGAAAGCCCGCCTATGGAGTGGGACCGGGTAATGTCCCCGTGTATGTGGATCGTTCGGCAGATATCCAGCGTGCTGCCAAATATATCGTCGCCTCGAAGGCGTTCGACCATTCGGTGATCTGCGCCACGGAACAGGCTGTCGTGGCGGACCGACCGATCGCCGCCCAGCTTGAAGAGCTGATGAAGGCGGAAGGCGCCTATTTTGTCGATGATAAGATCAAGCAAATTCTGGCGAAGAATTTGTTCGTCGGTCATCTGCCGAATCCAAAGGCGGTCGGGAGGAGTCCGCAGCAGCTCGCGCAGATGTATGGTTTCAGTGTCCCCGATTGGGCGCGTATTCTGGTCGTGAGACTGAATGGCGTCGGGACGGAGGAGCCGCTCTCAGGGGAAAAATTGACCACCGTTCTCGGTTGGTACGAAGTGGATGGCTGGGAGGCAGGTTGTGACCGCAGTATCCAGCTCATCAACTATGGCGGGCGCGGCCACTCGCTCGTCATCCACGCCCAGGATGAAAATGTGATCATGCGTTTTGGATTGGAGAAGCCCGTCTACCGCATCGTGGTCAATACGTTTGGAACGCTCGGAACAACCGGCTATACCACCGGGGTGATGCCCGCGATGACTCTTGGGTCTGGCGGTGTGGGCGGCGCGATCACCGGCGATAACATCTCGGTCCATCATTTGTATAACATCAAGAAACTCGCCTATGAGATTCGCACCGCTCCGGAAGCTGCTTTCGCGCCAGGCTCGACGGATGACGCTGCCCAGAGACGCTTGTTCACGGGTGGCTCCTACTCCGCGCCTGCGTCGGCACCCTCGAGCCATCCGGATGCGCAAGTGGAAGAGATCGTGAGAAGAGTACTGTTGGAGTTGAAGAAATAATTGCGGAGTCAACGACTCCCGTCCTTTGACTCTCATTTGGATTAGAAATTAGATGCCAGAGACGGAACTGTATCTGTCTCTGACATCCGATGTCTAATCGGAAACAATATTTTAAAAGGAGAGTACGACTATGCCCGTAGATGTTGCCATGATAGCTCTTGGAATGGTTGAGACCAAAGGTCTGATCGGCGCGATCGAAGCCGCGGACGCCATGGTCAAAGCCGCGAATGTGACCCTCATCGGCAGTGAGTATGTCGGTGGCGGGTTCGTAACCGTTATGGTGCGCGGTGACGTCGGTGCGGTGAAAGCCGCGACAGATGCAGGTGCGGCGGCCGCGAAGCGCGTCGGCGAACTCGCCTCGGTGCATGTGATCCCCCGACCGCATACCGATGTAGAGATGATCCTGCCGCAGAATTCAAAGGGTTCCTTCGGCGGACGCGGAAGCAAGTAGAAAAGTACACAAGGAATCGAGTAGGCACGTCACACACGCAGCTCTTCCGTGTATACGTGTGGACATGTTTACCTCCTTATGTCGCGTCAACTGTTCACTGCTGAAGATATTCGTCGTCTCGCGCGCGAGCGTGCCGAGACTCTTTTGCTCGCGCCAGAGGATATCCTCACCCATGAAGCTGCCGATGTCGCCTATGCACTGGGTGTGAAGGTAATCCGCGAAACGGGTTCCACTGGCAGCCTTAAAAAAGATTCGCCGTCCATCACGACCCTGCCACCATTGAAAGTCGTGCGCATGGCGAATGTCCAGGTGGAGCCGTTTCTTGAGGGCAAAACCACTCCAGGCACCAATGTCTGGTTGAAGGATGTTGTCATGACGCAGGATCGCTCGCCGATGGGCGCGGGCTACATGTCGCTCTACAAAGGCGAGATGCAATGGACTCTGACCTATGACGAGATCGACATCGTGCTCGAAGGTGAACTGGTGATCACGCGCGGCGCTGAGCAGGTGCGCGGAAAAACCGGTGATGTGATCTACATCCCTAAAGGATCGAGCATCACCTTTGGAACGCCGAATTGGACCCGCTTTGTGTATGTAGTCTTCCCTGTGAACTGGAACGAGAAATGAAAGGATTACCTGTCATTGCGAAGGCGATAGCTCGAAGCAATGAGGAGCACCGATGAATCCGAATCTAGCTGATCTCCTCACTCAAACCGACCGCGTCATGTCTGGGCTGAATGGCTGGCGCGCCGACCCGCAGGTACCGCGTCCCTCCAGCAGCTCTATCCATGTCGGTGTGGATCTTGGGACTGCTTATACGGTGCTTATCGTGCTTGATGAGAACCATCAACCGATCGCCGGCGCCTACCAGTTCGCCCAGATTGTGCGGGATGGCCTGGTCGTTGACTTTGTTGGTGCCGTGGATTTGCTTCGCAAAATGAAGGCACAGATTGAAGAAAGACTTGGGTTTACTCTTATGACTGCCGCGAGTGGATATCCACCGGGCGTACCACAAGCTGAAGTGCGCGCGACGGCAAATGTGTTGTTCGGTGCCGGGTTGGATTGCACAGGTCTGATCGATGAACCATCTGCGGCAAATAACGTCCTGCAGATCAAAGATGGCGCAATTGTGGATGTTGGTGGCGGGACGACTGGAATTGCCGTTCTCAAAAAAGGCAAAGTAGTGTACACCGCCGATGAGCCGACGGGCGGAACCCACTTTTCGCTGGTGATCGCGGGCTCCACAGGCTCCACCTTCGAGGAAGCCGAGGAGTTGAAGAAAGATCCAAAGGAACAAACCCGGCTCTTTCCGGTGATCCGACCGGTGATGGAAAAAGTCGGCACGATCGCCCGGCGGCATATTGCCGGACACAAGGTTGATAAGATTTATCTGGTTGGTGGCACCTGCGCCTATCCCGGCATGGCTGAAGTGATACAGGAAGTGACTGGAATTGAGACAGTGTTGCCAGGCAACCCGTTGTTTATCACACCGCTTGGGATCGCGATGAATAATTAGACTCACTCTTGTCATTGCGAGCCCGAAGGGCGTGGCAATCTCATGGAAGACAACAGGAGATTGCTTCGTCGCAACGAACGCTCCTCGCAATGACGGGAAATTATGGAGCATTATGGCTGATCAATTCTCATTACGTGTTTATTCCTATCTCGACCGCATGCAGGCGCAATATGCGGCATTTGTCGGTACGATCACGCAAGGTGACCTGCCCACCGAAGGGATGGCTTCGTTATATGTGGAAGTCGCCCCCGGCAACGAGGTCTTTCGTCTGGTGGATATTGCTGTCAAATCCACGGAGGCCAAGCCCGGTGCGCAGCTGGTTGAGCGCGAATTCGGTATGTTCGAAGTCCATTCCAGGACACAAGCCGAAGTGCTGGAAGCCGGGCGGATCATTCTGGATCGGCTGGGACTCAACATTGCGGAACGCATCAAGCCATTCATCGCCTCGGTGCAGATCATTACTAACGTTGACCCGTATCAGGCGCAACTGTTGAATCGGTTCCGCCGCGGCTCGATGCTTGTCCCGGGCGAAACGATGCTGGTGCTGGAATGCGCACCAGCCGCGTACATCAACTACGCCTGCAACGAGGCCGAGAAGGGTTCGAACATCAAGATATTGCACATTTCGTCCGTCGGTCGTTTTGGGCGCATGTGGCTCTCTGGCTCTGAAGCAGAGATCCTGACCGCACGGAACGCGGCGGTGAAAGCCCTGGAAGGTATCGAGGGCCGGCCCGAAAAATAATCCGGATGTCGCTGCGGCAATCTCTCTGCTCTCCCGCAACGACGAAACGTTGAGGATGTGCTTATGGCGAAAATTTTCTATACGGAACGGGACATTGACGACCTGAAATCGCGCGGTGTGGACAGCATCGATGTGACTGACAACGTTGTGTTGACAGACCTGGCTGTTGAACGCGCCATGAAGCATGGGATGAAGATCAACCGCCGCGAACAGTCATCGCCCAAAGCGGTCTATAGCCCATCGGTGAACACCTATGCGGCGTATGCCAGAGAAGCACCGCGTGAAAGTGCAACTGATTCAGAGCTCAAGCAAAAGATCAAGTCAGCCGTGTTGGCAAAACTGGACGGTCAGGTGGATGAGCGATTGTTGGATGCTGTCATCACCCGCGTCTTGGCAGGAATGAAATAATTTATCAGAGAAAGTTAACAAAATAACAGGTTTTTCGTTATACTTTCCATATGGAATTATCAGCGGCTATTCATTTATTGGGTGATATTCTAGGGGAGGTGATCAGCGAGCTTGAATCACCGGAATTATTTGCAACAGAGGAGCGTATCCGCGCGGCGGCAAAAGAGCGCCGGGGCGGAAATGCCGCTGCGGGGAAACAATTGGAAGCGGAGGTCGAAGCGCTGGATATTAATGCCGCGCGGGCCATCTCTGCCGCGTTTACAGCCTATTTCGACCTGGTCAATCTGGCGGAGGAGTATCAGCGCGTCCAGCAGTTACGCGAGCGCGAACGGATGCTTTCCCCCGAGCCGCTCAGTGAATCGGTCGGGGATGCCATTGCTTCCTTTAAGGAAGACGGAGTGACTTCTGAACAATTAAAGACCCTGCTCGATCGACTGTGCATTGAACTGGTACTGACGGCACATCCCACAGAAGCCCGCCGCCGCACCGTCACCTCCAAGATCCAACGCATGGCGTTGCTGCTTGCCCAGATTTCCAGTAATGATTTTACTCCGCGTGAAAGAGAGAAGACCCGTTCTGCCATACACGCTGAAATCGCCAGCCTCTGGTTGACAGACCGTGACCGCACCGTTCAACCCGCCGTCACCGATGAGGTGCGGACCGGGCTGTACTTTGTCGATAATGTTTTTTGGGATGCGGTACCAAACCTTTACGAAGACCTGGAGCGGGCGCTTGCTTCACACTACCCTGAAATCGCTCCGCCCTCCACCTGGCTTCGCCTTGCCTCCTGGATGGGCGGCGACCGTGATGGCAACCCAAATGTGACCCATGTGGTCACAGCGGAAACATTGCGTCTGCATCGTGGCCTGGCTGTGGAAAAGCATCGCCGCAGCCTGCAGGAGCTCTCGCGCAGGCTCAGTGTGAGCTCCCGCCGCCTCGAACCCTCGCCCGACCTCCGGGCATGGATCGATTCCCGCCGTCCGCTTCCTGAGCATGTGGCGTTTATCGAAGAACGCTATCCAGCAGAGCCTTATCGTCTTGTGCTTTCCCTGCTCGCCAGTGATCTGGCGGATGCATCGCGGGATGATATGACCGCGCGTCTGCTGGAACGCACGCCCCACCAGGCGCGCATTCGTTTAGAGGAACTGCTTGAACCACTCGATCTGATCGCTTCCAATCTGCCTGCCTCCCTCGAGCAGGATGAGATCCAAAAGGCCCGTCGTCAAATGAAGATATTCGGGTTGCATTCCATGCGCCTGGATATTCGCGAAGACTCAAGCCGCCTCAATACCACATTAGATGAAACGCTCCGCGCCCTCAACGTCAGGTCCAATTTTGCAGAGATGCCTGAACAGGAACGGCTCGCGCTGCTCACCGAACTCCTTGGCTCCAAATTACCCGAGCTTTCGGCGCAGCCAGGAATTACCTCTGCGACAGCCGAGACGTGGGCGCTGTTCCAATTGATCAAGCGTGTGTACGATGTCTATGACGCAGAGCTACTAGGACCATTTGTCATCTCCATGTGTCAGTCTGCAGCAGATGTCTTAAGTGTGCTGCTGCTGGCGCGTTGGACAGGTTGCGATAACGGTTTGCAGATTGTGCCGCTCTTCGAGACCATTGAGGATTTGCAGGCTGCGCCAGCCATCTTTGAGAGCCTGATCAGGTTGCCGCTCTATCGGGAACATCTCGCCACCTGTCAGGACGAGCAAATGATCATGATCGGCTATTCGGACAGCAACAAGGATGGCGGATATGTCATGTCAAACTGGGCGCTGTATCAAGGGCAGGAGAATATTTCCAGGGTCGCTCAAAAACATCACATTGCATTGACGATCTTTCACGGCCGCGGCGGGACGATTGCCCGCGGAGGCGGTCCCGCTAATCGTGGGATCCGTGCACAGCCCTCCGGCAGTATCAACGGTCGTTTCCGCCTCACAGAACAGGGTGAGGTGATTGCTGCCCGATATTCCAACCTCGAGCTTGCTCATCGTCATCTCGAGCAATTGGTGCATGCTGTTTTGGTGGCATCTTCACCTGCAAAGACAAAGGCTGAGATTCCGGCCCCGTGGCGGGCAGCCATGGATCAAATGTCGGGTACGGCCCATAAAATATATCGCGCGCTTGTTTATGAAAATCCAAAATTCATTGAGTTTTGGCAGACCGCAACCCCATTGGACGAGATCAAACGATTGCACATTGGTTCGCGCCCTGCGGTGCGCGGCAAGAGCAGTGAAGTGAGCAAGATCCGCGCCATCCCCTGGGTGTTTTCCTGGATGCAAAGCCGCTTCAACCTGCCCGGATGGTTTGGGCTTGGCTCCGCGCTGGTGTCCATAAAAAACGATGACCTCCTGCACGAGATGTACCACGGCTGGTCTCTTTTCAAAACGATGCTCGATAACGCGGAGATGTCTTTACTAAAGGCGGATATGGGGATCGCTTCCCTGTATGTGGACCTGGTCCCTGATAAGAAACTGGCGGGCGATATGTTTCGTTCGATCAGTGCGGAATACGATCAGACACGCGAAATTGTTTTGGCCATCAGCCAACATGCGAACCTGCTGGAGGAAGAGCCTGTTACGCAAAACGCGGTCCAGTTGCGGAATCCCTACGTTGACCCGCTGAACTATATCCAGGTGGAAATGCTGCGCCGCATCCGGTCCCTGTCCGACCAGGAAGGGGAGGAAGCGGAAGGCATTCGTGAAGTGATCACGGTCACGATCAATGGCATTGCTGCCGGGTTGAGAAACACGGGGTAAATTTTGCAGCAATGGTTTTTGAATGCCTCTAAATTCAGTCGGGGAAGATGGCTCCAAATGCTTTCCAAAGACCGACCGCGCCGCCAACCGTCATTCCCAGGCCAGTGATTAATCCCAGAACTCTGTAATAACTACTTTGCAGGCTTAAGACTTGTGAAAGGAGATCCCCTTGAAAGAAGGTGGCAAGGATATGCATATTAAATGCCAGCAATCCGATGCCTAAAAGGAGGGTCCCAATACTCAAAAAAAGTAATAAGGGAGTCTGCCGTACTGCAATCGTGCGCTTGTGTTGTGCTTCAACCAGCACGATCAATCGTTCCGCGTCCTTCCAGTTAAGTTCACTTCGCTCGCAGACTCTTTGAATGATCTGATTACGATCGCGATGTTTTCCTAATTCTTTGACAATGAGGCTGGTAAGTTCTTCGTTCATTTCAGCGATGCTCCTGGATGATTTTGATTGTTATTAATTATAAATGGGGAGTCATTTGTATGAACAATGCAATTCAATTGCGAAGAAATTGTAAGCTTTATACATAAGTGACGTTGAGGATGATGTTTGTCAACACCGCTTGTGACATTCGTTTGCTAAATGAGCATATTCTTATCACTGTCTTATTATGCGCTAAGCAAAACCTGAAAAATCCTAAATGGTCGGTTGTGAACTTTGTTGTTATAGTCATGCACATCACAACGTGCAGCTGCGGCGAATGCATATTATTTCAATTGGACTCAATCACAGCACAACTCCTATTCATCTCCGTGAAAGACTTGCGTTTAATGAGGAACAGGTTCGTGTTTCGCTTTCCCGATTTTCCTGCGGCGAAAACGATTCTTCGCTGGCTGAATTAATACTCATTTCCACGTGTAACCGTGTCGAAATCTATGCAGCCTCCGATAGATTGGCCTATGCTGATCTGGAGGCTTTTTTGTCAGATGCGCGCGGGATCGACATCCAGGAGTTCCATCCCTATTTATATCGTTTCCAGGACATCGATTCCGTGCGTCACTTATTCGATGTGGCGGCTGGCTTGGATTCTCTCGTCGTGGGGGAACCGCAGATCCTGGGGCAGATCACTCGTGCCCTCGAACTTGCCCGAGGTCAGAATGCAGCGGGACCGATGCTGAACCGACTCTTCCAGGCTGCGATCCATGCGGGGAAGCGTGCCCGCACAGAGACGGCTATCAGTCGCAATCCCGCTTCGGTATCGTCCCTGGCGGCATCCGTCGCGGAGAAGGCGCTGGGACATATCAAGACTGCCTTCGTAGTGGTGCTGGGAGCCGGCGAAATGGCTGAATTAACGGTCGAAGCATTACGCAAGCGCGGGGTCGAAAAGATTCGGGTGATCAACCGCACGCTGGAGCGTGCCCAGGCAATGGCAAAACGCTGGAACGCAGAATCTGCCACGTACGAATTCCTCCAGCAGGGGCTGTGTGAGGCGGATGTTTTGATCTCCTCCACGGCCGCGCCGCATCTTGTGGTGGATGCGGCCATGGTCAGCGAGGCGATGCAGTCCCGGGCGGAGCGCCCGCTGGTATTGATCGATATCGCGGTGCCCCGCGATATCGATCCGGAGGCCGCGCAGATCCCCTGCGTGAAACTTTTTGATATCGATCAGCTGAACGACCAGCTCGAAGATTCTTTGACGCGCCGCAAGGATGAAGTGCCTCATGTCAGACGCATCCTTGAGGAAGAACTGTCAGAATTTGAAGATTACTTAAAGTCACTGGAGATGCTGCCGATCATTGTGAATATCCATCAGCAGGCAGAGTCGATCCGCATTGAGGAACTGGAAAAAACCCTGCGCCGTATGCCTGACCTGACGGACGGGGAACGCGAACGTATTGAAGCCCTCACCCAATCGCTGGTCAGGAAATTGCTGGATCATCCCACGAGGCATTTACGTGCCGCAGCCACCTCGCCGCGCGCTCCTGAGGTTGCGGCGCTGGTGCGTACGCTGTTCAATTTACCTGATGAACATTTGACTCCCAAAACGAATGCCGCTGACTGATGTACTACAAGGCGAATCAACCATGAAGCTCATTTTTGCAACCCGCCCTTCCGCGTTAGCCCGCTGGCAAACCCAGTGGGTGATCCATGCATTAAAAACCGTTCACGCCAATCTCGTTTGTGAAGAAAGGGTGATCACCACCCTGGGTGACAAAATTCTCGATCGACCGTTACCTGAGATCGGCGGCAAGGGCCTGTTCACACAGGAACTCGAAAATGAACTCCTTTCAGGTGCGGTCCATTGCGCAGTCCATTCCCTTAAAGACCTGCCGGTTGAAAATCCGGATGGTCTTACGGTCGGATGCATTCCCGTGCGCGCGGACGTACGTGATGCGCTGGTCTCAAGGGATCGTTTTACCCTTGACACGCTTCCCCAAAATGCGATCGTAGGCACGTCGAGCCTGCGGCGCGCAGCGCAACTGCTGGCGGCTCGTCCCGATCTGAAAATCGAGTCTCTGCGCGGCAACGTGGATACACGTTTGCGTAAAGCCTTGGATGGACAATACAACGCAATTATTTTAGCGGGCGCAGGCTTAACTCGTTTGGACCTGGAGCAGCATGTCACAGAATGGCTTCATTTGCATGTGATGTTGCCTGCACCCGGACAGGGTGCCCTGGCTATCCAATGTCGCGCCGAAGATCGAACAACCCTCGGTCTGCTCGCCGCATTGGAGGATGAACCCACACGGGGTGCGGTCACTGCCGAACGCGCGTTCCTCAAAGGTCTCGGCGGCGGCTGTGCAGTGCCGGTCGCGGCGTATGCTGAAGTCGATGTCAGGTCTCACGTGTCAGGGATCAGGTTGACTGGTTTAGTGATTTCAGAAGATGGGAAGAGAGCCATTAAGGTGACTGGCAGCGGCAGTGACGCGGCGCAGCTGGGAGCTGAACTCTCCCAGAAAGCCATCTCACAGGGTGCTGATGAAATCCTGGCGGCGAGCGTAATGAAATGAAGCGAATTCTGACCACCCGCCCGCGGGCACAGGCAGATGATTTTGCTGAAAGACTGCGCTCGGCAGGCTATGAACCGATCTTTTTCCCTGTCATCGAAATTAAGCCCATCGAAAACAATGTCGCCCTCGAACGCGCCCTGTCAAAATTGGAATGTTATGACTGGCTCGTATTCACCTCGATCAATGCAGTGGACGTGGTGTTTCGTCAATTACATGCTTTATCATTGCCACAAGTTGCCGCCATCGGACCGAAAACCGCCGAGGCGCTGCAGGCGCGTGGGATCACTCCTGATTTTGTTCCCAATGAATATGTCGCCGAATCGATCTTGCCCGGGTTGGGAGATATACGGGGCAAGTGGATCTTGCTGCCCCGCGCAGAAATTGCTCGTAAGGCATTGCCCGAAGCGATCTTTGAAGCTGGCGGCGTTCCGCATGAAATTGCTGTCTACCAAACATTGCCAGTCCAGCCTGAGCCTGGCGGTCTCGCCGCATTGAAATCCGGGGTGGATATCGTCACCCTCACCAGCCCATCGACCGTTCAAAATTTTGCCGCTATCGCTCGGCAAATTGGACTTGACCCGCTGTCCTTGGCTGGGAACCCGGTGTATGCCTGTATCGGTCCCATCACGGAACAGGCGGCGCGAGAGGAAGGTTTGCTCAATTTGGTGGTCGCTAAGGAATACACAACTGAAGGCCTGATCGAGGTCATTAGCAAACTGGAGATTCCATGAGTCTATTTGAGATCGAAAATCGGAATTCCTCGCGAGTTTCTGCTCGCCCATCGCGGGTCAATCGTCCAAGGCGGTTGCGTTCTACTCCTGCATTGCGTGGGATGGTCCGTGAAACGGAGCTAAATGCGCGCGATTTTATCTATCCGTTGTTCGTACGGCACGGACAGGGTCGCAGCGAAATCCGTTCGATGCCAGGTGTCTATCAGCTCTCAGTGGTCGCAGCCTTACGTGAAGCAGAAACAGCCATGCGGTCCGGCGTAAACGCGGTCATCTTGTTCGGCATCCCAAAGGATAAGGATCCGGTTGGGCTTGAAAACTTCGCCCACGATGGGATTGTCCAGCAGGCGATTCGCGCCATCAAAAGGGAAATTCCTGAGATGGTGGTAATCACAGATGTGTGCCTTTGCGAATATACCGATCATGGGCATTGTGGGATTTTAAATACGGGCGAACATTTTCAGACTGGTTTGCCTGAAGGCTATGTCTTGAATGACCTGACGCTGGATGTGCTTGCCAAGGTTGCCATCTCTCACGCACAATGCGGCGCGGATATCGTCGCGCCGAGCGGCATGATGGATGGGATGGTGGGTGCGATCCGCGGCGCATTAGATGAGGCCGGGTACGAAAATCTGCCAATCCTTTCTTATGCCGTGAAATATGCTTCTTCGTTTTACGGACCGTTCCGTGAAGCGGCAGAAGGCGCGCCGAAGTTTGGCGACAGAAAGTCTCACCAGATGGATCCTGCCAACGTGCGCGAGGCAGTGCGTGAAGCGGCGCTGGATGTGGCCGAAGGCGCGGATATGTTGATGGTCAAGCCCGCGCTGGCCTATTTGGATGTGATCCGCGTGGTCAAGGATGCATTCCCTGAACTGCCGCTGGCGGCGTATAACGTCAGCGGCGAATATGCAATGGTCAAGGCTGCTGCAGCGAACGGCTGGATCGATGAAGCCAAGGTCACGCTCGAGACACTCACCGCCATGAAGCGCGCCGGCGCCGATTTGATCCTGACATATCATGCGATAGAGGCTGCAAAATGGCTGGCAGGTTAGAACCTTAACACGTTACGACGATTAATTCTTCAAATCTCAGACGAGACGTATTGGAGTCACTATGACAACATCAAACCTTACCGAACGAGCTGCTGGGGAGCGTAACCTGCACGACCAGCGCATGGTCGTAGCAGATTTCAACCAATCGCCTTTTACGATTGCCTGGGAAGTGACGCGTGCCTGTGCTTTTGCCTGCGTCCACTGCCGCGCGGATGCCCAGCATCGTGCGGATCCCAGTGAACTGAATACCGAGGAGTCGCTGCGGCTCATCGACCGCATCAAGGAGTTTGGCAGTCCGATACTGATCTTTACGGGCGGAGACCCCATGATGCGCAAGGATCTGTTTGATTTGATTTCGTATGCCACACAAAAGGGACTGCGCTGCTCGCTGACACCGACCGCTACGGCTCTGCCAACTCCCGAACGGATGCAAAAAGCGGGCGAGGCAGGCATCCGGCGAATTGCTCTGAGCTTGGACGCTCCAACGGCTGAAACGCATGACGCGTTTCGTCAGGTGCCGGGTTCGTGGCAGCGCACCATGAACATCCTGCGCAATGCACAATCTGCAGAGTTGAGCGCACAAGTGAACACAACGGTTTCAACCTTCAATGTCGATCTTCTGGCCGATATGGTTCCCTTCAT
>Ga0126306_10001164_pt1 | contig 13820 bp, 9 predicted proteins | sample Plot27_FD_92592 | JGI IMG/M metagenome (GOLD analysis project Ga0126306, IMG submission 92592) | Serpentine soil microbial communities from UC McLaughlin Reserve, CA, USA - Plot27 | ecosystem: Environmental > Terrestrial > Soil > Grasslands | place: USA: UC McLaughlin Reserve, Lake County...
CGTGGAAGTCGACCCGGCGCAGGGTCTGGATGCCGATCACGGCCACGGTGCCGAACAGGGCGAACCCGGCCCCGCCGAGCACCGGGGGTGGGATGGCGGCGACGATCGCCCCGACCTTGGGGACGAGCCCGATGAGGATCATGAACAGCCCGGCGGTGGCCACCACCCAGCGGCTCTTGACCTTGGTCAGCCTGACCAGCCCGACGTTCTCGGCGAAGCAGGTGTAGGGGAACGAGTTGAGGATGCCGCCCAGGGTGGTGGCCAGTCCGTCGGCCCGCAGGGCCCGGGCCACGTCCTCCTTGTCGACCGGCTTGCCGACGATCTCGCCGGCCGCGAACACGTCGCCGGTGGTCTCGACCATGGTGATCAGCATCACGATGACCATGGAGATGACGGCGGCCACGTTGAAGGTCGGGGCGCCGAAGTAGAAGGGGGTGGTGACCCCGAGCACGTCGGCCCCGCCGACCCGGCTGAAGTCGGTGAAGTCGAACAGCCAGCCGACCAGGGTGCCGACGACCAGGCCGATGAGCACGGCCACGGTGGCCACGAAGCCGGTGAACACGCGGTAGATGACCAGGATGATCAGCAGGGTGAAGCCGGCCAGGGCCAGGTTGCGCAGGGCCCCGAAGGTCGGCGGGTCGCTGAACTGGCTGGACCCGCCGCCGCCGGCGTCAAGGGCGGCCACCGACAGCAGGACGATGCCGATGATGGTGATGACGGTGCCGGTGACGATCGGCGGGAACAGCCGGATGAGCCTGGCGAAGAACGGCGCCACCAGGAAGGCGAAGATCCCGGCGATGATCACCGATCCGTAGATGGCCCGCAGGCCGGGCACGCCGCCCCCCTCGGCCAGCCCGATCGAGATCATCGGGGACACGGCGGCGAAGGTGACCCCCTGGAGCAGGGGCAGCCGCACCCCGATCTTCCAGAAGCCGACCGACTGGATGATGGAGGCGATGCCGCAGGTGAACAGGTCGGCGTTGATCAGGTAGGCGAGCTGCTCGGGGGTCAGGTCGATGGCGCTGGCCAGCAGGATCGGCACGATGACAGCGCCGGCGTAGAACGCCAGCACGTGCTGGAACCCGTAGACCGCCAGCCTGGGGACCGGGAGGACCTCGTCCACCGGGTGGACGGCGTCGGGGCCGGACGCCCGCTGGTCGCGCTCGTCTGTCCTCGCCATGTCCTGCACCAGCCTTTCTGCTCCGCTGGCGGATACGTCTCAGGCCGCAGTCTCCGGGGCCGGGCGATGTCGTCGGGCCGCACCGCGAGAGGTTTCCGTAGAGTGGAATCTACTCTCTGGCTACCTGGGAGCGTACGGCGGCCTCTGACCTCCGTCAACCCTCGACGGCGGCGGCGACGCGCTGGCGGCGGTGAAGAACGCGGCGCTCAGGGCGGCCGAGATCCGCAGCATCTCCGGCAGGACGCGCTCGATGTCGCGGTCCTGCAGCCGCCCTTCCGGAGCGGAGACCGACATCGCGGCCACCGAGCCACCGACACCGAACACCGGCACGGCCAGGCAGCGCACGCCCACCTCCTCCTCGCCGCTGTCGATGGCGTAGCCCTGGCCGGCGACCTTGTCCAGCTCGGCCAGGAACCGGGCCGGGTCGGTGATCGTGCGGGGCGTGCGCTTGGGCAGGCCGGTCCTGGCCAGCAGCGCCTCCACCTCGACCCGCGGGCGGAAGGCGAGCACCACCTTGCCGACGCCGCTGGTATGCGGGTGGACGCGCCGTCCGACCTCGGTGAACATCCGCACCCGGTGGTGGCGGGAGGCGACCTGGGCGACGTAGGCGACCTGGCCGTCCTCGAGCATGGCCAGGTTGGCCGTCTCGCCGCTGGCCTCCATCAGCTCGGCCAGGTACGGGCGGGCGAACTGCGCGAAGTCGCGCGCCGCCGCCTCACCCAGCCGGATCAGGTGGGAGCCGAGGGTGTACTTGTGCGACCTGGCCTCCTGGCGCACGTATCCTCGGGAGACCATGGTGGCGAGCAGCCGGTGGATGGTCGCCACCGGCAGGCCGGTGGCCCGGGCCAGCTCACTGACGCCCTGGGCCTCCCCGGGCTCGGCCAGGGCCTCGAGCAGTTCGAGCGCCCGCTCGACCGACTGAACCCCGTCGCCGGCGCGCTGCGGCGTCCCGGCACCCTCGGGCTGTCTGCGTACGGCCACCTTGCTCCTCGCCAGGTCCTGGACTCCGCTCTATGGAGTGCACTTATCATCGCATCGATGCCTGTAAAGTGCGCGGCCTCGCCGCAAGGGTAACCGGCGCGCCACTGCCTCCGACTGCTTCTACGATACGGAATATTGATTCTAAAGTGGCTTCACAGGGCCGTCGGCGCTTGTTACAGTCGGTTCAGGGGGGACAGGAGCATCTGACATGGTCGCCAGCAAGGTCACGGTCAACGGGCAGAGCAGGTCGATCAGTGACGTGCCGCTCCACACCACGGCGCTGGACTTTCTCCGCGGGTGCGGTCTCACGGGCTGCAAGGAGGGCTGCGCCGAAGGAGAGTGCGGGGCCTGCTCGGTCCTGATCGCGCGTCCCGGTCTCGGCACGTCGACGGAGTGGGTCGCCATCAACGCCTGCCTGGTGCCGATCGCCACGCTCGACGGCCAGGAGATCGTCACCGCCGAAGGGCTGGGTGAGCCAGGCGCGCTGCACCCCGTGCAACGGGAGATGGCCGACCGCGGGGGGTCGCAGTGCGGCTACTGCACGCCGGGGTTCATCTGCAGCATGGCCGCGGAGTACTACCGGCCGGATCGCCGCCCCTCCGACGGGAGCGATGCCGAGCCCGACCACGCACACGGTCCCAACGGGTTCGACCTGCACGCGCTGAGCGGGAACCTCTGCCGCTGCACCGGCTATCGCCCGATCCGTGACGCGGCCTATGCCCTCGGTGGCCCACCTCCTGACGACGCGCTCCTGGCGCGGCTGAGCGCACCGCCCCGCGAGCCCGCCGCGACCCAGCTGCGCTACGAAGGCCGGTCGTTCGTCCGCCCCGAGACGCTTGCCGGCGCGCTGCGGCTGCTGCACGCCGACCCGGCCGCCACCGTCGTCGCCGGCTCGACCGACTGGGGTGTCGAGGTCAATCTCCGGGGCGCGAGGGCCGAGTCGGTCATCGCGATCGACCGCCTTCCCGAACTTCGCGGCCTGGTCGTCGAGGCCGACCGGATCGAGATCGGCGCGGCGCTGACGCTGACCGAGATCGAGCGCCGTCTCGACGGTAGGGTGCCGTTGCTGGCCCAGCTGTTCCCGCAGTTCGCCTCGCGGCTGATCCGCAACGGCGCGACGCTCGGCGGCAACCTCGGCACCGGCTCGCCGATCGGCGACGCCGCCCCCGTGCTGCTCGCCCTCGAGGCCAGCCTGGTGCTGGCCAGTGTGGACGGCGAGCGGGAGGTCGCCCTGTCCGGCTACTTCACCGGGTACCGGCAGAGCGTGCGCCGCCCCGACGAGTTGATCAAGGCGGTGCGCATCCCGCGGCCGCTGGCCCGGTTGGCGGCGTTCCACAAGATCGCCAAGCGGCGCTTCGACGACATCTCCAGCATGGCCGTCGGGTTCGCCGTGGACGTCGAGGACGGCGTCGTCACCAAGGCCCGCATCGGGCTCGGCGGGGTCGCGGCGATGCCGATCCGCGCGCTTGCCACGGAAGGGGTGCTCGAGGGCCGGCCGTGGACGCTCGACACGGCGCAGGCGGCCGCGGACGTCCTGCTCGGCGAGGGCACCCCGATCGACGATCACCGCGCGAGCGCGGCCTACCGGGCCGCCATGCTCGGCCAGAGCCTGCGCAAGCTGTACGCCGAGAGCCCGGAGGAGGTGCCGGCATGAGCGCGCTGTCGGAACGGCCCGAGAACCCGTCCGTCGGGCTGGCGATCCCCCATGAGAGCGCGGCCCTGCACGTCACCGGCAAGGCGCTCTACACCGACGATCTGGTCGGGCGCACCAAGGACGTGCTGCACGCCTGGCCGGTGCAGGTCCCGTGTGCGCACGGCCGGGTCTCCGCGCTGCGCACCGACCCCGCGCTCGCCGTGCCCGGCGTCGTCCGCGTGCTCACCGCGGCCGACGTTCCCGGGGTCAACGACGCCGGGGTCAAGCACGACGAGCCGTTGTTTCCCAGCGAGGTCATGTTCTACGGTCACGCCGTGTGCTGGGTGCTGGGCGAGACGCCCGAGGCCGCGCGGCTCGGCGCGGCGGCGGTCGAGGTCGACGTCGAGCCGCTCCCGTCCTACATCAAGGTGACCGAGGCGATCGAGGCCGAGTCCTTCCAGGGCGCGACACCCCAGGTGAAGCGGGGCGACATCGAGACCGGCTTCGCCGCCGCCGCCCACGTCTTCAGCGGCGAGCTCGAATTCTCCGGCCAGGAGCACTTCTATCTCGAAACCCACTGCGCGCTGGCCCACGTCGACGAGAGCGAGCAGGTCTTCATCCAGAGCAGCACCCAGCACCCGTCCGAGACGCAGGAGATCGTGGCCCACGTGCTGGGCAGGCACAACCACGACATCACGGTGCAGTGCCTGCGCATGGGCGGCGGCTTCGGCGGCAAGGAGATGCAGCCGCACGGGTTTGCGGCGATCGCCGCGCTGGGTGCGACGCTCACCGGGCGCCCGGTCCGGCTGCGGCTGAACCGCACGCAGGACCTGACCATGTCGGGCAAGCGGCACGGGTTCCACGCCGACTGGCGGGTCGGCTTCGACGAGGACGGACGCATCCTCGCCCTGGACGCCACCTTGACCGCTGACGGCGGCTGGAGCCTCGACCTCTCGGAGCCGGTCCTGTCGCGCGCGCTGTGCCACGTCGACAACGCGTACTGGATCCCCAACATCCGGGTGAACGGCCGCATCGCGAGGACGCACAAGGCGTCGAACACCGCGTTCCGCGGCTTCGGCGGCCCCCAGGGCATGCTGGTGATCGAAGACATCCTCGGCCGCTGCGCACCGCTGCTCGGTCTCGACCCGATGGACCTGCGCGAGCGCAACTTCTACCGGCCGGGCCAGACCACGCCGTACGGTCAGCCGGTTCGCCACCCCGAGCGCCTCTCGACGATCTGGGACGAGGTCGTCTCCAGCGCCGACGTCGAAGGCCGCCAGCGCGAGATCGACGCCTTCAACGCCGCCCACCCAAACACCAAGCGGGCCCTGGCGGTGACGCCGGTCAAGTTCGGCATCTCCTTCAACCTGACCGCGTTCAACCAGGGCGGCGCGCTCGTGCACGTCTACAAGGACGGCTCGGTGCTGATCAACCACGGCGGCACCGAGATGGGCCAGGGCCTGCACACCAAGATGATCCAGGTCGCCGCGACCACGCTCGGCATCCCGCTGCACCACGTCCGGCTGGCTCCCACGCGCACCGACAAGGTGCCGAACACCTCGGCGACCGCGGCCAGCTCCGGCGCCGATCTCAACGGCGGCGCCGTCAAGAACGCCTGCGAGCAGATCAAGGAGCGGCTGGTGCGCGTGGCCGGCGGGCTGCTGGGCATGAACGCGCTGGACATCCGGATCAAGGACGGTGTCGCGTACGGCCTTGGGACCTCCGAGGAGCGGGTCGGCTGGGAAGAGCTCGTCCGCACGGCGTACTTCCAGCGGGAACAGCTGTGGGCGGCCGGGTACTACCGCACCGAAGGGCTGCACTGGGACTCATCGGTGATGCGGGGCTCGCCGTTCAAGTACTTCGCCTATGGCGCCGCCGCCACCGAGGTCGAGGTCGACGGCTTCACCGGCGCCTACCGGACGCGGCGCGTCGACATCGTCCACGACGTCGGTGACAGCCTCTCGCCCCTCGTGGACCTCGGCCAGATCGAGGGCGCGTTCGTGCAGGGGGCCGGCTGGCTCACCCTCGAGGACCTCCGCTGGGACACCGGTGACGGTCCCCGGCGCGGCCAGTTCCTGACCCAGGCGGCGAGCACCTACAAGCTGCCGAGCTTCTCGGAGATGCCCGAGGTCTTCAACGTGACGCTGCTCAGGAACGCGACCGAGGAAGGCGCGGTCTACGGATCCAAGGCCGTCGGGGAGCCACCGCTGATGCTGGCCTTCTCCGTGCGGGAGGCGCTGCGGCAGGCGGCGGCCGCGTTCGGGCCGGCGGGCACGAGCGTCGATCTCGGCTGCCCCTCCACGCCCGAGGCCGTCTACTGGGCCGTCGAACAGGCGCGAGAGCACACCTCGCACGGCCATGTCGCCGACGCGAACATCGTCCCACCTCAGCCTGCCCACCCGCGCGGCCGCCACCCCGAGTCCGAACACGCGCAGCACGCCGTCACCCATGCCTGAGACGACCTGGTTCAACGCGGTCGCCCGACTGCGCCGGCGGCGCGAGCCAGGCGTGCTGGTGACGGTCGCCTCCGTGCGCGGGCACGCTCCGCGCGACGCCGGCGCCAAGCTCGTGGTCGGCGCCCGGGAGACATGGGGGTCGATCGGTGGAGGCAACGTCGAAGCGATGGCGATCGACCGGGCCCGGGAACTGCTCGCCGACCCCGGCGCCAGGCCTGCGCTGTTCGAGACGGCCCTGTCGGACAAGGCACCCTACGAGCACGGCGTGCAGTGTTGTGGAGGAACGGTCACCGTGCTGCTCGAGCCGCTGCCGGTGGTGCCCGCCGTGGCCATCTTCGGCGTTGGGCACGTCGGGTTCGAGCTGGCGCGCATCCTCGCCCGGCACGACCTCGAGCTGCACCTGGTCGACAGCCGCCCCGAGCAGCTGACCGACGAGCGGTTGGCGCCGCTGTCGGATGCGGTGGCGAACGTCCATGTCCACCGCGTGCCGCTGCTCCCGGAGATCATCCTCGGTGAGCTGCCGCCGGGCACCCACGTGCTGATCATGACCCACGACCATGCCGAGGACGCGGCGCTGTGCGACGCCCTCCTCCGCGGCGGCGACCTCGGCTCGATCGGGCTGATCGGCTCGGCGGGGAAATGGGCCCGGTTCCAGCGGATGCTGGCCTCCGGCGGCCACGACACGACGGCGATCGCCCGGATCCGCACACCCATCGGGCTGGCCGAGATCACCGGCAAGGAGCCGGCGACGATCGCCGTGAGCGTCGCCGCCGACCTGCTGCTGACCTTCGAGCGCGAGCGCTCCGCCGCGCGGAGCTGATCGCATGACGCTGTATCGCGCCCAGGTGATGGACACGCCCGACGACCCGTTCCGCGGCGGGGCGTTGCGGGCCGACGCCGATGCAGGACTGCTGGTCGTCGACGGCATGATCGTCGAGCGCGGCTCGTACGCGGACGTTCGACGCGAGCACCCCGGCGAGACCGTCGTCGACCTGACCTCCGGCCTGTTGCTGCCCGGTTTCGTCGACACGCACGTGCACCACCCGCAGATGCGGGCCATCGGTGCCCTGGGGATGCCCCTGCTGGAGTGGCTCGATCGCTGCGCCCTCCCGGAGGAGGCGAGGCTGGCCGACGCCGGGTACGCCCGAGAGGTCGCGGCCGAGTTCATCGCGTCGCTCGTCGACTCGGGCACGACGACCGCGCTGGTCTTCGGCTCCCACTTCGCGCCCGCGGTCGACCTGCTCTTCGAGCGCGCCACCGAGCGCGGCCTTCGGATCACCAGCGGCCTCGTCGTCGGTGACCGCATGCTGCGACCGGAGCTGCACACGACCGCCCAACGCGCCTACGACCAGGCGCGGGAGCTGGCCCGGCGATGGCACCAGCAGGGCCGCACCCGGTACGCGGTCACGCCGCGGTTCTCGTTGTCCTGCACCGACGAGCTGCTCGAATCTTGCTCGGCCATGCACGCCGACACCGCGGGCTGCTGGTTCACCTCGCACATCAACGAGAACCCGGCGGAGATCGCCAAGGTGCGGGAGCTGTTCGGATGCGGCTACCTCGACAGCTATGACAAGCACGGTCTGGTCGGCCCCCACAGCGTCTTCGCGCACAACGTGCACCCCACGGACACCGAGCTGGAGCTCCTGGCCGCCAGCGGCGCGTCCGTCGCCCACTGCCCGACGAGCAACGCCGCCCTCGGGAGCGGGCTGTTCCCGCTCGACCGCCACCTGTCATGCGGTGTCCGGGTGGCGCTCGGCTCCGACGTCGGCGCCGGCACCGGCTTCTCGCTGTTCAAGGAAGGCCTGCAGGCGTACTTCCTGCAGCGGTTGCGCGGCCCTGAGGGAGTGCCCATGACCTCGGCGCACCTCCTGTACCTGGCCACCTCGGCCGGGGCCGATGCGCTCGGGTTGGGGGACCAGGTCGGGGACCTCGATGTGGGCAAGCGCTTCGATGCCGTATGGCTGGACCCGCCTCCCGGCACGCCGCTCGCCATCGGCCTGCGGCACGCCGACGGGTCCTCGGACGCGCTCGGGAAGGCGTTCGCGCTCGCGACACCGCACGACCTGCGGGGCGTGTGGGTCGACGGTGAGCGGATCAAGGGATGACCCAAGGGTTGTCATTGCGTTCGGCGGCCTAGGAGCCGGGGGCTGGCCGGTGGCAGGCCCCGGACCCAGGTGTCGATCCGGTCGGCCACCTGGGGCCAGCCCTGGTCGAGCATCAGGTTGTGGCCCATGCCGGAGAAGACCTCGGCCTCGACGCCGTCGGCGGCCGCGGCCGGCGCAGCTCGGCCAGGGTGAAGAACCTGTCGCGCTCCGCCCCGAGGACAGGACCGGGACCCGGCGGGGCCGGGCCCACACCACCATCGTGTCCAGGAAGGCCAGGTACGACTCGTCCTGGAGCCGGCCCCAGACCTCGTCGACCAGCTCCTGGGGCGTGGTCTGGGTGAAGAACAGCTTCCGGACCACCGCCCCCCGGTGCGGGATCGGGGCCAGCAGGATCCCCGCTCGGGCGGGGCCGCTCGCCAGGTACCGCTGCCCCACCAGCCCGCCCAGCGAGTGCCCGACCAGCACCGGCGGCTCGGCGAAGCGGGCCGCCGCCACCCCCACGTCCTCGACGTAGGGTGGACGCGGTGCCAGATCCGGCCTGGCGGCCGGTCATGGCCGCGCAGGCGCACGGCCTCGACCCGGTGGCCGCGGCCGTCACCCGGTACGCCTACTGGCGCCTGCGGAGCGACCTGCTCGCCTGGGGGACCTGGGCGGCCGCGGCCGTCCCGGCCCCACCCCCCGCCTGGCCGTCGCCTACGCGGCCGCCGCCGCCGACGCCTGGGGCGACGGCCGGCTCCAGGAGGCCCGCGACCTGGCCCGGCGCGGTGTCGAGGTGGGCGGCGGCCCGGCGGCGCCGGCCGCCGCGGCCCCGCTGGAGGCCCTGGGGGACGTGGCCATGCTGACCGGCGACCTCGCGGCGGCGTTGGCGGCCTACCGTGGCGTGGCCGCGATCGCCGGCCCGGGCCACCCGGCCGGGCTGGCCATCGCCACCGCCAACCAGGCCCTCACCCTGGCCTATGCCGGCGACGACCAGGCGGCCCGGGCCGCCGCCGGGGAGGCGGTCACGGCGGCGCTCGCCGCCGCCAACCCGACCGCCCTGGCCATGGCCCGGTTCGCCGAGGGCGAGGCGCTCGCCGACCTCGACCCGGCCCGGGCGTCGGCCGCCCTTGAGGACGCGGTGCGGGGGGCCAGGGAGGTCGGCAACCGCTTCGTCGCCGGGACCGCCTCACCGCGATGCGCAACCTGGTCGTCCTGCTGGCCCGGACCGGCCGGGACGAGGCCGCCGCCGCCCTCGCCGCCAGAACCCTGGAGGAGGCGGCCGACGATGCCGTGCGCCTGCTCGACGACGACCCAGACCAGTCGTGATCGACTGGAGCCCGCGGCTTCCATGGGCTGGTCCAGGAGCTGGGCCATACTGCGGATGTTGGCGGCTGCGAGGACTACGAGACCGCCTACGTGCCGCCGCAGGCGCGGGCGGTGCTGGCCCGCTTCGACGAGCGCTCGGCGCACTACGACATGTTGCTGCAACCGGGCGCGATCTGAGGCACCGGCCCGCGAACGGGTCGCTTGCTGCGCAGTGCTCAGCGCTTCGTTCACGGGCCAAGGGACAGGAGTTCCTGCTCGGCCCGGTTGTATCCGGCCGTCACCATGGCGGACCGACGTTGGATCCAGCCGGTGCCGGCGAACACGGGAAGCAGGCGATCGCGCAGCCACCGAGCCGGAGCCCGGTGGGAGGTGGCCAGGTCGCCCTGCCGACGGGAGCTGGCCTGCACCAGGCGGGTGAACCGGCCGCGAATCGCCACATAGCGGCGCCCCACCGCCTCCAGGTCGCCCTGGCCTCGCAGCTCCACCGCCAGCAGCCGGCTGAGGACCAGGGCGTCCACCAGGGCGCTGTTGGCGCCTTGGCCAAGGTAGGGTGTCATGGCGTGGGCCGCGTCCCCGACCAGGAACACCGGCCTGCGCCACCACCACCTGGCCTGCACCTCCAGCGGCTCGTCGTAGTTGACGCGGCTCCAGTCCTGAACGGCGGCGAGGACGGCCCGGGGCCTGGGGTCATGGCCGGCCCAGGATGCAATCCACTCGTCCAGGCCAGCCTGGAGGGTCTGCGGCCAGCGTCCGAGCGGCGCCGTGCACCAGAAGTAGGTCCGGTGTCCGGGCAGCGGCGCCATCCCGAAGATCCGGCCGTCGGGATACCACAGCTCGCGGATCCTCGACTGCTGCCAGCCGAGGTCGGCCACGCCGCGCAGGTAGGCCCGCGTCAGGCGTCGGCGCCGCGCGGGGAGCCGCAGGCTGGCCCTGGTCGGCGAGCCGGCGCCGTCGCAGGCCAGCACGATGGCGGCACGCTCGCTGGCGCCGTCGGCGAAGCGCAGCACGGCGGCGTCCCCCGCGGCCGAGACGGAGACGACCCGATGGCCGAAGCGGACCTGGACGCCGGCGGCCCGGGCGCCGGCGAGCAGGTGCTCGTGCAGCCGGTGGCGGAGCACGACCGCCGGGAGGTGGCGCAACGGTGGAGAGAACCGGCCAAAGTCGACGGTGCCGAGGACCCCTCCACCGCACAGCTCGGCGGCGATGACCGGGCACGGCTGCAGCTGCGGCCGAAAGGACTCCAGCAGCCCCAGGGCCTCAAGCACCCGCTGGCCGTTGTCGTGCAGCACGATCCCCCCGCCGATCCGCTGGAAGTCCTCGGCCTGCTCGACGATGGTGACCTCCAGGCCCAGCCGGCGAAGCGCCAATGCCGCGGTGAGCCCGGCCGGCCCGGCCCCCACGATGGCGATCCTGGACGGCATCAGGCCAGCGCCGCTGCCCGGTGCCGTCCGGAGGTCGCTGCGCAGGCGCTCAATCGAGCCGTTCGCCAACCGTGCCCGCCCGCTGGGCGTCGCCGGTGTTGACGGTCTCATGTGGCTCCAGGAGCACCAGGTGGGTGTCCTCGCCGGCGACCGGGCGGTGACGAACCCCTCGGGGGACCACGAACAGCTCCCCAGGGCTCAGCACGACGTCATCGCGGTCTTGCAGCTGGATACGCAGTTGGCCCGCCGTGACGAGGAACAGCTCGTCGGTCTCATCGTGCTGGTGCCACACGAACTCGCCTCGGACCTTGACCAGCTTGACGTCGTAGTCGTTGACGCTGGCCACGATCTTCGGGTTCCAGTAGTCGTGGAAGCGTGCGAACTGCTCTTGAAGGTTCACCTTGCCGGCCAACGCACTTCCTCCCTCGGATGGGTCGGGCAGACTGCCTACCAGACCGCGATCGTCGCTCTGCATCGTCTTCGTCACCAGCCCCTGCCGACGGCCCGGCCGCGCCCAGACGGCCGGGGCCGCAATTGGCCTGTGCGGTCCAGTCCTGTCCTGCCGCCGCACCGGTCAGGCGCTGACCAGGTCGCGGCGGCGGAACCCGGCCAGCCCGGCGGCGACCAGCAGTGCGGTGACGGCTAGCAGCCACGCCAGCGGCGCCGCGGACACATCGGCCCCGGGGACCTTGGGGATGTGGCTGAACGGCGCCAGGTCCAGCAGCCACTGGTCCAGCCGCAGCAGCGGGCCCAGCAGCACCACGAACGCCGACGCCGCCAGCGCCGCCCAGCTCACCGCCGTCAGCCGGGGCAGCAGGCCGAACAGCGCCATGGCGATGCCGGACAGCACCAGCACGGCGGGCAGCTGCGCCAGCGCACCAGCCCCCACCCGCGGCAGCTCGCGCCCCACGTCGCCGCCGACCAGCCCATAGGCCAACCCCTCGGCCAGGCCGGCGGCGGCCAGCGCCACCGTCGGGCCCAGCAGCCCGAACAGCAGGTGACTGGCCGCCCACCGCAGCCGGCGCACTGAAGTGGCGAGCACAAGCTCGGTGCGCAGCCCCTCCTCCTCGGCGCGCAGCCGCAGCGTGGCCTGGATCGCGTAGCCGGCGGCCGCCAGGGCGAAGATCACCATCACCCCGGCGATGTAGGCGTCGCTCAGGACCTTCTCGCCGCCGAGCCGCTGGAGCATGTCCTTGAGCTGCGCGCTCTCGGCGGCCATCTGGTTGACGCTGTCGGCGACGCTGCCGATCACCGCGCCCATCACCGCCAGGCCGGCGGTCCAGCCGAGCAGCAGGCCACGGTGCAGCCGCCACGCGAGGGCCAGCGGGCTCCGCAGCCAGGGCGCCGCCGCGGCCGGGCCGAGCCGGCTCGGCAGGCTGCCGGCGCCGACGTCGCGCCGTGCCAGCAGCCCAAAGGCCACCGTGGCCAGCACGGCCACGAACGTCACGGCGAGGCCGAGGACCCACCAGCGCTCGCCGGCGTAGGGCCGGGCCTGCTGGGTCCAGCCGATCGGCGACAGCCACGACAGCCATCCCAGCCCGCTGTCGCTGCCGGCGGTGTCGCCGGCGGCGCGCAGCAGGTAGGCCAGGCCGAGCGCGCCCAGCGCGATGCCCCTGGCGCCACCGGCGCCCTCGGTCAGCTGGGCGGCGACCGCCCCGACGGTGGCGAACATCCACCCGGCGGCCGCGATCGACAGCCCGTAGGCGACCGAGCCGGTGGCCGGAAGCCCCAGGCGGATCATCCCAGCCGCCACGACGGCGCCCAGGAGCAGGTCGGCGGCCATCGTGACCAGCAGCGCCGCGGCCAGGGGGGCGTGGCGGCCGACCACGGTGGCACCCAGCAGCTCGCGCCGGCCCGCCTCCTCGTCGGTGCGGGTGTGCCGGATAACGGTGAGCAGGCTGGCCAGGCCCATGATGGTGAAGACCAGCCCCGCGCGCCAGACGGTGAGCGCCCCCAGGGTGGCGCCGAACGCTGGCCCGAGCATGGCGAGCAGCCCTGGGGTGCTCAGGATCGTCCCGTAGAGCTCCCGCAGCGCCGCCGGGGTGGCATAGAACTGGTCGAGGGCTGCGGCCGTCTGGATCGGTTGCACGGCCAGCGCCAGGATCCACAGCGGCAGCAGGAGGCGGTCGCGGCGCAGGATCAGCCGGACCAGCCCGCCGATGCCTGCCAGTGTGCTCATCGCGACACCTCGTCCCGTGGGCCGTCCTGGCTGGCAGGCCGGTCCTGGTAGTGGCGCAGGAATAGCTCCTCCAGGGTGGGCGGCTGGCTGACCAGGCTGCGCACGCCCACCGCGGTGAGCCGGCGCAGCAGGGCGTCCAGCTCGTCGGCGTCGACCTGGCAGCGCATCCGGGTGCCGTCGACCTTCAGGTTGTGCACGCCGGGCAGCGCCAGCAGCCCGTCCGGCGGGGCGCTCAGCTCGGCCTGGACAGAGGTCCGGGTGAGGTGGCGCAGCTCGGCCAGGGTGCCCGACTCCACCACCCGGCCGGCGCGGATGATGCTCACCCGGTGGCACAGCGCCTCCACCTCGGCCAGGAGGTGGCTGGACAGCAGCACCGTGCGCTCGCTCTGCAGCTCCTCGCGGATCACCTGGCGGAAGGTGGCCTCCATCAGCGGGTCCAGGCCGGCGGTCGGCTCGTCCAGCAACAGCAGCTCCACGTCGCTGGCCAGCGCGGCCACCAAGGCGACCTTCTGGCGGTTGCCCTTGGAGTAGGTGCGGGCCTTCTTGCGCGGGTCCAGGTC
>Ga0126306_10001166_pt1 | contig 13812 bp, 14 predicted proteins | sample Plot27_FD_92592 | JGI IMG/M metagenome (GOLD analysis project Ga0126306, IMG submission 92592) | Serpentine soil microbial communities from UC McLaughlin Reserve, CA, USA - Plot27 | ecosystem: Environmental > Terrestrial > Soil > Grasslands | place: USA: UC McLaughlin Reserve, Lake County...
GAGGTAGCCGCTGATCACGAAGAAAACCTCCACACCGAGGAAGCCGCCAGGGATCCAAGGCAGCCCGGCGTGGTAGAGGAGTACGGCGATGACGGCGAGCGCGCGCAGCCCATCGAGGCCGGGAACGTAGGGAAGAGACCTGGTCCCCGCCGGACGCCAGCTGCGCCCCGACGCCCCGCGGACGGTGTGGCGTTCCGCCGCCCTACCGTCGCGCGTGGCGTCGGTCGGCCGGGTGCGCGGCGCGCGGCTCGTGATTGTCCCCCTCCAAGTCACTGAGAAAGCGAATAATAGCATGGCCGTCTGTGTTAGCTGGTCAGGATTTAAACCTTCTTGGTTGTTTAGCTGACGAGCCGCCTTCTCCAGGCGGCATGCTGACCGGTTGAAGCGCCAAAGCTAGGAGCGCCGGCCAACGCCGAGAAGCAGGTAGAGGATGAAGTACCCGGCCGCCGCGGTGAGCGTGACGACGTAGAAGCTGCTCGAGTCCACCTGCACCTGGCCGGTGGAGGATACGAGGTTCAAGAGTAGCGCCGCCGGGGCCTCCAGCAACTCGCCGAGGCTGTAGATGGCGTCGGTAAGCTGGTTGGTACGCTGTCCTACATCCGCATAGACCAAGCCTACGTGGACGAGTATCAGCAGGATGACGAGGGCGAGTATCGTGCGGATAAGCCCCAAGGGTCTAACTCCTTTCCTCCGCGGCCGGAGCGGGGCGCGGCGAAGATCTCCGACACACCGGAAGCTCGGTCCTCCATAAGAGCATCCTCCGGGCCGTTCTCCGCGCCCAGTATACTAAACCCCGCGTGGGCTTCGTCCGGGCTAAGAGGCCGGCCTGTTCTCCCCTTTGGTCTGCCCGGAGCTATCGCGATTCTGGCGCATCCGCTTCACCGAGGGCTTCCGCTGCGCTCCGCTCCAGAGGGCGAACGCCGCCCCCGCCACCAGAAAACACAGCAACCCGACGGCGAAGGTGACCACGTCGCGCATCAGCACGCCGCTTGCGGCCGCCGCGGACGGCACCCACCAGACGGCAAAGAAGCGGCCGGAATCGCGGTTCCTGGGATCCATCGCCATAAACCCCCCGAAACCGATGGCCGCCAGTGAGAGAAGGAGCAAGAGGGTGCCGATGACGGTCAGGATAAAGCCCACGCGCCTATGCTACCGGACGGACCCGACGTTTAACAATCCTTTTGCAGCCTTCATCGGAGATCGATACTCGGACGTCCGGGACGGTCAACGCCGGCTCATCTCGCGCCGGTAGGCCTTCATGGCGGAGAGGAACTCCTCCCAGGCGCAGGTGGGGCACTCGAGGCGGTTGCCGTAGAGCGAGAACTTGTGGACGAGCTCGTGCACGGCCGTACCGGAGTCGGAGACGCAGCGGGGATGGGCTACGACGAGAACCTCCCAGTCCTCGAGCTCTTTGATGTTGTTGATGGCCGCCTTGAGGCTGGGGCGGTGGTAGAGGAGGTTGCCCGGCGCCTCGAGATCTTCGTAGGCGGCGACTAGTTCGTAACCCTTCGCGGCGGCGTACGCCGCGACGGCGGCTCGTTGCTCCTCAGCTTCGGGTAGCTCGCCGTCGGGGTCGGTCCTGATGTAGAAGGCCGCGCGCGTCACGAGTGGCGATGATAGCACGGGGGTCGTCTGGTATGATTGAGGCGGAAACAAGGCGCGTCGGGACGTGGCGCAGTCTGGTAGCGCACTCGGCTGGGGGCCGAGTGGTCGCCGGTTCAAATCCGGCCGTCCCGACTCTTCGCGGCGGGGTCTCACTTACGGAAAGGCCAGGGAGCTTTGGACACACTCCTACTCGTGCTCAGCATCATAGGGTTCTTCGCCCTGATCGCGGGCTTCTTCTTTGGCGGGTTCGTCTTGCTGGACTTTTTGTGGGGACGCCGCGGTGGCGACGTCTACGATGAGAGGATCCCCCGGCGCTGAAGTAAGAGCTTGATCCCCTCGCTCAACGACCTTCGCCTCGTGGAGCTGGACCAGCTGATCCTGCACGAGGCCCACGACAAGGACCGCCTCCTGCGTCTGCGCGACCGCATCGAGGCCGAGGGAGAGCAGCGCAACCCGATCATAATCTCCTCGCAGGGGGACTGCTGTCTGGTCCTTGACGGCGCCCACCGGGTCCGCGCCCTGCAGGAACTGGGCTCCCACCTCGCTCTCGTTCAGCTCGTCGAGTCCCCGGAGACGGCGGAGAGCTGGGCCCACCTCCTCGACGACATAGGCCTCCCGGATTTCCGCGGCGTAAGGGAGGTCGAGGTATCGGAGCGGCCCCGGAAGCGGCCGCTCGCCGAGGTGGAGACCGCCGGCGGGAGGAGGATCTTCCTGGGTTCTCGCGGGGAGGGGCTGCTCGCGGAGGTGCGCGCCCTGTGGGTCTTGCAGACGCTATATCCCGAAGGCGTCGTGGTGCGACGCGTCGAGCCCGACGCATCCTTCAAGCTGACCGAGGGGGAGGTCATGATCCGCTACCGCCCCTTCACCCCTGGAGAGCTCGTCGAGATAGTGCGCTCCGGGGCCGTGCTGCCGGCCGGCATCACCCGCTTTCGCGTGAGGGAGCGCATCCTCGGCGTCCGCTACCCGCTGGAGAAGATGAAAAACGGGGACGCCCCCGCCCGCAACGCCGAGCTCAAGGCGTTCGTCGAGAGGCTCTGGAGAGAGAACCGCATCAGGTACTACGGGGAGCCCGTGGTGCTCTTCGAGTAGCTCCGCGGGGCCCGACGCCTCCCCTGCGTTGTCTCCCGACGTGAGGATACAGGGCGGTATATGCTACCGCCGTTGGGTTGGGGAAGGAGTAAGCGGTGGACAGCAACCTGGCGCGTGGGGCGGACGCCCGAGGAAGGATCAGCCGCCGGCAATTTTTGAGGCTGGGCGGCGCGGGGTTGGCCGGTGCCGCCCTGCTGGGTGCCGTGGGCTGCGGTGGCGGCGACGAGGGGAGCGCGGCCAACACCATCACCCTCGCGTTCATCCCCGATCAAGCGGGGGGCTTGAAGAAGCTCATCGACGGGTTCAACAGGCGGCACAGGGGCGAGATTCAGGTCACCTGGCGCGAGATGCCGGCTGCGAGTGTCGATTACTTCGAGCAGATACAGGCCGAACTTCAGTCGGGCCAGTCGAAGGTGGACGTAATAGCCGGCGACGTCGTCTGGCCGGCACAGTTCGCTGCCAACGGCTGGATCCTGGACCTCTCGGACCGCTTCACCGGCGGCATGCAACAGGGCTACCTCGCCGGGCCACTCGAGTCCGTGCAGTATGAAGGCAACGTCTATGGCGTCCCGTGGTTCACCGACGCCGGGATGTTCTACCTCCGCAAGGACCTGCTCGAGAAGAGCGGGTTCTCGGGTCCACCGAAGACGTGGGACGAGATGAAGCAAATGTCCGAGAAGGTGCGGCAGGATCAGGGCACCAGGTTCGGCTATGTCTTCCAGGGCAGCCAGGACGAGGGTGGGGTGGTCGACGCCCTCGAGCACATGTGGAACGCCGGGGGCAGCGTCCTCGATGGCGGGAGGGTCGTCATAGAGAGTCCTGAATCTGCGCAGGGGCTTACATTGCGGCGGAGCATTATCGTGGACGGCATCGCCCCGGAGGCGTCCGGGGACTACACCACGCAGGAGTCGCAGGGGGTCTTCACCAACGGCGACTCGGTGTTCATGCGCGACTGGCCCTTCGTCTTCGGACTGCTCTCCGACCCGGAAACCTCCCGGGTGAAGCCGGACCAGGTTGACATCGCGTCGCTGCCGGTCGCCGACCAAGCGGACCAGAGCTTCACCGGCCTCGGCGGATGGAACTTCATGGTCAACGCGACCGCGGAGGACAAGCTCGACCAGATCTGGACCTTCATCGAGTACATGTCCGCCCCCGAGCAGCAGAGGACCTTCGCGCTGGAGAGCGCGCGCCTGCCCACCCTGAGGAGCCTCTACGAGGACGAGGAGGTGCTGAACAACCTGCCCGTGGCCAAGCTAGGCCGCGAGGCGCTCGAGAACGCGCGGCCACGCCCCGTCTCGCAGTACTACTCGGACATGTCGCTCGCGATGGCCGATCAGTTCAACGCCGCCCTCAAGGGCGAGATCCCCGTCGGACGGGCGCTGGAGAACCTTCAAGGAGAGCTTCAGAGCATAGTCGAAGCGCGTTAAGCGCGGGCATTTCAAAACGTTAAATCTATGTGCTACGCTGCACGCGTGGCAGAGAGCGGCGGCCTCGATCGGCGGACGGAAGGCATTGTTCCCCGACCCTACCTATCACCCCTGGCGGAGCACCGCTCCGGCCCCAGCGTTCCGATCCTTGTGGAGGTGAGGCAGTGACGGCCACGGTCGTCCTCGGGTTAGCCTGGGGGGACGAGGGCAAGGGGCGCGTGTGCGACGCGCTGGCATCGGACGTGAGGTACGTCTCGCGCTATTCCGGTGGCAACAACGCGGGACACACGATCCGGATCGGCGAGGAAGAGTTCGTCGTGCACCTGATACCGTCGGGCATCGTGCGCGAGGGAGTCGTATGCACCATCGGCAACGGCGTGGTTGTAGACCCCCAGGTGCTGGCCGAGGAGGTTGCCTCCCTAGAGAAGCGCGGCGTCGAGGTGCGTGGCCGGCTCAAAGTGGACGGCAGGGCGCACCTGATCCTGCCCTACCACATCTTGCTCGACTCCCACCGGGAGAAGGCACTCGGGGATGCCAGGATCGGGACGACGAACCGGGGTATCGGCCCGACCTACGAGGACAAGGTCGCCCGCGCGGGTATCAGGGTGCAGGACATCTTCGACGAGGGCATCCTCCGCACCAAGCTGAGGGCCGCCCTACGCGAGAAGAACGCCATCCTCGAGAACGTCTATGGCGAGGAGCCCTACGACGCGGACGAGCTCGCGGAGCACCTTCTCTCGTTCAGGGAATTGCTCGAGCCCATGATGGCCGACACCGGTGCGCTGTTGCGCGAAGCCCTGGAGGCAGGAGAGTCGATCTTGCTGGAGGGGGCACAGGCGACGCTCCTGGACAACGACCACGGCACCTACCCGTTCGTTACGTCCTCGAACCCGACCGTCGGCGGGGCTGTGGTGGGGAGCGGCATCCCGCCGAGGGCGGTGGATCGGGTTATCGGGGTGACCAAGGCGTATACGACCAGGGTGGGAGACGGGCCCTTCCCGACCGAGCTTCCGGACGAGACCGGCGAGATCATCCGGCGGGCGGGCAACGAGTACGGGAGCACGACCGGCAGGCCGAGGAGGTGCGGGTGGCTGGATCTGGTAGCCGTTAAGTACTCCGCCGCCCTCAACGGGGTCACGTACCTCGCCATAACGCTCCTGGACGTGCTCTCGGCGGTCGATGAGATAAAGATCTGCGTCGGCTACGAGATAGAGGGCGAGCGGGTGGAGGAGTTCCCCATGAGCCAGACCGACCTCCACCACGCCCAGCCCGTCTACAAGGAGCTCCCCGGCTGGGGCGTGGATGTCACCGGGTGCAGGATGCGCGGGGATCTTCCGGAGGCCGCGCAGGACTTCGTTGGGTTCGTGGAGGCCGAGGTCGGGGCTCCCCTGTGCATGATCAGCGTCGGGCCGGAGCGCGACCAGGCGATAATAGAGAGGATCGGGACCTAGCGGCGTGAAGGTTATGGTCGTTGGGGGAGGCGGGCGCGAGCACGCGCTGGTGGAGACCCTGGCGGCCAGCCCCCTGGAGCCCGAGCTGCACGCCGCCCCCGGCAACCCCGGCATAGCCCGCTTAGCGCAGGTCGCGGACATCCCCGCCGACGATTTGATCTCCCTGCGCGATTACGCGAAAGCGAACGAGATAGACGTTACCGTCGTCGGTCCGGAGGACCCCCTCATCGGCGGCATCGCCGAGGCCTTCTGGGAGGCGGACCTGAAGGTCTTTGGCCCCTCCCGCGCCGCCGCCCGCGTAGAGGGCTCGAAGGTCTTCGCGAAGGAGCTTATGAAACACGCCGGCGTCCCCACCGCCCGCTTCGAGGCCTTCGACCGCGAGGGCGCCGCGCTCGCCTACCTCCGCAGGGTGGGCGACTACCCCGTCGTCGTAAAGGCCGACGGCGCCGCTGGGGGCAAGGGCGTGACGGTAGCCCGTAGTCGTGAGGATGCCGAGGCAGCGGTGCGGGCGTCCTTCGGAGGAAAATTCGGGGCGGCGGGCGAGAGGATCGTGATCGAGGAGTACCTGGAGGGGCGGGAGGCCTCGGTCTTCGTCATCACCGACGGGCAAGTTATGCTTCCTTTCCTGCCCGCGCAGGACTACAAGCGCATCTACGACGGAGACGAGGGGCCGAACACGGGGGGAATGGGGGCATACTCCCCGCTCATGTGGATGGAGCCTGCCACCTACGCGACCATACTCGAGGAGATTATCCGCCCGACCATCAGCCAGCTCGCCCTGATCGGGGCCCCGTACTCCGGCCTCCTCTACGCCGGGGTGATGGTCACCGACGAGGGGCCGAAGGCCCTGGAGTTCAACTGCCGCTTCGGGGACCCCGAGACGCAGGTGATACTGCCCCGCATGGGCACGGACCTCCTGGAGTTGATGATGGCCTCGGAGGCTGACGACCTCGCCGGGCGCGAGGTCACCTGGTCGGCCGACAAGGCCGTGTGCGTGGTGCTCGCCTCGGAGGGTTACCCGGAGTCCGCCTCCTCGGGGGACGAGATCTCCGGCCTCGAGAACATCCCCGCCGGCGTCTACATCTACCACGCCGGGACCGAGGAGCGCGACGGCAGGTTCTACACTGATGGGGGCCGGGTCCTCAACGTCGTCGGCACCGGCCCGACCGTTATAGAGGCGCGCGCCCGCGCCTACGCCGCCGTCGAGCAGATCCACTTCGAAGGCATGCAGTACCGCACCGACATAGCCCTAGAAGCCATAGAGCTGGAGGACCTTTGAGCCCGAGCGTAGGCATCCTCGTCGGCAGCAAGTCCGACCTGCCGGTCATAGAGAAGTGCACAAAGCGCCTCGAAGACCTCGGAATAGACTACGAGCTTGAGGTTCGCTCGGCCCATCGCAATCCCGAAGATGTCGCCGGGTACGTCGCTTCCGCTCCCGAACGCGGCGTCAAAGTCTTCATCTGCGCTGCAGGCATGGCAGCCCACCTCGCCGGCGCCGTCGCCGCGAGAACGAACCTACCGGTCATCGGCATCCCCATCGCCGCCGGAACTCTAGGCGGCTTCGACGCACTGCTCGCCACCGTCCAGATGCCCTCCGGCGTCCCCGTGGCTACCGTCGCTGTCAACGGGGCCGCCAACGCCGCCGTCCTGGCTGCTCAGATACTCGCTCTCTGTGATCCCGCACTGGCTGAGACGCTGAAGGGCGGTACATGATCGAACGCTACACGCTGCCGGAGATTGGCGCAGTCTGGACTGAGGAGGCCAAGTACCGCACCTGGCTCGAGGTCGAGCTCGCCGTCTGCCGCGCCCGCGCCAGGCTCGGCGAGATCCCCGCCGAAGAGGTCGAGGAGCTCGCCGAGAAAGCGGACTTCACCGTCGAGCGCATCCACGAGCTAGAGGCCGAGACGAACCACGACGTGATCGCCTTCGTCTCGACCGTCGCGGAGACGGTGGATAGCCCCGCCGCCCGCCACTTCCACTTCGGCCTGACGTCCTCCGACGTCCTCGACACTGCCGGCGCCTTGCAGCTGAGCAAAGCCCTGGATCTGATACACAGGGAAGGCAGAGAGCTCGCCATCCTACTCTGCGAGATGGCGCTCGAACACCGACGAACCGTCATGGTGGGGCGGACCCACGGGGTACACGCTGAGCCTACCGTGTTCGGGCACAAGGTCGCGGTGTGGGCCTTCGAGATGGAGCGCAACCTCGACAGGCTGGCGCACGCGAGGGAGGTCGCCGCCATCGGCAAGATCTCTGGCGCCGTCGGCATCTACGCCAACGTGGACCCTAAGGTCGAGGCGCTTACCTGCGAGGAACTCGGCATAAAGTCGGCCCCCGCATCCACCCAGATCGTGCAGCGCGACCGCCACGCCGAGGTCCTCGCGACGCTCGCCATCCTCGGCTCTACGACGGAAAAGATAGCGTTGGAGATCCGGGGCGCCCAGCGCACGGAGATACGAGAATTGGCAGAGCCTTTCGGGCGCGGCCAGAAGGGGTCCTCGGCCATGCCCCACAAGCGCAACCCGATCATCTCCGAGCGCCTCTGCGGGATGGCCCGTCTACTGCGCGGCTACGCGGGCGTGGGCTTCGAGAACAATGCCCTGTGGCAGGAGAGGGACATCTCCCACTCCTCGGCGGAGCGCGTCGTGCTGCCGGACGCCACGATCGTGGCCCTGTATATGCTCCGCTCTACGGGGCGCATCCTGCGCGGGCTCCAGGTCTACAAGGACCGGATGCTCGAGAACCTCAACCTTGGAGGCGGCGTGGTGTACTCCGGACGCGTCCTGCTCGCCCTCGTCGAGGCAGGCATGAGCCGCGACGACGCCTACGCGATAGTCCAGGGCGCGGCGATGCAGGCCTGGGAGGAGGAGGGCGGCTTCCGGGAGCTGCTCGAGGAGAAAGAAGAGGTGCGCGAGGGGCTCGGGACAGATCTCGGGGACCTCTTCGACCCGGCGTACGCCCTGCGCAACGTCGGGTCGATCTTCGAGAGGGTTGAGGAACTGAAAGGGAGGATACAAGGTGGCTGAGAAACTGCTGTACGAGGGCAAGGCCAAGAAGGTTTTCGCGACGGATGAGGAGGGCGTGCTCGTCCACCGCTACAAGGACGAAGCGACGGCTTTCAACGCCCAGAAGCGCGGCTCGTGGAAGGACAAGGGACGCACCAACGCGACCATGAGCGCGACCATCTTCGCCTACCTAGAAGCCCACGGCGTCCCGACCCACTTCGTCGAACAAGCCGACGAGGCTGCCATAAAGACCCGTAAGCTCGAGATGCTCCCCATCGAGGTCATCGTGCGCAACATAGCCGCCGGCTCGCTCGCCAAACGCCTCGGTTACGAGGAAGGGAGAAGGCTGAAGGCCCCGATCGTCGAGCTCTGCTACAAGGACGACGAGCTCGGGGACCCCATGTTCAACTGGTACCACTTCAGAGAGCTCGGCGTCTCCGACGAGGACCTCGAGTTCTGCGAGGAGCTCGGGCTAAAGGTCAACGAGATCCTCACGCCCTTCTTCGACGAGCGGGGGGTCACGCTCGTGGACTTCAAGATAGAGGTCGGACGCGACGCGGACGCAAGGCTCATGCTGGCCGACGAGATCAGCCCCGACACCTGCCGCTTCTGGGACAAGGAGACGGGCGAGAAGCTGGACAAGGACCGCTTCCGGCGTGACATGGGCGGCGTCGAGGAAGCCTACGCCGAGATGCTCCGCAGGGTGCAGGAGATCACGCAGCGGGGCGCCGTAGATTGAAGGTGCGCATCCTCATTCGACCAAAGTCCGGCATCCTGGATCCCCAGGGCGAGGCGGTCCGCAGCGCGCTCCCGGCTCTGGGTTTCAAGGGTGTCGGGACGGTCCGCGTCGGCAGGCTCATCGAGATGGAGGTCGAGAGCGCAGACGCGGTGGACGCGATGTGCACGCGCCTGCTCGCAAACCCGACGATAGAGGAGTACGAGTGGGAGGTGGTGGGGTGAGGTTAGGGGTCACGATCTTTCCCGGCTCCAACTGCGACCGGGACGCTCTCTACGCCGTCGAGCGGATGGGTGCCGAGCCGGTCGAGCTCTGGCACGCCGACGCAGATCTGAAAGGCTCGGACGCCGTGATCGTACCCGGCGGCTTCTCCTACGGCGACTACCTGCGTCCCGGCGCCATAGCCCGCTTCGCCAAGGTGATGGCCGCGCTCGAGGACTTCGCCCGCTCCGGCGGCCCCGTCCTGGGTGTCTGCAACGGCTTCCAGGTGCTCACCGAGGCCCACCTGCTGCCCGGCGCGCTCCTCCGCAACGCGGGGATGCGCTTCGTCTGTCGGCGCGTCCGGGTACGCGTCGAGGCGACTGAGACGCCCTGGACCTCATCCTGCGAGCCGGGCGAAGAGCTCACGCTCCCGGTCGCTCACAACGAGGGCAACTACTTCGCCGACCCCGTGACGCTCGAGCAGATCGAGGCCGACGACCGCGTAGTGCTCCGCTACCTGGAGAACCCGAACGGCTCGGCGAACGACATCGCCGGGGTCTGCAACGAGGACCGCAACGTCGTCGGCATCATGCCCCATCCGGAGCGGGCCTCCGACCCCGCGCTCGGCTCCGAGGAAGGGATAAGGGTTTTGCGCTCAATCCTCGCGGAGGCGAGGGTTTGAACCTCCAGGAGACCTACACCTCCCTGGGCCTCTCAGACTTCGAGTACGACCGCATCCTGGAATTACTGGGCCGGGCGCCGAACTATCTGGAGCTCTCGCTCTTCTCCGTGATGTGGAGCGAGCACTGCGGCTACAAGAACAGCCGACCCCTGCTCAGGCGCTTCCCGAACTCGGGGCTGCGAGTCTTGCAGGGACCAGGCGAGAACGCTGGCGTCGTAGAGGTGGGGGAAGGGTGGGCGCTGGCGTTCAAGGTCGAGAGCCACAACCACCCTTCCGCGGTCGAGCCCTACGAGGGGGCGGCTACCGGCGTCGGCGGCATCATCCGGGATATCCTCGCGATGGGCGCGAGGCCGGTCGCGCTCTTGGACTCTTTGCGGTTCGGGCCGCTCGGCGAGGAGAGGAACCGTTACCTGTTCCGGGAGGTGGTGCGCGGGATCGGCGGCTACGGCAACGCCGTCGGGGTGCCGACGGTCGGCGGGGAGGTCGAGTTCGCGGGTGCGTACTCCGGGAACCCGCTGGTAAACGCGATGTGCGTGGGCCTGATCCGGACCGAAGACCTCGTCCGTTCGCGGGCGACCGGAGAGGGCAACCTCGTCGTCCTCCTCGGCTCCAAGACCGGGCGCGACGGCATCCACGGCGCCACCTTCGCCTCCGACGAGCTCACCGAGGAGTCCGAGTCGAAGAGGTCCAACGTCCAGGTCGGAGACCCGTTCGCGGAGAAGATGCTGATAGAGTGTTGCCTCAAGCTCCTGGACGAGAGCCTCCTGGTCTCTCTGCAGGATCTCGGGGCGGCGGGGATCGCCTCTTCAGCCTCTGAGATGGCCGCCAAGGGCGGGGTGGGGATCGAGGTAGACGCCGAGCGGGTCCCCTTGCGAGAGACCGGGATGGAGCCTTACGAGGTCGTTATCTCCGAGTCCCAGGAGAGGATGCTGGCCGTCGTCGAGCCGGATAAAGTGGGGCGGGTTCTCGGGCTCGCCGAGCGTTACGGGCTCGTCGGGGCGGTGATCGGACGTGTCACCGACCACGGGGAGCTGCGTGTGAAAAACGGCGGGGAGACCGTCGGCTCCGTCCCCGCCGAATACCTCGCCGACGCCCCGGTCTACGAGCGCGAAGTCGTAAGGCCAGCGTACCTCGACGAGGCGCGGAGCTCCGATCCTGAAGACTACCCGCAGCCCGACGATTACAACCTGGTCCTCAAAAAGATGCTAGCGCACCCGAACCTGTGCTCGCGGCGTTCGATCTTTCAGCAGTACGATCACCAGGTAGGCGTCGACACCGTCATCCTCCCCGGCGCCGACGCGGCGGTGATGAGGATAAAGGGCACGAATCTCGGCTTCGCCGTTACGACGGACGGCCGTGGCCGCCACTGCTACCTCGATCCGCGGGGCGGCGGAGCCGCGACAGTCGCCGAGGCGTACCGCAACCTCTCCTGCGTCGGTGCCGAGCCGGTCGCGATCACGAACTGCCTCAACTTCGGCAGCCCGGAGAAAACGGAGGGCTACTACCAGCTCGCCGAGTGCATCGAGGGCATGGCCCAGGCGTGCGAAGCATTCGGCACCCCGATCGTCAGCGGCAACGCCAGCCTCTACAACGAGACCGAGGCCGGCGCCGTCTATCCGACGCCGGTCGTGGGGATGGTCGGCGTGCTGGAGGACGTGAGCCGCTACGCTACGCCGGGCTTCAAGCGCGAGGGGGATATGGTCGTCGTGATCGGGAGCGGATCGCGGGTCTCTCTCGCCGGCTCGGACTACCTGGAGGTAGTTCATGGCCGCGTCGCTGGAGAACCACCTGAGCCGAACCTTGACGCGGAGAAGAAGATCGCCGACCTGGTGCGCGAGATGGTCCGCTCTGGGCTCGTAGACACGGCGCACGACATCTCCGGCGGCGGAGAGTTCGTCGCAGCCGCAAAGATGGCGCTCGCGGGCGGTCTTGGCATAGAGTACATGGAGGGCGAGTTCGAGCGTAGGTTGGCCGGTCAGGGCCGAGGGAGGGCGGACGTGGCTCTATTCGGGGAGGAGCACGGTGCATTCCTCGTTGCGGTCCCATGGGAGCGGTGGGCCGAGTTGCGGGATGCTCTGGGGGGAGACGTAGGGCACTACCGGACCGGAACGGTCGGAGGAGACAGCGTAAAGGTCGGAGACGTCATAGACGTGAAGCTGTCGGAGCTGAGGGAAGCCTACGAGCGCGACCTCTTCGGCGCCCCCGGCGGGGCGGAGGTGACCCATTGAGTTTGGAGAAGGTGAACATCGAGGAGAAGCTGGCGCTCTTCGACGAACAGTGGAAGCCGAAGATCGTGGGCGAGCTGAACGGCCAGCACGTCAAGCTGGTCAAGTTCCTCGGCGAGTTCGTCTGGCACCACCACGACGAGGAGGACGAGCTCTTCCTCGCCGTCAAGGGTTGTTTCCGGATGGAGTTTCGGGGCCGGAGCGTCTGGGTCGAGGAGGGGGACTTCATCGTTGTTCCGCGCGGCGTCGAGCATCGCCCCGTGGCCGAGGAGGAGGCGCATGTGCTGCTCTTCGAGCCGGCCTTGACGCTCAACACGGGCAACGTCCGGGGCGAGATGACGGTCGCGGAGCTGGACAGGATATGAGATCGGGAGGGTGCGCTTTTTGAGCGAGAGTCTCGAGATGGACGGGAAACCCAAAGAGGCCTGCGGGGTCTACGGCCTGTACTCGCGTGAGCTGGAGGGGGAGCTCGCCCAGCGCGCGTACTTCGGCCTCTACGCCCTCCAGCACCGTGGCCAGGAGTCCGCCGGGATAGCCGTCTCCGACGGCGCGCGCACCACGGCCATGCGCGACATGGGCCTCGTCTCGCAAGTCTTCGACGCCTCCAGGCTCGCCGCGCTCGAGACCGGGCACATCGCTCTGGGCCACGTCCGGTACTCGACGACGGGCTCGGCCTCCTGGGAGAACGCCCAGCCCGAGTTCCACGGCCGCGGCGAACTCAACGTCGCTGTTGCGCACAACGGCAACCTGGTGAACGCCGTGCGTCTGGGGCAGGAGCTCGCGGGAGAGGGCTTCGAGTTCAACTCCACCTCGGACACGACCTTTATCGCGGCCGCCGCCGTGAAGGAGCTCGAAAAGGGCCGGTCCGTGGGCGAGGCGGTGCGGGCGGCCATGCGGCGCTTTGAGGGGGCCTACTCGGTGGCCATGATCTTCCGCGACAAGCTCGTCGCCTTCCGCGACCCGCACGGCTTCCGGCCCCTGTGCATCGGCGAGATCGAGGGCGGCTACGCCGTCTCCAGCGAGACCTGCGGCCTCGATATCATCGGCGCCCGCTTCCTGCGTGAGGTCGCCCCCGGCGAGGTCGTTGTCATAGACGACGCGGGATTGCACAGCTTCAGGGGCGAGAGCCCGCGCCCCGCCCTGTGCGTCTTCGAGTACGTGTACTTCGCCCGCCCCGACTCCCGCTTCGACGGCCGGGAGGTCGCGGGGGCGCGCCAGAGGATGGGGGAGCTGCTCGCCGAGGAGGCTCCGGCCGAGGCGGATGTCGTGATACCGGTCCCCGACTCCGGCATCTCGGCGGCGGTCGGGTACTCGAAGAGAAGCAGCATACCCTACGCCGAGGGGCTCATAAAGAACCGCTACGTAGGCCGGACCTTTATCCAGCCGACGGA
>Ga0126306_10001167_pt1 | contig 13805 bp, 19 predicted proteins | sample Plot27_FD_92592 | JGI IMG/M metagenome (GOLD analysis project Ga0126306, IMG submission 92592) | Serpentine soil microbial communities from UC McLaughlin Reserve, CA, USA - Plot27 | ecosystem: Environmental > Terrestrial > Soil > Grasslands | place: USA: UC McLaughlin Reserve, Lake County...
CCGGTGATGACAATCGACGCTGACCTCAAGACTGAAGATGCTGCGCTTCGCATGACATATCTTGGAACTGACAATTATCTGATGGGCTTCCGCCTCGGCGAGTACGTGAAGAAGGTAAAACCGAACGGCGGCACCGTATGCCTTATCGAGGGCAATGCCGCGGCCGACAACATTCTGCGTCGCGCCTCCGGTACGCGTGACGCTCTCTCCGGCCAAAAGGGCCTGGAGAGACTGAATGGTGAAGGCGGCTGGACCGAAGTCGCGGGCTGCCCGGTTTTTACCAATGATGATGGCCCTGCCGGCGTCCAGGCAATGACCGACATCTTGACGGCCAATCCGAAGCTCGACGCCATTGTGATTGAAGGCGGCTGGCCGCTGTTCGGTGCGCCGCAGCCCTATCGTCAATTGACCGATCAGTACAAGAAACAGCTCGATGACAAGTCGCTCGTCATCGTTGCCGCGGACACGATTGGCGAAGAAGTGGCGCTGGCCAAGGAAGGCCGCGTGGAAGCCCTCGTCGGTCAGCGGCCATTCGAAATGGGATATAAGGCGCCGAGCGTCATGATAGACCTGATCGAAGGCAAGAAGGTCGATGATCCGGTGTTCACGGGCCTTGACGAGTGCACGAAGGACACTGCTGACACCTGCATCCAGAAGTAGGCCCGAGTTCCGGAGAAACTCTGGACCACGAGACCACGGTTGAGAGGCGCTTCGGCGCCTCTCTTTCATAGTCAACGTGACTTGCTTAGCTCACGCCCTCAGCTTGGTCATGACTGGCGGCTGCCATTTTTTCTGCAAGTCGTTCGGGGTCCAGTGTCGGCCAGAATGATTGCATAGATGCAGCCAATCCCCGGCAATAGGCAGGAATGTCGTTTCCGGTAAGGTGAGGCAGGTAAGTCCGGGCAACCACGTCATAGACGACCTCGGGATCATGAGGGACTGCTGCTGGAACCTCCCTTACGGGGCCGACCGGATCAACTCCGTTCAGCAAGGCGCTTCCGGTGACCAGAGGGATTTCCCCTCTCAAGTGGCTAAAAACCAGGAGCATGTTCTTGGCAGCTTCATAGGAAAGGTCAGGCTGCTGATGGGGATTCAGGGAGTCGAGCACATAGGCGGCAATCGCCGCCTCGAAAATCGCAATCCGCTGCCGAATATCGTCGTCGCTCATTGTAACTAAATGCTTTTTCGCAACAAAGTGTTCCGTGGAGATAAACCGAGTCGGCGCCAGCCTCGTCAATCCTCCGAACCGTCCTTTAACAATCGAAACCCCCTCAGGGGCGGGGAGCGCTGAGGGGGTTTCAATCGACCCTCACTTCATCGATGAGGGGGCCTCACTATTACGTTATGACCCGAGATAAACCGCGCTCGAGCGGTATTGGTTCCACGCGAATATTGGGCGGCTTGAGCTCGGCCGTAAACAGAAGCATGGTGAGTGCGCCCAGCCTGGCCCTCCCCGCACCCAGCCTTTTTCCATTTACCCTTTGTTTCCGATTTAGCGCCACAGTCGATCACCCCCCGGCGCAAAGGCCACGGCCATGACAGCCTGGATAATTGGTCTCGCCATATTTTACACCTTCGCCATTGCCTATTTAGGCTACGAGATGCGGAGGGCGCCCCTCGTTGACGAGAACGGGAATCTGCTTTCAGGCGACAACACGGCGCCGGAGGCGCTTCATACAATGCCCCTTCGTCATCTGAAGAACTGAAGGCATCTCCGCCGAGCGGATGCACGTCAAGGTTAGGATCGCCGAGAGGTCTTAGTCGAGCGCCATCGGGCGTCCATTAACTATTCCCGAGATCAGCAACGTTCCGCGGTTCGACTGTCCGACATAATATAGGCGGCCGCCACACAGGCGAATGGAAAACGCGCATCAGGTGCTGAGGGCGCAGCGATGAAATTGATCGGTCAATTGTCGGGAGCGGGAAAGCTGGTGGCGGATGGTCACGAGTTTCACGGCGTCCACTATGATATTCAAGTGTGGAGCGCCGACAGTGGATTGATATCCGCGCGCGGCAATGTGAGCGTATCTCCTGTCGTGGGCCCCGGCGAGCTGACGCTTCAGAATGGAAAGCAAATCAACGTATTCGTGACGACTTCGGGCGTCCACGGTGCAACGATCATAGTGAAAGGCAAGGTGCCGGGTTTCAACGAGGATAGCTATCCGTGAGGGGCGGGAGGGATTATAGAAGGGGACAAAGCTTAGCCTTCGAGACCCGCATCGCGTTTTTAGTAGTATGGGCTGGCATCAGTTTACTTCCGGTCGTTTTCTCCACGCCTGGTTATCCGCAGGGCAAGGAGTGGCAGCGGAAAGGCAACTTCAACACTCCTCGAGTGCCGAGCCGCAAGAAAAAATCGCCTTCTCCGGTGAGGCAAATCTTACCTGAAGCAGGCCCGGCTCGCTGCAAATGGGTCGAATCTCAGGTAAGCGAATATGCGTTCGAGAATGTGAAAGTCAGGAGTTGCGAAGGGAGTGCCTATATTTTCGAAGCTACACGAGAGGGAAAAGCATTCACCATTTACATGAGCATCGATACCGGTGAGTTGTTGAAGGTGGAGAAGTTTCAATCAGGCGGCACAGAGCAAACCAATGGTCCGCCGCACCAACAGCCCCATTAGCACTTCTACAGAAGCCTGAAAGGCGGCGCAGTCCGTCGAGGGCCGGAAAATTCAACCCCCATGAAAGCGCGTCTGCGCCAGCGAATACGCACCGGAATCATCTGCAGTTCCTTAACGAGAAGCAAATCGAAATTCGCCGGAACTTCCAGGGACGGATCCAACTGCAGCTTGGCTCCTCCCTCGCTGATATCGCGAACGGTGCAGTCGATCAGTGACCAACCGCCGCGTTTGTCGACGATTCGCGCGTCCTCGACGACGATACGGCGATGCGAGCGCCGACAATCGAAGGTGAAGTCCAGTTTTTCAGCTGCCGACATTGCGTCCTCCATCCCACAGACATCCTACTACGCATTGTCCTAAGCTTGGCTTCACCCTTTCAATCAAACGTCGGAGCCGCCCTGCACGTGTTGTTAACCTCGATTATCTGCTCACTGCTAGGCGCAGCGGTTATCCGCTTCGGCTTCAAATGGTCGAACTGGAGCGACCACTTGTGACCAGCGCCGAATGGCCAAGCGGTCGAGGCAGCTTATCGGCCGCGATCTTGGCTCGAGCCTGTTCCACATGCTCTCCGACCCGAAACAAAATCGAGGCGAAATGCTCACGACCCGAGTCGGATAGCATCCCCTCCGTCAGTTCGGCTGCTTCGATCAAGGACCGAATTGCATGTGATATATGCTCCGCCGGTGACATTTGATTCGTGATCATTGCGCGCCTCTTTGGAGAGGGTGGAGGGGTCTCACACCAAAACATCACAAAGCAAGCAAAATGCAAGGATATTGAGCTCCAGCAAGGCACCTGTCCTGCCGTCACGGACTCGGCAGGGAATTAAATTTGACGCGACGTAAGAACCCCATCGCATTTCATCGGCAGACGTGCATAATGTGCTGTCGCGGATTCAGTCACAGCAGGCCACCCCGATTGAGAGCGAAAGACTCCCGCCTGATCACCAGGGAGACTCCCCGATGGAATGCGATTCCCAGCGATTGCAAGCGCTGCAGCGAATAGTCGAGACCGCTTGTACGGAAATGGAACAGTCCCTTGCCATGCGGGAACCGGCCATGCGGCATGAGATTGCCCGTTTGGTCTTCGATCTTGCAAATTGCGAGCTGACAGACAACGAGATCCTTACCACAGTCGTTGAGAGCATCGACCGTCAGCGTGGCCGTGCCAAACACGTCGCCCCAAAGGCCTTTTGAAAGTGAAATGCGAACGGCTTATTGGGCGCCTCATCGCTTGCCCTCCCAGCACTATCCAGCTAGACCACTGTGCTTGTCACACGTTACTTAGACTAGGAGAAGGTAGATGCCTGTTGGTAAGGTAAAATGGTTTGACGCGAGGAAGGGCTTTGGCTTCATTGAACCAGAAGGCGGCGGTTCGGATGTGTTCGTGCACATTTCTGCTGTCGAGCGCGCTGGGTTAAGCAATCTGGCTGAGGGTCAGCGGGTATCCTTCGACGAGCAGCGCGATCCGAAGCGGGGTAAGACCTCCGCAGGAAATATAAAAGCGCTGTGAAGCAGTCCTGCAAACTGAACCACCTCTCGCATCGGAGATACAATGTCGGTTGATCCAGATTCCATTGCGCCGGGAAAGTCCTATGTGACTGCAACGCGACACCTCCGGACGGTGTTGGAAGTTACAGGTGAGCGTGTTCGATATGCTTATGGTGGCGGTGAGGCTGGAGGTACCGGTCAATGGCGGTGGCAGACAAAAAGCAAATTCGCCAATGATGCGGTGCGAGAGACAAGCTCCGATGAAAGCTCCACGCCAACACCGCATCGCACCGAGAGCGAGACGCATGAAATCACGGAGCCGGCAGCCGCTGATGGTGCCAAATCGACCCGCACCCGAAAAATACTGACAAAACGCTGACGAGGGTGGCTAATCGAGGGAATGCACAAACGATAACTAAGGGCTGCCATGACCAATCCAACTATCGATCTGGATAACCACAGGGGAATGGCGGCGCAAAAGGCAACCGAGCTGCGCCGGCTAATGACGGCAGTCGCAGCCGATGCCAAGGCATTGCGGGAGCGCCAGGATGAACTGGAAGCTCAGCTGGCGGCCGCTCCCGCGGAAAACTGGCTCGATGCCGCTGAGAAGGCCCGCTATCTGTTGGGTCTGTTTGCAACAACGCCTTCTGCACAAGATCCCCGGCGGCAAACCCTGATTGCCGACGTGCTCGAAGATTTTCGCCGCTTAGGACTTCCAGATTGATATCCGCAGCCACTTTTACCCAGTCGCTGAACCGTGAGCTTCTGAGTGCCTGAATGCGACGAGCCGCTGCGAAGCTTCATCCCAGAGAGCCAGCTTAAAAGAGCGAACACTTTCGGAAATGGTGAGGCAGCGTGCGCTGCGAAGCTCCGGCCAGTCCTTCAGCACGTGCGGCAAGCGATAGAATGGAATGCCGCTCGACAAATGGTGCACATGATGCAGGCCGATATTCGCAGTCAGCCAATTGAGTGGCTCTGGCAGTATAAGATAAGAGCTGCCGTGAAGTGCGGCTGTTTCGGAAGTCCATTGCGGCGGGTGGGCCCAGTAAGTCACCTCGAATTGGTGTTGCACGTAGAAAAGCCACACGCCGATCGTCGCCCCAAAAATCGTCAACGGAACCTGCACTGTCAAGAAAGGGATAAGTCCCACTGCGGCTATCAAGCCGCCGACGACGCAGAGGGTGGCTATATTTGTGGCGATTGTCGTAATCCATGCAAATAAGCTATGCCGTTCCGATTTACCGGGCACGCGGTATTTGACGACAAATAGAAACGTAGGTCCGATGCCGAACATGATCAAAGGGTGACGATAGAGCCGATATTTGAACCGCGCCCATGGTGATGACGACTTGTATTCATTCACCGTGAGGGTGGTTACGTCACCGATGCCCCGCCGGTCCAGATTACCCGAACCCGCATGATGTTGATTGTGATCTCTGCGCCAGCAATCATAGGGCGTCAATGTCAGCACCCCTATCAGACGGCCGACCCAGTCATTCGCCGAGCGCCGCCTAAACAACGCCCCATGTCCGCAGTCATGCTGAATCATGAAAAGCCGTACGAGGAAAAATGCAGCCAGCACTGAAATCGGCATGGCGAGCCAATAGCTCACCGAGGTGGCAAGCCAGGCCCCTGCCCACAGCCCTGCAAAAGGACCTGCGGTCACCATAATCTCGAAGGTCGCACGCAAATTGCTGCGTTCGCGATATTTGGCAAGCTTTGCCGACCATGGCTGCGAGTGCGCTGCCACCTCGCCTCGCACCGATGCTGCGCAGTTCATGTTCATTCGGCTGTGACTCCGACATGCCCGATCGCCTTCTTAGCGTTCAGCGCGTATTTGGCTGGCGAGCCTATTGTCTGGAATCGAACATAGACGGTATAGTGGCTTCCGGATAGTGACATTTTACAGATAATCAGCGCAGCTATCATGAGCGTTCTCTTATGCACGGCTGAGGGGGTTCCGCCTAAAATAAAATATGAGACAGCCAAATAGACACGCTGTCCTGTCGCAAGCTGGAAGGATTCATGTTGATCAAGTGCGCCATGATCTGTGCCCTCATAGCATTATCGATTTCTCTGAGGGCAACCGAAGCAGGCGCTGGCTCCAATCGGCTCGATAGGCACCGCTGCGCATATGCCAATTGCTTCACGTTTTCCATACCGAAGAGGTACGCCCACTCATACCGAAGAACGCCTACGGGCTCAGAAAAGTTTCGCCGCAATCGCCCGCGGGAAGATGCCGTGAGCCGGCTGCAGAAGAAAATTGCTCGGGAACAGGCGAAGCGCAACTCATCTATCAGAAAGCGCAGTCGTTTCTCTTATTCGGCAATTGACCGGCAATTCGCCCATAGCCCCTTTCGCGAAATCAGCTGCCGGGAGGGCCGGCTGCTTGTGCAAGGCCAGGGGTTTTCCCGGGTAAATGCGCTCGAATGTCAGGGAACAACATTCACCTACCTAGCCCGCGAGAATGGCGAAATTGTTCGGGTGACGGTGGACGCCCGGTACGGGAGAATAATAAGCACAAGGCCCTTTTAGCGGGTGCCGCTCAATGAGGCGGAGACGCGAGTGGATCATAGGGCTAGCCGGCACTGGCCGTCACTTGCTCGGAGAGCAATTTCATGACATCTGATACAGCCAATGGAGGCACTTTCTATGGCGCAATTAGACTTTGCAACATCAGAAGCTGAAGCATCTGCACGAGCTGCAAAGTTTTTGGCCCACGACCCGTTTCCCAGTGTTCCGCTATCACTCCTCTCGTCAGCCGAAATACACGACTACGTTCGTGTCACCGGATTGCTGCATCCATTTAATTCGAGCGGACTAAAATCGGCTTCCTACGAAGCTCACATCGGTGGAGAGTTCATTCGGTGGGATGAAAATGGCAACCGCATCGATCGCGAGGTAAAGAAAGGCTCGAGATGTGTATTGCCGGCAAACTCGATTACGTTCGTTCAAGTTGAGCCGTATCTTCGCCTGCCCAACTACATTGCCGTGCGTTTTGATCTGCGAAATACGCATGTGCATCGAGGCCTGCTATTGGGAACTGGGCTGCTGGTAGATCCCGGCTTTTCCGGAAAGCTCCTGATCCCCCTCCACAATCTGACGGCTACCGACTACGACCTAGACGCCACCCAGCCGCTGATCTGGATGGAATTCACAAAAACGACATTCCAGATAAAGCCGGCTGAGAACGAGGCATCCGCCACACGGCATTTTATTGGCTTCCCGCCAACAGAATTGAATATATCGGCCGATGCACATTTGAGAAAAGCCAACGCTGGGAACCCTATTCGCAGCGCCATTCCTGCTGCTATGGCCAATGCGCAGGCATCGGCTCAGGAAGCCGTATCATGGGCCAGAACTCTGGCCATCGGTACACTGGCAGGTGTAGCGATAACTGTTTTGGGACTTGCGGTTGCCCTCTATACCTATTTCGGGCAGCTGCACGCGCTGGTGCAGAATGCGCAAAGCAGCTCAGAAACCCTCAACGGCAGAATAGACATGATTTCCGCCAATATCGGCCGGCTCGAGCAAAAATTGTTTGAGAACTCATCCGCAACAGAACAGCGAATGGGCGCTGAGATAGACCGAAGATTTGGTGGCGTGGCAGACAATATGGAGAAACGGTTTGGGCTCGTCGAATCCCAGACCCGCAGCAGCGCCGATTCGCTTCAGTCCGCAGCCGCTGGCCAACAAAGCAGGTTGAATGCCATTGAGACCGAACTCCAACGGCTGCGCGGGATAGTGGAAAAAAAGCGATAGTGCAGCTGAACAAACGCCCGAGATCACGTCGCCAGGAACCATGACATGAAAACGGCTGTGCTCGGCGCTGGCGTAATCGGCGCGAGCTGGGCATCACTCTTCCTTGCTGCAGGACATGAAGTTCATGTGTATGACCCATCAGACCATACGCGCAGTTTCGTAACGGATTACATTCGCAAAGCTTGGCCCTTTTTACAGGCTCTCAACTTGGCGGCTGAAGGAGAACCGTCTCGAGCGATTTTCCACAACCGTCCCGAGGCCGCCGCGGCACAGGCCAGCTTCATTCAGGAAAGTGTCCCTGAACGGCTCAAGGCGAAGCTCGAACTTTTTCGCCGCATTGAACCCCATCTTGGCCGTGGAACGATCATTGCCTCCAGCACCTCAGGGCTCCTTCTGAATGAAATGCAGCAGGGCTTTAGAGATCCCTCGCATCTCATCTTGGGGCATCCCTTCAACCCGCCGCATCTCATTCCGCTCGTTGAGCTTCTGGGCAATGAACGAACAGCCGACGGGGTCCTCGCCGGGGCTGAATCATTTTATCAGTCCTGCGGCAAAGTGACTATTCGGGTTCGGAAGGAAGTGCCCGGTCATGTCGCGAATCGTTTGCAGGCGGCGCTTTGGCGGGAGGCAATAAGCCTGGTCATGGAGGGTGTGGCGAGTGTTGAAGACGTCGACAGGGCAGTGAGCTCAGGGCCAGGTCTGCGTTGGGCGCTCATGGGGCCCCATATGCTTTTCAGCCTCGCCAGCGGCGGGCTTGGAATGGAGGGATTCATCGAACGCTACGGCGATTCGATTCACGGCTGGTGGAAAACCATGGGCGAGCCGACGCTTTCTGCTGAGACCAGCAGGATTCTAGCCGACGGCATAGCGGCTGAGGCCGCCGGGCGAACCTTTGAACAGCTTACCGACGAGCGAGACCGTAAGCTCATAGTCGTGCTCAATGCACTTGCGAAAATGGGCGGCTCCTAATCCTCACATCCCTTCCGCCAGATGATCGGAAACCAATCCTCGCGCAGAGGCTGGCCGTCGGTCATATTGTGACCGGGAAAGGGCGGAGAGGTCCGGCCGGGCCGGGTTATGAAGCGTGCGTCGTCGCCAAGCCAGCGAAGCGAGAAAGCGCGGCGCCGCCGCGACGACATATTGCCTCTCGCCCCATGCACGGTTTTGTAGTGGAACGCAACCGCGTCACCGGGCTGCAAAGGCCACTCGAGCAGGCGGTAGTTTTCTGGTTCTTTGTCCGGGTCGGGCACGGGCAAATAGTCATTTTCCCCCGCGTAAAAGTTTTCCTCTGAAAGCCAGCGCGTCGGCGTGACGAACTTTGGCCATTTATGCGAACCGCCAATACACCGCAGCGTGGCTTCATCCACCGGCTCAATCGGTATCCAAAAGCTCACCGTCTGCTCGCCATCGACGAAATAATAGGGCGCGTCCTGGTGCCATGGGGTCGCTTTGGAGGTGCCGGGCTCCTTGACAAGAACGTGATCGTGAAAAATCTGCGCCTTCGTGGACTGCATCAACTGCGCCGCCGCCTCAGCCGCCGGTGAGTTCTGAACGAACTCGCGAAATTCCGGTATGCGCTGCCAGTTGCAATAGTCGTCGAAAAACCGTCCGCCTTCTCCGGGCTTGAGGTTTTCCGACGCATAAGGCCCCGGTTCGGCCATATTGCGCTCGATGCCGGCAGCGATTTTATCGGTCCAGTCTTGAAATATTCCGCGCAGAAGAACCACGCCTTGGGAGCGATATTCCGCAACTTCCGCCTTCGTCGGCAAATCCGACATATTGTGCTCCTGCTCTATCGATGCAAAAGCTAGCTCAAGGAAGCGTGCGCGTGCAACCGAGGCCAAGCTTGCAGCAATTGGCGCATGTAATTCGTCGAGGGTGCATCGAATACATTCTCCGCCAGCCCCTGTTCCACCAGCTTACCCCGAAACATGACGGCGGCGTAATCGGCAACCAGTCGTACGACGGCAAGATTGTGACTGACCACGATGAGGGTAAGATTTTGATCACGGCGCAGTTCCTGCAGGAGATTGAGCATATCGCCCTGAATGGACACATCAAGGCCTGCGGTCGGCTCATCGGCGATGAGAATCCGCGGCTTTACGAGAAGCGCCCGAAGCAGAGCCACGCGCCGAGCCTGTCCTCCGCTGAGCTGATAGGGATATTTGTCGATAACCGAAGAACTGAGGCCCAGCCGGCGCAACATGACACTGATCCGATTGGCCAAGCTGTCGTTCGGCTCGTCCAAGAGCTCTCCAACTTCCGCTAGTGATTGGCGGATCGAACGCCGGGGCGACAGGGAAGACGCAGGATCCTGAAAGATGGCCTGAATCAGCCGAGCTCTTTGACGCACATGGGCGTTCTTATCGAGGTTGGAAACTGCGATGGCGCCCGTCGTGAGCCGCTGAAGGCCGAGGATCGCGCGCATCAAAGTTGTTTTGCCGGAACCGCTTTCCCCCACCACCCCAAAGCACGAGCCCTCCGGAACGGCAAATGTCACGCCGTTTACCGCTGGTAATTCGCCAAAGCGCACAACGGCATCGGTGATCTCGACGGCAACACTCATCCCAAGGCTCTCAAATGGCATCGCGCCTTATGGCCAGGCTCCCCAGAGCCGGGATAGTCCGGAGGGATGATATCGGCACAAGGTTCAAAAGCAAATTCACAGCGGCTCTTGAAAATGCAGCCGTTCGGTCGATGGTGCGGATCCGGGAGCTCGCCGGGTATCACCCGAAAACGATTTTCGCGCGCAGCCGGGCCGCGCTGCTGGTCGATCGAGACCTCACATGCCAAGAGCGCAGACGTATATGGATGACCTGGGACCACTGCGACGGTCGAGACCCTGCCATGCTCGATCTTCTCGCCTGCATAAAGAACCGCGATGTCGTCGCAATGCTGCGCGACAAGGCCAAGACTGTGGGTGATGAAGAGGATCGTGCACCCGATCGTATCGCGAAGTTTGCGAATCTCTTTCATCACTTGCGCTTCGATAGTGACATCGAGCGCGGTCGTGGGCTCATCGGCAATCAGCAACTGCGGGCGAGCCAGCAATGCCATCGCGATTGCCACGCGTTGGCGCATTCCGCCGCTCAATTCGTGGGGATATTGATCGAGCCGCTGCCGCGGGTGATCGATTCCGACCGAGGCCAATGCCGTCTCCGCAACAATTGGCCACGAGCCGGCCGACTCGGCTGACGGCAATCGCCGCAATATCTCATAGAGGTGGGAGCGAATCGAAAAAACGGGGTTGAGCGACGAAAGTGGATCTTGGAAAATCATCGCCACACGCCCGCCGCGCAGCTTTGCCGTCACATCCGTTCGCGTCAGGTCATAGCGCTGATCGCCGATAATCAAAGCACCTGATCGCGTCCGGCCGTTGGCTGCAAGAAGACCGAGAATGGCGAGGCCCAAAGTCGATTTGCCGCTACCCGATTCTCCGACGATACCCACGATGCGGCCTGATTCTGCCTCCATCGAGAAGTTGCGAACCACATGAGCGATCCCTGCCGGAGTGGCAAAGTCGACACTTAGATCTTCGATGGCAATGCGCGACCGTGTCCAGGGTGGCTTCACGGGCGCACACGGCCTTTGAGCTTCGGATCCGCCGCATCTCTCAACGCCTCGCCGAACAGCGTTGAGCCGAGTGTAGCAAGGGCCAGCGTCATTGCCGAGCCGATGGTCGGCCACCATGACTGGTTAAGATAAATGTAGCCATCCTTGATCAGAGTCCCGAGGCTCGCGGCCGGCGGCTGCACGCCAAGACCCAAAAACGACAGGCCGGCCTCAACGGTAATCACTACCGGGATGTTCATGCTTGCGAGAATGATGAGGGGACCGATTACATTTGGGATGAAATGCCGCCACACAAGGTGGTGCAAGGGCAAACCAAGCAAGCGCTCGGCGTCGATGAATGTCTGGTTGCGCAAAGCTAAGGTTTGAGCCCTTGCCACGCGAGCGAACTGCGGAATGAAGAGAATGGTGACCACGAACAAGAGATTCCAATAGCCGGTGCCGTAGAGCGCAACAATCGCAAGTGCCAGGATTACCGGCGGATAGGCGCTGATGATATCGAAGATCACCAGCAAGCCGCGGTCGATGATACCGCCCAGGAGCCCCGCGAGGACGCCGAAGATCGACCCTGCGAGCAGTGAGGCGCCGACAACCGCCAGCGAAATGACCAAGGCCGAGCGGGTCCCCTCAGCCGTGCGTGCAAACAAATCGCGGCCGAGATTGTCCGTTCCCAGCGGATGGACCAGGGATGGGGCCAAGAATCGTTCCGCCACATTGATCTTATTGGGATCAGCCGCAATGATAGGGCCGGCAACGGCCATCAACAGAATGAGGCTGACGAGAATGAGGCCGATTTGCCCCGAGCGGTCGCGCCAAACCTCCCTGATGAGGCCTTTGAGCCAGCCGATCATCCGCTGCCCCGCAGATCGAGGCTTCGCGCGATCCGCGGATCGATCAAGCTGTTGATGATATCGACGAAGAGATTGGCACAAACGTAAACCAGCACAAGCACCAGCAGTCCGGCCTGCGCGACCGGATAATTGCGCGTCATGATGGAATTGTAGATGAGGGAACCGATGCCAGGGCGAGCGAAGATGATTTCCGTGAAGACCGCACTGCCGATGAGATCGCCCATGCCGAGGCCGATCACGGTAACAAGCGGCACAAGTGCGAGCTTCAGCGCGAATCGCCCAATGATACGCCGCTCTGGAACGCCGTAGGCACGCATCATTTTAATATGCTGCTCCGACATCACTTCCAGCAATGAGGCCCGCATCAGCCGGGCAATATAGCCGATCCATCCGATCGCCAGCGCGCTCGCGGGCAAGACAAGGTGCGCAAGCCGGTCGGTAAGGCTGGAGGGGTCGCCGGCGCCGGTCACCGGGAGCCAGTGCAGGCCGAGCGAAAACGTCAACAGCAGGAATATTGCCACGACGAAACTGGGCGTCGTGATAAATGCAACCGACGCAAAGCCTAAAAAGCTGTCAAGGCGGGAGCCCGGCCGCAAAGCGGCTATGCAGCCGAGCAGCACGCCCAGGCCGCCGCCGATCAGCATCGCTGCAAAGGCAAGTTGCAGCGTATGGGGAAGGACCTCGAGAATGATGTCTCCGATCGGCCTATTGGACAACACGTCGCTGCCGAAATCCCCACGCACGGCGTGGGAAAAAAACACCCACAGGCGCTCCAGAACCGACCTGTCCAATCCCATGCGCTCGGCAAAGGCCTCCCGCAATTCGGGGGTTGCCCGAGGGCCTAGCATGATGGTGATGAGATCGCCGGGAACGAACTGGATGATAATGAAGAGCAATAGGATAGCCCCCGCCATGGTAAGCATGGCGGCGGCGAATCTTCGTGCCAGAAATTTAATCCATCGGGCCGGCATCGCCCCGCAAGTCTGGCATCAAGCCTCCTTGAAGAACCGGAATTGCCAATTGGACCCATTCGGCAGAACCGAGGGAGCCAGCCATTTCGCATAGGCGAAATCGCGCACGCCATGCGTGATCCATATACAGGATGCCGATTCATCGAGCAGTTCCTGCATGCGCACATACATGGTCTGGCGCTTGTCGTTGTCGGTTATGGAATTGGCTTCCGCATGGAGCTTGTCGAATTCCTCGTTCTTCCAGCGCTGCCAGTTCCACACGCCGACCTGCGAAGAGACGAACCATTGTGTCTGGAAGCTGGGATCGAACTTCGAGGAGTAAGGAATGAGGGAAAGCTCCAGGTCCTTGCTCTTGTCGTCGCTGCCCAGCGCCCAATAGGTGCCGGAGTCGAGCGCATTGATGGTTACGGTGATGCCGATCTCGGCAAGGTTTGCCTGAACGATTTGGGCAGTGGCCTGGGAGGTCGCGTCATTGAGGCAGGTGAGTGTTACGCTGAAATTGCTCTGCCCTGCTTCAGCCAGCAGCGCCTTGGCCTTTTCGGGA
>Ga0126306_10001168_pt1 | contig 13805 bp, 13 predicted proteins | sample Plot27_FD_92592 | JGI IMG/M metagenome (GOLD analysis project Ga0126306, IMG submission 92592) | Serpentine soil microbial communities from UC McLaughlin Reserve, CA, USA - Plot27 | ecosystem: Environmental > Terrestrial > Soil > Grasslands | place: USA: UC McLaughlin Reserve, Lake County...
CGCCACCGGGATGGTGCGGCCGGTGTTCCGCTCCGGGGCGCCCGCGTAGTAGCGGAACGTCTCCACGACCATGCCCATCTCGCCGCGCGCGTCGGAGATCGGCTTGCCGGCGTTGCGCGCCTCCAGCCGGGCGAGCTCCTCCAGCTTCTCCTCGAGCGTGTTGGCGAGCCGGTGGAGCAGGGCGGAGCGGTCGCGGGGCGCGACCGAGCGCCAGGCGGGGAAGGCATCCTTGGCACGCGCGACGGCGGCGTCGGTCTCCTCTACGCCCGCCTGCGGCACCTCGGCCATCACCGCGGCGGTGGCCGGTTCCATGACCTGGATCATCCGTGCGCCTCCCGTAGTCGTGGCGCGGCCGCGCCGCGCGAGCGCGCCTCCTCCACCAGCGAGCCGACTACCCGACTCCGCTCGTCCTCCTCCGGGTGCCACAGCACGCCGACCGCGAAGCTTTTGTCGGGCAGCTCGATCGCCTCCACCAGGCCGTCGTCCGCGTATCCGCTCGTGACGATGCCCTCGCCAAGCTCCTCGATGCCCTGGTGGTGCGCAGACTTCACCTCGGTCATCTCCGCACCCACCACCAGCGCGGCGAGCGAGCCGGGCTCGAGTTTCACGCGGTGGTCCGTGAACACGCCGGGCGTGTGCCGGTGCAGGTCGTTCTGCACGAGGTCACGCACGTGCTGGTTGAGGGTCCCGCCCTGGATCACGTTCAGCATCTGCATGCCGCGGCAGATCCCGAGCACCGGCATGTCGCGCTCGAGGGCTCGCGTGCCGAGCGCGATCTCGAAGCGGTCCCGTTCCGGCGAAGTCGCGCGGGTCTCCGGATGCGGCCGCGCGCCGTAGCTGCCCGGGTCGATGTCGGACCCTCCGGCCAAGATCAGGCCGTCCAGCATGTCGAGCAGCTCGTCCGGCGACTCGGCCGCCACGTCGTCCGGTGGGAGGATCAGCGCCAGCCCACCCGCCCGCTGCACGGCGAGCGAGTAGGTGCGCGGCGAGAGGTTCACGAGGACCTCCCAGGCCGCCCAGCGCGCGCTCTCGATGGCGGCGCAGATCCCGATGACCGGTCTGGTCATCACACCACTGTAGGCAGATCAGCCGCGCTCGAACATGCGGCGCCGCTCGTAGTCGGTCACCACCTCGTCGAACAGGCGCTGCTCGGTGCGGCCGTAGTTGAGGTAGTGCTTCCACACGGCCTCGCCGAAGGTGCGCTTCGCGAACTCGCTGGACTCCCAGAGGTCCACCGCCTCGCGCAGCGTCGAGGGGAAGGGCTCCGCCTCAGCCTCCTCGTAGGCGTTCCCCTTGAGCTCGGGACCCGGATCGGTCTCGTTCTCGATCCCGTCCAGCCCCGCGGCGAGCAGTGCCGCGTAGCCGAGATAGGGATTCACGTCCGCGCCCGGGATTCGGCACTCGACGCGGCGGGATTGGCCATGGCCGACGATGCGGAAGCCACAGGTTCGATTGTCGCGCCCCCACGAGATCGAGGTCGGCGCCCAGCTCTCCGTCGCGTAGCGCTTGTAGGAGTTGATCGCGGGGGCGACGAACAGCGCTAGTTCGCGGACGTGCGCCCGCATTCCGCCCAGGTAGTGACGGAAGACGTCCGTCTCCTCGTCGCCGTTCACGAAGGCGCTCTTGTCACCCTCGACCAAGCTCGAATGGATGTGACACGAGCTGCCGATGTCCTTCTCCGAGGGCTTGGCCATGAACGTAGCCGAGATCCCGTTCATGAAGGCGATCTCCTTGACCCCGTTCTTGTAGATCGTGTGACGGTCGGCGGAGGTGACCGCATCGGCGTAGCGGGTGTTGACCTCATGCTGCCCATACCACGCCTCGCCCTTAGAGAACTCGACCGGGATCCCGGCACCATGCATGCCGCGGCGGATCGGTCCGAGGTACGCCTCGTCCATCGTGGTAGCGAGGATGTGGTAGTCGAGGATGTACGGGATCGTCGGCTTGAGGTCGCGGTAGTCCTTCTCGTGAGCCTCGGCGTAGCTGTCCTTGTAGAGGTAGAACTCGAGCTCCGACGCGAAGTAGGGGAGGTACCCCATCCCCTCGGCGCGCTCGTATTGGGCGATCAGCACCTGCCGCGGCGAGGCGACGACCGGCGAGCCGTCGTGGTTCGCCACGTCGCAGAGCACGAGCGCCGTCCTGTCCAGCCAGGGGACGCGTCGCAGGGTCGAGAGATCCGGGACGATCGCGAAGTCCCCGTAGCCGCCCTCCCAGTTGGCCATCTCGTAGCCGGGAATCGGGTCCATCTCCATGTCCAGCGCGAGAAGGTAATTACAGCCCTCGATCCCGTGCTCGGTGACGTCGTCGAGGAAGTACTCCACCTGGATGCGCTTCCCGAACAGGCGACCCTGCATGTCGGTGAAGGCGGTTACGACGGTGTCGATCGCGCCCGACTCCGCCTCCTTGCGGAGATCGTCCAGCGCGAGCATCCCCGTCGTCCCGCCGGGGCCGCCCGGGCGCTGCGCCCCGTCGCCCTGCGTCGCCACCTAGATACCCGCCGTGACCTCGTCCTCTTCGAGCGTCCGCACCGGTCCCTGGTAGCGGTCCTTCGCGGAGATCAGGTACCAGACGCCGAAGATCAGCGGCAGCAGGATCGCGAAAGGCGTGTAGTTCACGAGGCTTCCGTCGAAGTCATCGTTCCATGGCAGGCCCGCCGGCGTGTACGGCAGGTTGAGCGCGTACACCACCAGGATCACGAAGATGATCGCCAGGATGTTGACCAGCCTGTAGCGCGCCCCGAGATTCCAGGGGCCGGGCTGGAACCTGTCGCCCGCCCGCAACCGCAGGTAGACCGGGATGATGTACGCCAGGTAAAGGCCCACCGTGCAGATCCCGGTGAGCGCGAAGAACGCGAAGGGGATGTTGTTCTTGCCGAACAGGGCCGGGATCGCGATGGCGAGCGAAGCCACCGACACGCCGATCACCGCGTTGAAGGGCACTCTGTCCCTGTTGACGCGCCGGAAGACCGCCCACCCGGGCATACCGCGGTCGCGCGAGAAGGCGTACCACGTCCGCGAGGCGCTCGTCAGGCCAGCCGCCCCGCAGAAGAGCTGGCCGATCGTCGCGATAATGAGGACCATCTTCGCCGCCCAGGAGTCGAGCGCGCTCGTGAAGATTGCGCCCACGAACCCGGCGCCGTCGTTGACCGCCTTGACGTCGTTGGCGGCGAATAGGAAGGCGAGCAGCACGAACCAGCCGATTACCGCGGAGAAGAAAACAGAGCGCCACACGCCCTGCGCGGCACTGATCGCTGCACCCTTCGTCTCCTCGGCCGTGTGCGCCGAGGCGTCGTAGCCCGTCTGCGTGTACATGGCCAGCAGGAAGCCGATCGGCAGGACGAGGATCCAGAAGCCGAGGTTGCTGCTGGACCCGTCGTGCAGACCCGAGTTGTTGATCCGCTCGCCGAAGACGAAGCTCGCGCTCTGGTGATCGTCTGGCACGAAGACGAGGAGCCCGATGACGACGGCGACGCCGATGACATGCCACCCAACCGAGACGTTGTTCGCGAGTGCGAGGATCCGGTCGCCGAAGATGTTCACCAACGTGTAGAGCACCATGATCAGGAAGAAGAGGAGCCACGTCTCGCTGAGGATGTGCGCGCTGTCGGCGAAGTTCACGCCGAAGATGTCCACTTCGTAGAGCGCGAGCGTGGCGTTCAGGAAGATGGCGCAGCCGTAGCCGACCGAGGCGACGATGCCGACGAGGCCGACGATGTTGAACCAGCCTGTCATCCAGCTCCAGCCCTTGCCGCCGAGGTCGTGAGCCCACCAGTAGGGGCCGCCGGCAGTCGGGTAGCGCGAGGTCAGCTCGGCCATGGAAAAGGCCACCATGAGCACGAAGAAGCAGAGCACGGGCCATCCGATCGAGACCGCGATCGGACCGCCGTTCTGCCACGCGAACGCGAACGTCGTGAACGTCCCTGCCAGGACGGAGATGATCGTGAAGGAGATCGCGAAGTTGGTGAACCCAGACCAGGCGCGCGAGAGCTCCTGCCTGTAGCCGAGGTCGGCCAGCTCCTGCTCGTCGGTCCTCGCAGCGCCGGTTTCCGCGGTGTCACGAGCGGGCGGCACGTCCGGAGTCGTCATCCACATCCTCCTCTGGCTTTGACCAGGTGGTTCGGCAAGAATGGTGCGACCGTTGGGGCCTTGAGTCGGGTGGACCATATGGCCCGGGCCGGATAGCTGTCAATGACCGCGGGCAGACCATACCTCCTTGGCATCGACGAGGGCACCTCGGCCGTCAAGGCCGTCCTCTACGACGCCGATCTCCGGCCGCTTGCCGAGGCTCGGCGCGAGAAGCCGCTTCAGTACCCGCGTCCGGGCTGGGTCGAGCAGGACCCGCAGGACGTGATGGTCGCTGTGGTCGATGCCGTCGGCGAACTGCTGCCGCAGCTGGACGGCGAGCTCGCCGCGTGCGGCCTCGACCATCAGGGCGAGTCTGTGCTCGCCTGGGACGCGGAGAGTGGTGAGCCGCTGACTCCGATCGTCACCTGGCAGGACAAGCGCTCGCAGGAGGCGCTCGACCGCCTGGAGGCGGACGGCCGCGCGGAGAGCGTGCGGGAGCGCAGCGGCCTGCCGCTCGACCCGTACTTCTCCGCGGGGAAGCTCACCTGGCTGCTCGAGCACGACGCGGCCGTGCAGAGCGCGCTCGACGAGGGAACGCTCAGGCTCGGCACGGTCGACGCCTGGCTGTGCGACCAGCTGGGTGCGGGCTTTACCACGGACCCGTCCACGGCCTCGCGCACGCAGCTTGCGGTGCCGGGCAATCTCGGCTGGGACGATCAGCTCCTCGACGCGTTCGGCGTGCCCGGCGCGGCGCTTCCGGAGGTTCGCGACAGCGTGGGCGAGCTCGGCACGCTGCGCCACCCCGACTTGGGCGCCGAGCTCCCGCTGCGGGCGCGGGTCGTCGACCAGCAGGCCGCGCTCGCGGGCGCCGGATGCACGCAGCCGGGCCTCGTGAAGGCGACCTATGGGACCGGCGTGTTCGTGCTCGCCCACGTGGGCGATGAGCGGCCCTCGCCCGGGGAGACCGGACTGCTTCCGACTGTGGCGTGGCGTGTGGACGGGCGCGTTGAGTACGCGCTCGACGGCGGTGTCTTCACCGCCGGGGCTATGCTCGAGTGGCTCAGCCGTGACCTCGGACTGGCGGACGGACCACCCGCGCTTGCGGCGCTCGCCCGCGAGGTCGAGGACTCGAACGGCGTTCACATCCTGCCGGCCCTTGCCGGGCTCGGCGCGCCGTGGTGGCGCTCCGACGCACGCGCGGTCCTGGCGGGGATCACCGCCGGAGCACGTCCCGGACACGTGGCCCGCGCGGCCCTCGAGGCGATCGCGTGGCGAGTCGCCGACATCGTAGAAGCCGTTTCACGCCAGGCGCCCGTCGACGCTCTTCGCGTGGACGGCGGGTTGACGCGGGACGACCTGTTGCTCCAGCTCCAGGCGGACTCCGCCGGCGTCCCGGTGCAGCGCGGTGCCATTGACGCGACCGCGGCCGGCTCCGCCGCGCTCGCGGCCGTCGGGGCCGGGCTCTGGTCGGGCACGGCGGAGATCGCCGAGCGCATCCCGGCCGGCGACCGCGTCGAGCCCCAGAAGGACGACGGCTGGCGTTCGGCCGCGCACGAGGAGTGGCGCGCGTTCGTCGACCGTGCCGCGGGGCTCTAGCGGACTACGGCGCTGCGTTCAGGAGAAGATCGCGAAGGCGATCGCGATGATCGCGCACAACAGGAGCCCGGTGGTCCCGAACATGAAATCGCGCCCGCCTACGTCGCTGTCTCGATCCATCGCCTGAACCTCCCCGTCGTCGGTTGCGCGAAAGCGTACCGCCGGTCAACGCGCCAGCGCGCCGATCACCTCCTGCCACCATGCGCGCGCGGCCGCGTCTTTCTCCGCGGAGAGGCGGCGGCGCGCGTAGCGCTGAAGCTGGAGCGGGCCACCCACCGCAATGAGCGGCCCGGTAACCGCGAAGCGGCCATCCACGAGCACGACGAGCGCTCCCCGCACGTCACGGCGAGTCCGGATCTGCTCCGCCACGGGCACGCCCTGGACGTCCGTCGGAAAGCCCGCGTCGCCATCAGCTTCGGTCCACGGCCGTGTGGTGAAAACCGCCGAGCCGGAGCGAAGCTTCGGCTCGAAGCGAGCGGGGAGCCCGACAGGTCCCACTCGCCAGCGCTGGAGCAGGTCGTCCATATCCTTCGCCACCTCCTCACGCACCATTACGTGCAGTCGGTCAGCAGCCTCGATCCGGGTGGAGCCGCGCGGCAGGAGCGCCTCCTCCCCCCGGACGATCACGCTCAGGAGCGCGTCGCGCGGCAGCCCGAGCTCGCGTACGAGCTGGCCGACGATCGCGTCGTCGGCGCCGACCGGGTACTCCACGATCTCCGCCCCGAGCCGGCGGACGGTGCCGGTTTCGACCAGCGGGCGCGGAAGCGCGGGCTCGGACGTGGTCACGCCCAACTTCCGAGCCACCCACTCGACCGTGGAGCCTTGCAGCAGCGTGGAGACGACCACCGCGAAGAAGACGATGTTGAAGAACTCGTCGCTGTGCTCCACGTCCTCGATTACCGGGAAGGTTGCGAGCACGACCGGCACGGCGCCGCGCAGGCCCGCCCAGCCGAGCACAAGGCGCTCCCCGGTGGTGAAGCGCTCGAACGCCGTGGAGACAAGCGCCGGCAGAGGTCGAGCGAGGAACACGAGAATCAGCGCGAGCGCCGTCCCCTCGAGCCAGACGTCGTCGAGCCGGCTCGGGAAGACGAGCAGGCCGAGGGCCAGGAACATCGCGATCTGGGCGACCCAGGCGAGCCCCTGGTGGAACACGGTCACCGTCTGCTTCGCGGGGATGCGCCCGGAGCCCAGCACCAGGCCGGCCAGGTAGGCGGCGAGAAAGCCGGACCCGTGCAGCGTCGCCGCCCCTCCGAAGGCGAGGCCCGCCGTCGAGAGCGTCGCAACCGGATAGAGGCCCGGGCTCGCGAGCCGTGTGTTCCGGAGCGCGTACACCCCGAGCCATCCGACCGCCAGCCCGACTACCGCGCCGATCCCCATCTCGCGCACGAACAGGAGCGCCATGTCGAGCACGCCGTAGTCGTCCTGCTGGATCCACTCGATGAAGCCGATGACGAGCAGTACCGCGACCGGGTCGTTGAAGCCCGCCTCGCCCTCGAGCGTGCGCGCGAGCCTACGGCGGAGCGTCGACTCGCGCAGGAGCGCGAAGATCGCTGCGCCGTCGGTCGACGAGATGATCGCGCCGAGCAGCATCGCCTCGAGCGTTGAGAAGTCGAACAGCCACGCCGCCGCCAGGCCGCAGATCACACACGTGCCGATCGTCCCGACGACCGCGAGCAGGAGTGACGGCCGGAGCACCGCCCGGATCTCCTCGAAGCCGGCGGTCAGTCCGCCCTCGAACAGGATCAACGCGAGCGCGACGACACCGATCGTGCGGGCGAGCTCGTAGTCGCTGAAGTCGATCCAGTCGGTCCCGTCGGAACCGATCGCCATCCCGACGGCGAGGAACAGCAAGAGTCCGGGCAGGCGGATTCGAGAGGCAAGAAGGGATGCGCCTATTCCCGCAGCGAGCAGCGCCGCCGCGACAAGGATCAGCTCGCCGTCCGACATGAGGGGGCCAGAGCCTCGCATGTGACTGGGCTCAGGCGTACTGTGCGCTCATGCACGAGGAGGTCACGATCCCTGAGGTCACCGAGGCCGTGGCGCGGGTGTCGGCGCTGCTCGGACCGCGGGAGGGCGCCGTCGTCCAGCTGGAGGGCGGGATCACCAACCGGAACTTCCGCGTGAGGTTCGCTCGGACCGATTACGTCCTGCGGTTGCCGGGCAAGCGAACCGACCTGCTGGGCATCGACCGCGAGACCGAGTGCGCTGCGACGAAGGTAGGCGCCGAGCTCGGCTTTGCGCCGCGCGTCGTCACGCTGCTCGACGAGCCGCCGTGCCTCGTCACGACGTTCATGGCCGGCGAGGCGGCGCAGCCGCGCGACCTTCGCGATCCGGACGCGATAGCGCAGGTTGCCGCGGACCTCCGCGCACTCCACAACTCGGGCGCCGAGCTGCCGACCACCTTCGACCCGTTCCGGCTCGCGGAGCAGTACGCAGCCACCGCGCGGGAACGGGGCGCCGAGCCGCCAGACGGCTACGACGACGCGCTCCAGGCCGCCAAGGCCGTCGAGGAAGCCGTCGTCGGACAGCCCGGCCACGAGGCGGTGCCGGCTCACAACGACCTGCTGCCGGCGAATTTCCTGCGCGACGGGGCGAGCATCGCCCTGATCGACTGGGAGTACGCCGGCATGGGCGATCGCTGGTTCGACCTCGGCAACTTCGCAGCGAACAACGAGCTCGACGACGCCGAAGAGCAGCGGTTCCTCGAGGCATATTTCGGCGAACCCCCCGACGAGCGCGCGACCGCCACGCTCAGGCTCTTCCGCTTCGTGTCCGACTTCCGTGAGGGGATGTGGGGAACCGTCCAGTCGGTTCTGTCCGTGGTCGAGTTCGACTTCCGGGACTACGCGAGGCGGCATTTCGAGCGCCTGGAGAGAATCCGAACGGACCCACGGTTCGCCGGCTCGCTCGAGCGGGTACGCGGCTCGGCGTGAGCCGTCCCTACGACGAGGCCTACGATACGGACGGGGAGCCGCGACCACACTACGCCGAGCTGCTCGGGGCACTTGGCGACCCCGCGTCGCTCGATGCGGAGGTCAGGCGGCGCCTGAGCGCGCGCGGGGTGGCCTTCGGCGCGGACCCGGCCGCCGTCGACCCCGTGCCGCGCATCCTCACCGAGCCGGAGTGGTCCGGGCTCCAGGCCGGCATCGACCAGCGCCTCCGGGCGCTCGACGCGCTGGTGGCGGACGTGTACGGGGATGGGCGCGCCTACGAGGCGGGCGTGCTCGACCGCGCGCAGGTCGAGTCCTCGCCCCACTACGAGCCGCTGATGCGCGACGCTCATCCGCGGCGCTGGATCTCGTTCGCCGGCCTTGACGTGATCCGCTGCGAGGACGGCCGCTTCCGCGTGATCGAGGACCAGCTCCGCATGCCGTCGGGGATCGCCTACGCCGTGGCCGCGCGCGAGACGCTGCGCGAGCTGCTCGCGGTCGAGCCGCCCCAGCGGGACCTGTCGCTGGTCTTCGGCGAGCTGGCGCTCGCCCTTCGCGACGCCGCCCCGGCCGCCGTGGACGAGCCGCGGACGGCGATTCTGTCTGAGGGACCGTCCGCGGCGCCCTTCTGGGAGCACAGCCGCCTCGCGCGCGAGCTGTGCGCCCCGCTCGTCACGCTCGCGGATCTCGAGCACCGCGACGGCCGCGTGGTCGCGTGGATCGATGGCCGGCCGCGCGGAGTGGACGTGATCTACCTCCGCACGGGCGAGGACCGCTTCAGGCACGACGACGGCTCCCCGACGGCGATGGGCGAGGCACTGCTGGGGCCGGCCGCCGCCGGGCGGCTGGCGGTCGTGAACGCACCGGGGTCGGGCATCGCCGACGACAAGCTCGTGCACGGGCGAGTGAATGAGCTGATCCGCTTCCACCTCGGGGAGGACCCGATCCTCCCGTCGGTCCCGTCACGGGTGGTGGGGCCCGAGGACGAGTTCGATGACCTCGTCGTCAAGCCCCGCGGCGAGATGGGCGGCGAGGGCGTCGTGATCTGGCGGGACGCGGATGCGGAGACGCGCGAGCGTGTCCGCGCGCGGATCGCCGCGGAGCCCGGCGGCTGGATCGGCCAGCAGCTGGTGCGGCTCTCGGTTCATCCCACGGTCGTCGACGGGCGGCTCGAGCCCCGGCAAATCGACCTGCGGCCCTACGCGCTGGTGTCGGACGACGGGGTGCGCGTTCCGCCGGTGGCCATGAGCCGCGTGGCGTTCGAGCACGGCTCGATGGTGGTGAACAGCGGGCGCGGCGGCGGGGCGAAGGACACCTGGCTGCCGGGGCTCTACTGACTCGCGACGTCTGGCATCAGGCCGGCCAGGATGTGCTCCGTGCCGGCGCAGTGCTCACGCATCACCTGTACGGCGTTGCCCGCGTCGTGCCGGCGCAGGAGCGCCACGAGCTCCCTGTGCTGGGCATTCGAGCGCGTGAGCACCTCATCCGGGTGCGCGATTCTCGAGATCAGGTCGGTCATCTGGCCCTGCACCTCGGTCATGGCCGCGACGAGCCGCGGCGAGTGGCAGGCCTCGGCCAGGCCGATGTGGAAGCGAACATCCGCCCGCCTGTAGACCTGAAAGCGCGCTCCCTCCGTCGCACCCATGTGGTCGGTCAAGGCGTCCAGGAGGGCGAGGTCATCCTGTGTGGCCCGCTCCGCCGCCAGCAGGGTCACGCCCGTCTCGACGGTGATGCGGTAGTCGAGCACCGCGCTGGCATGCTCCGTGAGCACTGGCTCCGCCGGCTGGTCGTGGGTAAGCGGCGGCTCCTCGGCCACGAATGTCCCGCCGGCGCGGCCGCGCCTTGAAATCAGGTGGCCGCTCTGTACCAGGGTCGTCAGCGCTTGGCGGAGGGTCGAGCGTGAGATGCCGAGCTCATCGGCGAGGTCGCGCTCCGGGGGGAGCCGCGTGCCGGGCGCCAGCAGGCCGAGGCGGATGGCGGATCCGAGACGTTCGACGGTTTCCTCGAAGGTCGTCGGGGGGTGGACCCGTTCGAAGACTGCGTCGAGCGCGGGAGTGCGCGCCGTCATCACGTCAGACGGTACTCGGTAGATTGCCCGGCGGTGGAGAACCGTCAAGAAAAGGTCGTCGTGGAAACGGATCGCTATCGCGTAGAGGGCATGCTGACGCTCCCGCGCGAGGGCTACCGGAGCAGGGTCTCCGACCACGTGAACCGCAGAGACCAGGAGTTCTTCACGATCCTCGACGCCCAGCTCGTGGCCCTGGACGGCTCGGGCCGCGACTGGGACACCCCCGTCCTCATGCTGGCGCGCAGGCACATCCGGCTGATCGTGCCGGCGCCCGAGGGCGCCTAGCTGCATTCCGTCCGGGGGCCCGCCCAGCATGGGCGTGACCGTGCTCTACGCGATTCTCATATGCAGCGACGAGGCCTGCGCCGAGGAGTTCGAGGCATGGGGTGAGCTCGAGGACTTCGACGACCTGGTCTGCGAGGGCTGCGGCTGCACGCTGCAGGCGCTGGGCTTCTCCGAGGTGAGCATGTCGACGATCGTGGCCTTCCCCCGCCGCACGCCGCATGTGCAGCTCCGAAACGCTGCCTAGTCCCTCCGGAGGGCTAGGCTAGATCACCGCTCTGGAGAGGTGACCGAGCGGCTTAAGGTGCACGACTGGAAATCGTGTGGGCGGGTTAAACTGCCTCGTGGGTTCGAATCCCACCCTCTCCGTTTGACCCGCCGCTTCCCGGGCACGGGCCTTTGATGGAAGCGCACACTCGTCCCCTGGCCGTCGTCACCGGTGCCTCCAGCGGCATCGGCCTCGAGTTGGCCAAGCTCTTCGCGGCCGCGGACTTCGACCTGGTGATCGCAGCCGAGGACCGTGACGTTCGCACGGTCGCCGAGGGGATTCGGGCGGCGGGCGTCTGGGTCGAGGCGGTTCAGGTCGATCTGGCCACGCCTAAGGGCGTGGAAGAGCTGCATCGGCGGATCGGCCGGCCGGTGGATGCCCTCGCTCTCAACGCCGGCATCGGCGCCGGCGGTGCGTTCGTCGGCGACACGGAACTCGACGACGAGCTGAAGCTCATCGACCTTAACGTGCGCTCGACCGTGCACCTCGCCAAGCTCCTGCTCCCCGAGATGGTCGCTCGCGGCGAGGGGCGCGTCCTTATCACCTCGTCCGTCGCGTCGACGATGCCGGGTTCGTTCCAGGCGGTCTACAACGCCTCGAAGTCCTTCGTTCAGAGCTTCGCGCTCGCGCTCCGGAACGAGCTGACCGACAGCGGCGTGACGGTCACCTCGCTGATGCCCGGCCCGACCGAGACGGAGTTCTTCGAGCGCGCGGACATGCTCGACACGAAGGTGGGCACGGGCGACAAGGACGACGCCGCCGACGTCGCGCGGGACGGCTTCGAGGCGATGATGGCCGGGAAGGAGCGCGTGGTGTCCCATGCACTCGCGACGAAGGCGCAGGGACGCGGCAGCCGCTTCCTGCCCGACAGCGCGAAGGCCGCGATGCACCGCCGCCAGGCGGAGCCCGGCACTGCGAAGAAGTAGCTCGAGCGTCAGCTCGTATTCGCGCAGACGCCTCATCTTCATCTCATCTCCACGGCGTCATGATGGGCCGCATGAATGGCCGGACGAAGAAATGGATCATCGCGGGCGCCGCGGTCGTGGCGCTGGGCGCGGGCGGCACGGCGATCGCCGGCAGCGCGGGCAGCGACGAGAACGGCGGCACGGGTGACGATGGCCCCGACAAGCCGATCACGGGGGGCGCGCTCCGCAAGGCGAGCGCGATCGCGATCGACTACGTCGGCGGCGGACGCGTCACCGCGACCGAGCTTCAGGATGAAGAGGGCTACTACGAGATCGAGGTCAGTCGCGACGACGGCAGCCAGGTCGACGTCCACCTCGACAGCCACTTCGCCGTCCTGAACTCGAGCGGCGACGGCGACGACGGAGACGGCGAGGACTGACCCGCTTCGCGCCTCAGGGCCGCAGCCGAACCGGCAGCGTCTTCAGCTGGTTGACGAAGGGCGACTCGGCGAACAGCGGCCGGCCCGCGAGCTCCATCGCCGGGAAGCGGGCGAGCGTCTGCTCGAATAGGACCTTCAGCTCGAGGCGGGCCAGCGCCGTTCCGAGGCAGAAGTGGCGGCCGCCCGCGCCGAACGCCTGGTGCTCGGGGTTGCGAGTGACGTCGAAGACGTCGGGATCCTCGTAGCGCGTCTCGTCGCGGTTCGAGGAGACGTACCACATGACCACTTTCTCGCCCTCGCGGATCACCCGCCCGCCGAGCTCCGCGTCGCGCGTGGCGGTCCGCCGGAAGTGCGCGAAGGCCGGGAACATGCGAAGCGATTCCTCGACGGCGCTGGGTATCAGCGACTGGTCGTCGAACAGCAGCCGGCGCTGGTCGGGGTACTCCATCAGCGCTCGCATGCCGCTGCAGTAGGTGGCCTTGGTGCTGTCGTTGCCGGCGGCTACGAGCAGGAAGAAGCCCATTACGATCTCGTGCTCCTCGAGCCGCTGTCCGTCGACCGCCGCGTGCACCAGCACGCTCGTCAGGTCGTCGGTCGGGCGCTCGCGGCGCGCGGCGATCAGGCGCCGGCAGCGCTCGAAGATCTCGGGCACGTCGCGTGCCATCACGGCGTCGACGCCCTCGGGGTTGAGGTCCGGGTCCCCGGCGCCCAGCGTCGTGTTCATCAGCCGCGCCCAGATCGCGTCGTCCTCGGGCGGGATGCCCATGAAGCTGCCGATCACGCGCGAGACGACCGGCTGCGCCACCTCGGTCACGAGGTCGCACTCCTTGCGCCCGTCTAGGCCGTCGAGCACGCGCACGACGATCGCCCGTATCTCGTCCTCGTGCTCGGCGATCCGCTTCGGGGTGAAGCCGCGCTGGAAGAGCGCCTTCAGGCGGTCGTGCTTCGGCGGGTCCATGCCGATGAACATCGCTCGCGAGAGCTCGAGCGGGAAGACGGCTTCGGTCAGCGCGGTGACCCCGCCCAGCTCGGACGAGAAGGTCTGCCAGTCGCGGCTCACCTCGTGGACGTGATCGGCCGTCGTGACCGACCAGAAGCCGGCCTCGTCCGGATACTCCGAGATCCGCTCGGTCCAGTGAATCGGGCAGCCGCGGCGGAGGTGCTTGAAGAGCTCGTGCGGCGGGCCGTCGAGCCAGTGCTCGCGCTCGGTTACCAGCGTGTGTTCGAGAGTCTGCGGGTCCAGAGCCATGCA
>Ga0126306_10001169_pt1 | contig 13797 bp, 12 predicted proteins | sample Plot27_FD_92592 | JGI IMG/M metagenome (GOLD analysis project Ga0126306, IMG submission 92592) | Serpentine soil microbial communities from UC McLaughlin Reserve, CA, USA - Plot27 | ecosystem: Environmental > Terrestrial > Soil > Grasslands | place: USA: UC McLaughlin Reserve, Lake County...
ATTAACTAAAACATCTATTCTTTCTTGTTCATTTGTTATCTTATTAATTGCTTCTTTAACAGATTCATCAGCAGTGACATCAAGCTGTAAAATTTCCAAGGATAATTTTTCTTTTTGTTTTAAGTTAGTAATTGCTTTAGATTTATGAAGGTTACGCATTGTAGCATATGTATAAAAGCCATTTCTTGCTAATAACAAAGAGATTTCAAGCCCTATGCCAGACGAACTGCCAGTAACTACTGCAACCTTCTTATTTCTGTTATTCTTCATTTACTATTATCTCATTTCATTAAGCTAAACAATGCGTTAATACTTTTCATTTAATAAGCTGTTTACTTGATAATTATATCTATATTTAGATACTGCTTGTAGTTAGCCAAGATAAATAGCATCCAGGTAATTGAGATTTTATAAAATAAAAGTAACGATAAAAGGAGAGAATATATTCATAATCTATTAGATTAGATAATCATATTCAACCTTACTATTTTATTTTTTTATGGTGCTCATCAAAATTATTAGTTAGTTATTAGATTTTAAAAATAAATTAAAGGCCAACAATATATGAAAAAAGTTACGAGTATTTAGTCTATTTCTTATAGGCTCATTGATAATGTTGACAGCAACAACATTGAATCTTAATTTGCTTCCCAATGCAATGGATCAAGGATATGTCTATTTTCTAATCAACTAAATAATCATAGTGCTACAAGGATACAAATTTTGAATTATGTAAAAAAAAAATATATTCTACTTTTCTCTTATTATAATAATATTAATAAAATTTTATTTATTATAACTATTATATAATAAATGTTACAATCTTTTTGCTATAATAGTTTCATATTTTTGTTTTTTCATATCGTATACTCTTTGTAACATCATTGCAAGTGGAATTACAAATGCTTGTTGAGTAATCTTTGTTATTACATCTCTATAATCTATTGAATATTCCTTAATTATCAAGTCCGTCCCTATTATTGGGATACCTGTCATAGTCCTGAAATAGTAAACAATTATTATTGCTACAGTGCCTACTAAAATTATATAATATGGTATTACATTATTAGGCTTCGCAAATATTAAGATAGTAGTAACTATATAACCAATTGCTATCATTGCAAAAAACACACCTTCTGCAAGTTGTCTTGTACTTTTATTTACCGATCCTTTGTCTGCAGATTCTTTTGACTCACCTAATTCTAGTAGTGAATGTTCTGCATATACTATAACGTTGGGAATCATCAATCCAACAAATATTATTGATAATATTGTTATTTGTTTATTGTTCTTTAGGGTTGCTAACATCACGTACTGAACATTTTGTTTACATTGTATATTAATATTTGACACAAATTAACGCAAGTTAAGCACTAGGAATAATTTGTATTTAATCATTATATAACATATTTCACATACCATATTATGTCTTTAATGACCAAAAATATGATAACATTTAGTTTCGTGGGAATATTTTTAGCAATAGCCATAGTATCAGTTCAACAGGTCTATGCAACAGGTTGCCCTACCAACTTTGTATCAGAACATATAAAAAATGCAAAAACAGCACTTGAAAGTGGAAATACAGAAGAAGTTAAGAATCAACTTGAATTAGCAGAAGAAGCAATAGGAATGGCTTCACAGGAAAGTGAATAATAGATAAATAATAAATAAAAAAAATTATATTAAAAAAAACAATTATTTATTAAAATTTTTTTATTAATGCCTTACGATGATCTATATTTTCTACAGGAATATTTGCAAATAATATCTCATGATTACCTAAAATAAAATCTTCCCATATTACATAGATATTGTTATTAGAAATAGCGATAGAGGGACATTCAGAAATACTTCTATTATTACTTAAATTGAATAATTTTGTATTGTTAGTATTTGTTTGATTATTCAATAATAGCAATATATCCTGATTTTGTGAAGGAATTGTAGTATCTTGCCAAACTAAATATGAAAGATTATTATTTGTTACTTCTACATTCAGGGGATTATTAATAAATTCTTCAAATTTGTTATACTCCTTGGCATTGTTAGAATCAATTGTTTTTTCAAAAATTGTCTTTGAATCTGTAAATGTGCTACCATTATCATTACTTTTAACATAATAAATATTGCTAATATTCTTTAAAAGGAAACCACCCCAAACTACTAACACTTCATTTTGATTGACTGCGATTTGTGACTCTCCAGATTTGCTCGTATCACTTAATTTTATAATTTCATCAAAATTATTGCCTTTATCAGAACTTTTGACAAAAAATAATCCACTATTTTTTTTATTTTCATTGTTGGAGACTATATAGACATAGTTTCTATATGACTTGATTTTAGGAAATGCATCATTAGTATTGTTTATCAATTCTATTGAATTGTTAAATGTATTTCCGCTATCTATGCTACTCTTAAACATAATACTGTCATTACCATCATCTATATTTTGGTCTGATTCTCGCCATACAACGTACACGTTTTCATCAGACGCCGAAATTTCTTGATTGTAGGAATTTTTTGAATTATTGCTTATGTTTATTGCTTTGCTAAATGTTTTACCATTGTCTAAACTTTTTGTAAACATTATTTCCTTATTATTAGGATTGACTGTGTCTGCCCAGATAATAAATAAGCCATTTTTAGATACTGTAATCTGTGGATGCTCAGAAAATTCAGTATTATTACTCAAATTAATTGGCATACCAAATGTTTTACCTTTATCTTCACTTTTTATAAAAAAAATATCATAATTATGCTCAGGTAAACTTTTAGTTACAGACTCTTGCCATACAACATACACATAATTTTCAAAGGCTTCTATCTGGCCATATATTGAATCTTCATTATTGTTTGTTAAATTAGTTATATTAGAATTAGGATAATTGATTATTCTTGAATCATTATGTTGATTGAATTTTTCAGATAAGCTAATTGGAAAAATGTCATTGGTATTTGTTTCATCAATTGCATTAATCTGATAATCGCAAACTAATGAACTTAAAACAAAAATAAATAAAATATAATACAAGTATCTTTTATTATTATATAAAAAAATATTTAGAATTCTAAAGTGTAATGATGAATTAACCATTATAAATTCTTACTAGATTAAATATATTTCAATGTATCGTCATTCAAAATCATTTCCTACAAGAAGAGAAGATTATTGTCTTCCATTTATACTCATATAGATATTTGTTACAAGGTCTTTTGGTTTTATAAAACTATGATCATAATATGTAGTATCATAGTTTAAAGTTGGTTTTAGTTGGATTATTTCATCAAGAGATTTACCTTCTTGCATCATTTGATTAATATTGTTGTAAATATCTATTAACATATCCAAATAGTCTTTTACTTTAGTTTGATTAGATATTCCTGAATGACCTCCAACAACTTGTGTATCTTTGTTAATTATTGAAACTATTTTTTTTAAAGATGAAATCAAGCCATCAATTGATCCTCCACTTGATAAATCCATAAATGGATAGGATCTATCACTGAAATCATCACCAACATGAATTACATTATTGTTTGTAAAATGGACTATGGAATCACCATCCGTGTGACCATTATCTAAATGAATTATTTTAATCTCTTCATCATTTTTATAAATAGTCATATTTTCAGAAAATGTTATGATTGGTAATCCTTTATTAGATAATGCCGGAATAGTTTGGTTAATAAATTCAAAGAATTGGTTAGTACTAAGACGTTTTCTGACATTCTCATGTGAAACTATTATTGTTCCTGCTTTGCCAAGTTTTTCATTTCCACCAACATGGTCAGGATGCGAATGAGTATTGATTACAAACTTTATTTGTTTATCAGTAAGGTTAGCAATCACTGACTTTAATTTTTCAGTAACTGGTGCATATTGATCATCTACCAGAATTGCTCCATCCTTTCCAATAGAAAGAATTACATTTCCACCAGAGCCATAAATGATATACATATTAGCAGTTAATTTGGTTGTATTAATCTGTAAATGTGAAGCATATATTGTATCTAAATTTGACAAAGAAAGAAGTACAATAAAAGTTACCAACATGATCAGTAATGAATATAATGTTTGGTTACGTCTATCATATATTATATAAGATGTACTATGAGGTTTTGCTAATACCATTTGATTTATAACTAAATTTACATAAATAAAATTTATTAGGATTACCATTGTAAAAGAATTCAAATATTATGCATTCAAAATGCTACTTTTGAACATTGGTAATAATTCGGACAAATGCTATACAGTTGATTTAAAAATTACTTCTGACTTTGATAAAGATGAATATTATCTATATATTCGTTCTTTGAATTTATTAGATGTTTGACTCCTTATCATTTTTAAATTATTTTCTATATTCTCAGCTTCTTTAATCAATGGTTTTATTTCACAATACGCTTCAGGAACAATTTTACTTACAACCTGAGCAACATTTGCTGCTGCTCTAAAATCGGGTACTCCTGATATGATATCAACTACAAATACAACGACATCAATATTCTTCCAATTTGATTCATTTAAAAGAACTCCAGGAATTCCGTTAACCGTTCCATTTTTTAAAGGCAAAATCCCTATATCATTTAATTCCTTCATTATAATTTGAGAATTCGAAATCACATAGAGCGAAGGCTCTTTTTTTGTTCTATCTTCTTTTTCAATTTCCCTACTTGCAACACTTATTACTGTTTTGCATTTATTATAATTCGACCACTTCAATATCGTATGAGCAATTTGTCTATAGGCTGATGATTCTAGAATTGCTTCAGAAACAAAGAATGCTAACTTTTTCTCTTCATTTGCGTAGATTCTTGCTGGAAAATTTGGTTTAGTATTATAAATTACTGATATAGGAGGAAAAAGAGGAGAATCGAGAATACCCACTAATTCAGTTTTCAGAGAATTGATAAAACATCCGATTGCTATAGTACTAGTAAGACCAATACCATGGAAACCATCAAATACAACACCACCTTCAATATTAATTTCCTTTAATTTTCGAATTTCAATTATTGGTTCGGTATGCATGAATAGGTTTATAATTCATTATTTTAAACTGTTTGCTTTAATGGTCTAAACTTATGGTTGTTTCATCTTTATATCAATATTAGAGATCTAAAAAATTACCTGAGTAAATCTAATTTTCAGCTAATCTTAATATTGAGACTTAATTTGGACATTATTTGTCCCATTTTAGTTAATAGGAATAATATAAACTCAAATATGTAAATCCGTTATTACTTGAAAAATTCAATAGTAAGACACTTATGATATATGCAAAATTTTCATCAATAGAAATCTTCTTAACTAGAACTATATCCTTCATCACTAAATTATAAATCAAGTTATACGTAGCAAGAAAAAAAAGAAGATAATAGTTGTGTCAAAGTTTTAGAATTGATAATTTGATTGAATTAATGTATGATTTGAGAGATTTTCCATATCAAGATTTCAGGGACTGCTGTTTGTCCCATATTGATTTCAGATGGTTGGATGGGAAAGAAAACATAAGCAAGTAGCAAAGCTAGTATACCAATAATAATTACTATCAAACCAATAAGAAAAATAAAGTTTTCTCTATCAGACCTACTAGCAAAAATTTTCATAATATATATAGTTGAACCAATTTAATTAACATTATCCTTAAAACTTATATTAATAATTACAGAAAATATACAAATCTTTGGAGTATATCTAGTACTCAAAATGTGATTTAGGATGGAATACCAATTGCAATATTGACAAGATATTGATAAGAGATTGTATTGGTTCCTGAATTTTATAATTTTTTCCAAGACCAGGACCGAAAGTAAATCGTTAATATTATCTATATTACTAAAAGCATTAAACTCTTATTTTATCACTATTATCGGCTAATTTTAATAATGAACCTCTTAAATTATCTTGTGAATGATAATTATTTTTTATCCTTAGAAGATACGTAGCAATTACATCATTATAATAATAAACTATGAATAAATGTAAATATTGAACATTTAATTTAACGAATATTTGATTTAATAATTGAATAGCACAGTTAAGATGAAAATTTGTAACCTATATTAAAGATGAATCATCATCCGATCTTATTACAGATTATAAAATGCCTCAAAAGACTAGCTTGGAGTTTATAAAGAAGATAAGAGAAAACAATACTACTATCAAATTAAAATCTTGTTGATTAGGGTTTTTACGAAAAGTGATATCTCAGACAGTTTGAGAACTGATAAAATAATTGAAAAACCTATACATTTAAAAAATTTAATAGAAGAACTACCAAAATTAATAATAGTAATAGACTAGATAGCTACATAATTTTTTCCTTTATATAGTAATAAAAAATTAAGAGGTTATATTGTATATTTAAAAAAATTGCTTATTTTATTCTTATTATTATATTTTTATTTTATACATATTTTGAATTATATTTAAAAATGAAAAGTCCGTAGAATGAATTGTTGACAAAATTAAATAAGAACAATAATTACATGACTTTTCTTATATTTTTTTGATGTGCAATAATGTGTAGAATGTTTTACTATAGTTATCTTATCTTTTCAAGTGATATTAATATTAAAATAAGTAAATTACATTTCTAATAATATGGGAAATAGAAGTAGGACAGAAATAGTGGGTAATATACTGGATGCATCAAATGGAGGAGCATCTAAGACAAAAATTATGTATACAGCTTTTCTAAGTTATAACCAATTAAAGGAATATCTTTCTGTTTTGATAGAAAATAACCTAATAGAATATCTTGATGGAACTAAAACATTCAAAACTACTGAAAAAGGACTAAACTTTCTTAAAACTCATAACGAAATTGGAGAATTATTACAAGAAACTACTCTGGAAAATAACTAATTTAATTTGATAAGCTAAAAATTTGGTAATACCTAAGACTGTCCGATATCTATTGAAGAATCAATAGTCAGCTGTTACCCAAGCTATATAGCAATGAGTGTGAGTGATAGAAACGTATGTTCTGATATTTCCTCATCAGCGACTTAATATTTTGTTTAACTTATAATGGACATCAATAATATTTCAAACATTTCTTTATTCAAAAACCTTGCCTTTTTTATTATACTAACAATTTGTAATAAAATGAAAAGTCATAAAATAAATCTATTATTAAAAGTGAAAGTAACATTTTTTTTCTATGAGGAATTCCTTTCCACTATAAAGTATTTTTTAAAATGTTTGGTGTTATTTAGTTTTTACGTATCAAATCTTCATCATAGACTTTCTTATAGCCTCAAGATTACTTGAATAAACACACTTATTTTGATGTCTACTAATTGGAAATTGAGCTGATATTCTAAAGTTACCACATTCTATCCTAATATCATTCTTGTTATTCTTCTTTGTATAGTACGAGAGATATTTAATGTTGAAAATATCTTTTGTTATTATAGCCTAGAACTAATAAAGAAATTATTTTAAAATTTATAGAAAATTCAGATGCAACTCCAAAACTAATAATATTTATATTTAAAGAAATTAAAAAGATCTCGAGAAATTTCTAAAGTAAACATACTACTTTAAGCATTATTTAATATAAAAGATATTTTATCCAAATTAAAAGTACATATAGAAATAATACCGAGAAATTAATGAGAAACAGATGGAACTTCTAATTTTTTCTTTTGTTTTTGTTCATATACTTTCCTTTTTTCATCAATTTTATTATCTATATATTTCTTAAAATCAACAGAATGTCTAAATAAAGCATGAAATTCTACATTATTTTCTTTAAACAATTCTTCTGCGCCTTGTTCCCTATCAATTATACAAATTATTCCTGATACTTCCATGCCCAATTCTTTTATTCGATTAAGCGTTTTATTTATTACACTTTTTCCTGTAGTTATTACATCATCCACTATTACAATTGGAGATAATGGATTTCCTTCAAAAAAAGCCAATGGGCCATCTGATTGAGGTCCATGTTTTTTTGGTTCTTTTCTTACAAAGAATGCCGATAGTGGATCAGATTCAGTTAAAGAACTCTTTAAGCATATTGCAGTAATTAATGGAATTGCACCTGTTTCCAATCCCCCTACAGATTTAACTTTAAACTTTCTAACTTCTTTTAATAATAAATCGCTAATAATATCTAATCCTTCTGGATCTAAAATACAATTTTTAGAATTATAATAGTAATTGCTAAATTCCCCACTAGAAAGTTTAAATGGTTTATCATAGTCAGATATTAGTATTGCTTTTTGTTTTATAAGATTTTCTAATATCTTTTTATTGTTCACTAAATTTGGGCCTCCCTTTCTTTAATATATATTATCTTATAATATTATCTATCCTTTTCTTTTGCAAATTATAGATTAAATTTAGTAAAAACTTTTACCTTATTATTTTCAATTGTAGATTGCTTCTTCATAGTAATCATTAGGTTTTACCTTTAAAGTTCTTCAATATCTCTTGACGATATTCTTAGTTAAAAATTAAAATGAAAGAATAGGATTTAAGAGGATAAATTATTATACTTTTTGATATTTATTTAATTTTCTCAGTTAACCATGAACACGCAATTGGTGGTATACGATAATATCAACGTTTTATTAAGTCAACAAAGTGATGTTTAATTAAGAGATTCACCAGTTGCAACTATATTATAATCACCAAGTTTATGAAAGCCAATAACTTCTAAATGATCAAAAGATACTTGTTTATTTGGTTTTAATATGAAAGAAGGAGAAGTAATAAAATGCTCGACTTTCTCTAATAAAGTTCCTGTTTTATCATAATATTCAGCAGAAACTTTTACTTCATGTAAATCAAGTGTGCTATTATTCTTAACATCACCTTTTATTTCAATTAAGTTAGTGACACTTCTGTCTACGACCAGATTTTCAATCGCTAAATTTATTCTATCACCTTTTATATTAGCAGTACTACTAGAAGTATTATTTATTAAAGATGATTGTTGTGCTTGTACATCTATACTAAAATATGGAATGCAAATTGAAAGTAATGGTATTATAGTAAGATATTGGATTTTTTGATATTTGGATAAACTAGTTAGTTTATTTCTCATCATAAAAGAATATATACATAAAGATATTTAAATTATTAATTTTGTAATACCATATTATATTAGGTCAGGTTTGTTTGATCAACTCCATGATTCATGTATACAATTCAAACAATAGTTTAACATATTGATGAGTAGTATGATAATATGGTATTAAGAAAATCAATATAGATAAATGGTAGAATCCTACCCTATACAAAGACTTTTACTCTAAGAAACTATGCAATTTTAGGAAGATCTTATTCTAAAACAGATTAAGCCATGAACAGTATTTGTAGTTTATATTTACAGTCAGGAGATATAGTAAGATGAAAATTTTAAATATACAATATATTTAATGCTCATTTATGAAAGTTGGAATTTATTGTTATAGTGTTTTAGTAATGATACCCCTAATTAAATTAGGAGATGAAAATAAAACAGTAACTACTTAAATTTGATCACGGTTGTATTATTATAATACTTATTTTCTAAGAAATTTATATTTATAAAATGAGAAAAAGATCTATCTAGTTCTTCTGTCTGAGTTAGACTTTCTCGTGTTCATTTAATATATCTTTTATCTTCCTAAGTACCCTCATTTTAATAAACTATTTGAATTATCCAAATAATAATACTAAGGAAATGATTCTAGAAGAAAATATGAACTACAGTATAGAGGCTTTAGAAACATATTAAAACTACTAGCAATTAAATTCTTTTTATTATCTAATTTAGTAATATTATTCATGCTAACAATATAGATAATCACCTAGGTATATTCATTAATTGGCTGTTTTCTCCTTTTTGAATGGACAGTTTACAAATTAAAAACATTCAATGCAATAATATTATAATTTGTAAAGCTAAATGATAGAAGATTATCTTGTGTATTTTTCTATAATTGATTTATGTTGTGGATATAATTTGGTGAGTATTTTCATATCTCCTATCTTCCAGTCTTGATAATCGAATCCTGGCGAAACAGTGCAGCCTACTAAGGAATAAGAATTGTGGTCATCGACTGCTGCTGCAAACCAACATCCTGACTTTATAGCTGCTTGAAATGTATGTCCATTGTCAATATTCTCTCCTAATATGACTTTATTTAATCTTCCATTTGGTTCTATTATATACAAAGTTAAGCTGCTGCCAGCATAAAAATGCCACAGCTCATCAGATTTCATTACGTGAAAAGCTGAGAATTCATCTCCTTCAAGTAAATAATAGATAGCAGTAGAAATATGCCTAGACCCATGATATTTAGGCAAGTTTACTAATTCTACAGACTTGTAGGATTCAAAGAAGTACCCACCCTCAGGATGTTTCTGTAGATTCAATTTGCTGATCCAATATGCACTATCTTTATTCACGCCTAAGATCTAGTCATAGCTTAATTTATTAAGTATATATTATGTTATGCTTAGATCCAGAATAACAAAAAGCCCCCATTCACGTTTCGACAATATGATGCTTATTGATAATTGAGTTTGATTTGAAAAGTAAAGACAATAACTCATAGAGATATCTTTATAAGTTAAGAAAAAGAAAAATATATTTTAGAACTTTTAATGAAATTAACTATACAGTGGTGATGCATGAAGGTTCAAATGAGGGAATTTAAATACAAAATTTTAATTAGAAATGGTTTAACTTATTTAGTAATAAGTTATTTTATATGCAATTATCGATACATAATTCATAATTGTTTGGATGGGAAGATATACAAGATACAAGAATCTATTTCTAAATAATATGTCCTATCAATAATAACAAATAAATTGACTTTACATATTTATCTAAAATTCTGTTTTCTTTTGTTGTTGAGCAGTATGTATTATACAATATAATTCTATTTATTGTTTCTGATTGCTAGTAAAAAATTTTTCTCCCAGAATAGTGTTTTATTCAAAATATAGTTAGTATATATGTGAAAGTTATAACAAATAGAATTGTAATGACTGATGGATTCCTTATGCTTCTATTAACTTATATAAGAATACTATTTAATGAGACAAATTAGATATAATATTTAAATAAAATAAAATGTTTATTTTTTGCTATACTGAATTATGGCAAATAATCCATTGCTTTTTGATAATATTATCAAATGTAATAATATATTTATTTAATGTGATTTTATTAATAAACTTTCATAAACTATTATTAATGAACAGATCAATAATTAAAAAAGTGGTTCAATTTAAATAGCTTACTCAGCTATTGAGGACTTTTTAGTTCCATTTTGCCATATTACTATACCAAAAATACTAATTATTGTACCTATAGCAATACTGACATAACCATTTATCGTCCATTCAGGATTTTGATACATGAAGGAAGAAGAAGGTCCAACAATTGACTTACTTTGCATTGTAAAGACTATTCCGGCTATAATAAGCATTAGTCCTATCATAATTATGAATTTTCCAGTATTCTTCGGAAACTGCACTGTATTTTTATCATTAAATAAAAAATAAGAGTCTTTGTAATTCTTAAGAAATGTTGAAGTTAAAATTGTTTATTCTTATTGAATAATAAAAGAATGATTAATACCTTAAAACCAATGCATAAATATTCTTCTCTTTACTATAAGATTAGACTTTTATGCCAACAAAAATAATGGAAACCATTTAAAAAGCAATTGGAATAATATTATTCCTGTTAAAGTAGTTATGGGAATTGAATTTTTCACTAAGATGCATATGTATTAATATATTATTACTACAATAACCTATAAAAACAATTTATTTAATTGTAATTTAATTCTCAATTTAAATTATTTATGTATTAATTTTTTCTACAAGGAATTTATTTTAGTATCTAATATCAAAATATTGTTTAACATTTCATCATGTTTTGCTCAACTGTTTGTATCTTTTCTAAAATAAGTTCATGCTTTTCTTAAGTTTGCTATATGATCTAGTAGTTCCTGTTGTTTAACTGTAGCTTTTTCTTGTCTGTTATATATCTACCAACTCATTAAACCTCCTAATACAAACCCAGCAATAATCCCTATATACGTAGCAGCAATATTGGACAAGTCACCAAAATCTTTACAATGAAATGCTTCTATACATCCCTAATTTAAGAACAATTCTAATACCATATTATCTGATCTGAATTTGATACATTTCTTTTTATTATTTCCTATACTACATTTTAATTCTCTTATTCTTCTTATCTTTATTGTATTTGAATAAAAAATGAAGGTTTAGAAGCAGAAGTAGTTGAGGGCTTTGACTTTCTAATTACTAGTAATGATCTTATTGTGGAGTATTGATTATGTTTATAAATTCTTTCAAGGTAGCAAATGCTGCTCCACATGAACAAACAAGAAAAGCTATGTAAAATGAGTTTCTCTATTTGAAATTAAATAAAAACTAGAATTGTATTGAAATTTCTAGAGCATTCCACCGAAATATAGTTTCCTCCACAACGTCTAAAAGGCGACCAAATACCCGTTCAGTAGAAACCCAATATGCATAGCTTCTAAATAGTTTGTTTGTGATTATTTATTGTCAATATATGGCTAAGCAACAACTATTAAATAAAGAATCACCTGTTTCGGAAGTTCTAAATAGATATAAAAAGGAATTAACAAAGAACATAGAGCGACAAATCCCCGTTCCCAATTTTAGTATTATTAGTGAAGAGTCCAAACAAGAAGCATCCATTTCTCAAATAATACGGATGTATGGAAAACATTTTACGCAGATTAGAAAGCGATATACCGACGGACTCGGCGGAAGATGTGTTATGGGTCTCATCATGTCTTATTACGGGTGGGATGGCAAATGTATCACTAATGCCGAAAGAAGATTATATGCTGCATTAGTCGCATTGCGACGGGCAGGTGTAAGTAAAGAATTACTGATAGAGTTGAATGATTCTGGTGCGACATTCGACGATATAGCTGATTACCTGGATAAAAATTGTGGATTGGCAAGGAACAACCGGTAATCGTCGAACTCATCCAAAGGTGGTCTTGGATGAATGAAATTTTCAGACGATTCCACCAAATCCAAAATTCTAGAAAAGCTAAATATATCTTCGATTACAACATACAATATGACAGAATCAATCGTCTGTCGACCCAAGCGTGAGAATCCCGCCCAGTCCATCGCCTTCATTTGAAAGATTTGATAGATTTTGTGCTTGAAAATGAAGAATGTTAATAAACTCTTTTCCTTTATCTAACCAAGAAGATTACTATAATCATAAATATATTATGTATTCACTATATCACACTTTGATACAGTAGACTTTTTAATTCAAAGTTGATGAAATGTCAAGATTATAGAATATCAAAATTGTGGATTCCTATTTCCTCTTGCAGCTATTCTCGCCTTTTCCTTCCAAAATTCCTCACTAAATATCTCCAAAGGTCTTTTGTTCACTTTATATTGATCCTCAGGCTGAGCCGAAGGAGGGTAGAGCCCCGATTGTCTTCCCGTTAAATAGTCAATATATGGAACTAGAATGCATTACCACCATGCTGGGTTGTTATATGGCGTTTTACACTAAACTTTCTTGTTGACCACATACCACAATTAGAACATACCCAGTTTGGTTTCATACAATTCCTTCCATTAAGATTATCTGTGTATCATTGTGCAACACTGTGCTATTATATTATATTAAAAAATATTTAAACTTACTGTAATCAGAAAGAAAGAATTAGTAAAAATAATATTTTTAATTGATCATAAATAAAGCAAAGGTTATAATTTCAGAGTGGAAGAAAAAG
>Ga0126306_10001170_pt1 | contig 13796 bp, 12 predicted proteins | sample Plot27_FD_92592 | JGI IMG/M metagenome (GOLD analysis project Ga0126306, IMG submission 92592) | Serpentine soil microbial communities from UC McLaughlin Reserve, CA, USA - Plot27 | ecosystem: Environmental > Terrestrial > Soil > Grasslands | place: USA: UC McLaughlin Reserve, Lake County...
GAAGCTGGTGAGCAGGAACACCAGCGGGATCGTGACGGCGATGGCCAGGACGGTCCCGCGCGAAATCGAGAGCCCGACGATCTCGAACAGCTGCTCCTGCGAGCCGATCAGATCGGGCACGGCCTTCTGTGAAGCGCCGATCCAGAGGATGCCGACGTTCTGCAGGATGAACGACATCCCGACGGCGGTGATCAGTGGAGCCAGCTTCGGAGCGTTCCTCAGTGGCCGGTACGCGACCCGCTCGATCATCACGTTGAGCGTGCCGCTCGTGAGCATCGCCAGGACGAGGATGCAGGCGAGCCCCGCGATGAGACCGGCCGTGCCCGTCTGCGGCGTGAGCCCGAACGTTCCGTACAGCCCCGCTGCGGCGAGGCTGCCGAGCATGAAGACCTCGCCGTGGGCGAAGTTGATCAGCTCGATGATCCCGTAGACGAGCGTGTAGCCGAGGGCGATCAGAGCGAGGATCGCGCCGTTCGACAATCCCTCGACGAGGTTGTTGCCGAGCCGGGTGAGGTTGCCGTCGTCGGAGAGATCCTGGGCTCCGTAGACGACGGGCAGGACCAGGAGGATCGCGATCAGGCCGTACTTCGAGACGAATTCGCGGACGGCCTCCGAGCGCCGCCGGGACGGGACGACTGTGGCTGATGCGGCTTCCAAGAGACCCCTCGGGTCGCGATCCTATACCGATGAGGGGCGGACCTGGCTAGGTCCGCCCCTCATCCCACTGATCTCCTCTTGCGATTAGCTCGCGGGCTGAGCCTTGATGACCTTCTCGAAGGTCGGCACACCGTCCTGAATGGTGTACAGCCCGTAATCCGTGAGCGTCGTGTCGCCGTTCTCGTCGATGCTGTAGACACCGAGGGCCGACTCGCGGTCCTTGGTGTTCTCCAGCATCTGCTTGGTCACGGCCTCGCGGTCGTTGGCCTTGTCGCCAACCGCCTTGAGCGTGTCCAGAGCGAGCTGCATCGTCTCGTACCCGTAGATGGCGTACGGATCCGGCGACGCGTCGTTGTAGGTCTCCTCGAAGCCCGTGAAGAACTTCTCGGCTGCGGCGTTCTTGCGCTTCTTGAACTCCTCGAGCCCCAGCGTGGCCACCGTGATCTTCGTGCGCGCACCGACATCGCCCGGGATACCGCCCTTGGCCGGGTTGGTGAACGCCTCCTCAGCCACACCGTCCGGGCCGTACAGCTTCACGTCCGGGTTGGCAGCGGCCACGTCCTTGTACACCTGGACGTAGTTCTCACCGGTCACACCCGACCCGACGAAGCAGTCGGACTTCACCTTGGCCGCGAGCGACCGGTAGTTCGGGGCGTTGCGGTCGGTGCCGTCGTTGCCATCGACCTTCAGACCCTGCTCCTCAGCGGACAGCTCGATGTTGCGGGCGAGACCGGCACCGTAGGTGGTCTTGTCGTTGAAGATGTGGAGCGACTTGCAGCCGTCCTCCTTCATGACCGTGACCAGCGCCGCGCCCTGGATGTCGTCCGCGGGCACCACGCGTGCGTAGCTGCGCGTCTGCGCTGGGTAGTACTTCTCCGGCTCACCCGGCTCAGACCCGGGCTTGTCGGTGGTCAGACCCACATAGGTGTTCGACGGCGAGATCTGTGGGATACCCGCCTTGTTGAGAATCGGAATCGACACCTTCGAGCCACCCGAGTTGAACTCACCCAGGTAGAAAATCGTCTTGGGGTCCTGAACCGCCTTACGCGCGTTCTGCGCGGTCTGCGCCTCGTCGGCCGTACCGGGGTTCTGCGCCGTCGAGTCGTCCAGCGACACGTACTTGATGGTGTACTTGCCGACCTTGCTATTCACCTGCTCAAGCGCAAGCTTCTCACCGTTGATTACGGCTTCGGACTGCTCCTTTGACGTGCCCTGCAGCGGAAGACTGGAGTAGATCACGAGCTCGTTGCCCGAGATCGCTTCTCCTCCTCCGCCGCCTCCTTCGTCCTCGTCATCATCGCCGCAGGCGGCGACCGTGAGGGCGAAGAGGCCCACCAGGCAGCTCAGCAGTGCGAGCCAGCGTACTCGTGACATGTCCCTCCTAGGAGATGGCTCCAACCTGGCCGGGATCCTACGCACGCCCGATCGAGGGTGTCTACGCAGGCACCGACGCTTAACGCGGAGAAAATCTCGTCCTCACTGGAGGGTGCGCAGCCACTCGAAGCGATCGCCCTCCAGCCGGTAGAGCGCCAGCGGCAGCCCCTCCACCGCCCCGCTCGGGAGGACCCGATACGTGCCGATCGGCGAGTGGCGCACCCGCGGGGCGAGCGCCTCCCGCACGACGTCGCGGCGGCGGGCCAGGGCCCCGTCGCGCTGGGCTGCGTCGATGGCGTCCAGTGCCACGCGCATCGACTCGTAGCCCCACAGCGCCTCGGGCCGGGCCGCGTCCAGATCCTGCCTGCGGGCGATCCGCCGGAGCACGCGGCGCGCACGCGCCCCCTGCCTTCCCCCTGGCAGGTCGGGGCCGACCGCCTCGAGCGGCGAGAGCGACGGCGTGGCCGTGGCGGCCACGAGCGGCTGGCCGACCAGCACACCGCTTCCGGTCAGCAGCTTGGCCTGGGGGAGCGCGGCGCCGAGGCCCGCGAGCAGGGGTGCCGTGCCGCGATCGCGCGCCAGTGCGAGGATGACCGCGTCCGGGCCGACCTCGGCAAGCTCACGCGGCAGGTCGCGCACGCCCTCCGGGTCGTCGCGCAGGTCCTTGGTCTCCACCATCTCGATCCCGGCCGCGCGCGCCTTTGCCACGACCGCCCCGGCCAGCTCGCGCCCGTAGACGCCGTTGCCGACCACGAGCGCGGGGCGGTCGAGCCCGAGCGCCGCGAGGCGTCCCACGATGGACTCGGCCTGGCCGACGTCGGACGGGACGAGGCGGAGAAAGGTCCGGTGCTCGGATGGGTAGTAGCGCTCCGGCCCAGCCGCGGATCGGCCCGGTGGCCTGTGTGTGAGGCTGGTCAGGCCGTCAGCGGGGGACACCTGGAGGATGCCGGCGTCGTTCGTGACCGGCACTGACACGGCGGACCCGCCGAGGTTGAGCTCCCCGAGATATGCGATCGCGCGCGGATCCTTTGCGGCCCGGCTCGCGTTCTCGCTCACCTGCCCAGGGTCCCACGCCCCCGTGCCCAGCTTGGATGACGGCAGCTGGACGAAGCGGATGCGGTATCGGCCGGCGCGGTCGTGGGCATCGGCGAGCGCCTGGCGCTGGCCGGCGGCGACGGCCTCCGCCACCCCGGCAGATGGGCCCTCGGCCGGCAGGCTCGAGTAGATCGTGAGCACTCGGCCCTTGATCGCGCGCTCCTCGGCCGAGGGGTCCTCGTCCCCGCCGAGGCAGCCGGCGAGGGCGGACGCGCACAGAAGCGCCGCGAACACGAGTGCGGGTGGGCGGGCGAGCGTCACCGCGCCCCGATTCTGACGGACGCCGACGGCCCGGCCGGTGCCGGTATCGTGCCCGCCCGTGCGGATCGGCGTTCTGACCGGAGGGGGCGACTGCCCCGGCCTGAACGCGGTGATCCGCGCGATCGTGCGCAAGGGGATCGACGGCTACGGGCATGCCATCGTCGGCTTCCGCGACGGCTGGCGGGGTCCGATCGAGAACGCCTACGAGGAGCTCACGATCGAGTCCACGCGCGGCATCCTCCCCCGCGGCGGAACCATCCTGCGCTCGTCGCGAACGAACCCGTTCGGACGCGACGACGGCCCCGAGCGGATCGCCCAGAACCTGCGCACGCTCAACCTCGAGGGCCTGATCGCGATCGGGGGCGAGGACACGCTCGGCGCCGCCGCGCGGCTGCACGAGGACCACGGCCTGCCGGTGGTGGGGGTGCCGAAGACGATCGACAACGACCTCGGCGGCACCGACATGACCTTCGGCTTCGATACCGCCGTGCAGATCGCGACCGATGCCATCGACCGCCTGCACACGACCGCGGAGAGCCACAACCGCGTGATGATCGTGGAGGTGATGGGCCGGCATGCCGGCTGGATCGCGCTTCACTCGGGCCTGGCCGGCGGGGCCGACGTGATCCTGATCCCTGAGCGGCCCTTCGACATCGAGGAGGTGGTTCGGCTGATCCGGCGCCGGCACTCGCGCGGCCGCTTCTTCTCGATCGTGGTGGTTGCCGAGGGAGCGACGCCGAAGGAGGGCACGCTCGAGACTGTTACCGGCGACAAGGACGAGTTCGGCCACGCGCGCCTCGGGGGAATCGGCCAGCTGCTCGAGCGCGAGCTCGGCGAGCGAACCGGCTACGACACGCGCGCGACGGTGCTCGGCCACATCCAGCGTGGCGGCACGCCCACCGCGTTCGATCGCGTGCTCGCCACCCGCCTGGGCCTGGCCGCGATCGACGCCGCCCACCAGGGTCGCTGGGGGATGATGCCGGCGCTCAAGGGCACGCGCATCGAGGCGGTGCCGCTCGGCGAGGCCGTCGCCCAGCTGCGCACGGTGCCCCCCGAAGACTACGCCGCCGCGGAGGCCTTCTTCGGCTAGGGCTCGACCGGCTCAGAAGCCGGCGCCCCGCTCCTCCACCGGCGCGGCCTCGCGGCCGAGCAGCTGGTTGAGGAAGGGCTTGAGGAGCGTGACCGCGGCCGCGCCCACCACCATCGCCGCCGTGAGCAGGAACGCGTCGAAGGCCTTGATCCCGAAGGCCCAGGCCACGATCCACCAGACGAGCCCGACGGTGAGCGTGACGAAGATCGTCATCGCGCGGCCATCCGGTCGGCCACCGCGCGGCGCACCCGGGTGGCCGCGTTGAACGCGCCCATCATCGCGCGCTCGGCACCGGAGTCCTGCGCCGGCATGAGGCCGATCTGGCGCGCGAACGCCATGCCGTCGTAGTAGGCGGTGTTGCTGACGTTCTTCCCGTCCTCGATCTCGATCAGGTCGATGCCGCGCATGTGGACGGGCCGGCCGGTGGCGTCGATGCCCTGGAAGGGCGTGCCGGTGAAGTGGCCGCTCATGCGCCACTCGACGGCGGCCTCGCGCTCCCCAGCGACGAGCCGCGTGACGGTGGTCTCGAGGTCGGGCAACGCGGCGAACAGCTCGGTGAAGAAGCCCCCGATCTCCTCACGACCGCGGAACACCCCGAGCGGCACGAGGTCGACGACTCCGTCCTCGTGCCAGTGCTCGAGCATGCCCTCCGCGTCGCGCGCGGCGAGCGCGTCGAAGTAGCTGCGGGCGTGATCCTCGACCGCCTTGCGCTTGGTGATCCGGCGTGGCTTGGCGCCGTTGCTCGTCTTCGCGCGGGCCATCGTGGCGCCACCCTACCAATGCGCGCGGGTGGCGATCACCGACTCCTCGCCCGCCCGGAGATGCTCTCGCAGGGCCGGCGGGCCGGCCCGCTCGAGCCCCTCGATCAACTGCTCGTGCTGGACGGCCATGCGCTCGAGGCTCCAGTGCGGCCTGAGCGACACCACGAACAGGCGCATCTCGCCGGCGAGGCTGTCGTAGGCGCGGGCGATGCGGTCGCTCCGGGCCGCGCGCACGATCGCGAGGTGGACGTGGTTGTGCGCCTCGGCGACGTCGCTCCACGCGGGCCTCCGGCTCGCACACACCTGTCCCAGGTGAGCCACCGCCGCGCGCACGCTGTCGGGCAGGCGGGAGCCGTGGCGCTCGAGCGCCAGGTGCGCGGCCTCCAGCTCGAGAGCGGTTCGCAGCTCGAAGAGGCTGCGCAGTCCGGCCCGGTCGAGGCTGGCGACGCTGGCCCCGCGGTGTGGCTCGATCGTGACGAGGCCCTCCGCGGCGAGCGCGCGCAGCGCCGCCCGCACCGAGTGACGGGCGACCCCGTAGCGATCTGTCAGCTCCCGCTCCGGAAGGCGGTCCCCGGCGCCGAGCTCCGCCTCGAAGATACGGGTCCGCAGCGCCGCGACCAGCGCGTCCACCGTCGAGATCCGGCCGAGCTGCTCGGGGGCGCCCATGAGCGGATCCTCCCGCAGGCGGGCGACGGTGTCAGCCACTGGACTCGAGCGCCGCCCGCGCGCGTGGCAGCGTGGCGGCGCTCCGCCTGGGCCGTAGCGCGAGCACCGCCAGGCCGCCGAGCACGAGCGCCGCCCCAGCGGCCGCGGCCCCGGTCGGTCGCTCGCCGAGGGCAACCACCCCGAGCGCCGCCGCGGTGAGCGGCTCCGCAAGCGTGAGCGTGGCCGTCTCTCCGGCTCCGATCCGCTCCAGCCCGCGCGCGAAGAGCACGTAGGCGAGCGCCGTCGGGATGGCGCCGAGATAGAGCGCAAGTGCGGCACCGCCAGGCGTGAGCAGTCCGCCCGCCGGCACGAGGGCGAACGCCGGGAGCAGCAGCACGGCGCCGGTTCCGAACACGGCTGCCATCACCGTCTCGGGCGTGCCGCCGGCCGCCAGCATCCGCTTGCTCGCGACGGCGTAGCCCGCGTAGCCAGCCCCCGAGACGAGCGCCAGGCCGACGCCGGCGGGCGAGGCGGAGCCGCCGGACCCGCCGCCGAGCACGAGCAGGCCGACCCCGGCGCACGCCAGCCCGGTGGCCATGGCCCAGCGGCGCTCGAGCCGCTCCCCGCCGAAGGCCCACGCGAGCAGGCCGGCGAACGCGGGCGCGGAGCCGATGGCCACCACAGTGCCGATCGCGACGCCGGTGTCGGCCACCGCAGCGAAGAACGTCGCCTGGTAGACCGCCACGCAGGCCCCGCCCAGGAGAACGGCCGCGGGGCGTCCGCCCACCCGGGGCGTCCCCGCGAGCAGGGCGACCGCGGTGAGCAGAGCCGCGCCGACCGCGATCCGCGACGCGCCTACGGCCAGCGGCTCGAGGTGAGGCCCGAGCGCCTGGGCGGTGCCGGTGGTACCGAAGAGGACGGCGGCGAGGAGGACCTGCGCACGAGGCACGTCGCTGAGCATAGTGTGTGGAATTGTTCCACAATCCGGCCCGAGCGTGTAATCAGCGCAGTGCTTCGGCCAGCTCGGCAATCACGGTGCCCACCGCCGCCGGCCCGCCCTCCCGGGCCGCGCGCACCAGGCGGCTCCCCACGACCACCCCGTCGGCCAGCTCCGCCACAGCCCGGGCCTGCTCGGCGCTCGAGATGCCGAAGCCCACCGCCACCGGCACGTCCGTGGCCGCACGCACGCGCGCGACCGTGGGCGCCAGCCTCGGCGCGAGCTCCGTCCGCTCCCCAGTCGTCCCGGTCAGCGACACCGTGTAGACGAACCCACGGGCCGCGGCGCCGATCTCGGCGACGCGCTCGGGTGTGGTGGTCGGGGCCACGAGCGGCACCAGCGCCAGTCCCTCCCCCTCGCAGGCCGCACGCATCTCGTCAGCCTCGTCGTGCGGAAGGTCGGGCACGATCAGGCCGGAGGCCCCAGCCGAGGCGGCGCGCAGCGCGAAGGCCTCGGCGCCCGCCGCAAGCACGACGTTCACGTACACCATCAGCACCACGGGCATCCGTTCCGCCAGCCGCTCAGAGACCCGCAACACACCGTGGGGCGTGGCGCCCGCGGCCAGTGCATCGGTGGCGGCCGCGTGGATCACCGGGCCGTCGGCCAGCGGGTCGGAGAACGGGATGCCCAGCTCGATCAGGTCGGCCCCGGCGTCGGCGGCGACGAGCCCCGCCTCGAGCGACGAGTCGAGCCCCGGGTAGCCGCCCATCAGGTACGGCATCAGCGCTGCCCGCTTCCCATGCGACGCGAACGCGGCGGCGATCCGGTCCACCCCGGTGGCGGCCACGTTCACGACGCTGAGCCGTCCTCGAGGGCGAGCACCTCCGCCAGGTCCTTGTCGCCGCGCCCGGACAGCGTGACGAGGTCGAGCCCCGATGCGGGGTTTGCGAGGAGCCACGCCAGCGCGTGCGCGGGCTCGAGCGCGGGCAGGATCCCCTCGAGCTCCGCGAGCCGCCGGAAGGCAGCGACGGCATCGCCGTCCGGGACCGCCACGTACCGCACGCGCCCGCTGTCCCGCAGGTAGGCGTGCTCTGGGCCGACTCCCGGGTAGTCGAGCCCGGCGGATACGGAGTGCGCCTCGAGGATCTGCCCCTCCTCGTCCTGCAATACCGCCGACAGGGCGCCGTGGAGCACGCCACGCGCGCCCGTGGTCAGCGGCGCCGAGTGACGGCGAGTGGCGAGGCCCTCCCCCGCTGCCTCGACCCCGATCAACTCCACGCCGGCGTCGTCCACGAACCCCGCGAACGTGCCGATCGCGTTCGACCCGCCGCCCACGCAGGCGACCACGCGGTCGGGCAGGTGGCCGGCAGCCTCGAGCAGCTGCGAGCGCGCCTCGTCGCCGATCGTTCGCTGCAGGTCGCGCACCATCGCGGGGTAGGGCGCCGGCCCCACGGCAGAGCCGATGATGTAGTGGGTCGTCTCGACGTTCGCGACCCAGTCGCGGATCGCCTCGGAGACGGCCTCCTTGAGCGTGCGCGCTCCCGCGTCCACGCCCACCACCTCGGCCCCCAGCAGCCGCATCCGTTCCACGTTGGGGCGCTGCCGGCGCATGTCCTCGGTCCCCATGTACACGATGCACTCGAGCCCAAGGAGCGCGCAGGCGGTCGCGGCCGCCACCCCGTGCTGCCCGGCGCCGGTCTCGGCGATCACGCGCCGCTTGGCCATCCGGCGGGCGAGCAGCGCCTGACCGAGCGCGTTGTTGATCTTGTGGGAGCCGGTGTGGGTGAGGTCCTCGCGCTTCAGCCAGACCTCGCCGCCCACGGCCTCGGACAGCCGCTCGGCCAGGTAGAGCGGTGTGGGCCGCCCGACGTAGTCGCGCAGCAGCCCACCGAGCTCATCCCCGAAGCCGGGGTCGGAGCGCGCGGCGAGCCACGCGTGCTCGAGCTCGTCGAGGGCGGGAATCAGGGTCTCGGGGACGTAGCGCCCGCCGTACGGACCGAAGCGGCGCTCGAGCGGGGGCGCGCTCACGCCGCGGCTCCGAGCCGGGCGTCGGCCGCCTCAACCGCTCGGAGGAATGCCGTCAGCTTGGCGGGATCCTTGCGCCCGGGGGACGCCTCGGTGCCGCTTGCCACGTCGACCGCGAACGGCCGGCCCGCCTCGATCGCCGCCCCCACGTTGTCGGGCGTGAGCCCGCCCGACAGCACGACAGGGGGTGAGCTGGGGTGCAGGCGGGCGAGCTCCCAGTCGAAGCTCTCGCCCGTTCCGCCGGGCGCCTGGGGCGAGTACGCGTCGAGCAGGTGGAAGTCGGTGTGGAAGCGCTCGAGGTCGCGCACCTGCGCGGCGTCACGGACCCGTGCCGCCTTCATCACCTTCGCACCGGTGCGGCGGGCCGCCTCGCGGCAGTAGGCGGGGCCCTCGTCGCCGTGCAGCTGCAGCATGGAGAGACGGCAGCGGTCCGCAAGCTGGGCCACCTCGTCGAGCGGGGCGTTCACGAACACGCCGACCAGCTCGAGCTTCCGATGCAGCTCCGCGCCGATCGCGTCGGCGTCGTCGACGGCGCAGGCCCGCGGGCTGCCGGGCCAGAAGATCATCCCGAGCGCCCAGGCCCCCAGCTCGGCGACCCGGCGAGCATCCGCCGGGTCGGCCACCCCACAGATCTTCACCCGCGTCACACCCGCAAGGCTACGGGAGATCGAATGGCAGCCCTTCGTCGTTCTCGTCCGGCGACTGCGGCGACTGCGGCGACTGCGGCTCCTGCTGCTGCTGCTGCTGGGACGAGCTCAGCTGCTCGGGCCGCTCGGCCAGCTCGACCTCCGCCGACCGCTTGTCGTCGCCGCGGTAGAACTCGATCTCGATCTTGTCGCCGGGCTGCTTGCCGCTCACGGCGTTGACCACGTCCTGGGCGCCGTCGATCTCCTTGCCGTCCACCGACACGATCAGATCGCCCCCGGCGGTGACGCCGCCCGACGTCTGGTCGTGTCCGGCGCGCAGGCCCGCGTCGTCGGCCGGGCTGCCGTCCTCGACGCTCTGGATCAGGGCGCCGTGGTCCACCGGTAGGTCGAGCTGGGACGCGACGTCGGAGGTAACGTCGGCCATCTGCACGCCGAGATAGGCCCGCTCGATCTCACGGCCCTGCCGGAGCTTGGGCAGGAGGTCCTTGGCCGTGTCGATCGGCACTGCGAAGCCGATCCCGACCGAGCCCTGTCCGCCGCCGGTGGCGATCTGCGAGTTGATGCCGATGACCCGTCCCTGGGCATCGAGGAGAGGCCCGCCCGAGTTGCCGGGATTGATCGAGGCATCGGTCTGGATCACGTTGCTGATCGAGAACCCGCTCGGCGCGTCGATCTGGCGCTGCAGCGCCGACACGATTCCCGTGGTCACCGTCCGCTGGAGGCCGAACGGGTTGCCGATTGCCACCACCGGATCGCCCACCTCCAGACTGGACGACTCGCCCAGCGGCAGCACGGTGAGGTCCTTCACCTCGCTCGAGTCGACCTTCAGCACCGCCAGGTCGGTGTCGGCGTCCACGCCGCGCACCTTGGCGTCGATCGAGTCGCCGCTCTCCTCGAAGCTGACGGTCACCTTGTCGGCGCCCTCCACGACGTGGGCGTTGGTGATGATCGTTCCGTCCTTGTCCACGACGAATCCCGAGCCCGTCGCGGTGCCCTGCTGGGGCGTGCCGAACAGGGACTGGTCGCTGGTCACGCCCTCGGCCTGGATGTAGACCACGCCGCGACCCTCCTGCCGGTAGATGTCCTGCACCGTCCGCCCGTCGCCGGCCCGGCTCGGGTCCGACGCGGGCTGCGAGATCGGCGGCTGACGGACCACACGGTTGGTGGTGTCACCGGTGTCGATCACGTCGGTGGCGATGAGGACGGCGCCGATGACGAGGACGATCAGACCGCCGAGCGCACCGGCGATCAGGTTGGCGACGAGGGGACGCTGCTTCTCGGGAGACACGACGGGGTTCATGCGCATGGTTGTAGAAGGCCAACCTTAGAGGCGCATAAACGGCGCCCGGATGCCAGCGACCGGCCAGGCATCAGCGGGGTCCGGGGGCGCGAGCCCCCGGATGCCATCAGATCGGTCGGGGGCCGCCCGGTGGGATGGCGAGCAGGCCGCGCAGGCGCCGCAGCAGGCCGCCACGAGCGGTCAGCTCGCGGCGCAGGTCCCGCCGCTCGCTCAGGCTCGGCCCCCCGGGCGACCGGGGGTCGTAGCGGTGGGCGCGCAGCTCTGCGGCGTAGCGGGCCGAGGCCGGGCCGGCGGCGCGGCCCAGGCGGCGCTCGAGGCCGAGCAGCGTGGTCGCCGCCGGCACGTCCCAGTCGAGCCGTCCCAGCGCGCGGTGGAGCTCCGCGAGCTGGGCGTCGGCCAGCTCGTCGGACGAGAGCCGGCGGCTGCGGCGAGCCATGCGGAACACGATCAGCGCTGGTACGGCCAGCAGGAGGAGTGGCAGCAGCAGCCAGGCCGACGTGCCGCCGTCGCCGTCCGCGCTCGGCGAGGTGGCGCCCTCCGCCGCGCGCTCGGACGCAGCCGCCCCGGACCGGGACTGGTTGATCGCCGCGGCGGTGGATGTGGACGGCGCGAGATCGGCCGCCTGGGCCTCGGCCGGCGAGGCGGCGGGCGTGGGATCGAACGTGACCCACCCGATCCCGTTGAAGTAGACCTCGACCCAAGAGTGGGCGTCGAGGTCGCGCACGCGGTACTCGCCGCTGTCGCGGTTGAACGAGCCGGGCGCGAAGCCCGCCGCCACCCGGGCCGGGATGCCCACCATTCGGAGCATGAGGGCCATCGCGCCCGAGAACTGCTGGCAGTAGCCGAACTCGTCGCGGAACAGGAAGGCGTTCAGCGGGAGCCTCGCGCGCGGCGTCTTCTCGCTGTAGGTGTAGTTGCGGTTGAGGTAGCGCTCCACGCGCGCGACCGCCTCGTACATCGACGGCGCCCCGGCCACCACGCCGGTCGCGATCCGGTACATCTCGGCGTAGTCCGAGGATTGGAGCGCCCGGCGGGGCGCGCCCGGATCGGGGAAGTCGGTGGAGCCCCAGAGCGGTACGAAGATCTCCTCGCCCCCGAGCGCGATCGGCGTCCTCGGGTCGAGCGCGCTCTCGTCTGGTCCGGGCAGCTCGATCGTCGTGTACTGCTGGAGCGTGCCAGGCAGGGACTCCGGAGCGTCGCGCATCTGGCGCTCGGTGGGCTTGGGGTCGTAGGTGTTGATCGTGTAGGAGTCACCCTCCTCGAGCGGGCCGGAGGTGGTGCGGATCGTGCCGTCGCCGGCGACGGACACGAAGCCCGCGTCGTCCACCCGGTAGGTGGTGCCCGCCGCCGCCAGCAGGTCGCTCGAGAGCGACCGCACGGTGAAGCGGATCTCCTCGTCCCAGCGCGGGTTCCACTCGAAGTAGTCCCACCTTCTGTCCCGCGAGCTCGGGTTCGGCAGCCCGGTCGGACCCTCGGCGATGTCGCTCGTGCGGCCCCGCACCCAGCGCAGGCCGTCGAAGGCGTCGAGCGTCTCGGCCTTCCAGTAGTGCGAGCGGTCGGACCGGACGTTCAGCAGCGTGGTTCCCTCCCGCGGCCAGTCGAGCGGGCCGTACTGGTGGGTCCAGTCGAAGGTGACCACGTTGCCGGCGCCGAACCAACTCCAGTCGCCGTAGTCCCACCAGCGCTGCTCGCCGTCCATCGCCGCCGCCACAGGGAGCGAGAGCAGCCCGAGCGAGAGCACCAGCGCGGCACCGGCGGCGGCCTCGCGCGGCGCGAGGCGGGGCAGCCAGAGCCAGGCGGCCACGAGCACGAGCAGCACGAGGCCGCGGAGCAGCGGCTCGCCCGGGTCGTGTTCCGTCACGGGCATGCCGTAGAGCAGGAGGAGCACGACGAGGGCGGCCACACGCAGCACCGCGGCACCGCGTCGAGCCGGGAAGAAGCCGAGGATGGCCGCGATACCGAGCAGGAACGGCGCGCCCAGGAGGATCGACAGGCGGATCCACTCGTCGGCCCCGTCGTATGGCCACTCGACGCTCTGCACGCCGGCCAGCCCGCGATCGAGGCCGTCAAACAGCTCCGACCAGTTTCCGGGAGCCAGCAGGCGAATCGGCAGGCCGATGGCCGCGAGCGTGAGGGCGAGCGTCACCACGCCGACGAGTAGGGCGAGGCCCGCGATCAGGAGCCCGGCCATGCGGCCGCCGAGCAGGCGCGTGAGCCGGTCGCGCATCGCGGCCGTTCCCAGCAGCGCCAGGACGCCTCCCCCGGCCGTGGCGACGAGCACCACGAGCAGCGTGCGCCCCACGGGCGGGTCGGCCACGAGCGACGCCCAGTGTGCGGCGCCGAACGCGCCGAGGGCCGCGAACACCGCGAGCCGCACGATCGGCGCCCAGCGATGCTCGGCGACTGCGCTCGCGGGCCGGCTCGGGACGGCCTCGGGGCCGTCCGCCACCGCGGGGACCGGATTCCGCAGAACCGCACTCATTGCGGAAGCACCCGGCTCGGCCGGGTGCGCACCGACCCACTCACTCGCGGAAGCACCCGGCTCGGCCGGGTGCGCACCGACCCACTCACTTGCGGAAGCACCCGGCTCGGCCGGGTGCGCACCGACCCACTCATGCCGCGACGCTCCGGCGCACGCGCTCCACGAGGCAGCCGGTGCAGCCCGCGACCTCGAACAGGGGCGGGATGCCCGGCAGGGCGCTCGGCGACACCACGATGCGGGCGCCCGCCGGCATGCGCTCGAGCACTCGTGGGGCGCCGGAGAGCTCCGCGCCCGTGACCCAGATGACAGCCCCGCCGCGCGGCCCGAGCGAGGCGGCCGGCGGCGGTGGGCCCTCCTCGACCAGGGCGAGCCGAACGTGGACCGCGGGCCAGGCGCCCCGGTCGTGTCCGATCTCGACGGGGCGCCGCTCGCCCGGGAGCAGGATGGCGCAGCCGCCGATGTGCGCGAGGTGCACGCACAGCGAGGCCGCGGCGCGCACGGCCATGTCGAGGGTCTCCTCGC
>Ga0126306_10001172_pt1 | contig 13790 bp, 9 predicted proteins | sample Plot27_FD_92592 | JGI IMG/M metagenome (GOLD analysis project Ga0126306, IMG submission 92592) | Serpentine soil microbial communities from UC McLaughlin Reserve, CA, USA - Plot27 | ecosystem: Environmental > Terrestrial > Soil > Grasslands | place: USA: UC McLaughlin Reserve, Lake County...
AAGTCCCAATGCGAAGCTACGAGAGAATGCCGCGATGCTGAAGAACCGCGCGACACAGCTCGATAAACTCAGCCTCAGTGCGGTCATTCTTGGCGAGGTTGGTGCTTCGTGTGGTCCAGACAAGGTTGCTCAGATCATCGTCGCCTGGATACAAGGCATGCGTTCTTGGTGTTCGGTGATCGAGCGACATGTTAGCGCCAGCAACAAGCGGCTCACCAGTGTAGTAGCACTGCCATCCCTGCTGTTCCGCCAACGCAGCAAGGAAGGTCCATTGTCCTTCGTGGCCAAAATGGTAACGCGAACGCTCACGAAACCAATGTTCTATGCAAATACGAGCATTTGGAAGAGCGTCAGCACCACACTGGCGGCAGTGGCTGTGGTCGATACGTCTGGCGTAAAGTTCAACAGTGCGATCATACCGTCTCTTGGCACATGGATCACAACGCGTTTTGCCCTTTGTCGGATTCTTGCCACAGGCGCAGCAAACGCCAGCATCTTTGCGCTTTTGGTATTGCTGAGTGCTGGTCAAATTTTGTTCCACCGCAGGTCCCGTTGTCGAGACAATGCCACACTAACGCGGCTCCTCCCCGGCCTCAAGGCCGAGGTATCCGGCGCTCAGAGAATTTAAATGAACGATGATCGCGATCTCCTTATCCGCACCGTCATTGGCGAAGCCGGAAATCAATCCGACGAGGGCAAGGCTGCGGTTGCGCATGTCGTCCTGAACCGGCTCCGCACGGGCGGATACGGTGAGGACATCCCGAGCATTCTGTTCAAGCCGGCTCAATTCGAGCCGTGGAATACACGCCGCCGCGAATTGCTGAGCGTCCGGCCCGACTCTGAGGTTTATCGCTCCGCGGCTCCTGTCGTGGATGCGGTATTGTCCGGCACGGTCGACGATCCGACAAACGGGGCCACGCACTTTGCGAATGTCGCAACCGTGCAGGCGCGCGGCGATCGTGCGGGCCGTCCGGGCGGATGGCTGTCCACACTGGCTGACCGCGTTCAGATCGACGATCACACCTTCGGCAAAGCCGACGCGGGCCGCGGCCCGTCCAAGCCGCGCTTTGAAATCCTCGACGACCCGCCGACGCCCGCCCCCCAGGCAGCCGGGCGGTTTGAGATCCTGGACGACGAGCCGGCCAAGCCGGTTGATGCGCCCCAGGCGCAGCCCGTCATGGGGCCGGATCTGACCCCGGCGGTCCAGGCCGATCTAGACAAGGCCCTCGTGGGCGAACCCTCGGAAGCCACCCGGGCCGCTGCGGTTTCGGGCAGCATCGCGAACACGGCCTTGCTGGGCCTGCCGCGCAACATGGCGGCTGGGGTCCGGTCCCTGCAAAGCGGCCGGTCGTTTTCGGACGAGTACGCGGCGCTGAAAGCCCGCGATGCGGCGCTCGCCCGCCAGCACCCGGTTGCCTCCGGCGCCGGAACCGTCGCTGGCCTCGTGGGCGGGGCCGTCATGCTGCCAGCCGTTCGCGCTGCTGAAGGCGCAGGGCTGGCGGGGCGGATGCTCGCCAATGCGGCCACCGGGGCCGGCTATGGCGCGACGCAAGGCGCGCTCGAGGATCACTCGGTTCAGAGCGCGATTACGGGCGGCCTCGTGGGCGGCGCGGCGGGGGCTGTTCTGACGCCTGTTGCCGAAAAGGTCGGCGCGGCGGTCCTCAATCGCTGGTTTGCCAAGCCCGAGACCTTTGTCTCGGCGGCGGGCGATCTGACCCCCGAAGGGGCGGCGGCCATCAAGGCGGCGGGTCTGGATCCGGCCGACGTTGGCGCGTCGCTCAAGGCCGAGTTGGCCGAAGCCTTCGCCCAGAAGGGCGCTTCGGACGCCACGGCGCGCGAGGTTCTGGCGCGCCGGTTCGACATCGACATCTCGCAGGGCCAGGCCAAGCAGGACTTCACGCAACAGCAATTCGAGAACCTCTCCGCCCGCGGCGGCTATGGCCAAGCGGCGCAAGAGACGGCCGGGCCGTTCTTCACCCGGCAGTCCGACCAAGCCACAGCCGCCAAGGCGCGGCTGGGCGAGGATCTTGCGGGGGCCGCAGCCGTCTCAACGCCGCAAGAGGCGGGCGAGGTTGTGACCGCCGGCCTGCGGGCGCGCGCTGCGGCGCGAAAGGCCGACTATCAGGGGAAGTATGACGCGGTCGCGGAGGTGCCCGGCCAATTCCAGCCCGGGGCCTTCGACGAGGTTGCCGGTTCTATCCAGCGCTCATTGGCCGAGCGGACCGCGCCGGTTGATCTCGATCCCGTGCTCACGCCGGTCACGAACCGGGCTCTCGGCACGCTGGCCGACATCAAAAATCAAACCATCGCGGGCGTGAAGCCCGTGCAGCGCCCGGTCGGGGCGGCCCCGACAAGCCCCCTTCAGGAGGCCCCCGCGCCGGCCGCCACCGGTGGGCAGGGCGCCCCCTCGGCGGGCAACACCGTCTTTACGCCCGCCGGCCGCGCGGTCGATGTCGAGTATAAAGTCGTCGACGCCGGCTCCCTTCGAACCTCGCACGGGCCTGACCTGACGGTGAACCCTGCTTATCCGCAGGACCTGCAGCCGCGCGATCGAACGCGGGCCGGCTCGGAAAAGCAGATTGCGGAGATTGCCGCGCGGCTCGATGGCCGGCGCCTTGGGGCCTCGGCCTCGACGGCCGATGGGGCACCCATCGTGGGGCCTGACGGCCTGGTTGAGAGCGGCAACGGGCGGGTGCTCGGCATTCGTCGGGCTTATGCGGCCAATCCTGAGCGCGCGGCGGCCTATCGGGCTCACCTCGAGGCGCAGGGCTTCGAGACGGCCGGCCTGCGCGAACCCGTGCTGGTGCGGGTGCGCCGCACGCCGCTGGATCCGGCAGAGCGCATTCGCTTTGCGCAGGAGAGCAACGGATCGGTCGGCCTCGATCTCTCCGCCGCTGAGCGCGCGGCCACCGACGCCTCGCGGCTTGGGGATGCGCTCGAGGCCTTCCGGGGCGGCGATCCCGCTGCAGCCGAAAACCGGGATTTCGTGCGGGCGTTCGTGGGGCGCGTTGCCGACGCCAATGAGGCGGGCGGGCTCGCCACGGGCGATGGTGCGCTGTCGCTCGGCGGTGAGGCCCGCATTCGCAACGCGCTCTTGCACGCGGCCTATGGCGATAGCGGGCTTGTTCGCGCGCTGGCCGAAACCGGCGACGACAATATCAAAGCGCTCGGGCACGTCCTGGGCGATGTGGCCGGCGATGTCGCGAAGCTGAAATATGACGCGGCGGCGGGCCGCGTGGCGCCGGAGGCGGACCTGTCTGCGGCGCTGCTCGAGGCCGGGCGGTTCGTGCAGAACGCGCGCGCCAAGGGGCTGCCTCTGCCCACCGCGGTTGCGCAGCAGGACGCCTTTCGCCAACTCTCGCCCGAAGCGCTGGCCGCGCTACAAACCGTGTACGGCCCGGATTTGCTGCGGCGGGTCAACCGAACCCGTGCGGGCGAGGCACTGCGCTCGGCCGTTGCGGACGCCAGTCAGCAGTCCGGCGGTGCCAATATGTTCGGCGAAGCGCCGTTGTCGGCACGTCAGATCCTCGAGGCCAAGGCCGCGAAGGTCGCGGGTGAGCCGGAAGTCGTGTCCGCCGCGCAAGCGCGGCAGATGATGGCGGAGCAGGCCGCGAAAACCGCTGAAACGCCACAAGCCGCCAAGGCTGCGGCCAGCGTGCTGCCGGACATGGAAAACAGTTCAGGCCCGCTTACGATGCGCGGCGTGGATCAAATCCGCAAGCGCCTGGTCGCGGCGTATTCGACGGCCAAGGGCTCGGGCAACAAAACCGATGCGCGCGCCGTGCGGGCGGTGATCGACGAGTTTGACGGCCACGTTGAGCGCTCGATCGCGGACGGCTTGTTCTCGGGCGATGAAGCGGCGCTGCCGACGCTGCGTGAGGCGCGGGCCGCCTTCGCCAAATATCGGCAGACGTTCACGCCGACTGGGCCAGGCGATGAAGTCGGCCGGACGATGCAGAAAATCGTCGAGCGGGACGCGCAACCGCAAGAGGTCGCCAATCTGTTGTTCGGACAGGTCAAGGTCGGCGCAAGCGGTTCGTCGGTCCGTCTGGCGGCACGCCTGCGCGACGTTCTCGGCCCAGACAGTCCCGAATGGTCCGCCATTCGTCAGGGGCTTTGGCAGCGGCTCACGACAAAGCCGGAGGGCGTCGACGATTTCGGGCCGCAGGCGCTCTCGACGCGCATTCACACGTTTTTGAATGGCGATGGGTCCGGGCTCGCCCGGACGCTCTATTCGGCGGACGAACTCGCAACGATGCGCGAGTTTGCAGCGGTGATGAAAATCCTGGCGCCGATGAAGGTTCGCGGCGGTACGTCAAACCCCAACAGCGACACGGCTCCCATGCTGGGCTCGATGATCGCGAAGCTTTCGGGGCGGGCCGATCAACTCGGCGGCATGCTCGGCGGCCTGTTCGGCACTGGCCTGGCCGGCGCGGCCCTGTCCTACGGCATTGGGCGGGCCATCAAGGCAGCCGGCTCGGTGGCGACGGATGCACGCCACGCACGGCGTGCGGCGGACGCCTTTTCGCCGCTCCCGCATGCCGCGCCGCCAGCGCTCGATGTGCCGGCCACGGCTGAGGTCGGAACGGGCGCGGGACTCGCGAACGACAACCTCCGCGCCTTGTTGGCCGGGCCGCGCTCAAGCGCTGCATCGGATCAGCGCGAACAAAAAAACCGCTAAAAACAGAAGGGCGCGCACCCGCGCGCTCTAATCTGCCTCCCACCTTGATGCAAGCCGCTCCTGACCGGGCGGCTTTTTCTTTTGCTGGACCCTCCATGCGCCGCGCCCCCTCTTACGCCCCTCCTCCCACGTCCACGAGCGTCGATTTCGCGTTCGCGTTCATCCTGGACGTGCCTGATGATTTCGACTGGTACGACTATGCCTTCGACTATGCGCTCCAGAGCCACGACGGGTGTTTCGCCGTGTCGATCTCGTCCGATCAGGGCGATGATCGGCTTACGCTCGACATCGACTCGAAAACCCTGACCGTGCGCTTTCAGGAAAATACGCTGGAGGATGGGCGGTATTATCACGAAGCGCGCATGACATCCCTGACAACCGGGGACAGCATTTCCCTGTTTGAGGGGTGGCCTATTCTGACGCCGGGCGTCATGGGGGCGCGCGCCGCGCCGTCGCCCACGGCTCCCGCCGTGGCTCGTGCGCCAACCCTCGCGGGCAGCGCCCTTGAGGGCGCGACGCTGACCGTGACGCCAGGCCTGTACTCCGGCTTTCCGCGGCCCACGCTTACGCGCCAATTCAACCGCAATGGCAGCCCGATCAGCGGCGCAACCGGCCTTACCTACGTCATCCAGAATGCGGACGACGGCGCGAACATCACGGTCACGGAAACGGCAACAAATAGCGAGGGCGCGGTTTCGTCTACGTCCAACGCCATTGGCCCGGTCGTCGTGCTCGACACGACGCCGGCCGGCTTCGGCTTTACGGATGTCACCAATCAGCCGCGGTCGACTTTGACTGAGAGCGCCGCGATTACGGTTTCGGGCATCAATGCCCCGGCGCCCATCTCGGTGACGGGCGGCGAATATCAGGTCAACGGCGGCTCCTGGACGAGCAGCAGTGGCACCGTCACCAACGGCAACACCGTCAAGGTGCGCCACACGACATCGGGGAGCTATGCAACCGCGGTAAACACCGTGCTCACGATCGGCGGCGTGAGCGACACCTTTACGACGACGACGATCCCCGATCCGGCCGTCGATGTGATGGTGATTATTGGCCAGAGTAACGCGGGCGGCTGGCCAGTTGATCCGGCTAATCGCTCGTACACAACTGACCCGTTGGTGAAGTCCTGGAAAAATACGGAATGGGTTACGTACATCCCGGCGACGCGCTGGGATATATGGGAGTCCGGGACCTATACGGGTTATTCTGAAGAGGCGCCTTATGGAAATTGGGCGGCTGAATTGCGCTACGCCCAACTGCATCGGGCTGCCAATCCGGGCCGCGAACTGCGCATTATCAAATACTCCTACGGCGGCTCGACGATGTATTCGCAGGGCGGCTGGCCGGACTGGAACCCCGGTAGCAGCGGCGACCTGTTCACGAAGTTCGACACCTTCATGACGAACGCGCTTGCGGCCATCACGGCTGAGGGCAAGACGGCAAATATCCGCCTTGTGTTCCTGATGCAGGGCGAACACGACGCCTACGGGGGCACGACGACGGCGGCCGATTACGACACCAACCTCCAAACCTTTGTGACCGCGGCGCGCTCACAATGGCCGATCAGCGCGTCAACGCCGATCGTGCTTGGGCGTCTGGCGCCGGCCCTGATCGAGAATTTCCGCACCGTTCGGGATAATCAGGTTCAGGTCGCGCTTGGCGACGCAAACGTGTTCTGGATCTCGACCGATGATTGCCCCTGGCAGGAGCCGCACTACGACGCTGCCGGTTATATCGCGATGGGCGAAGCGTTGTGGAATTGGGACAACACGCGCCCGGCGGAAGTCGCCGCCTCGGTCACGCCGGTTAAGCTCAATCAGGCCGCGCGTGGCGCAAACATCTCCATCGCCTCGAACGGGCTGAGCGCAACCCGCAGCGGCGGCAGCGCCAGCACGCAGGCCGTCTTTGCGACGCGGCCGCTCAACGGTCTGAAGCGGATGTTCCAAGTGACGTTCACGGCCGGCGATCCCGGCGCGGTCGGAATTGGCAATATCTCGGGCGGGTTTGCGTTCGACAACAGCACGAATTACCCAGGCTCGCACAAAAATATGGTCGCACACTGGGGCGGGCGGTATCATGCGTTCAATGACAAGCTGGACAGCGGTGCCGCCACGTTCGGCTACGCCGACGCCTTTATTCTCGTGAACGACGTTGTTTCGTATGTGATCGACGAGCCGAACAAGCTTGTGTGGACGGCCGTGAATAACGGCATCTGGAACGCAGATGCGGGTGCCGATCCGGCGGCCGGAACGGGCGGCAAATCATTTGCCGGCATGACGGGGCTAATTGCGCCGTACATCGCCTTTTTGGACAGCTCGTCGGCGACAATCAACTTTGGCGCGACACCATTCTCCCGCGCCATCCCGAGTGGCTTTGCGGCGCTGAACGACGCTTAAAGCCTCCAGGGCCGCTCCCGGCGGCCCTTTTCTTTCCCTCACCTTTGCGCTGCCAAGCGACGCCGCGTCTGCGGCCGACGCTGCGCGCCTATTTGGATCCGCTCATGGCCTCCTCGAATATCCCCGCACTCAAAGTTGCGTTTGCGACCGCAATTCCCGGCCGTAAGGGCGAAAAGGGCGATCCGGGCGGTCCGGGCGCGACGGGTCCCGCCGGTCCGGCTGGCTCGGCAGGGCCGGCTGGTTCGGCGGGGCCGGCTGGTCCCGCCGGCGCAACCGGTCCTGCCAATACGCTGTCGATCGGTTCGGTCACGCCGGGCGGCACGGCCGCCGCCAGCATTACCGGCACGTCGCCCTCGCAGATGCTCAACCTGACGCTCCCGCAGGGTCCAGCCGGCGCGCAAGGCCCCAGCGGCGCGGCGGGACCAGCCGGCGGTTATCGCTTCGTGGATCGGGCGGCGGCGGTCAACGCGACAGATATTCCGCTTGTCGTCAAGGTCATCGAAACCGAGAGCTTTGCTGACGCACGGCGTGGCAAGGGTGGCGCGCGATACAGGCGCATTTCCAGCGCGCCCGTGGAGGCGATGCAAACCAATCCTGCTTTTATCCATGCGGCGAGCGACGCCAACGTGGGCGGCGGTTCGTGGTGGCAGATCATCCCCGATGAGGGCGGATTTAATTATTTTCAGTTTGGTGCGGTTAATGACGGCTCATGGAATTTCCAGCCGGCCACCGACAACACCCCGATAATGCTGAAGTTTCAGCAGTATATGTACAGCGACTATGGCTATCTGGAAGATATCCGTGAGTTGAGGGTTTCCCCCGGTTGGTACGCTCACTCGAAAGCGATTATCCTCAAAGGCAATTTCTTTCGGATCAGGGGCCATCAGGTCGTCGAAGGTGAGCGTGTCACCGCGTTTACCTTCCCGGCTGGCGAATGTGGGATCATCGCCCACTACCAAAATACCTCGGGCGACAAGTCCACCAACCAGGTGTTCGAAGGCTCAAACTCCGGCAACAGCTCCGGGACTGAAATCGAGGGGCTGACCCTCTGGGGCGCGGGTGCCGGCGGTAACTGGTCCGCGTATAGTCAGATTAGCGACGGCATTCTGATGCGGTCGAAGGTGACCGTTCGGAATTGCTGGATCGGCGGATTCGGCCGCCACGGCATTTATATTGCGACATCGGCCGACGCAGATCCCGAGGGCGGCAATAATTATCCGGCTGGAAACGCCAACAACTGGCGCGTCTACGACTGCACCCTTTGGTTCAATGGCGGCTCGGGTATCAAAGCGAACGGGGCGGATTCCAATGCTGGGTTCGCGATCGGTCTGGATTGTACTTTCAACGGCTGGTGGGCTATCGAGGATCAGTGCTTCCTCGGCAACAGCTATTTTGCCTGCCATGCGATGGACAACGGCATTGGCTGGTCGACGACGGCCCTTCAGGTCGGCGGGCCTGGCACACAGAACTATCGGTCAGGCGGGTTCGTCTCGTATGCTGGCAAGACCTACGTCGCCGTTGCGCCGGGCGGCTACGAAGTTTGGAACACGCAAATTGCGGCGCTTTCGACAACGACGCCGGGGACGAACGAACTCGTCTGGTCGCTGTATGCGGATGGCGTGACAGAGTGGGCGCGTCCATGGGTATCGGGCCAACTCTTTATCCCGAACGGCCCGTATCTCGGAACCGGATGGGAAAACCGCTCGATGTTCCTGGGTTGCTATAGCGAGGGCTCGCAGGCACCAAATCAGTTTTATGGGCGGAGTATTGTCCTCGGCGGCTTGAACACCTCAGCGGGCCTTCTGCCTGGGAGCTACGGCGATATTCAGGTTGATCTCTTAAAGATTGGAACATCACGGAACCGGACCTATGATTTCGTCAATGGAGCCTGGAACGCGCTTGAGGTGGTCATTAACGAGGGAACCGCCAGCCCTCATCCAGCGGTTGAAAAGATTTCTTACGGCACGGTTGCTGCTGTTCGTGACGGTACGCCGTCTGCATATCTGGAGCGAAAGCTCGTCGGGAACGATGTCGTCACGGCGACAGGCGGCGCCGACATGGATCGGCAAATCATCCAGGTCGGGTCGGGTAGTACGCTCGCTCTTGATTTTGATGGTGATCCGCTGGAGCCTGGCACAACGGTCATTAACCGACTGGCTATCGGGGTTCCAAGTTCATTCTCGGTGCAGCAAGCGAAGCGCATCCGCGTTCTGTACGAAAACACGCTTAATAACCACAATTGGGCACTCGGTGACATCGCCCTGTATCGCGATAATTTTGAAGGCAAACTCCAAAAAGGTGGCTACGTCGGTCTTGTCTGCTTAACGCCCGGCCTCGCCGGCTCCGGTGCCGCTCAGTTTGCTAATTTTGGCCATATCCCGCTTGAATACAGGCAAGCGGCGACGATCCCCGAATTGGCTGACGGTGCCGCGACGGCGTGGGCGCTTTGGACGCCGACAGATAACAAGATTGTCCACGGCGATGCCCTGCTCATGACGTTTATCCCGGCGGACCCAGGCGCGACCGATAATATCGGCGTTCTGTTTGAAGCCATCGTCGACCGCTTTACTCGGATCAGATGGCGTGCCGTCAACAAAAGCGGCAGCACGACAACCCTGGGGGCCGGAACGCTGGTTGTCCGCTCTGTCCGGTAACGCGGCGTCAGAACCGGAACGGCATTGCTGGCGCTGATGCGAGCGGCTCGGCAACCGCCAGAAGTTTCTCCCTGGCGGCCTGCACGCCCGGCGTTTCGTCGCCGTCCATCGCGCGAATGAGCGCCTGCACTTGGTTCGGCGTCAGAGCCATCGTCGGCACGATCGCGACGATTTCCGTGGCCTTGCACACGGGTAGGTCGATGGGCTGGCCCTTAAAGGTCACGGGGATTGTGTCGGACATACGCTTCTCCATTGGCTGACCCGCGCATCTAGCACGCGCCCCCCGCTTTCTCCAGCCCGCCCTGTGCGGGCTTTTTTTTCGGAGTTTTTGATGAAGGCTTTTAATCGCACCGTGCGCGAACGACTGATTGCGCTTGCGCGCGAGGACGGGCTGCACCCGGCCACCTATTTGGCTGTTGTCGAAGTCGAGTCCGCGGGTCGTCCTTTTCTCGATAACAACGCGCCGATTTTCCTGTTCGAACGCCACGTTTTTTTTAAGACCCTGTCGGGCGCCGAACGGCAGCTCGCCGTCAATGCGGGGCTGGCGCACAAGGGCTGGCGGCGCAAGACGCAATACGTCGACCAGCGCACCGACACGCAAAAGCTCGTGCTCATCGACCGGGCTCGGGCGCTCAACACGGAAGCGGCCAACCAGGCGTGCTCGTGGGGCGTCGGGCAGGTAATGGGCTCCAACGCCAAGGATCTCGGCTACGACAGCGCCACCGCCATGGTTGAGGCGTTCGCGACGATCGAGGGCCAAGTTGAGGGCATGGTCCGGTTCTGCCGGACCAACAAGCTTCTGGGCGCGCTGAAGCGCCAAGACTGGGGCACGTTTGCGCTCCGTTATAATGGCCAGGGCTACCGCCGCAACGGCTACGACACCAAGCTGCGCGCCGCGTTTGCGCGCTGGGCCGCCAAGGTGACGGTCATGGAAACGCCGGTTGGCGATCTCCGGGCCGCTCAGGACGCGCTCAAAGCCAACGGCTACCACCAAGTCGGCATCCCGGACGGCAAGCCCGGGCCGCGTACAACCGGCACAATTGCAGCCATTCAAAAGGACGCCGGTCTGCCCGTCACGGGCGAGCTGGACGCGGCCACCGAAGAGGCCCTTGTCGAGGCGCCGCCGGCGCCGACCCGAGAGGGGAAGCCGGTAGGCTCCAAGATCGTGGCCAAGGCCAAAGCGATTAAGGGCGCCGCGGTTGCGGCCGGTGGCGCGGCAGCGGCGGCAGCGGCAGACGATCCGCTCGCGGCAGCCGAAAAGGCCGGGTCCCTCGTCGGCCGCATCAAAGACATTCTGGAGCCTTTCGCGGGCGTCAGCGAGATGCTGGCCGCGTGGTGGCCGCTCGGTGCCGTCGCGGCCGCCGGCACCCTGTTTTACCTGGCCCGCGGGATCGAAGCCGATCGCGTGGCCGACCACATTGAAGGAAAAACGTCGTGAGCCTTTTTGAGCGCCTGGCTGACTGGTCCGGCAAGAGCACGATTGCGATCGCTTTTACGATCGGCCTGCTCGTTCCCACCGTTGCGGGCGGCGTCGGCGGCCTTGCCTATCTCAAGCACCGCCATGGCATTGCCTTTGCGGCGGGTGAACTCGCGGGCGAAGCCAAGGCCACGTGGGCCGGTGAGCAAAAGCTGCGCGCGGCGCTCGCGAAGGTCGCGGCGGACGCGCGGGCCGTGCAGGAGGAATTTGACAGACGGGAAAACGAGGCCAAGCGTCTTGCACACGAGGCCGGTCGTGCGGAAAGTAAAACCCAAATCGCGGAAGTCCGCGAGAATAATGAAAGGCTTGCCAAATATGCTAAGGCCCTTGCGCTTCGGGAAAAGTCTCTGCGTGATAGCTGCCAGCTTAGCGATCCCGACACTCGCTGGCTGTCACCAGACCACGAGCAGTCCGCCGCTCCCGCGCCAGCCCCTCCGCGCCGACCTGATCGTGCCCGACCCGGCTCCACGGCCAAAGTTCAAGTCGGGCGAGAACGCCAAGCTGAAGTTACGCGAAACCGCTGACTACGGTGACACCAACGCGCGCCGGCTCATTCAGGCGCGCAAAAACCTTGAAGCTGCTGAAGCTGCGCGCACTGGCGCTGTCGAGCACTAACGAACGGGCTGTGGCTGGGAGCCTCGCCTGCCGAGACTCCTATGCCTATACCAAACGACACCCGTGACAGACTCATTGCACTCGAAGTCGAGGTCAAGCACCTGATTCAGATGGTTGAGAAAAACTCAGGGATCTTGGCCGACCTGCATGAAGCGCATCAGAAGGCCCAGGGCGGTTTCGCCGCTGCGAGCTGGGCTCTGAGCGCCGGAAAAATGCTCGGCTCTGGCGGGGCCGGCGCGGCGCTTCTCGCCGCACTGCAAATCTGGGTTAAGGCTTGACCCTGCCCAAAACGAGAACAGCTCTTATCTAAAGACTGAGCGGCACCCCCAAGGTGCCGCTCGTCCTTCTGCTGTTGTGACTGAGCCGCCCCTCCCTTCACGGGGAGGGGCGGCCTTTTTGCGTTTTGCGCATCCATCTGCTGCGGCGGGGACCTTAACTGCGTCGCGGCTGTCTGGCTATGGCGCGGCGGCAACAGGGTTGCGGCGCGTGGGCCGGGGGCGGTAGGTCGCGAGGCAGGCCTTGCGGCGTTCGGCTCTTTGTTCGGGCGAGCAGCGCATGTCCGCGAACACAGACCCGCACCGCGCCCGAAGAACGAGAGTAACCGATCCCCGGCCTGAACGCCGGGGCTTTTCCCTCGCCCTACGCCGAGGCGCAGAGCGGAGAACTCAAGGGCGCAGTTACGGCCGCCCTCGCTGCCCGAGCCCGAAGGTTCAAAGCAGCATTGTAATCAGCGGGTGCGCGATATCCGCACCCAATGCAGGAGAAGGTTGCTTGATGGCCTGAACCACGGTGCGGCAATGGCGTGTCCGCTGATCGTTGCCTCGCATCACTCGCCCTCCCCGGCCTGCGCGAGCGCGGCGCACAGCGCTCTCTTGGCGTCGGCTTCGTCGTTCTGCCCGTAATCGCAATCCCCACATCGCGTGCATGTGTGGACCGGGACAGAACAGCAAGCCTCGGGGTCGCACCCGCAGTTACTTCCGCCGATGTGCTGCCAGTCATGACCTAGATCGACGCAGGTTGCTGCTCCTGCCAGCCGTTTGAGGTACGCGAGACGTGCTTCTGCTTCTTCGATTTCCTCGCAAAGCCTCATCGCCCGCCCTCCTTAGTCTGCGTTGGCTCGTTCGACTTCGTCCTTCACAATCTCAAGCGCGCCTTCTCGCCCGCCACCCCTTTCTTCGGCGATAATCGCCAGTGCCGCCTCAAACTGACGTACAAGTTTGTCCCGGTATTGGTGCCCGCGCTCCATATTCTCCTTGAGATGAGCAACGTCAGCCTCTCGCTCTGCGAGCTTGCCTTCCACGTCCATCAGCTTGCGGTTTAGGCCCTCGGCAAGCACGACCTGGGCTCTGAGCGCGCGCTCCGTCTCCGCGATCAGCGCATTCAGGTGAGAAATTACGTCGCTGTGTCGGTGCGCTACGTGTTGCATTGCCCATCCTCCTGGGCCAGCGCCGCGCGGGCTTGTCTCCACGCTTTCGCCTGCCGGGTAAGATATTCAGGCGTCTTGCCCTCGGCCGTCTTCAGATCCTTGCACGCAACCAACTCCCGGAGCGCCGTCTCCAGCGCCCGAATGCGCATGCGCGCTTCGTCAAAGCTGTACGCCGTCACCGCCCGCCCTCCCGTTGACCTGCGCCCGCAAGTGGCGAACGGCGTGCGCGGCAGCGACCTCGGGCTTGGCTGGGCGGCGCGAAAACGTGGCCTTGTACGTGCGACCGTGCGCGTCGATGACGGCCCGCCGTCGACGTAGAGAAGGCTGCGATGCGCGCCTTCGGAATGCAGATGCGTCGAGAGAATGCCGCGGTCGGCCTTGGTGCCCTTGCCGTCGTTCGACGCCTCCAGCACAACAGCCCCTGCCCCGTCGCCGAAGAGCACGCAGGTGGTGCGGTCGTTCCAGTCGAGCAGGTTCGTGAAATGCTCCGCGCCGATCACCAGCGCGCGCTGCACCTGCCCCGCCTTGATAAAGTTGT
>Ga0126306_10001173_pt1 | contig 13790 bp, 18 predicted proteins | sample Plot27_FD_92592 | JGI IMG/M metagenome (GOLD analysis project Ga0126306, IMG submission 92592) | Serpentine soil microbial communities from UC McLaughlin Reserve, CA, USA - Plot27 | ecosystem: Environmental > Terrestrial > Soil > Grasslands | place: USA: UC McLaughlin Reserve, Lake County...
GAACGGACTACGAGAGGCGCTCCTCTTCGGACAGATGCCAAACACCGCGAACCTCCTTCCGCTTCTCACGATCGGCGCATTACTCTTCGCACTGGCGTCGCGGACGATCGGGAAGATCTAGTCATTCATTGCGGTTACCGTTTGCTGGTGCAGTAGTTGTGAATTTCGCTATAGACGACGACTTCGAGGTCATTCTCACCCCCGGACACACGAGCGTACCTGCCGCAGGTCGCGGACCCCTCCGCGGGCAGCATGGCGTCGCAACTGCTGGCGCTCGGCCTGACCTTCGCGCTCTTGACGTGGGCCATGTTCAGCATCATCGCCCTCTTCTCGGGGGCTTTGGGCGGATGGCTGCGGAGCCACCCCAGCTTCGCCAACGGCCTGGGCTGGTTGACGGGCGGCGTCCTGATCCGGCTCGGTCTGCGCCTCCCCTTCTCCGACCGCCGGTAGCGCCAAAGTACTCACGAGGCCGCCAAAGATGGCCCCTCTCATCACGTCATGACCTCCCGGTCCGTCGCGCATACGCTCTCCGAGAGACCGGAAGAGCGTGAATCGCGTGAATGGGGAAAAGGGATTCTATTCGAAGGACGACATAGCGCAGGGCGCAACCGAATTTACGGTCCTCCTCGTGCTCGCGGCGCCTTTGCCCATGCTCGGCGTTTCGGCCGGGCTGGGTAGCATCGCGTTCTCTTTGCGAGGATTCGCCGGGCCCGGGGGACTCCAGCGGCGGACGGAGGTCGCCCCATACGCGGGGTTCTTCCTGGTGATGTGGAACTCGCTGGACGACCTGATCATGGTCCCCGGTCCCGTTACGTCGTACCTGGTCGGTATGGTACTCCCCCTCGGGGTGCTGGCGGCGGCCGTGTCAGCGGGCTGCGGAAGAAGTCCCCGCGGCGTTGGCGGGTTGCACTGATCCTTGGGGTGCTCTCTTGTCTTATGTACGTTTTCCCCGCGGTGGCGGCGGTTACCTTATGACCTTCAGGGCCGCGGGGTCGATGCGGAAGTTCATGGGGAGACGGCCCCAGATTTCACCGTCCAGCTGCACCGGGACCTGGGCGCCGGGGGACCTGGCCCTCAACTCCCCGGCGGCGAAGGAGTGCATCGAGCGGTCGAGGGGCTTCTTGGCGAGGATCTTGGTCAGGACGTCGGCCCGCAGCAGCTTGCTGACTTGTTCGACGAGGACGACCTCCAGGCTCCCCGTGGTCAGGGCGGCGTCGTCGGCGGTGCGAAAATCGCCGCCGTAATACTGGCCATTGGCGACGATGGCCAGTTGGGCCCTGTAGGTCTTGCCCTCGTGGACGACGTGCAGCGTCGGGAGATCCCCCTCGAGGTACACCTTGAACGCCGCCAACGGGAACGCGAGCACCTTGAGGTACCGTTTGAGGCGCGGGGTCACCTCCTGTATCACGTGGGCGTCGAAGCCCATCCCGGCCATGCACGCGAAACGCCGCTCCCGGCCCTTGTGGTCCGTGGCCACCCCCACGTCTATCCTGCCCGCCTTGCCCGAGACGATGCGCTCGCACGCCTCTTCCGGTTCGAGCGGTAGCCCGAGCTCCCGCGCCAGGACGTTCGCCGTCCCCAGCGGGATGATCCCCAACGTCGCCTCCTGCGAGAGGCCGTTGACGACCTCGTTCACCGTGCCGTCGCCGCCGGCGGCGATCACGATCCGGTCGTCGGCGACCGTCGCAAGCTCGGTGGCGTGGTCCGGACGTTCGGTGTTCCACACCTCGACGTCGCCCAGGCCCCCTGAGCGCAGTATCTCCGCGTAGCGCTTCAGGCGCTCCCTGTCGCCCCCGCGCCCCGAGTTGGGGTTGCCGATGATCACCGCGTCCATCTGCATATCATATGCCCTTTCTCGAAAAGTGGCCGAAGCGGTCGCCCTGCCGTAAGATGCGGCGCGTGGAAGAGTCGCTCAAAGATTTCGTTGTGCCGGGGGTGGGGGTGGACGTCGTGGACTGCGAGCGGATGAAGTTCGCCCTCGAACGCACGCCCCGCATAAGGCAACGCCTGTTCACCGAATGCGAGATAGAGTACTGCGAGAAGTTCCGCTTTTTGGAGCGCCACTACGCCGCCCGCTGGGCCGCAAAGGAGGCGGTCTGCAAAGCGTTGGGCTGCGGCCTTCTGCAGTGGAACGGCGTCGAGGTTTTGCGCAAGCGCCGCCACGCTCCCACCGTGCGCATCTTCGGCAAGATAGAGCGCTTCGCGGATAGGATCGGGGTAAGGGGCGAAGACCTGCACATCTCCATCACCCACTCAGAGCTCTCGGCCGTGGCGGTGTGCGTGATCCGGAAAGAGGCAATCTGAAGCTCTACACCGCCAATGAAATGACCCGCGCCGACAATGGCGCCCAAAGCCTCGGCATCCCCGGCGGCGTCCTCATGGAACGCGCCGCCGTCGCGATGACCGAAGAGATCCTGGCCCGTTACGGTGCCCCGCGCCGCGCGCTCGTCGTCTGCGGCGGCGGCAACAACGGCGGGGACGGGTTCGTTATCGCCCGCGAGCTACGCCGTGCCGGAACGCAAGTCGCCGTACTGGCCACCAACGACGAGTACACGGGCGACGCGCGGACGAACCTGGAGGTCCTCAAGAACCTGAACGTGCGCTTTGTCGAGCGTGATGGGTTCGAGGAAGAGTTGCGCGAAACGGACCTCGTCGTGGATGCGCTGCTCGGGACGGGGTTCTCGGGCGAGGTGCGCGAGGACTTGGCGGAGCTCATAGAGAAGATGAACGTCGGCGAGGCCCCAGTGGTCGCGGTGGACGTGCCCTCGGGCGTGGACGGCTCGACGGGCGAGGTGGCGGGGGCGGCTGTTCGGGCCGACGTGACGGTGTGCGCCCACGCGGCGAAGGCGGGGTGTGTGATCTCCCCGGGCGCCGAACACGCCGGCGAGGTAGCCGTGGTGGACATCGGCATCCCCCTCGAGGCAGACGTCCGGCCCTCGATGACCTGGACGGACGCGGCCTCCCTGCGCGGCCTCGTGCCACGCCGGACACACGCCGCCCACAAGTACTCGGCCGGGTCCCTGCTCGTCGTCGCAGGCTCGGCCGCTACCACCGGGGCCACCGTCATGGTCTCCAGGGGCGCGCAAAGGGCGGGGTGCGGCATCATCTTCGTCGTGACCTCCGGGAGCGCCGCCGCTCGCGTGGACGCCGCGCTCACCGAGGCACTCGTGTCCGGGGCGCCCGAGGACGAGGCCGGGCTAATGACCGACGACGCCGTGGAGCACATCCTGGAGCAGAGCCAGCGGGCGTCGGCGATCGTGCTCGGCCCGGCCGCCGGGGTCGGGGAGGGGGGAAGGCGGCTCGTCGAAGGCGTCCTGGGGGGCACGGACCTTCCCGTCCTGCTCGACGCCGACGCCATCACCAACCTCCCCGACCCGGAGGCCCTTGCAAAGAGGAGCGCCCCCACCGCCGTCACGCCGCACGCCGGGGAGCTCGGTCGGCTGCTGGGGGAGAGCACCGGGGACATCTCTGCCCGCAGGCTCCACTTCGCGCGCCGGGCCGCCGATGAGAGCGGGGCGTGCGTGCTCCTCAAGGGCAACGACACGCTGGTTGTCGAGGGCGGCAGGGCCGCGGTCAACTCCACCGGCACCCCGGCACTCGCCACCGCCGGCACCGGAGACGTGCTCTCCGGTGTAATAGGCGCGCTGCTCTCACGCGGCATGCCCTCCTACGACGCCGTCCGAGCCGGGGCCTGGGCGCACGGCCGCGCCGCCGAGCTGTGGCTGAGAGAGACCAGCTGGCCCGTCGAGAGCATGTCCGCCACCGACCTGTTGCCCCACTTGCCGCGTGCCTTCGCCGAGGTCCTGTAGCGGGATCTCGGGTAGTATCCGGGGACGGGCGGACTTTAGTGAGAGGGAGTGAGGCGTGGAGCAGCAAGACATCCGAGAGCTCAGGGTGCGGGAGATCATGCACACCGATTGGCCCACCCTGGGACCCAACGCGACGGTCGAGGAAGCCATAAAGCTCTTCGCCGAGGCCCGCATCTCCGGCGCGCCCGTCGTGGACGATGGGGGACGGCTACTGGGCATCCTGACGGAGGGCGACCTGATCTTCCAGGACGCCGACGTGAAGGCCCCGGGCTTCCTGGACATCCTGGGCGGCATGATCCCGCTCGGCAACACCGAGGAGTACCGGCACGAGGTCCTCAAGAGCGCGGGCGTCACCGCCGACGAGGTGATGACCGATGACCCGGTAACCGTGGACCCCGACGCCACGCTGGCCGAGTGCGCCACGCTGATGGCCGAGGAGCGAAAGAAGATGCTACCCGTCGTCGAGGGCGAACGCCTCGCGGGCGTCATCACCCGCATGGACATCCTGACCCTCCACGTCCTGAATCCCCGCCGCTAGTCGAGGGTCCGACTTGACCGAGCGCGCCCCGCACGAAGCCCCGTCCGCCGCGCCCGTGGCCCGCACTTGGGCCGAGATCTACCTCGGCGCGATCCGGCACAACGTCCACGCCCTCAAGCGCGGCGCCCCGAACTCTCGCCTCATGGCCGTCGTGAAGGCTAACGCCTACGGCCACGGCGCCGTCCCCGTCGCCCGGGCCGCCCTCGAAGCCGGCGCCGACTCCCTCGCCGTCGCGACCGCGAAGGAGGGCGCGGAGCTGCGGGACGCGGGCATCACCGCCCAGATCTTGGTCTTCACCGACCTCCTCCCCGACGCCCTCGCCCTCGCCGAAAGGGCGAACCTTACCGTCACGGCGCACTCCGTCGAGAACGCGAAGCGCGTGGCTGCCCGCCCTGGGCTCTTGGCGCACCTGAAGGTGAACACCGGCATGAACCGCTGGGGCGTGGCCCCCGAGGAGGTGGGGGAGGCGCGCAAGGTCCTGGGCTACCAACTCACCGGCGTCTACACCCATCTTGCCTCGGCCGACTCCCACGAAGGGGCAACACGGCGCCAGCTCGACCTGTTCGACCGCGTGCTCGCCGCCCACGACTTCGGCGGCGCCCTCGTCCACGCCGCGAACTCCGCCGGCACGCTCTGGCATCCCCACTCCCACCACGACCTCGTCCGCCCCGGCGTTGCCCTGTATGGCTTGCACCCGGTCGGAGATTCCGGGGACCCCGCCGACGAAGGGCTGCGGTCCGCGCTAGCCCTCAAGAGCTACGTGGCGAGCATCCGGCGGCTCGCGCCGGGCGAGGGGGTTTCTTATGGTCTGACGTTCCGGGCGGAGGAGTCGGTGCTCGCGGCGACAGTGCCGGTCGGGTATGCGGAGGGGTATCGTCGCGTGCTGTCGAACAGGTCGGAGGCCCTGATCCGGGGCAAAAGGAGTTCCCTCCTGGGCCGCGTAACGATGGACGCGTGCGTCTTCGCGGTGGACAAAGACGTAGAGGTCGGGGACGAGGTGGTGCTCGTCGGGGAACAGGAAGGCGAAAACGTCCGCGCCGAGGAGGTCGCCCGATGGTCCGGCACGATAAACTACGAGGTGACCACCGGGCTGGACGCCCGCCGCGTTGAGAGGAGCTACAAGTAACATGTTCGAAGACCTCAACTGGAGCGGCGCCCTCAAGCGGGCGGGGCTCACCGTCCTGTTCTACCTCGTGTTGGTGTACGTGCTCAACATCGCCATCCCTGGCTCCTACGGGGGACCCGCCGCCCTCGCCCTGAACGCCGCGTTCCTTTTCGTCGTCTTCACCCTGTTTCACGCCTTCATAGACAGGCGCCGCAGGCGTCGGGAGGCCCACCTCCGGGGGCAGAGAAGGGGCAAGAAGGCGGCCGACGCGAAGGGTGCGAAGACGGGCGCGAAGGCGACCGCCACGGCGGACGGCGAGGAGGCTGGGGGGAGCGACCTCAAGGGCCGCCAGAACCCCAACACCAGCCGCAGGAAGGCCACGCGGCGCCGGCGATGAGGTCCGAGGCGCCCGCCGCCGGGGTCTTCGCGGCGCTCGCCCCGCCGCTGGACGTCGAGGCGTTGCTGCGCGAGGTGCCTGCGCTCTCGCTGGCGAGGGGTCAGGGGCAGGGGCCCTACCACCACCTCGACACCCTCGAACACATCTTGGAGGCCGTGCGCGGCGTCGAGCGCGAGCTTGAGGAGTGCCGGGTCGGGGCGAGGGTAGGCGAGGATGGGGCGCGGGGTTTGCTGCTCGCCGGGCTGCTCCACGACGTCGCCAAGCCGGTGACGCGCGGCGAGCTGGAGGGCCGCGCCCTCTTCGTCGCCCACGACACTTTAGGCGCGCGCCTCGGGCATCGCGTGTGCCGGAGGCTGGGGCTCTCGGCGCGGCTCACCGACCTAGTGGTGACACTGACGGCGCTGCACCTCAAGATCGGGTTCATGGGCAACCTTCGCTCGGACTACCCCCCCGAACGTCTCGTCCGCGCCGCCGGCCCGTTCGGGGAGGAACTCGCCGTCCTCAGCTGGGCAGACCGCCTCGCCGCCCAGGGCCCGCGCCTCAAGGACGAACACATAGAACGCCACCGCGACCTGTGCGCCGAGTTTCTCCGGCTGGGTCGCGCGGCGGGACCACATGCCGATCCGGACTACAACGCGCTCTCCGCGCGGCTGGGGTTCTCCGGCGGGGCCGACGCCGGGTACGCCGCGAGCCGGATCAGGCTGCTGGTCTCCCGCGGTCTCGGCGAGGGTGAAGCCGAGCGGTTCGTCGCCGGACTGCCCCTTTAACGGGCGCTGTGGTTGGAACCCTTGCCGCGCTTCACAAAAGGGGCGGTTGCGGATAATATCGGCTGTTGGCACGCAAGCTTCGTTATTGGGGACGGCATCATGGGCATAAGGCGAGCGAAGCGGGACCGTTGGATCTCCGGCGTCTGCGGCGGCATCGCCCACCGCTACGGATGGAACTCCAACGCGGTGCGGCTGGTCGTCGTGCTGCTGGCGATCTTCATCCCCGGCCCGAACGTGCTCGTGATCCTGGCCTACATGCTCCTCGCCTTCCTGCTACCCGAGGAGGAGTTCTAGCGGGTGGACTTCGCCGAGGCCCAGAAAGAGGCGCTCTCCTGCCGCAAGTGCGGCCCGCTGTGCCAGGCTCGCACGAAGGTGGTCTTCGGCGAGGGACCGCTGAACGCCGGGCTCTTTATCGTGGGGGAGGCGCCGGGCTTCAACGAGGACCGCGACGGCGTGCCGTTCCGCGGGGCCTCGGGGATGCTGCTCGATCGCCTGCTCTCCTCCGTGGGGCTCGGGCGCGGCGAGGTCTACCTGACCACGCTCGTGAAGTGCAAGACCCCCGAGGGTCGGCCCCCCAAGCCGGCGGAGATCAACGCGTGCAGGCCGTACCTTCTCTCCCAACTCGCCGCCGTGGACCCGAAGGTGGTGGTGGCGATGGGGGATTTGGCGAGCCGGTCGCTGACGGGCCGCAAGGAGTCCGCTGCGCGCATCCGCGGGCGTGCCGTCCCACTTGACGGGCGCTACGTCTTCCCGACGCTCTCGCTCTCGCGGGCCCTCTACACCCCGGCCGACCGGGCGCTCGTGATCTCGGACTTCTCCCGCCTCCCCGAACTCCTCGCCACCGACCGCCCGACCACCTACGAGACCCTGAACGTCCCCCGCGCGCTCGGCCTCGCCGACGAACGCGAGCCCCTGCAACCGGGCCTCTGGTAGTAAGGGCAGGGAGTGGGGAGTCGGGAGTCGGGAAAAGATCGGACATCGGTCCTGCATCTCGAGTGGGAGAGCGTGGATGAGGGCGCTCTCGAGGCGCTCGCGGTGAGGGTGGCAGGCGTTCTAGGACCGGGGGACGTCGTGGTGTTGCGGGGCGAGGTGGGGAGCGGCAAGACGACCTTCGTGCGGGCCGCCGCCCTCGCCCTGGGCGTGCGCGAGACCGTGACGAGCCCGACCTACCAGTTCGCCCGCGGCTACGAAGGGACCGCGGGCGGGCAGGAGATCACCTTGAACCACCTGGACCTCTACCGGCTCGAAGGTCTCGACGCCCGGGACGCCCTGGACCTCGACGAGTACCTGGAGCCAAACGCCGTCACGTTCATCGAATGGGCGGAACCCGCGCTCGAGCAGCTGGAGCGGCCGAGCGTCGTGGAGCTGTCCCACCAGACCTCCTCGACGCGCCGGGTACGCCTCAACGGGCCCATTGCCGCCCGGCTCGAAGGGAGCTAAAGGCGTGCTGGTACTGGCGTTCGATGCCTCCACCAACGCCGTAACCGTCGCGGTCGCCCGCGCTGAGGAGGACGGGGGCCGCGAGGTTCTCGCCGAGGTCTCCGTCCATTCGCGGGGCGCCTCCGAGGCCCTGCTCCCGGCGGCACACGACGCCCTCCTTCTCGCCGGGACGGGCCTCGGCGACGTCGAGCGCATCCTGGTCGGCGTAGGCCCCGGCACCTTTACCGGCATTCGTATCGCCGCCGCCGCCGCCCGCTCCCTGGCGATGGCGACCGGCGCTACCCTTTCCAAGAACTCCACCCTCGCCGCCCTGGCCGCCCCGGCGCTCGCGACCGAGGACCCCGCCGACGTGCTCGCTGTCCTCGACGCGAAACGCCGCCAGGTCTTCGCCCAGCGCTTCACGGCGGGCGGCGCGGAGGGCGAAATCCTTTGCGTCGCGCCCGGGGACCTCCGGGCGGAAGGCCGCCCGCTCTTGGTCGGCGGCGGGGCGGTTCGTTACCGGGGGCAGTTCTCCGCGGTGGGACGCGTCCCGCCCGATGCTTCGCCGCTGCACCGGGCCACGGCGGCGGGGCACGTTCTGTCGGCGGATCTCAGTCCCGTCCCCGCCGAAACGGTCGTGCCCCTGTACGTGCGCGAGCCGGACGCCGAGGCGCGCCGCGACCTCAACCCCTGGAGCCGGCCCTGACCGCGTCCGCGCGGCGCGGCGCGCTCGTGCGTCCGATGCGGGGCGCGGACCTCCCGGTGGTGATGGAGGTGGCCCGCGCGAGCCTCCCCCAGCCGTGGAGCGAGCCCGTCTGGCGCGAGGAGCTAGCCAGCGTGTTCGGCCTGTACCTGGTCCTCCAGCGGGGGAGCGACGTCTCCGGCTTCGTGGGCGTCAAGCGCGTCGCCGACGAGGCGCACGTGATGATGCTCGCGGTTCCGCCCGGGAGCCGCCGTCGGGGCCTAGGACGCGCCCTGGTGCGGGCCGCGCTCGCCGACCCCGCCCTCTCGGGGGTTCGCCGCGTTCACCTGGAGGTGCGGCCGTCCAACGCAGCCGCCCGCGCCCTCTACGCCTCGTTCGGGTTCAGGGAGACCGGCTTACGAAGGAACTACTACGGCGACGAGGACGCGCTGCTCATGACCCTGGATCTTTCGTAGGGTCGTCCGTCCGCTGGCGCTCCTCCCGCTCCTTGCGGGACCTCTCCCGGCGACGGCGCAGCTCCTCGCGGCCCTCGAAGGGTTTGAGTAGCAACAGGGCCGGCGCAAGGCACACGAGGAAGCTAAGGAAGATGGCGCCCGCGATAAACGGGTCCACCGGACCCCGGATCACGTAGATCAGAAACTGCGCCAGCAACACCAGCGCGATGAACGCGAACACCAGCGAGAAAGTGCGCATAAGCTCAGTATATCCGGTCAACCTGTCGGCCAGTCACGGTTCGGAGCGCGCTCCGAACTTGTGCGAGAATGGACGAGAGTTCAGGGAAGCTCTGGTGCCCCCAAATGGGGAGGGACGAGATGTGTCCTCCTGCACATTTCGAAGGTGCAGCGCGATCCGGGGCGTCCAGAGGCGACAGGGTAGAGGTCATGCGGGTCTGGTTGCTCGGCGGCTTCCGGGTCGCCGTGGGCTCCAGGAAGGTAAGGGGCGTAGCAGGAGCTCCGGCCTCTTCTTGCGCGCTCAAGCCCTCCGAGTTTCTGAGAGCCGGTCGCGGAAACCGCCGCTAGCTAATGCAAGGGCGCTCCCGGAGAGGCGCCCTCTTCGGTGAAATTCCGCTACAGCGAAAATCCGACCGGCCAAGACTATCTTCCGGACAAGACCGACGGGCTGAAATCCCGTCCGGCTGACGAGCTAGAATCACCCCGTGATCCTCGCCATCGAAACCTCGTGCGACGACACCTGCGCCGCCGTCGTGGAGCCCTCCGGGCGGCGCGCCCTGTCCAACGTCGTCCACACTCAGACCGAGCACTACCGCTACGGTGGCGTCGTACCCGAGGTCGCGTCGCGCGCCCACCTCGAACGCATGGACGGCGTCGTGGAGAAGGCGCTGGCCGACGCGGACGTGACCCTCGACGACGTGGAGCGCGTCGCGGTGACGGTTCGTCCGGGCCTGGTCGGGGCGCTCCTGGTCGGCGTCTCGGCGGCGAAGGGCCTGGCCTACGGACGCGGGCTCCCGCTGGTCCCGGTGAACCACCTGGAGGGCCACGTCGCGGCGGCCTACCTGGCGGAGCCCGGCCTGGAGCCGCCGTTCGTCGCCTTGATCGCCTCTGGCGGCCACACGGCCCTCTACTCCGTGACCGAAAGCGGCATGGACCTCCTCGGTCAGACCCTCGACGACGCCGCCGGCGAGGCCCTCGACAAGGGCGCCCGCATGCTGGGCCTCGGCTTCCCCGGCGGCCCCGCCATTTCGAAAGCGGCGCGGGGCGGAGACCCGACGCGCTACGACTTCCCCGTCGGCCTCAAGGACAAGAGCAACCTCGACTTCAGCTTCTCCGGCCTCAAAACGAGCCTCCTCTACAAGCTGAAGGCGATGTACGAAGAGGAAGTGCGGCAAGAGATGCCGCACTTCGCGGCGGGCTACGAGGCCGCCGTGGTGGAGGCGCTCACGCGCAAGCTGATGCGCGCCGCCGACCTTCGGGACGTCCCGGCGCTCGTCGTCGTGGGGGGCGTGGCCGCCAACGCCTCGCTGCGCCGGAGGGTCGAAGACGAGGCCGGCCGGCGCGGGCTGAGGCTCGTCGTCCCGCCCCCCGAGCTCTGCACCGACAACGCGGCCATGATCGGGGCCGCCGCCGCGACCGCCCCCGCAATCCCCTGCCCGGACTACCTGAGCCTCAGCGCCCGCAGCGTCTAACGCGGACCGAGAGCCGCGCCTCCGACGGCTCCCTTGACGGTCGATGGCGGGTGTGTGAAAGTGCGACGTGTTTTTGGGCGCTGCTCGGGATTGCGCATCGAATCTCGGGGGCAAGGAGGGGAGAAGTTTGTTGGGGAATCCCTGGGTCGCCAAGGCGTCCTGCGCCGTGTTCGCGGTCGCCGTCCTGGTGACCCTCTTGAAGGGGGGCGGCATCACGGGCGCGAAACCCGCAGTCCTCCAAATGGCGCCCGCCGAGCCGGCCGCCGTCGCCGAACCCACCCCGGAGCCCGTCGAAAGCCGCGTCCCGGACGGCCCCCTGCTGGACTGGCCCGAGGAGGACGACCTCGTGGCACGCCCGCTCTCCGAATTCGAGATGGGGGGACGCTTCGGGGGACGGGCCGAACCCGCGAAGCTCGCGCCGGACGCCTCCGTGTTCCGCAGGCCCTCGCCCGGCGGGGGACCCTCCGAGCCGGTGTGTGGGGATCTCGGCGCCTTCCCGGAGAGCAGCCGGGTGGTCTTCCCGCTCCCCGACGAGTACCTGGGCTCCTACGAGGCGGGCTGGGGTTCGCCACGCCCGCAGGGCTGGCACGAGGGCACTGACCTGATGAGCCCGACGGGAACTCCCGAGTTCGCCGTCACCGACGGGACCATAGTCGAGGTCGCGGGGGCCAACGAGAACGGCTGGAACCGCCTCGGCGGCTACACGGTGATGCTCCAGGCCGCCTACGATGTAGGTCCGATCCGCAAAGGCGACCTTTTCTACTACGCCCACCTGGCCGAACGCAGCACCCTCCCCGTCGGGGCCGAGGTGCGTGCGGGCCAACAGGTCGGGGTCGTCGGGGACACGGGCGAAGGCCCGGAGGGCACCCGCGGCGAGTTCCCGTCCCACCTGCACCTCGGCTGGTACGACGCCGGCGAGGCCGGCGCCCGCTCCGAGGCCGAGTCGGGCGCGATGGACCCCTACCCGCTTCTCAGGTGGTTGGAGAGCAACGGCGGCGCGGTCTCCGGCGGCACGGACGCCTCCTACTGCGAGGCCCCGCAAGGCCCCGCCCCCGCCTCCGACTCCCCCGGCGAGAGGCCAGACATGGACACCGGCGACGAGGGGGACGCCCGCCCCAGCCCCGTCGTCGAGGATAACGAGCGCCGCGATCGTCTCTCCGCCGAAGAAAGCGATAAAGGGGGCGGAGGATACGCCGGCAAACCGGACCCAAACAGGGCCGAAGCGGTTGTCGTGACCGTAGTCGCGCCCAGCGAATCCGAGGACGCCCCGGTCCGTGCTGCCCAACCCGTCGAAGGCGGAGAGGTGGTCGGCGGCATCGGGGACACGGAAGAACCGTCACCGGAGGCGCCCCCGGGCTTCGACCGCTCGCCGCTCCCCGCCCCCGACGTCCCCGGCGAGACCACGAAACCCGACGGTCGCGGGGACGAAGACGGCGGCGAGAAGGACCGTGACGCCCCGAAAGCCGACGATACGAAACGCGAGGAGGACGAAAGGGGCGAGCGTCCGGACGTCGAAGAACCCGAAGATCGTCCCGAATCGGAACTGGACGGGGAGCCTGGGGAACTCCAACCCGCTTCCGGTGAGGAGAAACCGAGCGACGAGGTCCACGAAGAAGGCCTGGAGGTAAACCCCGAACCATCCGCCGGGGAAGACACGGTCCCGGCCGAGCCCGGAGATTCGACCACCGTAGTTCCCGGCGAGGCCGAGGGAGAAGGCTGACCGGTCGTCGGCTACGTCGAGTACCTTCGCCGGCGATTCGAGCCGGTCCATTCCTCAGAGCATCGCGGCGCGACAAACCGTCATCCCGTGGCGCGGGTCCCCTATTACCGGTTCGTCGGGACCAAAGCGCCCGAGAAGTCACGTCCATGCGGTCAGATCATCCCAGGTCGGGAAGTGCCGCCCTGGTGAACGTTCGGTACGCCCTAACCCCGAAGGCCGAGGGGTGAGAGCGCGCGTTCCCGCTCCTCGCCCGATAGCACAGTGCTCCTCGCACACTCGATGCACGTCGCGTGTACGTTCTGCGGGTGATCCTTGACGTAGACGAAGAGCCACTTCTTGGGCAGGAGGTACAGTATGTGTACCGTCTCCTTGCCGCAAGGTTCGCAGTACCGTTCCTCGCGGCCCAGCTCCTTCGGGAGCCGGCTTAGGCTCGGCAACCGTCCTGGGCGGAAAACGCCAGCGGATACGTTATTAGACGCGTTCATGGTTTGAATTGTACCCTCGCTCGGCATATACTCCGAGGGTCGGCACTCTCTCACCGAGAGTGCCAAAAAAGCGGTTAGGCCGCTGATGTGGATCGTAGTGTAACAGAGGAGGTTTTAGGTGGCGCACAAGGAGCTGAAGTTCAACACCGAGGCGCGTCGGGCGCTGGAGGCGGGCGTAAACAAGCTCGCCGAGGCGGTCAGGGTGACGCTCGGTCCCAAGGGCCAGTACGTCGTTTTGGACAGGAAGTTCGGATCGCCGACGATCACCAACGACGGGGTCACCATCGCTCGCGAGATCGAGCTAGAGGACATCTTCGAGAACCAGGGGGCACAGCTCGTCAAGGAGGTCGCGACCAAGACCAACGACGTCGCGGGCGACGGGACGACGACGGCGACGGTGCTGGCGCAGACCATCGTTCGCGAGGGGCTCAAGAACGTGGCCGCGGGCGCGAACCCGGTCATCCTGCGGGCCGGCATAGACAAGGCCGTCACGGCGGCCGTGGAGGCAATCCGCGAGCAGGCCAAGGAGATCAGCGGCAAGGACGAGATTTCGCGGGTCGGCGCGATCAGCGCGCGCTCCGACGAGATCGGCAACGTCATCGCCGAGGCCATCGACAAGGTGGGCAAGGACGGCGTCGTCAACGTCGAGGAGTCGCAGACCTTCGGGATGGACCTGGAGTTCACCGAGGGCATGCAGTTCGACA
>Ga0126306_10001174_pt1 | contig 13788 bp, 10 predicted proteins | sample Plot27_FD_92592 | JGI IMG/M metagenome (GOLD analysis project Ga0126306, IMG submission 92592) | Serpentine soil microbial communities from UC McLaughlin Reserve, CA, USA - Plot27 | ecosystem: Environmental > Terrestrial > Soil > Grasslands | place: USA: UC McLaughlin Reserve, Lake County...
GGCGGAAGGACGTTCTGCGTCGGCTGACCGAGACCGCCCCAGACGAGCGTCTGCAGCGCCTTCCGGTCGATCGCGTAGTTGACCGCCTGGCGGACCTTCAGCTTGTTGAAGGGCGCCACGTTGACGTTCATCCAGAAGTAGTACGTGTTCGCGGTCTTGCGCAGGATCAGGTGGCCCCTGTTCTTTGCGCTGGCGATGCGGTCGGGCGGGATGGCGGCGTTCGAGTAGTCCGCCGAGCCGCTGACCACGCGCTGCGTCGCCGTGTTGGCGTCGCCGATCAGGCTGACCTCGACCCGGTTGGGGTTCCCGCGCGGAATGTTCTTCGTCGGCTTGAAGAACCGGTTCCGCAACATCGTGAACCCACGGTTGGGGTCGTACCCGACGATGCGGTACGGGCCCGAGGCCGGGATGTTCCCGTTGTGGATCGCGGGGGACGTCCCGGCGGGCACCGGCGCGGCGAAGAGCAGCGCCAGGATGGTCAGGAAGTCGCCTCGCGGCTTGGCCATCTTGATCGTGATCGTTCTCTTGGCGTTGTTCGCGGTGATGCCCGAGATGTCGCCACCGGCGGTCGGGTGTGCCGCGAACGCTTTTGCGCCCGCGATGTCGGTGTAGAAGCCGACGCCCTGGCCGGTCGCCAGAAAGCCGCGCTTGATTGCAAACTCGAAGTCCGAGGCCCTGATCGCCTGGCCGTTGGAGTACTTCAAGCCTTTGCGCAGCTTGAACTTGTAGAGCTTGCCGTTGGCCGAGATCGATGGCAGCGAGGCCGCCAGACCCGGTACGAGCTTGTAGCCCCCGGGGCCGTCGACGTGCCGATAGGTCAGCAGCGTCTCCCAGACGTTCCACATCGCCCACCAACTCTGGCCCGTGTATGCCTGCTGCGGGTCCAGATAGTCGATCGTGTCGAGCACCGCCTTCAGCGTCCCCACCGACTTGTGTGCCTGCTTCGGTGCCGCTTTCGTGCGGTTTGCCGCGACTCCGTACGCCGCGACCATGAGCGAGAACCCGGCGGCCAGAGCGAGAACGCTCAGGAGCCAGGTCCATCGTCGCTTACTAGTCATTGCACCTCCCAATCGCTAAACCCCGTCGCTTGCTGGGGCAATCTTCGCAAAGTGGAGACGTCCTGGCCAGTGTTCGGTTAGCTCGGCCTGATCCGCGGATCCAGGCGCGCATAGACGATGTCGACGAGCGCGCTCATGATCGAGATGAAGAACGCGCCGTAGATGACCGTCGCCATGATCACCGGGAGGTCGAGCTGCTGGAGCGCCTGGAACGTAAGGCGGCCCACGCCGGGAAGGCCGAAGACGACCTCGGTCAGGAGCGCGCCGCCGCCGACCAGGAAGCCGAAGTCGAGTCCGAAGAGCGAGACGAACGTGATCATCGAGTTGCGCAGCATGTGCTTCAGCAGGACGCGCCGGGGGGGCAGGCCCTTGGCCCTCGCGGTCCGGACGTAGTCCTCGTTCTGGATGTCGAGCAGGTTCGCCCGCAGCACGCGCGCGTAGAACCCGATGTAGAGCACCGAGAGTGTGATCCACGGGATGATCAAGTGCAAGAACCACTGCCACGGGTTCTCGGTGAACGGCGTGTAGCCAAGCGGCGGCACCCAGCTGAAGAGGAACGTGTCGTGCAGACGGTCCTGCGTGATCAGGTTCAGCACCTCGCCGAGCCAGAACACCGGCATCGAGATGCCGATCAGCGCAACGATCATCAATAACGGATCGACCACCGTGCCCTTGAACGTCACCGCGAGCAGGCCCATCGCGATGCTCATGACCACCCAGAGGACGGCTGCTCCGAGAACGAGCGAGAAGGTCACCGGAGCGGCGCTCGTAATCGCCGGGACGACCTTCAGCGCCTGGTTGCCGTACGAGACGAGGTCACGCGAGATGAAGAGGCGCTTCATCATCAAGCCGTAGCGCACGGGCAGCGGCCGGTCGAGCCCGAACTCGTGCTTGACCGCAGCGACCGTCTCCGGCGACGGGTTGCGACCCGCGAGACGGGCGCTCGGGTCGATGCCGGGGGTGGCGAAGAAGAGCAGGAACACGATCACCGTGATCGAGAAGAGCACAACCACGAGGCCGGCGAATCTCCTGATGATGAAGGCGAGCACGGCGGCTACTCCTTGACGCGCACCTTGGCGCGGGGGTCGAGGGCGTCGCGCACGCCGTCGCCGAGGACGTTCAGCGACAGCACCGTGAGGACGATCATGATCCCGGGCGCGATCGCCACCCACGGGCGTGTGTAGAGCAGGCCCTGGCCGTCCTCGATGACGGTGCCCCAGCTGGCCTGCGGCGGCTGCACACCGATCGAGAGGAACGACAACGCCGACTCGGTCAGCACCGTCGTCGCGATCATCAGCGGCAGCATCACGATTACCGTCGAGATCACGTTCGGCAGGATCTCGGCGAACATCAGGCGCAGGTTCGAGGCGCCCTGCGAGATCGACGCATCGACGTACCCCTTCTCGCGCACCGAGAGCACCTGGCCTCGCACCGGGCGGAAGACGTAAGGGATGTAGACGAGCGCGATGATCAGCGTCGGCACCCAGAGGCTCGAGGCCTCGATCTGGACGAAGCCGAAGTTGATTCCCTCCGGGGTAGTCAAGAGCACCGTGGCGATCGAGATCGCAAGCAGGTAGACGGGAAACGCCCAGATCAGGTCCATCACGCGCGACAGCGTCGCGTCGAGCCAACCGCGGAAGAAGCCCGCGAGCAGGGCGAGCACCAGCGCGATGAGACAGCAGATCACAGCCGAGCCGATGCCGATCGCCAGGGACGCCCGGCCGCCGTAGAGAACACGCGCTGCCACGTCCCGGCCCTGGTTATCGGCGCCCAAGAAGTAATTCGCCTGCCACGTCGGACCGATCGGCACCTCGCCGAGGCCGAGCTCGCCGCCTCCCTGCTGGATCACGTCGACCTCCTTCCCGTCGACGGTCGTCGTAGCCGAGATGTGCGAGTCGAAGGGATCAGTGTGGGCGATCCGGTTCGCATAGACCGGCGCGAGGAAGCTCACGACGACGATCAGCAGGAAGAGCGCGAGCGCGGCCAGCGCGATCCGGTCCCGTACAAGACGACGCCCGGCGATGCGCCAGGGGCTCCGACCGGAGATCTCCCTGGCGCTCTCGCCGGGCGCCAGACGTGCTTCGGGTTCCGGTTCCGGCTCATACGCGAACTCAGCCACGCGCCGTCCCCGTCGTGACTACTTCACCGACGCCTGGTCGAGGAGGAAGTACCACTGCGGGCTGAACTGGTAGCCCTTCACGCGCTCCGAGAGGACATCGATGTACTTCGGGTTGAACATCGAGACCCACGGCGCCTGGTCGGTGACATCCTTGTCCACCTGGGCCCAGAGCTCGTTCGCGGCGTCCGGATCGGTGATCCCGAGCTTGCCGGCCTTGTCCATGTTCGCCTGGATCCCCTTGTGGCAGAACTCGGCGATGTTCGGGCTCGAGTTCGAATTCGGGTGGAACGAACCGCACCCGAGCAGGATGTTCAGGAAGTCCGAGGCGGCCGGGTAGTCCTGGTACCAGCTCGAAAACGCGAACTGCGTGTGGTTGCTCGAGTTCTGCGAGTACGGGTACTGGATGTCCGGCGACAACGCCTGCAGCGTTGCCTTGTAGCCCAGCTTGTTCAGGAGCCCGACGAAGTAGAGGCCGAGCGCCTTGTCCACGTCGTTCGTGGTCGTGTTCACCTTGACCGCCGCGCCCTTGGTGCCGGAGGCCTTGATCAGCTGCTGCGCCTTGGCCAAATCGGGGCCGGTCCACTTCTCAGTGCCGCCGCCCGTGGTGTACGGGCAGTACGGCTTGTAGCCCGGGAAGTTCGGCGGCAGGATCTGGCAGGTCGGGAGGGCGAGCTTGGGACCGCCGTAGATTTTCACGAGGGCGTTGCGGTCGGTCGCGTAGTTCACGCCCTGGCGCGCCTTGAGGTTGTCGAACGGCTTCTCCCTGACGTTGAAGGCGAAGTACCAGACAGCCGTCAGCGGGTTGACATGGACCCGGTCAGCGTACTTCGTGCTCAGCTCCGTCAGGCGATCGGCCGGAGGCTGATCGAACATCCAGTCGGCCTGGTTGTTCTCGACCGCGGTCACCTGGGCCTCGGGCGTGAGTCCGAACTTCTGCACGATCGTGTCCGGATTGCCGGCCGGCTGGGCGTCCTTCGACCACTCCTTGAAGAACGTGTTGCGTACGAGCTTGATCTGCTTGCTCGGCGCGTACTGAGCCCACTTGTAGGGGCCGGTGCCGGGCGGTGGGATGTCAACGTTCTTCGTGGCCGTGCTCGACGGCAGGATGAACGCGAACGGGACCGCGAGCTTGTCCAGGAACTCCGGATCGGCGATGGTCAGGTTGAACGTGACCTCGTTGCCGTTCACCTTGATGCCCTGGGAGAGGTCGCACGTCTTCGGCGTCTTGATGCACGCGTCGGCGCCCTGGATCACGTTGTACCAGGTACCTGCGTTGGGGCTGTTGCCGATCTTGAACAACCGCTCGAAGGTCGCCTTCACGTCGGCGCCGTCGAGCGTCGAGCCGTCGGAGAATTTGATCCCGGAGCGCAGCATGAAGGTCCAGGTCTTGCCGCCGTTCGTCGGCTCCGGAATCGACTCGGCGAGGTCCGGCACCTTCTTGGTGCCCGGCGCGCCGCTCAGGCGCCGAAAGGCGATCAGGCCGTCATGGGAGAGGATCAGCAGCTGCCACTCCTGCAGGGTGTAGTTCACCTGCGGGTCCGGCGAGCCCGAAGGAGCGGCATTCGCGACTGTGATCAGGTCGCCACCCTTCCCGCCTGCGCTCGTGCTCTTCGTAGTAGTGCTCTTCGACTCGCCACCACACCCTGCGGCGACAAGTGCCAGCGTGATTGCCACCAATGAGGAACCGATCAACCAGCGCTTCACCCGGACCATCTCCTTCCGGTCGACTCAAGGTCATCCGCTTCTATCTACGGACGCCGAGGAAGGGCCGGATGTTAGCGGCCTGGGTGCAGGCTGAGCGGCACTAGGAGCTAAGCGGCCGCGTACTGGAGCTCGCGCAGCGCGGCGAGCCGGGCCAGAGCCTGGCCTTCGAGCTGGCGCACCCGCTCGCGGGTCAGATCGAGCTCGTGGCCGATCGCTTCGAGCGTCCAGGGCTCACCCTCGAAGCCGAAGCGCAGCTCGAGGATCCGCCGCTCGCGCTCAGGAAGGGCGTCGAGTGCCCGTCGCACGCCCTGCCGGCGCAGCGACTCCTCGGCCTCCTCGAACGGATCGGCAGCCTCGCGGTCGGCGAACAGGTCGCCGAGCTCACCCTCGTCGTCCGCCCCGACGGTCTGGTTGAGCGAGACCGACGCCTGGGCGGCGCCGAGCGCCTCGTCGACGTGCTGGATCGGCAGTCCGGTTGCCTCGGCAAGCTCTTCCTTCGTCGCTTCGCGCCCCAGCTCGACCTCGAGCCGGCGCGCCGCGCGGCTGAGCTTCTGCTGGCGCTCGACAACGTGGACGGGCACGCGAATCGTCCGCGCGTGGTTGGCGACGGCCCGCTGCACTGACTGGCGAATCCACCACGTCGCGTAGGTCGAGAATTTGTAGCCACGGCGCCAGTCGAACTTCTCGACGGCGCGGTTGAGCCCGAGCGTGCCTTCCTGGATCAGGTCGAGGAAGGGGACGCCGAGTCCGCGGTAGCCCTTGGCGATGGAGACGACGAGACGCAGGTTCGACTCGATCATCCGGCGCTTGGCGGTGAGGTCGCCGCGCTCGATCGCCTTCGCGAGCATGACTTCCTCGGCCGCGGTCAGCAGCTTGTGCCGGCCGATGTCGGCCAGGAAGAGCTGGAGGCTGTCGGCCGCGCCGACCAAAGCCTGCTGCTGGGCCTGCGCCGGCTCGGCGGCGGGCTCTGCCTTTTCGGGCTCTTCCGCGGAAGGCTCACGCACCTCGAGGCCGGTGGTCTCGAGCTCACGGGTCAGCTCTTCGACCTCGTCGTCGGCGAGGTCGTGCTCGAGGGCGAATGCCTCGAGCTCGGCGGGGAGGACGAAGCCGCGCTCTTCGGCGCCTTCCAGCAGCGCGCGCGCGGGTTCAGTCCCCAGTAGCTCCTGAAGTTGATTTTGGGTCAATTTCTCCTCTTGGGTCTTAGACGCGATTCCTGCCTCGATCTTTCGCACTGTAGGGCGATTGTCCTCGACTGGCCAGGGGAACGGCTCCCCGTGTGCGCTCGTTGGACGAAACGCGGTATTCGTTTTTACTATTCCGCGACTGCGGCCTCTTTGGTTTCCTTCCGCGCGGGGAAGTCGAACTCCACCTTGCCTTCCTCGTTCAAGACGAGGCGCGCGCGAAAAGGTTTGCCGGCACGTGAGCGAAAGCCCGAGATGACTTCCTTGGTCTTGCCCTCCTCGATCAGCTGGCGGGCGATCTCGGGGGTCAGCGTGCGGCCGGCGACGCGCTTCCAGATCACGAAACCGCAGCCTGTCTCCTCGCGGCTCTTCCAGCTCGTGCACCCGTAGGCCTTGGAGTTTTCCTTGATGATCTCACCGGTCTCAGCGCCGCAGCGGGGGCACGGGCCGAGCTCGACGCGCTCCGGGCGCAGCTTCTCCTTGTCGAGCGCCGCGATCTGCTCGACGGTGGCCCGCGTGAAGTCCTCGATGTCCTTGATGAACTTCCCGCGGTCGTCGCTGCCCCGCTCGATGTCGGTCAGGCGCTTCTCCCAGTCGCCGGTCAGCTCCGGAGAGGTGAGTGGGTGCTCCTCGAGCATCGTGATCACCTGTAGGCCCTTCGGTGTCGGCGTCAAGTCCTTGCCCGCACGCTCGATGTACTCGCGGCGGATCAGCGTCTCGATCGTCTCCGCGCGGGTTGCCGGGGTGCCGAGGCCGCTTTCCTTCATCGCCTCGCGCAGCTCTTCGTCGTCGATCAGCTTGCCGGCGGTCTCCATTGCGGAGAGCAGCGTCGCCTCGGTGTAGCGGGGCGGCGGCTTGGTCTCCTTCGCCTCGACCTCGGCGGTGCCGCACTTCACGCTCTGGCCCTGCTCGAGCGGCGGCAGCTCCGCGCTCTCGTCCTCGGAGTCCTCGTCCTGTTGCCGGGCTTTCTTGTCCTCGTCTGACTCGAGCCCGTAGACGCCGCGCCAACCCGCCTCGAGCGTGATCTTGCCCCTGCTGCGGAAACGCTCCTCGTCGACGAGCGTGACGATCGTCGTCCGCGCGAAGCGGGCCGGCGGATGGAAGACGGCCAGGAAGCGGCGCGCGACGAGGTCGAAGACGCGGCGCTCATCGGGCGAGAAGCGGTCGAGCTCGTGCTCGACGTCGGTCGGGATGATCGCGTGGTGGTCGCTGACCTTCGAGTCGTTGACGACGCGACCTAGCGGCAGCTGCTGCAGGCCGAGCACGAAGCGCGCAGCCTCGGCGTAGTCGGGGATCGGCGCGAGGGTGGCGGCGGTCGGCTTGAGCTGCGCGACGAGGTCGCCGGAGAGCCAGCGGGAGCTCGTCCGCGGGTAGGTGATCGCCTTCTTGTCCTCGTAGAGCGACTGAGCAGCCTGGAGCGTTCTCCGCGCGGAGAACCCGTAGCGGCGGTTCGCGTCGCGCTGCAGCGAGGTGAGGTCGTAGAGGAGTGGCGCGCGCTCCGACTGCTCTTTGCGCTCCACCGACTCGACGACGCCGTCGGCGCCGGAAACTTTTGCCGCGATCTCATCGGCGCGCTTGCCGTCTTTGAGCCGTGTCTCGTCGCCCTCGAACCAGAGGCCTTCGTAACGCGGGTCAAACTGGGCGTGCACGAGCCAGTACGGCTCCGGGACGAAGGCCTGGATCTCGCGCTCGCGCTTGACCATCAGGGCCAGCGTCGGCGTCTGCACGCGGCCGAGCGAGACGACGCCGCCGACCCACGCGCGCCCGCGGATCGTGGCGGCGCGGGTCGCATTCATGCCGACAAGCCAGTCGGCCTCGGAGCGGGAGCGTGCAGCAGCCTCGAGCTGCGCCAGCTGCTCCCCGGGGCGGAGCTTCCCAAAGCCGTCCTTGATCGCCTGCCTGGTCATCGAGCTGATCCAGAGCCGCTCGACGGGCTTGCCGACGCCCGAGGTCTCGTAGATGTACGCGAAGATCAGCTCGCCCTCGCGACCGGCGTCGCACGCGTTCACGATCCGCGTCACGTCGTCGCGCTTGAGCAGCTTGTGGATCACCTTCAGCTGCTTCTCCGCTTTCTTGTCGCGCGCGTGCAGACGGAACTCCTCCGGGAGGATCGGCAGGTCGGCCATTCGCCATTTCTTGAAGCGCTCGTCGTACTCCTCGGGGTTGATCAGCTCCACGAGATGGCCGACCGCGAAGGTGATCACCGTGTCGTCCGACTCCAAATAGGAATCGTGGTTTTCGAACTTTCCGGTGAGTGCATCGGCCAGGTCACGGGCGACCGACGGCTTCTCTGCGATCACGAGCGTCTTCACACAGACCACCTTACCGAACGCCCGAAACGGCACCGTAGCACCGAAAAGCGCGCCTTCGGCGCACGAAAATGTGACGATTGCGTGCCCAATGGTCTCACCGTTCTACCTATTCGTCGGCACGGTCAGTTGGCCTTTCGTGCGAGGTCTCTACCGGCTTCGCGTGCGCGGCCTCGAGCACCTGCCCGAGGGTGGGTTCGTGCTCGCGGCCAACCACACCTCAAACTTCGACCCGTGGCCGCTCGGGATCCCGCTCCTCCCCCACCGGCAGCTGCGCTTCATGGCGAAGTCGGAGCTCTTCAACCCGGTGCTGGCACCGTTGCTGCGGGCCGGAGGAGCCTTCAAGGTGCGGCGCGGCGAAGGCGACCTGGACGCGCTGCGCACTGCGGCCGAGCTCGCGAGGGAGGGTGAGATCGTGGTCATGTTCCCGGAAGGGACGCGCCAGAACAAGGGCCTGCGCAAGAAGCACAGCGCGCGGCCGCACACCGGCGCCGCGCGGATCGCCCTGGCCGCGGGGGTGCCGCTCGTGCCGGCGGCGATCAGCGGCACCGACCGCCTCAGCCGGCTCGGCCCTCTCGCGGTCACATACGGTGAGCCGATCGACCTCTCCGACCTCGCGGGCCTGGACGTGAAGACGGCCTCGGCCCAAGCGACCGAGCGGCTGATGGCGAAGATCGACGAGCTGAAGACCGCGGCGTGAGACCCCTCCTCGCGGTCGACGGTGACTCCTTCGCGCACCGCGCCTACCACGCGCTCCCGAAGAGCATCCGCCTGAACGCGGTCGTGGGCTTCGCCAACATGCTGCTGGGCCTCTGGGAGGCGGAGCAGCCCCGCGCCGTTCTCGTCGGCTGGGACAGCCTCGGCTCGCCGACCTACCGCAACAAGGCGTATGAGCCCTACCAGAGCGGGCGCGAGTTCGAGGAGTCGCTGCTCGAGCAGCTCGAGCTGTTGCCGCAGTTCTCCGCCGCTCTCGGCTTCGCGATCGCGAAGGCGCCCGGATACGAAGCGGACGACTTCCTGGCGGCCGCGGTCGCCTCGGAGGAGAAGCGCGGAGGCGAGACCCTGGTCGCCACCTCCGACCGCGATCTCTTCCAGCTCGCGGGCCCGCGCACGAGGATCCTCCAGCCGGTGCGCGGGGTCTCGGAGATCGCTCGCATCGGCCCGGATGAGGTGCGCGAGCGCTACGGCGTCGAGCCCGAGCAGGTGCCGGACTTCATCGCCCTGCGCGGCGACCCTTCGGACCGCCTCCCTGGTGCCTCCGGGGTCGGGCCGAAGAAGGCGGCAGCGGTGCTGCGGGAGCACGCGACGCTGGAGGACGCTCTGGCCGCCGGCCGCTTCGCTGCGGAGGCGGAGGATCTACGCCTCTACCGGCGAATAGCCGCGTTAGACGCCTCTGCCCCTCTCCCTCCCCTCGAAGACCAGAACCCCACGTGGGCAGAGGCGTCCTCCCTCACGCGAAGCTGGGGCTTGAACCAGCTCGCCGACCGGCTCGAACGCTTGGCCGGCTCACCCGAGGCGCGATCCAACTCGTAAGCCACCCATCTCTCGCAGAGCTCCACCCGACCGAGCCGCACGTCGAGAGCCGTGAGCGGCTCCTGGCCCTACTCGACGCCTTCGAGGTTGTCGAGGGGCGGCCCGCCTCGCGTGAACAAGTGGAGCGCTGCCACTCGCGGGAGTACGTCGAACGGCTCGAGGCAATCGACGGCATGGCGATGCTCGATCCGGACACGGTGGCCTCGGAGACGAGCTACGAGGCTGCGCTGCTCGCCGCGGGCTGCGCCCTCGCCGCGGTCGACCGCGAGGGTTTCGCGCTCGTGCGGCCCCCCGGGCATCACGCTCTGCCCGGGCGCGCGATGGGGTTCTGCCTGATCGACAACGTCGCGGTCGCGGCCCGCTACGCCCAGATCGAGCGCGAAATCGGGCGGGTGGCGATCGTCGACTGGGACGTCCATCACGGAAACGGCACGCAGGAGATCTTTTGGGACGACGGCTCCGTCTTCTTCGCGTCGATCCACCAATGGCCGTTCTACCCGGGGAGCGGCGGCCCCGGCGATGGGAACGAGACCACCGTGAATGTCCCGCTTCCCGGCGGCTCCGGCGACGAGGAGTATCTGCGAGCCTTCGACGAGGTCGTCGCGCCGGCCATGCGTGCGTTCGAGCCGGGGCTCGTGCTCGTGTCCGCAGGCTTCGACGCGCATGTCGACGACCCACTCGCGGGGATGCGCGTCACCGCCGACGGATTCCGCGAGCTGGCTCGAAGGTCGGCAGCCCTTGCCCCACGCGTCGCAGCGGTGCTCGAAGGCGGCTACGACCCGAGCACGTTGCCCGAGCTCGTCGGTGCCGCGCTCGAGGGGTTCCAGGAATGACAACGGCCGGCCAATGGGCCGGCCGCCTGCCAAGGAAGCACAGAGTCATAGCGATCCGACACCCTTCCGGGTTGGTGTCGTGCCTAATATCGGTTTCTACCGAGGCCGTCGTGGGTGAATCCATCCCCACGGTGGGTGATCTACGCGGCGCGGGCCGTTGCGAGCGCGTCGAGCGCCTCGCGACGTGAGGAGACGCCGAGCTTGCGCAGCAAGCTCTTCACGTGAGAGCGCACGGTGTGCTCGGAGATGTACAGCCGCCCGGCGATCTGATCGGTGCCGAGGTGCTCGTCCAGCAGGAGCAACACCTCGAGCTCGCGCGCGCTCAGCGAGGAGGCGATTGCGTCCGGCACTCCGCGGCCGGACCCGCCTTCGCGAACCTGCTCGAGCAGTCGCCGCGCGATCTCGCCGGAGAGAGCCGCCTCACCGTTGCCCACGCCGCGCAGGAACTCTGCAATTCGCTCGGGCGGCTCGCTCTTGAGCAGGTAACCGGCCGCGCCCCCGCGGATGGCGGCGAGCAGGCTCTCATCGGTGCCGGAGGCGGTGAGGACCACGACCTCCGTCTCTGGCGCAGCCTCGCGCAGGCGCGGCAGCGCTTCGAGCCCGCTCATGCCCGGCATCGACAGGTCGAGCAAGACAAGCTCGGGGCCGAGCTGGCCCGCCAGCTCGATCGCCTCGGCGCCATCGGAGGCCTCACCCACGATCGAGAAGCCGTGCTGGGCGAGCAAGGCGGCGAGAGCGTCGCGCGTAATGGGGTGGTCATCCACCAGCAGGATTCGCATGCGGGGCTTATCGGCAGGGCGCGGCCTGCCGATAAGGGTTTTGTGCGGCACGAGCACAAAGACGACTACCAGGCCTGGCTCTGGGGCGAGGTCCTCCTGATCGGGCTGCTCGGGGCTGCCCTGGCGCTTTTCGTCGCCTATCCGAGCCTCCGCAACACCTATTCGCTACCCCACGTCCGCCTCGTGCTGGATACGGCCGTGATGCTCGCCGCCGGCATGGTGGCGGTGCTCGCCGCGATTCGCTTCTCGGTGGACGGGCGCCGGCTCGACCTGCTCCTCTGCGGCGGCTTCACCGCGATCGCGGCGACGACGCTGGCGTTCGCAATCGCGCCCGTGCTCGGGAACGGGCCGCTGCACCGCACCGAGGCCTGGGCCGGGACCGGCGGCAAGCTCTTCGCGATGGCCCTGATCGCGGCGGCGCCGTTCTCAAAGCGGCGCACGAGAGCCCGCGGGCGACCGCTCGGCGAGATGCTGGTGGCGGTTGCGATCGTGCTCATACTCTCGTGGTCGGTGGCGCATCAAGCGGGCTCTTCCCTGCCGCCGCTCACCAATGCCGGCGGCGACCAGCCCTTCCTGCTGATGAGCTCGTTCGCCTCATTGGCGCTGCTCTCCCTGATCGCCATGGTCGGCTTCGGCCTTCGCTTCCGCTCACGCGGGAACGACCTCGACCGCTGGCTCTGCCTCGGCGCGACCCTCGCACTCTTCGCAGAGCTCCACTACGTCTTCACGCCGTTCCTTTCGAGCCGCTTCGTCTCGCAGGGCGACTTTCTGCGCGTGCTCTCCTACAGCGTCCTGCTGGTGGGCGTCTGGCGCGCGATCCGCTACGCCGAGTTCGGCCGGGCCGTCGCCGAGGAGCGCGCGCGTGTGGCGCGCGAGATCCACGATGGCCTGGCTCAGTACCTGTTCGCGGTCTCGACGCATGCGAGCGTGCTCGAGAGCGGAGCCACCGACCCCGCCAAGACGCTCGCCCAGCTCAAAGACGCGGCCGCCGCCGCGCAGCAGGAGGCCCGCTTCGCCGTGCTCGCGCTCTCGTCGGCGGGTGGCTCCGCGCCGTTCGACTCGGCCCTCCGCCGGTACGTCGACTTCCTCACGGCCGATGGCTTGCTCGAGGTCGACCTCGAGATCCAGGACGGCATCTCGCTCGCGCCCGACGAGCAGATCGAGATCTTCCGGATCGTCCAGGAAGGGCTCGCTAACGCCCGCAAGCACGCAGGCGCCGGACGCGCGCTCGTCGAGATCGCCGAACGGGCCGGTGAGCGCTTCGTGAGCGTGGCGGACGATGGCGCCGGCTTCGACCAGGAAGAGATCGCCGCAGGCCAGGGTCTGAAGAACATGCGAGCCCGCGCGGCCTCGATCGGCGGCGGCTTCCGGCTCGTCTCGGCGCCCGGGCGCGGGACGGCGCTCGAGGTCGTCCTGCGAGCGTAGGGAAGACGCGGCCGGCCGAAGCCGACCGCGCTCCCGTTGGTTGCTAGTGCTCGCCCTGGCGCGCCAGGCCCGACACTGTGAACGGCTTGGTGCTCGTGGCGAAATCGGCGTTGACGACGAGGTACAGGTTCTTCGCCCTGTCGACCGTCGAGGGACCGCGGAGCGTCGGATCGGTGCGAGTCGCGCGCAGATCGGCGCGCGTCGCGTCGCCCTTCAGCTTCAGGAACTTGAGCGCCGCCGGCGAGCCCTGGACGACGATTAGCCGTCCGTGATCGAGCAGAAGCCCGTCGCCTCCCACCAGCGGAGCGGCGACAATCTGCCGAATCGCGCGACCGTTCGCCGAACCGCTCCTGAGGTCGATTCGGAAGAGCTTGCCGTCGTTGCTCTGCACGACGATCAACTGCTTGCCGCCCTTCCTCGCTTCGATCCCGTTGAGGTTGAACTGGCCGGCGGTGTAATGGATCTCGGGCTCGACCGGAATGCCCGTGGGCGCACCGGATCCCGCCCGGACCTGCGCAGCGGTGATGCGCCACAGCATGGGCCGGAACGAATCCGTCACGAAGACGTCGCCCCTTCTCGTCACCACCAGATCGTTGAGGAAGCCTCCTGCACCGGTGTCGAACGTCCCGATCAGCCCCTTCGTGCCGAGCTCGTAGACGAAGACTTTGCCGGTCATCCCGCCGGCCACGTACAGCTTCCCGCGGGCGACCTCGAGCCCGATGGCCGACTTGCCGGAGCCGCCGAGGATGAACTCACTCACAGTCGGGTTGTCGATCGTTCCTCGGTAGATCGTGCCGTCACCGGTAGCGCCGACGAAGAAGACGCGGCCATGGTTCGTGCTGGCGAC
>Ga0126306_10001175_pt1 | contig 13788 bp, 13 predicted proteins | sample Plot27_FD_92592 | JGI IMG/M metagenome (GOLD analysis project Ga0126306, IMG submission 92592) | Serpentine soil microbial communities from UC McLaughlin Reserve, CA, USA - Plot27 | ecosystem: Environmental > Terrestrial > Soil > Grasslands | place: USA: UC McLaughlin Reserve, Lake County...
CTGTGGCTGAAACTCATGTCCGACAACAGGTCAACCATCACCTATTCGCCGACATTCGGCTATCAGCTTGCGGGCCGGCGCATCAACGGTGATGCGGGAACGCTCGATCTGTCATCGATCCGCGTGGCTGGGATCGGCGGGGACATGGTTCGCCCCGAGGTGCTAAACGAGTTCGCAGAGAGAATGAAAGTTGCGGGCTTTCGCGCCAAGGCGCTGTTGCCGAGCTATGGAATGGCGGAGTCGACACTGGCGGTCACTTTTGCGGATCTGGATGAGCCCCTGCGGGTGGATGTCGTCGACAACGTTCAGTTCAAGTTGCGGCGGCGGGCAGTTCCGGTCGCCAAAGGCCGTCGGCTGAGCGCAGCCCGGCAGCGCGCTTTCGTGGTATGCGGCAAGGCGTTGCCAGGGCACGAGATCAGGATCGTCGATGGGGCCGGCAACGAACTTGCGGAACGCGAAGTAGGACGTATTCTAGTAAAGGGCCCAAGCCTGATGGCCGGATATTTCGGCAACCCGGAAGCCACGAACGCCGTGATGCGGTGCGAAGGGTTCATGGACACCGGGGATATGGGCTATCTTGTCGACCAGCAAGTGGTGGTGACCGGGCGGGCGAAAGACCTGATACTGCACAATGGGCGAAATATCTGGCCGCAGGATCTCGAATGGGCGGCCGAACAGATCGAACCGCTGCGCAGCGGAGATGTGGCAGCCTTCGCGGTGGAGGGCAATTATGACGAGGACGAGGTGGTCGTCCTTATTCAGTGCCGGCTCAGCGGCGGGCCCGAGATGGAAAAACTCCGGCGCCAGGTCCAGGCAGCTGTTCATCGAGCTGCCGGCATCGACTGCACCGTTGTGTTAGTGCCGCCGCGGTGCCTGCCGTTCACATCGTCCGGCAAGCTATCGCGGGCGCTGGCACGAGCGCGATATATTTCGGGCGATATCGCGGAGATCGCCGGTGCCGTTCAGCGGCAGGCGCAGCCCCGGATCGCCGCTGCGCTCTAGGTCTAGCCCGGCTGCAGGCGTTCGGATGAATTCATGACGGTTGTCGCAGTCACCGGATTGACTGGTTTCGTCGGGCGCAATGTCGCCCGTGCATTGGCCAGGGAAGGGACGAGGTGGCGCGGCCTCGTGCGCGATCAAAGGAAGCTCGCGGCGCTCGAGCTGCCGCAAGGCGAAATCGTTGGCGGTTCGCTGGGGGAGCCAGCCGCACTTGAGCGGCTGTGCGAGGGGGCAAGCGCGGTTATTCATTGCGGCGGAAGCATCGCCGCTTTATCGCGGAAGGATTTCTTCACGACCAATGTCGCTGGAACTTCGATGCTCCTGGCTGCGAGCATAAGGATGGGGGTGAAACGTTTCGTGCATGTTTCATCACTGGCGGCACGCGAGCCGCTCATATCGGATTATGCTGCCAGCAAACGCGCAGGGGAGAAAATGGTGAAACAGGGGGCAGGCAGCACCTCCTGGGTGATCGTGCGGCCGCCGGTCGTCTATGGGCCTGGGGACGCAGCCACAATCCCGCTGATGAGAAGCTTGGCGCGGCCTGTTGCCTTTCTCCCGGGCAGCGCGGCGACGCGACTGTCAGTCATCCATGTCGAGGATCTGTCGCGGGCTTTGGCGATGCTGGCCGCAAAGCCGGACATCCAATCAACCGTTCTCGAAATCGACGACGGCAAGGCCGACGGATATAATTTTGAAGAGATTGCGGCTGCCGCCGCGAAGGCGACCGGGGCGAAGACCCGCGTGATATTCGTACCCCGGCCTATGCTGGCCGGGCCGGCGTGGGTTTCGCTGGTGATCGCAAGAGCAACGCGCATACCGGCGATGTTCTGTCCAGATAAGCTTGGCGAGCTTTACCACGGCGATTGGGTTGTCCGTTCCGATAAACGAGAATTCGCCGGCTGGCAGCCGAAAATCGATTTCTCGACCGGCTTTGCCGTTACGCTAAAATGGTACAAGGAACACGGCTGGCTGCCCGAGGGGACCGGAAATACCGGGCGGGGCCGACAAGAGGGGGCCGTTTACCCATGAGCACGACGGAAGCGACGGAGGCAAGTCGCGCTGAAATATTCGATAGCATCTGCAAACTCCTTTCGCCTTTCAACTACTCAGGGATCGAACTCAGGCCCGATACGGACATTTCGGCTGATCTCAACATAGACTCGGTTACGGTGATGGATTTCGTCATGGAAGTAGAAGATCATTTCGACATCGAGATTCCCCTGAACGTTCTTTCTGAAACCCGGACCATGAGCGACCTCGTCACGGTGGTCGAGGCTGGAATCCGCAGGAGCAGACTCGCATGAAGGACTTGTTCGACAAGCACAAACCCATTGCCGAACGCTTCGAACGGATGATGGCCATGGGCACCAATGCGGTGGGGGTTACCAATGAGCGGGTGCTTTCGCCGACACGGGCGGTGATCGGCGGCCGCGAGACAATTCTCGCTGGTACGAATAATTACATGGGCATCACCTTCGAGCCGGAGTGCATTGCCGCAGGCAAGAGAGCGCTGGAAGAATTCGGAACCGGCACGACGGGGTCACGCATCGCCAACGGCACATATCACCTGCACCGGCAGCTCGAGCTGGATCTCGCGGCCTTTCTCGGAAGAGAACACTGCATCGTGTTCACCACGGGCTATCAGGCCAATCTCGGCATGCTTGCAGGTCTTGCCGGGCCTAAGGATACAATTTTCCTCGACGCCGATTCTCATTCCTCGATATACGACGGCTGCACGCTTTCCGGCGCGAAGCTGGTGCGGTTCAGGCACAATGATGCCAATGATTTGTCCAAGCGTCTTGGCCGGCTCGAAGGCGAAGAAGGCGGCAGGCTCGTGGTGCTCGAGGGCATTTATTCGATGCTGGGGGACCGGGCGCCGCTTGAGGATTTCGTCGAGGCCAAGAAGCGCCATGGTTTCCAGCTGCTGGTGGATGAAGCGCATTCCTTCGGTGTTCTCGGCACCCATGGCAGGGGGCTGGCCGATGAGGCAGGGCTCGAGCAGGAGGTGGACTTCGTCGTCGGCACATTCTCGAAAAGCATCGGGGCGATCGGGGGCTTCGGCGCGGGAAATCATCCGATGTTCGACACTCTGCGCTACGCCTCGCGGCCTTATATGTTTACTGCCTCGCCATCGCCGTCAACGGTCGCGACCGCCAATGCGGCATTGCGAAGACTCGCCGCTGAGCCCGAGCGGCGCGTCAAGATCATGAAGAATTCGCATCGGCTGTTCGAAGGATTCAAATCGCTCGGCTTGGACCTCGGCTGCGACACCGTGAGCCCGGTCATCGCCGTAAAATGCCCAGACGAGCCCTCCACCATCATGATGTGGAATGCGCTTCTCACCGGCGGCGTCTATGTGAACATAGCCCTGCCGCCGGGCACGCCCGGCAAGACATGTCTCCTGCGGTGCTCGGTTTCTGCCGCTCATAGCGATGCCGAGATCGATCGCATCATCGCGCTCTTTGGACAGGTGGTGGCGGACACACACTCCCCGCCGATGGCGGTCGGACTCTAGGCCAACTGCGTTCTTGGAGAAGACTCAGCGTACCGTGCCCCGGCGCAAGAGCTTGGGCAGCTGCATGAGCCCGCTCAGCACCGGGTGGCGGCGATGCCACGCTTTCGGCACCAGCTTCTCGCCGGAATGGCGGCCGATCTTCCATGCAAGATAATCAGTGCCGCCTTCGAAAGTGAAGCCGGCCTTGATCAGGCGTGCGACGGACAAGGTTTTACCCATCATCCTGCGGCGCCTCCACTCCAGTTCGGCGCGGCCCGGATCTGGGTCGCCGGCTGACGGGAAAAGCGCCGCGAGATCGGTGAAATAAGACCGACTGGCGTTGGCGATCATGTCGGCGCGCGCTGCCCTCTCGGCGCGCAGCTCCGCCCCATAGCTCGCCTTAAGGCCGCGCGCGAAGATGGCGAGATCGTCGTCGCCCGGCATGGCGAGCCGGCGGCATTCTGCAATCATGGTCGACGCAGCCTGGACGAGAGCGTTGAGCACGATTGATCGGCAGCTGTCGTCGGCGGCAAAGACGAGGCGAGAGGGTTGGGCAAATCTTCCCCAGAAATACGGGTTCCCGGTGTTTGGGTCCATGCGGGCGGCGAAATCCTGAAGCGGCATTATCGAATATTTGCAGCGCAGCACACGCGCCCCGTGGGGGCATTCGGCGTAATAGACGTTGGGCGGCAGGATGCGGCAGGCCAAGCGCGCGAAAAAGCCGGTGCTTACGTGTTCCGGGCCGTGCGTCAGCACATAGAGATCGACTAGGCTTTCGTCCAAGCTGTTATCGCGAATGCAAGAACCGTAAGCGAGCACGGCCGCCACGCCCGGGGCATGCCTTGCGATAATAACCGCGACAATATCGCGGATGCCGGCAGGCACCGGTCTGTCCAATTCGGCGGCAATTCTGCGCGTCGGCTGCGCTGGTCCGTTATTCATGCGGCGATCTAACCTCTGACGTAAACGAATTCGGGACCCGTGTCGATGCGCAGGGGAGCATCGCGCGGGGGTTCGAAAAATTCACCGTCGATCACATAGGGCGTAGGCCCGGAAACCTCCAAAAACCTGGCGCAAAAGCTTGCCGCGCCCCTGGGCATGCGCCGCGTCTCGGAGCCGTAGAGCGCAGGCAATACCCAGCGCCAGATGTGCCTGATCGGGTATGGCAGCGCCGTCGCCCGGATCGGGCCGGTTCTTCCTCCCCAGAAGGGTCGCGCGCCAAGCATCAAGGAATCCAGGGTCGTGGCCAGAAACAAAAGTCCGTCGGGGGAAAATCTCTCGGTACCGTCGGCAGAAACGCGCAGCTCATACTTGCGGGCGATCGAAGACGAAACACCTCGTCCCACCATTCCGGCGAACACGCAGCGGAGGAAGGTCGCGACGATTGCGGTATTCCCCTTCAGTCCAGCACGTAGGATAACGTCCTGACAATAGGCAGTCGCGGTATAAAGCGCACCCGTGCCCATGAACAGTCCGTGACGCGGCCGCCCGTCGGCAGGATTGGCTATGCGCAGCGTAGGCTTCACGACTCTCGGCAGAGCCTTAAGGGCGGACGGGTTATCAAGGAGGCGGGCGATCTCCTCAGGAGCACGGTTCACGCCGAGCTGCGAGGCCGATAAATTCGCAGTTCCATGCGGCAGCAGGATAAGCTTGGGAAGCTGTTCGAACGATGGCCGCTCGACAAGCTCGGTCTGGATGGCGTGTATCGTGCCATCGCCGGAACTGATGGCCAGCGTATCGACGCCGCGGCTGGCCATGCGCGCAAGCAGGGCAGGAAGCTCGGCAAAACATTCAAGGATTGCCAGCTCAACGGCACCTTTGCGCAGGGCGCGCCGCAGCCGTTCGCCCTTGCCTGCTTTCCCTCCGGAACGGGGATTGATGATCAATCCGATGGTCATTTGATGGTCAGCGGCTCGCTCATCCACGAGCTCAATTTACCGCTGCGGGCCCTGGCGGAAAATGCTTGGACCAGTTGGACGGCATGCAAAATGAGACAGATGCCGGTCCAGGCCGCAACTGCGATGAGACCCAAGTCGGGCCTGCTCACGAACAAGGACAGGGTGAGAAGGACAAGATTAGGATTGCGACGTGCGGTGATCTCGCGGAAGTGCGTGTCTATCGGTCTCCAAATGTGAATCTCCATGTCGAGCCATTTTATTGCGATTCCTTCCATCGCGCGCTGCAGCACATAGCCGCCCAAAATAATGCCGATCACCCACCAGAATGTCGATGACGTCCAGCCCACGCCTATCGTCGAAAGCCCGAGCGCCCAAGCAACATACCAGAAAGGCGGGTGAATCAGATCAATGCCATGATCGAACACATCACCCCATTTAGAGGCAGTCAGCGTGGTGCGGGCAAGCTTGCCGTCAACCGTGTCGAGGAAGGTCATCATCCAGGCAGCGATGAGTCCCGGCAGATAGTGCCCATAGAGGAAGCAATAGAAGGCGACGAACACCAGAAGTGCCGCAAGTGCAGTGACTACATTCGGAGTGATGGATGTTTCGGCAAGGGCGCGCGTTACGTGGAACGCCGGGACAGGCCAAAGGCGCTTGGTCACGACGTCGGTTGCGCCCTTGTAGGTGCCCATGAAACTGCGCCATTCGACTTCGGCTTTGTTGGACGCATCGACCAGGAGAGCATAAGGTACTTCACGCTTTCGCAGGTTCTGCCAAAAGGCTGCGTCGAGGTCTTCAGGAGAATGAATGTCAAGGTGGGGCAACACGCGATCCAAGCGCCCCTCGCCAAGAACACCGGCGACGGATATTGCGTCCGACGCCAGAACATGGGCGGCGATGGGCACCTGCCGCCCGGGCGCGCCCGAAACGAGAATGAAGCTCGATCGCTCAATAAGAATCCGGACGAGTGGCTGATCAAGTACCGCATCCGCCCTCACCATGATGACCGGTGAGGCGCCAAGAGCTGCCTGCTCAGGGTCAAGGACATGATCAATCCCGGCGCGTGCGAACTGAATGACCAGCCGGTCGGCGGTATTTCGGGACCAGAGCCGGACAGACGAATTTCCGACAATGCACAGGGCGGGGCGCACGTCACGAAAGGCTGCCGGCGAGCGGTTCACAGCGCGGCTCAATGATCGGGATGTCTCGTTCACGCGGCTGATTCGACTTGCGATTTCATCATGATCCAGCGTTGTAACCACCGTGCTGAGTGAAGTAAATCGTTAGAGTTCCTCAGCGCGCAGCACCAGGGTCGTGGCCAAAGCCGAGAATGCTATCAACGGCGTCCAGGCAGCCATCCACGCAGGCACTATTCCAGTTTCACCCAAAGTCAGGGTGATACCATCCAAAATAAAGAAGCTGAAGCCGATCGCGACACCGATGGCAAAAAATATGCCGATGCCGCCGCCGCGGCGGAAGTTGCTCGAGAGCGGTACCGCGACCGCCAGCAGCATGAAAGTGGAAAAGAATAGAGTGATGCGCTTGTTCCACCAGGTCTCGTACACATAGGCCGGGCGGATGCCAAAGCCGCGATTTTCGATGAAATAGCTCAAATCCGCCGACGACATTTCCTCGGGGTCTCCAGTGCGGGCGCCGGCAGCGGCAGGACGCATGTCACCGCTGTAGATCAGGCGGTCAACACGGCTCGGTGGTAAATTCGAACGGTAATAGACGATGACGTTGCTCAGTTCCCACCGGCCGTTCCTCAAATCCGCACGCTCGGCGTGAATCTGCTCTCGAAGGAGGCCACTAGGATCACGCCGAAAGAGAGTGACACGGTGGAGAGAGGTCGACTGGGGGTTTGATTCCTGGGCGCGTACGATGTCATTGCCGGCACGCATCCATAATGGATCGTTCTCGCCGAGATTAATACGCTTCTTGCCATAATCACCGATTGCCCATTCGTGCAGTGTCGGCGACACGAGGGGAATAGCCTGGTCGTTGAGGAGGAAGTTCAAGCCACCGCAAAACAAGCCTAGTGGCAGCAGCGCAATGATCAGCCGAAAGTGCGAGACGCCGGCATTCCAGATCGCCGTCATTTCGTTGCGATAGCTCAACTCGCTAAAGGCCAGCAAAATGGCCAGAAGGGAACTGATCGGCAAGAAACTCGACAGTGCAATCGGCAGCTTCAGCAGGAAATAGATGAGAACCGCAGAAAAATTATTGCCCTTGAGCTCGAGAATATCCCGGGCAAAGCTGACCATATCCAGAGTCACGACGAAGATGGAGATGCCGAGCACGATGAGGAAAAAGCGCGCCAGCACCATGCGGGTGATCATCCAACCGAGTATTCTCATGCTTTGCCCGCCCATTGGGGCAGAACGCTCTGGCGAAAAATGCGGAAGAGCCTGGCAATTTCATCAAAGAGCGGTTCAAGGCGGTCCGAACGAACGGTGAAGCAGAGATTCCAAAAACGCCAGCCCGCGAATGTGCATATCAGCAGGAACGGCAGCCAAATAGTCAGGTATGGAGAATACCCGAACTTCTGCGTGAGGAGTGCTCCCTGTTGGATGATTTCGTGCGCCGCAATCAGCAGGGCCACTGCGACGGCAAATCGATAAGCTCGCAACTGCCGGCGCCGGCCAATGGCGAAGGGCAAGGCGAGAAAAGGAAGCATGACGGGAACCAATATATTCACCAACCGGCTATGCAGTTCTCCGGTGATGCTTGCCGGAGTGGCCTTCCCGGAGGGCGCATTTCGGCTGGCGATCAATTCCGGCAATGTCAATTCACGCTCGTCATGGCCGCGCTTACGGGTGAGGCGTTCCTTGATCCCTCCCAGAGGCGTGTCGGCGAAGCCGAAATCGCCCACAATGGCTTTTGGCGGCGGCGCAGCCGAAGCAAGGTCAAGCGGTGAGGGCATCGCGAGTCGATGGCCCTGCTCCAGGTGGAGTATGGGACGTTCACCCGCGGGGTCGGTTATCAGCCGCCCACGTGCGGCAGTAATGGTTTCCGTACCTTTGCCGCCGCGGTCATCGAAGAGAAAAATTTTCCCAAAGCTGCCATCGCGGCGCGACAGCTTGTCGAGAATGAAGGTTCGATCGCCCGCCTGCATGAACACGCCTTCCTCGGCGAGGTAGAACACCTCGACATGGGTCGCTGTAAACAGGAGAGCCCGGTAGGCGTAGCGCGCATGCGGCTGCAGCCAGCCGAATACAGCCAGCGACAGGGAGGCGAATACAACAGATAAACAAACTACCGGCAATAACAGCCGTTGCAGTCCTACACCGGCGGCGAGGAAGGCGTCGATCTCACTGTCGCGCGAGAGCTTGTTGAAACCGAACATCAGCCCCAGAAAAAGCGCCACCGGAATAGCCATGCCAAGATAATGCGGCAGGAGATAGGTAAGAAGCTCGAACACCATGCCCAGGGAATTACGCTTGCCGAGGGTGACATCCAGGAGCCTCACCATGCGTTCAGCGAGCAGCACCAGCATGCCGATGATGATGGCCGTGATAAGAGGCTTGGAAATCTGCCGAAGTATGTAGCGATCGACTACAGACATGGAGAACCTATGACGTTCTGCCCTCAACCGGCCAAAGCGATTTTATCGATGCAAGAATGGCGGCGAAATCGGTCGGGGTGATGGCGGGAGCAGCCTTGAGATCCGGCGGTCCCGGCCAGCCGCGGTCCTCGCAAACTATGCGGTTGAATGTTCGGGTGCCCGAGTAGCGGGGCAAAACGTGGAAGTGAACATTGGGATCGACCATCATCAACATGAGATAGTTGATTTTCTCGAACTTCGAAAACTCGCGCAAGCAGACTTCGATGTCGCGAACCACCGGCGCGAGCTCGGCGAACGCCGATGCATCGAGATCGGAGAAGGCACGCACTTCGGGTTTGGCAATGAGGACCAGCGCACCCAAAGTGACTTGAGCGGGACGCAGAAGCACGCACCATTGCGCATAATCTCGAACGAGAGCGTCGGGATAGCCGAATTTCCTCATGGTCTCATTCATTGTACTCTACCTCCATCATGCGCCGATGCTCCAGGCGCATTGTAGATCGGGTGATCATGCTTCCGGATTTGCCATCCAGAGCGCGGATGACCACATCGGTCAGCCAGGATCGCTCTTGCCTGCGGATGCCGTAAAGATTCCACGCCGCGGTAGTGCCGGCAGCGGGCCAGAGCGAGGCCGAGGGAACACCGAACAGGTGAACGGGCCCGTTTGCCGAAGCCAGCTCGACATGATGATGCTCATGATTGTGGCCGAAAAGCACGAGCTCGGCCCCCTCGGATTCGAGAACGGGCAGCAGCACCGGAGCATCGATCAGCGACTTGCGGGGCGGGCAGAGGCCCGCCAGCGGAGGATGATGAATGAGCAGAACCCGGTAGAATCCGCGACGGCGAGTCTCGGCAAGTGCCGTGCGCAAGGCTTCGATCTGCTGCTCGCCCAGTTTGCCCCAGGCTCTGCCTACACCGGTTGCGATCGCCGAGGACACGCCGATCAAGGCAACGTAGCGCCTCAGCCTGACGAAGGGAAACTGCAAATCCTCAACCCCTGGCGAAACATCAGCGATGCGCATGTCACCCGTGAAGTAGCTGCGCCATTTGCCGACACCCTGCCGCCATGTGCCGGCGATATAAGCATCGTGGTTGCCCGGCACGATGCTTATCCAGCTCGGCGGGCCGAATTGCTCCAGCCAGCGGCAGGCGTTTTCGTATTCGACTGAAAGACCGATGTTCACGAGATCGCCGGTGAGCGCCACATGATCGGGCTTATGTGCCCGGATATCTTCGACTACGAGCTGCAATGCCAGCGGCGTATGAATTTTCCTGCGATTGAGGTGCCAAGACAAATATCCGCTCAGACGCTTGTTGAAGAGCTCGGCAACTCGCGCCCGAGGCAGTGGTCCAAGATGAAGATCCGACAGATGCGCAAGCTGGAACATTCAGATGGCGAGCCACGGTTGACAGCTATAGATTCGGATGCGATTGAAACCGTTCTTACGCGCAACCGTGCCAAAGGTTCAAGCCTCGTGAAAGCGATAATCCTTGGTGCCGGGCAGGGCAAACGGCTGCTGCCGCTGACGACGGACGTTCCCAAGGCCCTGCTGGACGTGGGCGGCAAGACGCTCATCCGGCGACAGATCGACGCGTTGTCGGCCGCGGGCATCAACGAATTCGTCGTGGTCACCGGCTATGGCGCGGAGAAGATGGAGCATGCGCTGGAACTCATCGCCCGCGACCGGCTGATCGAAATCCGCTGCATCTATAATCCGTTCTTCCAGGTCGCAGACAATCTGGCGAGCTGCTGGATGGTTCGGGACGAGATGGAAGGGGAATTCATTCAGATAAACGGCGACAATATCTTCCGTGGCGAACTCGTGGAAGGCCTGCTGAAGAGTGCCATGGGAACGGTGACGGTAGCGATTAATCGCAAGAGCCGATATGACGCCGATGATATGAAAGTGATGCTGGACGGCGAGCGATTGACAGAGATCGGGAAAACTCTGCCCGTTGAGACTGTCGATGCCGAAGCCGTCGGCCTCTATGTCTTTCGAGGAGAGGGAACGGAGAAGTACCGAACAGTGCTGGAGCAGGCAATGAGGGAACCGCAGGGTCTGCGGCAGTGGTTCCCGGCCGCGGTCGGCGTGCTCGCGAAGAACATCGACATCAGCGTGTGCGATGTCGGCCATCATCAATGGTGCGAAGTGGACTTTCCCGCAGACCTTCAGCAGGCTCGACATATGGTCGCCGGTTGGTAATTCAGGCGCCGGCGAGGATGCGCTCAGCCAAATCGAGATCGGACGGCTTGTCGACGTCGATGGCACCTTCGGCGAAAGGCATGAGAACCGGTTCGACTTTCAGCCCCAGGGTTCGCGAGGCGGCAGCGAAAGCGGCATCCAGCGTAAGAGCACCGAGCGCATAGCGCAGAAGCGGAACAAGTCCGAATGACTGCACCAGCCGCCATGGCCGTTTGCGGTCGTTTTCGACGCGATGCCAGTGATCCAAGATCTTGCGCGCGGCGGGCGTATTGAAGCCGTAAAGATTGCAGCCCGATACCCGGTCGCGCCCGAACGTCCAAAAAGTGCGACGCGCAGCCGGATAAGCGGAGAGAACCACCTCCGCGGTGGCCAAGCCGACCGTCAGATCCGCACCGGTTGCAGCCGAGCGATCGAGGAATTCAATGATTATTTCCTTGCGCAGCAGAGGATGATCGGCGGTCGTTACGAGCAGGGGCTCGCTCAAGGGTATCGCGCGGATGGCCGCGGCGACGGACAAGGATGCGGAACGATCCGCCGCAACGGGCTTCACACGGTCGAGCAGAGGACCTAGCGCTGGAGCAAGAATCGAGCGGTCCTCAACCGACACCCCGATGCTGCGGAAGCGGTCGGAATCCAGGAGCGCGTCTATGACACGCTGCAACATGGGCTTGCCGGCAACGGTGAGGAGACATTTGTGTGTCACGCCGAAAGCGCGGGCGATGGGATCAGCGGGCCCGCGGCCGGCTGCCAATATCAAGGCGTCCCACTCCGGCATGACGCTCCTACTAGGCAATGGATTTCTCATAGACGCGGTAAGTCTTGTAATGTTGGCCGCCGACCGCTTCCAGGAGGCGGCGGGTGGGCAAGTTGTCCTCTAATATCCAGGACAGCTCGCCTGGATACGTGCCGCGGCCGTGGTGGAATGCTTGGATGGCGCCCATGACGGCCACCGCAAGCATTGAACCTACGGCCGAATTTCGAAATTTTTTCCGCACGCCCAGCAGCGGCACCCGAAAGGCCTCATGGGTGGCAAAATTGAGGCGCCATAGAAGTTTTACCCAACCCAGCGGCAGGAGCCGTCCGCCGAGGTCCCGGCACATGCGATTGATGTCGGGCAAGGTGACGATCATCGCTGCCGGCTCATTTTCATAGGACGCGATCGCAATATGCTCACCCTTGATCAGAAATCGCAGAACATTGCCCAGATTTTGAATTTCGGCGGGGGTCATCGGCACGAAATTCCAGTTCGTCGACCAGGCATCGTTAAATATGTCGATGATGATGGCGAGGTCGCGAGCAAAGTGCCGCTTGGAAAAGGGCCTGACGGAAAGCTTGCCGGATGCACGGTTCCTGTCGATCCGGGATTGGATGGCGCGAGGCACAGGCGTGTTCGAACAATAATGATAGGCGATCAGATCCTTCGCCTTGACATAGCCTTCCGCAACAACGCGCGCGCCGTAGTAAGGGCGCGCATGGTTCATCATTATGGCGGGCGGATGTTCGAAGCCGTCGATCAAAAGGCCTGATTCATCGTTTATCGAGAAACTAAAAGGACCTTGGACGCGCCGCAGGCCGCGTTCTTGCAGCCAGCTTTCGGCACGAGAGAACAGGGCGGCAAACACGTCCTGACGGTCGATGGCTTCAAGGAAGCCGAACTGGCCGGTTGCGTCGCCATATCGTTCGAGATGAAGATGATCTATGTGGGCAGAGATGCGGCCGACCGGCCGATTTCCCTCAAGCGCGAGGAAGAGCTGCCCTTCGGCGTGACGGAAGAACGGATTCCTGCGCTGATCGAAGTGAACCCGGCGCTCGATGTCCAGAGGAGCGATCCACTTCGGATCGGAAGCATAAATACTCTTGGGCAGTTGCAAAAAGGCGGATTTGTGCGCCGGCGATGTCACGGCGATTACCTCGACAGCGGCCGTTCCCCTCATGTTGCAGCCTTGAGGAGGGCCGATGCCGTCTTATTACCCTGAGGAGGCTTGCTGTGAACTTCGATGACCTTGCCGCCTGCGACCTTGTAGAGATTCGATGCGATCCGACTCCAGGCCGGGCGATGGGTTATGGCGACGACGGTGAATTCGCCGGCGAGCGCATTTATGCGATCGCAGATGTCGCGTTCGGTCTCGGGATCGAGAGCGCTCGTCACTTCATCGAGGATGAGAAGCTTCGGCCTCGCGACGATCGCCCGTGCAAGCGCCAGGCGCTGCCGTTGACCACCAGAGAATTTCGCGCCCATTTCACCGACATCGCCCTCAAGCCCGTCAGGAAGCTCGCGGACGAAGTCGGCGGCACCGGCGAGAGCGAGAGCCTGCCAGACCCGTTCCGTGCCGATCGTCACGTCACCAAGGGTGATGTTTTCGATGACCGAGGTGTGTAGGAGAGTCAACTCCTGCGGGACGTAGCCGATCATGCGCCGCCATTCTTTTAGAGAGATATCGGTGAGATCGACACCGTCTACGAGAATGCGCCCCGAGGAGGGGCGGTAAAGCCCCGTTAGAAGATCGATGATCGTGGTCTTGCCGGCACCCGAGGCGCCCTGCAGAACCGTTATTTCTCCTTTTGGGATAATCAGGTCGACATCGGTCAGAACCGGCTTGGCGCCATGGGAAAAGCAGACCCTCTCGA
>Ga0126306_10001176_pt1 | contig 13781 bp, 12 predicted proteins | sample Plot27_FD_92592 | JGI IMG/M metagenome (GOLD analysis project Ga0126306, IMG submission 92592) | Serpentine soil microbial communities from UC McLaughlin Reserve, CA, USA - Plot27 | ecosystem: Environmental > Terrestrial > Soil > Grasslands | place: USA: UC McLaughlin Reserve, Lake County...
CCCTCCTGGTCCCGCCTCCTAGGCCTGGCCTCCGCGGAGAAGCCCGCTCCGCCGCGAAGCGACGAAGGCAGCGGCGCCTAGCGCCCCGAGTAGCAGAATGCCCCCGCTCACGGCCGCCCAGAGCGCCTTTGAGAGGTTCCCGCTACTCGACCGTGACTGTCTTGGCGAGGTTGCGCGGCTGGTCGACGTTGAGGCCACGCAGGCGCGCGATCCGGTAGGCGAGAAGCTGGAGCGGGATGACCGCGAGCGTCGCCTGCAGGAACGGATGCGTCCGCGGCACGAAAACGACGTCGTCGGCGTGGTGTTGGATGTCCTCGTTGCCGTCCGTCGCGATCGCGATCACCTCGGCGCCGCGTGCACGCACCTCCTGGATGTTCGAAACCACCTTGTCGTAGACGTGCGAGTCGGTGGCGACGCAAACGACAGGCGTCTCGGAATCGAGCAGCGCGATGGGCCCATGCTTCATCTCGCCGGCTGAATAGGCCTCCGTCGGGATGTAGGAGATCTCCTTCAGCTTCAACGCGCCTTCAAGCGAGACGGGCAGGCCGATGTGACGTCCGAGGTAGAGGAAGAAGGGCGCGCGGTGATGCCGCTGTGCGATCTCCTCGATCGGATGGTCGCCGTCCAGGTAAGCCGCGATCTTGCCGGGAAGCGCATCCACCTCTGCGACCAGGCTGGCGATCTCGTCGGGAGGAAGCGTGTTCCGGATCTCGGCGAGCTTCAGCGCGAGCATGTAGAGGAGCGTGACCTGCGCCGTGAAGGTCTTCGTCGCGGCGACAGCCATCTCTATGCCCGCACGCGTGTAAAGAACCTTCTCGACCTCCTGGGTGATCTGCGTGCCCATCATGTTCGTGATCGCGACCGTGCGGGCGCCCGTCTCCCTGGCGAGGCGGATGGCGTGGATCGTGTCGCGCGTCTCGCCGGACTGGGAGATGCCGACGACGAGCGTGTCCTTCGTCAGCACTGGATTGCGGTAGCGCCACTCGCTCGCGATGTCGGGTTCGCAGGGCAGGCGCGCCCACTCCTCGATCACGTAACGGCCGACCACCCCGGCGTGGTAGGCCGTCCCCGTCGCGAGGACGACCATCCGCCGCAGATTTTGGATCTCGAGATCGGTCAGCCCGATGTCTTCGAGCTCGAGGCGCCCGGCGCGGATTCGCTCCCCGATCGTGTCCGCAACTGCCTGGGGCTGCTCGTAGATCTCCTTGAGCATGAACGTCTCGTAGCCGTGCTTCTCGGCCGCCTCGTCGTCCCAGTCGACCTCGAACTCCTCCCGCTCGCGTGGGCCGTCCTCGACCGAGTAGAAGCTGGCGCCGTCCTTCGTGATGGCGACGATCTCCCCGTCCTCGATCAGCTGCACGCGCCGGGTGTCGCGCAGGAACGCGGCGATTGACGAGGCGAGGAACATCTCCCCCTCCCCGATCCCGACCACGAGCGGGCACTGCAGACGCGCACCGACCAGCATGTCGTGATGGTCGCGGTGAACGACGACGAACGCGAAATGGCCCTCCAGCTCCGCGTACGCCTCGCGCACGGCCTCGACGAGGTCGCCTGTGTAGTGCCGCTCGATGAGGTGAACGACGACTTCGGCGTCGGTCTCCGAGGAAAACGCGTGGCCGTCCTGCTCGAGCGATTCCTTCAGCTCTCGGAAGTTCTCCACGATGCCGTTGAGGACGATCGCCACCTCGTCTTCGACACAACCTGTCAGCGGGTGCGCGTTCTCGTACGAGACCTTGCCATGTGTCGCCCACCGTGTATGGCCGACCCCGGTCATCGAGGCCGAGCCGTCGAGCTCCGTCCTCGCCTTCAGCTGATCGAGGTTGCCGACCGCGCGGACGTGCTCGAGGCCCTCGTCCTCGAGCAGGGCGATGCCGGCCGAGTCGTAGCCTCGGTATTCGAGACGCTCGAGCCCGTGAAGGAGGAGCTCCTTCGCCGTCCTCGTGCCCACGTATCCCACGATCCCGCACACGTCAGCTCCCCTTCCGACTGGTACAGGGTCCCGAAAACTCCAAACCCCGGCTAGGAGCCGAGCTCTCGTGAGACGAGAGCCGCGATCCTAGCACAGAGGGCCGAGGCATCCTTTTCCGTCTCCGCCTCCGCGAGTACCCGCACGACCGGCTCGGTTCCGGACGCCCTGACGACTACCCGTCCGCGGCCTGCAAGATCATCGATCTCCCTTCGAAGCGAGGGCGAGATCTCCTTTGAATGCACAGGAACATTCGTCTTCGCCTGGGGGAGCTTGGGTAGTTCCGCTGCAAGCTCCAAAAGGGGGCGGCCGCTTTCCACGACCGCGCGGCAAAGCAGGAGGGCGGCGACGAGCCCGTCTCCCGTCGTATGTCCTTCGAGGTAGATGAGGTGGCCGGACTGCTCGCCCCCGAGCGCGCCGCCTTCCCGGCGGAGAGCTTCGGCGACGTAACGGTCTCCAACCTCAGTCGTCACCACTCGCACGCCGCGTTTTTCCATCAGCCGGTGAAAGCCGAGGTTCGTCATCTCGGTGACCGCCACGAGGTCGACGCCCAGATGGAGGGCGACCACCGCAAGGATCTGGTCCCCGTCCAGCTCGTTGCCGGCAGCGTCGACCGCCAGCATCCGGTCGCCGTCGCCGTCGAAGGCGACGCCCAGGTCGAACTCCCCTTCTCGGACCGTCCGTTGAAGAAGCGAGAGGTTTGTCGCGCCGCAACCGACGTTGATGTTCGTGCCGTCCGGTTGGTTGCCTACAGTGACAACATGAGCACCCAGACGCGTGAAGGCTGCAGGCGCAGCCTCGTACATGGCGCCGTTGGCGCAATCAGCCGCAACGCGAAGGCCCTTCAGCGGCGAGCCGAAGCGTTCGCACACAAGGTCGACATAGCGCTGGGAAAGATCCGGCGCCTCCGAGTGCGCCGTCCCCGCACCGTCCGTGGGCGTGCTCTCGACCAGGACCTCGATCTCCTGCTGCTCACGGTCGTCGAGCTTCCACCCCTCGAAAAAGAACTTGACCCCGTTGTATTCAGGTGGGTTGTGCGAGGCCGAGACGACTGCGCCTCCGTCCCGCGCGAGCAGGGCTACGGCCGGCGTTGGCAACACACCGCCGAGCATCACTGCGGAGCCTCCCGCAAACAGGCCCGAGCTCAGCGACCGCTCGAGCGCGGGCCCCGACGCGCGGGTGTCCCGTCCGATGAGCACCGGCGCGCCTTCCGTCCAAAGCGCGAACGCGCGCCCTAGTCGCTCGACGAGCCCTTCAGTCAATTCTTGGCCGACGACGCCTCGAACCCCGTCGGTCCCGAAGAGACTGCGTGCCAACCTATTGCTAGCGCTTGGAGAACTGCGGCGCCTTGCGCGCCTTGTGCAGCCCTGCCTTCTTGCGCTCGACGATGCGAGCATCGCGCGTCAAGAAGCCCTCGCGCTTGAGCGGGGTCCGCAGCTCGGGATCGGCCTCGACCAGAGCTCGGGCGATGCCGTGGCGAAGCGCGCCCGCCTGGCCGGTGGGACCCCCGCCCTGAAGACGTGCGCGGATGTCGAAGCGCCCCTCGACCCCGGCAACCCTGAGCGGGGCGGTGGCCATGGTGCGCAAGGCCGCCCGCGGGAAGTACTCCTCGATCGTCCGGCCGTTGACCCACGTCCCGCCGTCCCCGGGGCGTAGGATCACGCGCGCAATCGAAGTCTTGCGCTTACCGGTTCCTCGGTACTGAGCGATCTGGCTCATTCGGGAAGCGGATCCGGGTTCTGGGCCTCGTGTGGATGCTCGGGGCCGGCGTAAACCTTCAGCTTTGTCAGTTGCCGCCGCGCGAGACGGTTGCGCGGGAGCATGCCCTTGACGGCCTTGCGGAGCACCTCTGTCGGCCGGCGCTCGATCTCCTCGGCGAAGGTGCGCTCCCGCAGACCGCCTGGATAACCGGAATGGCGGTAATAGATCTTCTCCTCGCGCTTCTTGCCGGTCACCGCGATCTTTTCCGCGTTGACGACGACCACGAAGTCACCCGTATCGATGTGAGGCGTGTACACGGGCTTGCGCTTGCCGCGAAGGGTGTCGGCAATGCGCGTGGCGAGACGGCCGAGCGTCTGGCCCTCGGCGTCGACGAGGTACCAGCGCTGCTCGATCTCCTTCGGCTTGGCGGAGTAGGTCTTCATCGGGCAGAAAAAGCGGCGGACCGTATGCCCGCCGAGGCCCGATTCTAGCAGCGTCAGTCAGCCCTCGACGGCGCCAGTCCGAGAGCGCGCAGACGCAACGAGTAGCGCACGATCCAGCCCGCAGGGGCAAGGACGAGCAGCAGTCCGCCGACGCCGAGGGCCGCGACACCGATTGCATGGAGCGCGTAGCCGCCGAGCAGAGAGAGTCCTGCACCCGTCAGCCCGGCCAGGAGGTCGTTGAAGCCGAGGAGCCGGCCGCGCTCGGCCGGAGCCGTAGCGTCCGCGAGCTGCGCCGTTGCCGCGACGAATGAGAAGCTCCAGCCGAGCCCGAGAGCGAACAGCGTGAAGGCGAAGGCGCCGACGCTGGTCACCCACAGGAGGCTCACCGCCGAGACGGCCATGACGAGAAGCCCACCGACGAGGGCTCGCGTACGGCCGATGCGGTCGATCAGGCCGCCGACCACGATCACGAGCGCGTACATCCCGATCACGTGCGCGCCGATGATCGGGAAGACGACCCGGGCCGGGTGGCCTTGCTCGACGACCACCACGCCGGTCAGAGTCATGATCCCGACCATCACGGCAAAGCTCGCGAGCGCGGCGAGCAGCGCCGGGAGCACACCCGTGCGGCGGAGGATCTCTGCGAGCGGCGCGGCAACGCCCACAACTTGCCCGCGCTCGGGCGCCCCGATCATCCGCGCGATGCGGCGGGGGTCCGGACGAACCGCTGCGACAAGCACCAGGCCGAGGACCATCAAGCCGGCCGCCGCGATCCATGGGAGGACGAGGGCGTCCGCGTCCAGCTCCCTGTCTGCAAGCAGCGGGCTGAAGACGGCCGGCCCGAGGATCGCGCCGAAGACGGCCCCGAAGAGCACATACGAGATGCCCCGTGCGCGTCGCGAGGGCGGGTACATGTCGCCGGCCGCCGTCCGCGCGAGCAAAGCCGTGGCGCTCGCCGCACCGACGCACACGAGGCCGACCAGGACCGGAACCGCCAGGTCAAGCCCTGCGCCGACCGCGGCCAGGACGCCTCCGACGATGCCCAGGGCAAAACCGGCGACGAGCACGGGGATACGGCCGAAGCGGTCCATCGCCCGGCCGGCCGGGAGCGCGAAGAGAGCGCCGGTTCCCAGGACGATCGCCGGTCCCAGGCCGACGAGTCCCTTCACACCTACGACGAGAACCACCGTGAGCGTCGCCACGGCAGCCGAGAGCTGGAGCATCGCGGAGTTCGCGGCCAGCGAGGCAGCCAGGAGGATGGTGTTGCGCCGGATGGGGGGAGCGGGCTCAGACAAGGCGCGTAGCCTATCCCCGTGGTCAGGCGCCGGCTGGTCATCCACGGGCGCGTTCAGGGTGTGTTCTTCCGCGACACGCTGCGAACCCTCGCCGAGCGCAACGGGGTGGCGGGCTGGGCGCGCAACACTCCGGAGGGCACGCTCGAGGCCGTCCTCGAGGGGGACGAAGACGCGGTCGCGCGCCTCGGTGCGTTCGCGCGGAAAGGCCCGGAGGGTGCGCTGGTCGAGCGGGTCGACGAGCACGCCGAGGAGCCGCAGGGCCTCAGCGGCTTCTCGATCAGGTAGCTGGGGCGGGCTCCGCACGCCGCTCCGCAATCCGGTCGGCGATGCGGTTCACGGCCAGGTAGCCAAAGAGGCAGTAGACCCAGCCGAGGAGGATGTCGGAGAAGTAGTGCTCCGAGGTGTAGACGAGCGCGAAGGCCATCGCCCACGGGTAGAGCGCGAGGAGGACGCGGCCCCACCGGGGTGCGAAGCGCCAGAGATAGAGCGTGATGAGGAGGGTGTACGCCGCGTGCAGCGACGGAACCGCGGCGACCGCGTTGGAGTACTGCGTCCCCTTCTCGAACAGCGTGTTGAAGTGCGCGATGGGGATGTGGCTCCAGATGATCCCGATCGAGCGGGTCGTCGGCTCGAGCGCGCCGAGCTGGCTGGCCATCCACGGCGGTGCCGCGGGGAAGAGCGCATACGTCGTGAAGCCCATCATCGCGATCAGGGAGACGGTGACGACATAGCGGCGGAAGAGCGGCCGCCTCACCCACCAGAGGAAGGCCGCCACGATGTACGTCCCGACGAAGTAGCTCACGTAGACGAGCCAGGCGCCGTAGTCGTACCAGTGGAGGTGAAAGGCGTTCCAGAGATGATCCTGGAGCCACACACTCGGCGCGGTGCCTCCGAAGAGGATCTCGTCGGCACGAAGCTGGGGCTCCACGTGCGCCTGGAAGAAGAGCCCGTCGGCTTGGCCACGCAGCAGGTCGTAGACCCAGAGGATGAGGGCAAACGGAATCCACTCGAGAACGACGCTCCGGATCCAGCCGCGGACGTTCGTGGTCGAGAAAGCGAGGAGGCCGAGCAGGATCCACATGAGCAGCCGGTCGCGCGAGAGCGGCAGCCCGTCTCTCCAGAGATAGGCGCCCAGGGCGATTCCGTAGACAACCGGCCCGCCCCACCGCAGGATGCGCTGCGTGGTGGGCGCGCCCAGCCGTGCGCGGACGGTCTCGACGGAGCTCACCCGCGAGAGGCTAGCTGCTCACGGTTTGCACAGGTGACGAAGCGGAACAATCAGAACGTGCCCTTCGAGCAGTACCACGAACCGGCCGGCGAGCTACCCGAGGAAGTCCGGACATTCGCCCGCGTCTGCACCTCGCTGATCGAGGAAGCGGAGGCCATCGGCTGGTACGAGCAGCGTCTCTCGCTCGAGAAGGATCCTCAGGCCCACGCCATCATGGAGAACGCCCAACAGGAGGAGTTCAAACATTTCGCGATGAACCTTGAGTTCCTCGGGCGGCGCAACGACAAATGGCGCACGGTGCTCCAGGACGTCCTCTTCAAGCAGGGCGACATCGTCGAGCACGGGGAACAGGCCGAGGACGAGCTCGACTCGAACACCTAGTCCTAGATCGCAAGGCGCCGGAGGACGGCCAACCCCGCGAGCGGAAACAGGGCGGCGAGCCCAAAGCCGACACCCCACGAGCTCGCGGCTACGACTGCGGCGAAGAGGGGAGGAGCGGCCGTGCTCGCCACCGAAAGCGCCGTCTGCTGAAAGCCGAGCGCGGCTCCGCTGCGCGCGCGTCCGGCCAGCTCAGCGGCCGCGGTGAAGGAAAGCGCGTTCCAGGAAAGGGAGAGCGCGCCGGCAACAACCAGCGCCGGAAGCAGGACGGCGAGCGGCGCTCCCGTCAGGGCGGCAGTGACGACCAGCGACACGGCCAGAGCGAGCGCGAGCTGGCGGAGCGGGGCGATTCGCGCGCGAACGTGGTCCGACCAGCGGCCCGAGAGGATGCGGAGCGCTGCGCCGACGAGCTGGATGAGGGCCAGGATGCCTCCGGCCTCGGCCGTCGAGAGTCCGCGCTCGCCGTGCAGGAAGAGGACGACGAATCCGAGGATGCTCGCTTGCGCGCCCAAGATGAGCCCGCTTCCGATGGACAGTCGCCAGATCCGAGAGTCCTTGAGCGGGTGAGCCAGGTCGCTCAGTTCCTCGTCGATCTCGGGCGCCTCGCGGAGACCGCTCAGTCCCGCAAGCGCCCAAGCCAAGCAGCCGCACGCCAACGCGACCAGCCCCCCTCTCACGCCCCAGGCAGCTGCGATCGGTGGCAAGGCCAGCGCTGCGACCATTCCCCCCAGAGGCACGGCCGTCTGACGGATCCCGAGGGCAAAGCCGCGCTGCCGTTCCTCGAACCACCCCATGACCGCGCGGCCGCTCGCGGCGTTCACGCCGGCTCCGAGGGCGCCTGCAACCGTGATGGCCGCGACGAAGAGGGCGAAGGACGAGGCGAATGCGGCGACGAGGAGCGTCGCGCCGGCCCCCATGAGTCCCCCCGCGAGAACGAACCGCTCGCCGATCCGGTCCGCGAGGAGGCCCCACGGAATGAGGGTCACGACCGAGCCGACGTTGACCGCGGCGATCACCAGCCCGACCTCAGGAAGTGTGAGGGTGTACTCGGCGCGAAGAGCGGGGGCAAGAACCGGAATGCCCAGGAAAACCCCCGAGTAGGCCGCCTGAGCGCCAGTGCCGAGCGCGAGGATCGTCCAGCGGTAGCGGCTCACCGCGCCCGAGGCTATCGTGGGACCGTGCTCGAGAGCTTGAAGCGGTTGTTCAGGCGCGAGGCTGATCCCGAGCGTCAGCGAGAGGAAGCGGAGAACCGCCTGCGGGCCCAGCAGGAGCTCCGCCAGGCGGAGCAGCGAAAGTCCGAAGACCAGCGCGCCACCGAGGGCATCCAGAGCGGATTCCCCTTCGGCCGTCCTTAGCTCAGGGCTCTACGAGGATCGGCAGCGGCCTAGGGGGTCGAGCCGTCGTGCCCGGGCGCGTACACGAATTCTTCCCGGTCATGCAGGCGCACATACTCCGAGAGCCTCATCGGGACCTCCTCGATGCAGGAAGAACCCTGGCACTCACAGAGGAACTCTCCGTTGTCCGCCGCGAAGACCAACAGCACCTGGTAGACCCTGTCATTGACCAAGCGGGAAACGCGTTGCTTCGTTGCGCCAGTCTCCACGGCCTCCCCTTCCGGCCCTCCAGGCCAGGTTGGCCGGACGAAGGGTCAAAGAGGTCGGGAGAGCTTTAGTAGGCCAAGTCTAGCGCGTTCCCACTCATTCCCACTCGATCGTCGCCGGCGGCTTGGAGGAGAGGTCGAGCGCCACGCGGTTCACGCCCGGGATCTCGTTGATGATCCGGCTGGAGACGGTCTCCAGGAGGTCATAGGGGAGCCGCGCCCAGTCTGCGGTCATCGCGTCCTCCGAGGTGACCGCGCGGATGACGATCGGGTACGCGTAGGTGCGCGAGTCGCCCTGCACGCCCACCGAGCGAATCGCCGGTAGCACCGCGAAGCATTGCCACAGCTCGCGGTAGAGACCGGCCCGGCGAACCTCCTCGAGAAGAATCGCGTCCGCCTCCCGCAGGATCTCGAGCCGCTCGTCGGTCACGTCCCCGATGATGCGGATGGCGAGGCCGGGCCCGGGGAAGGGGTGCCGCCAGACCATCTCGTCGGGCAGGCCGAGCTCCTCACCCACGCGACGTACCTCGTCCTTGAAGAGCATGCGGAGCGGCTCGACGAGCTCGAGGTCCATGTGCTCCGGGAGGCCGCCGACGTTGTGGTGGGACTTGATGACCTCGGCGACGCCTTCGGTGCCGCCTGACTCGATCACGTCCGAGTAGAGGGTTCCCTGGACGAGGTAGCGGGTCGTTCCCAGCCGCTCGGCCTCCTCCTCGAAGACGCGAATGAACTCCTCGCCCACGATCTTGCGCTTCTCCTCGGGATCGGTGACGCCCGCGAGCCTGCCGAGGAAGCGCTCACGCGCGTCCACGTGGACCAGCGGCACGTGGAAGTGGCGGCCGAACGTCTCGACGACGTGAGCGGCCTCGTCCTTCCGCAGGAGCCCGTGGTCGACGAAGACGCACGTCAGCTGGTCTCCCACCGCCTTGTGCACGAGCAGGGCGGCGACGGCCGAATCGACCCCGCCCGACAGCGCGCAGAGCACACGAGCGTTGCCGACCTGGGCCCGGATGCGCGCGGTTTCCTCCTCGATGACGGCGGCCGCCGTCCAGACGGGTGGGGCGTCAGCGACGCGGTAGAGGAAGTTCTTGAGGATGTCAGTGCCATGGGCAGTGTGTAGGACTTCGGGATGGAACTGGACGCCGTACAGGCGTCGCTCGAGGTCTTCGAACGCGGCGATCGGGGTCGACGGCGAGCCCGCGACGACGCGCGAGCCCTCGGGCGGCGCTGTGACGGAGTCCCGGTGGCTCATCCAGCACACCTGGCCGGGCGGAAGGCCGGCGAAGAGCTCCCCTTGCTCGGCTTCGATCTCTGTGCGGCCGAACTCGGAGACACCGGTGGGCTCGACGCGGCCTCCCAGGTCCTGAGCCATGAGCTGCATCCCGTAGCAGATGCCGAGCACTGGGACGCCGAGCTCGTAGATCGCAGGGTCGACCGACGGCGCGCCCTCGGCGTAGACCGACGCGGGCCCGCCGGAGAGGATCAGCGCGCGCGGGTGCCGGGCTCGTAGCGCCTGCACAGGCGCGTCATGGCGGACCAGCTCCGAGTAGACGCGGCATTCGCGTACCCGCCTCGCGATCAGCTGCGAGTACTGGCCGCCGAGGTCGACGACCAGGACGGGGCGCTCCTCGGGAGCCGGCTCCGGGAGTGGTAGGACGTTCGTCTCGGCCATCAGGATCCGGGGCGGTAGTTGGGCGCTTCCCGCGTGATCGAGACGTCGTGCGGATGGCTTTCGCGCATCCCCGCCGCCGTCACCCGCACGAACCGCGCCTCCTTCAGCTCCTCGACGCTCGCCGCGCCGCAGTAGCCCATGGCCTGGCGCAGACCGCCGACCAGCTGGTGGACGACGTTCCGGAGCGGGCCCTTGTAGGCAACCCGCCCCTCGATTCCCTCGGGAACGAGCTTGGCGACCTCGTCGACGTCGGCCTGGAAGTAACGGTCGCTCGAGTAGCGCTCGCGCATGGCCCCCAGCGAGCCCATCCCACGATACTCCTTGAACTGCTCGCCCTGGTGGAAGACGACCTCGCCCGGGCTCTCGTCGGTGCCGGCGAGGAGCCCTCCGGCCATCACCGTGTCAGCCCCCGCAGCGATCGCCTTGGCGATGTCCCCGGAGAAGTTGATCCCACCATCGGCGATGATGGGAACCTCGTGGCGGGCCGCCACCTGGGCGCAGTCATAGACGGCGGTCACCTGCGGCACGCCGATACCCGCGACGACGCGGGTCGTGCAGATCGCGCCTGGGCCCATTCCGACCTTGACCGCATCGGCGCCGGCGTCGATGAGAGCCTCCGTTGCCTCGGGCGTCGCCACGTTGCCGGCGACGACGGGAACGTCGAAGCGACCCTTCAGCTCGCGAACGATCTCGAGGACGCCCTGGGAGTGCCCGTGGGAGGTGTCCACCACGAGCACGTCGACCTCTTCGGCGACCAGCGCCTCGGCGCGCTCTCTTCCCTCCGCGCCGATCCCGACGGCCGCGCCGACCCGCAGGCGTCCCTGCTCGTCCTTCGTCGCGTGCGGGTACTGAACTTTCTTGGCGATGTCCTTGACGGTGATGAGCCCCTTGAGACGGCCGTCGTCGTCCACGACGGGAAGCTTCTCCACCTTGTGGCGGTGGAGGACGGCGCGCGCTTCCTCGAGCGTCGTTCCGACGGGAACGGTGACGAGGTTCTCGCTCGTCATCACCTCGGAGACGGGTCGCGAGTTGTCGTCCTCGAAGCGCAGGTCGCGGTTCGTCAGGATGCCGACCAGGTGTCCCGCCTCGACCGTAATGGGAACGCCCGAGATGCGGTAGGTCTCCATCAGCGCGAGAGCGTCGGCGACCCGGTCTCGGGGTCGGAGCGTGACCGGCTCGACGATCATTCCGGCCTCGGAGCGCTTCACCTTGTCGATCTCGCCGGCCTGTGCCTGCACGGAGAGGTTGCGGTGGACGATTCCGATCCCGCCCTCGCGGGCGAGGGCGATCGCCATGCGAGCCTCCGTGACCGTGTCCATCGCGGCCGACACGATCGGGATCTCGAGCTCGATCTGACGCGTGAACCTGGTCCGCGTGGAGACCTCGTTCGGCAAGACGGCCGACTCGGCCGGGACGAGGAGGACGTCGTCGAAGGTCAGACCTTCTTTGGCGAACTTGCGCTCGAGCGCGAGAAGCCGCTCCACCTCGTCCGGACGCAGCTCAACGCTCACCTCTTCGATCGTACCAATCGGTCGAGATGCCCTCATCGCACATGGCCGGAAGAAACACCCTGGGGTCAGACCCCCGTCGTGCCCTATTCGGACGACTCAGCGTGACGGACTGCGGCCTGCGTGGGCCTACTCACGTGAGAGACATGACCCCAGTGGACCTGCCCGGGGTCAGACCCCGGTGTCCCAACAGGACATGGTCGGGGTCAGACCCCGGCGTGTCCCTAAGAGGCGACGTGCTCGAGATGCTCGACGGTCACGAGCGGCGTCAGGCGGCTCGCCTCGCGGGGGTCGAGGCGGCCCGGGCCGGGCTCGAGCACCGACGCGGCGCCGGTGGCAACGGCGCTTCGAACGGCGTCCTCGAACGAGCGCCCGGCGGCGCGGGCCGCTAGGAACCCGGCGAGCAGGGTGTCGCCCGCCCCGATCCTCGAGACCGGTTCGAGCTCGGACACCTGAGCTCGCAGGCGCACTTCATTGCGGTCCTCGCGCAGGAGCGCGTAGCAACCTGCTTCGAGCGTGATCAGCACATTCCGGGCGCCCAGCTCGGCAATCTCGTCGAGCGCGCCCGCAAGATCCTCCTCGTCTACAAACTCATGCCCGACGAGCTCCTCAGCCTCGCGCACGTTGGGGGCGACGAGGTAAGGCTCGGCGGCAGTACCCACGCGGAGTGGCTCGCCGTCGGTATCGACCACTGCGAGCTGATGGCGCCTCCCGGCGTCACGAACGACCTCGGCGAAAAAGTCAGCCTCGACGCCGCGTGGAAGCGACCCGGCGAAGACGACGAACTCCGCGCCCTGGGTCAGATATGCGAGCTTCTCGCGAAGTGTGTCGAGCTCGTCCTCGGCGACCTCCGGCCCCCATTCGTTGATCTCCGTGTAGACGTTCGAGGTCGGGTCGAGGACGGCTGTCGACGTGCGCGACTCACCCCGGATCCGAACGAAGTCGTTGAGTATCCCCTCCTGCGTCAGCTCCTCGACGAGGAGCGTGCCATTCCGCCCACCTGCGAGGCCGGTGCAGACGACTGGGACTCCAAGTCGCTTGAGTGCCCGGCCGACGTTGATCCCCTTGCCGCCGGCGCTGAGGAACCCGACGCTGGCGCGATGGCGCTGCCCGACCTGGAAGTTCGGCACGAGCAGAGTCCGATCGACTGCGGCGTTCAGCGTGACGGTAACGATCATCAGAAGGGAGAGAGGCTGGACAGCATGTCGCCGGCCTCGTCGAGGGCCCGCCCAGCGTACCACCCGACCCGCCGCCGGAGGCCCGGCTCACCGACGGCCACGGCCGCCACCAGAGGCCGCCTGGCAACGACCCGCTCCCCGTCGTAGATCCGGATCTCGCCGACCTGCTGGCCGCGGGCGATGGGCAGGTCGACCACCTCCGGCGCCGAGACCTGCTCGACGAGCGGACGCGCGAGCTTGACGACAGCCGAGCTGCCGCGGGCAGCCACGAGAGGAAGGCGTTCGTCGGAGAAGGGGATCGCCGCTGTCGCGTAGTTGCGGCCCGCGCTGATCAGCCGCACACGGGCGTACTGGTCGAAGCCCCAGTCGAGCAGGGCCGCGAGATCGCGGTTTCGGCGCGTTCGGCTCGGGCCACCGAGCAGGACGGCGTAGAGGGTCAGCCCGTCCCGCTTGGCCGCCGCCACCTCGCTCCAGCCAGCCCGGTCCGTGTGCCCCGTCTTGACGCCGATGGTGCCCGGATAGAGCCGCAGCAGGTCGTTCCAGACGTACAGCCTTCTTCCCGCCACGACGCCGCCCTTCATACGCACGATCTTCCGGAAGAGCCGTTTTTTCATCGCTTCACGTGCCAGCTTCAGCGTGTCCAGAGCAGTCGAATAGTGACCGGGAGCGTCCAGACCGTCGGGTCGGGCGTAGTGCGTGTCGTTGAGACCGAGCTCCGCGGCCCGTTCGTTCATGAGGCGGACGAAGACCTTGACCTTGCCGTGGCCCACGTAGGCAGCAAGCGCGTACGCGGCGTCATTCGCGCTCTGCAC
>Ga0126306_10001177_pt1 | contig 13764 bp, 6 predicted proteins | sample Plot27_FD_92592 | JGI IMG/M metagenome (GOLD analysis project Ga0126306, IMG submission 92592) | Serpentine soil microbial communities from UC McLaughlin Reserve, CA, USA - Plot27 | ecosystem: Environmental > Terrestrial > Soil > Grasslands | place: USA: UC McLaughlin Reserve, Lake County...
AGCGCGGGGTCGGCGGTTGCCGTGGCGTGCGGGATGGCCTTCGCCGCGCTCGGCACCGACGACGGCGGCTCCAACCGGATACCGGCGCAGTTCACCGGCATCGTCGGCATGAAGCCGACGTTCGGGCTGGTGCCGCGCACCGGCGTGATCCCCACCTGGCCATACCTCGACACCCACGGCCCGCTCGCCCGCACGGTGGCCGACGCCGCGCTGCTGCTCGCCGTCATCGCCGGCGCCGATGTGTCGGATCCGCTCGCGCGCGCCGGTGCATGGAACGCCGCGCCCCTCCGAGCCCTGCGCGACGACGCGCTGGCGAGCGTGCGACTCGGCGTCGTCGAGGTGCACGCGCCTCGTGCACAGATGACCGCCGAGGCGCTCGCGGCGTGGGACCGTGCCTTGGGCGACCTGCGCGCCGCGGGCGCCGTCGTCGAGCCGTTCGCCCCCGCCGTCACTCGCGTCGACTATCGCGATGCGTTCGCCGCAGCGGCACGCGCGCGCGGCGACGCGGAGGTCGACCCGAAGTCGCCCGCGCCGACGGTGAACGCGCTCCTCGGCTACTTCGCCGGACGGACGAGCGATCCGCGCGAGGCGATGCGGCGTGGCTACGCCGCGTATCGCGCGTTCTACGACGTGCTCCCGGCGACCTTCGAGGAGTGCGAGCCGCTGCTCGGTCGGTCGATCACCGAGGATCCAGCGGGGCGCTCGTTCGCCCGCTCGCGTGTCGAGGTCGTGGCCGCGCTGGAGAAGTCGATGCGCGCGGTCAAGGTCGCGGCGATGGTGTATCCCACCATGCCGTTCAACGCGCCGCGCGCCGCCGATCCCTGGCCCGACGTGCGCACTCCGCTCGGCTACGGCAACTGGCTGGGGCTGCCCGAGGTGTCGGTGCCGGCGGGGTACGGCGCCGATGGCATGCCTGCGCTCAACCTGTCCATCGTCGGGTTGCCGGGTGACGACGCACGTGTGATAGCGCTTGCGCATGCCTACGAGCGGCAGTCGCGGCGGTTCGTGGCGCCGAAGCGCCCCGGTTGATCGAGCGAGAGCCATTCACGCTCGCTCACGGCGCAGCGCGGCTCGCGTTTGCCGACGCCACGACACGAACGAGATTCACCAGCGCGATTCGGAACTCCTTCTTCGTCGCGTCGTAAACGGTGGAGTAGGCAGTCGCCTGATGTCCGGTCGTCGAGTATTGCTGCGGCAGTTTGAGTGGCCGCACCACAAGCGCGGGCTTCGAGTCGAGATAGGACTTCGCGATCATCGGCTCACCGAAGACGATCCTGCCGTCGTAGGACCCGTAGATGAACGTCGACGTGAACGGCGCTCCGCTGAGCTCGGGCGACGCGGGATCCCGCCAGTGCATGCCCATGCGCTCCATGGGCATGCCGATGGCGTAACCAGCTGGCAGGAAGCTGGCAGTGGGCTGGAGGGCAAGCTTCGTGGCGTAGCCCGGATCGGCGGACGTGATCGCATCGCGCGCCTGCGACGAGATCATGTAGAAGTGAACGTCGAAGTGGGGCACCATGTACGCAGTGGGTTCGTGGCCGGTCGGCGCCCAGTTGATGGCTGCGTGCTGGTATGCCGTCGCCGACGCCTCGGAGGGCATCGTGAAGACGAACTCCGCCTTCGCCGCGGGAAGTCCGTCAAGCGCCGATTCCGTGAGCGCCAGACCGAGCTCCGTTGGCGTACCTGCAGCGTCCAATGTGACGTACGCGCGGCCCGAGCCACCGGCCATCGTCGTCGCGCCTCCGTAGAACGTGCCGCTCAGGTCGGGCGGCTCGGTCGTCGACTCCGAGCAGGCGAGCATGGTGGCGGCGACGAACACGCAGGCACCAGCGATGCCTCGAACGAGATGCTCGCGCGATGACAGAGATGAACGATGCGGATGTGACATGCGGATTCTCCCGAGTGTCGGTGATGTGAAAGTGCGGCGAGCGTGCAGGTGGGTCGCAGGGCGCTTCCCTACTTCGGCCAGGAGGGTGTCGCCTCGAACAGCGTCGGAACGAGTCGATCGAAGCCCCAACAGAAGGCGCGGCCGGTCTTGGCTTCGACGCCGCAGGTCTCGTAGCCGCCGTAGGCGCCACCCGCCCCGCCGGTGCTGATGCTCGCGAACCGAATCCCGCCGGCGACCAGAGTCGGCACCAGCCGATCCAGCCTGGTTCCGTCGCCGAGCGAGCCGTACACGTTCCTGCCCCAGCAGTACGCCGCTTCGGTCTCCGCCTCGATGGCGCATACCATGTTCGGTCCGGCCTCGATGCTGCTGAAGCGGAGCCCAGCGTCGGCCACCGGCGTGGGCAGGAGCCGCGACGTCACGCTCCCGTCGCCGAGCTGTCCGAGGGAGTTCTTACCCCAGCACAACGCGCGGGCCGACTGCGCCTCGATGCCACACACCACGCTCTCACCAGCACTGATCGCGCTGAAGCGGATCGCGCCGTTCGCCACGAGTGTTGGAACGAAGCGGTCAGTCCTGCTGCCATCACCGAGCTGCCCGCTGTCGTTGCGTCCCCAGCAGTACGCGTGCGCGGTGACCGACTCGATCCCGCACACGACCGCCGGGCTCGCGCTGATCGTCGCGAAGCGAAGGTCGCTCCCCGCGCCACCCACCTGCGTCGGCGTCGCTCGCTGCATGCGCGCGCCGTCTCCGATCAGTGCCGCCTCGCCCCAACAGTAGGCCCGGCTCGTCTCCACTTCGATGCCACAGGTGACGACGGTGCCCGCGGAGATGGAAGAGAACCGAAAGCGACCAGCACCGACCAGCGAAGGCACATCCACTTCGCCCGGCTGGCTGCCCGTCGGTGGCAAGTCATACGAGTAGCCCCAACAGAATGGCAGATCGGTGCCCACTTCGATCGCGCAGTTCCAATAGGCGCTCAGGCTGAGATTGCGGAAGCGCTTCATGCCATAGCCCACCAGCATGGGAAGCTCCAGCAACTCCGCGCCGCCGATGCCCAGGGCGCCGGAATGATTGTCTCCCCAGCAGTAGGCCAGATTGGTGACTGCCTCGAGCCCACAGGCATAGTTGCCAACCGTCGAGATGCTCGAGAAGACGATGTCGAACGGATTTTTCTTGTCGACCACGATCTCCGCGTTGGCCCGCAGCCCCGCTGTTGTCGCCGTGATCGTTGCGCCTCCAATCGCCCGGCCGATCACGATACCTCGTTCCGCATCGACCCAGACGACGTTGGTATCGCTCGAGCGCCAGTCGACCACCACGCCTGACAGCGTTCTTCCAGCCGAATCGCTCGCGGTGGCCGCGAGGACCTTCGTCCCACCGATCGTGAGCCTCATCACGCCTGGACGCACCGCGAGCGACGTCGGACTGGCAGGAGTCGTCGGGCCAGCGGTCAGCGGAACGCCCTCTGGCCCAACGAGGACCGCAGGTCCGCGCGAGACATCACAGGCAACGGAAGACAGGAGGCATGCAAGCGCGACTCGCGAGCATGAGGATCGTCCGGCTGCGATGGTGCGCATCTGTCTGCTCCAGGCTCGGCGAGGTCGGAGCGAGCATGCCGTGTATTGCCGGCGAAGTGGCTCGCTCGTAGGTTGGACTTCACGGCGGTTCCATCGCCGCACGAGCTGACGCGGCAAATCCGCGCGGAAGACGCCATGCCCTCATGGCAGGTGGCTCGCGACTCTCGTCGCCCGCAGCAATGCCCGATCAGGTGGAGCAGGAGATCTCGGAGGCGCTGGCCGCCCTGAGCCGCGGCGCGCCCGAGGCGATGGACCACCTCATGCCCCTGGTCTATCGGGAGCTCAAGCGCATCGCGCACCGACAGCTCGGCGCCGAGTCGCGCGGCCACACGCTCTCCACCACGGCCGTGGTCCACGAGGCGTACCTGCGGCTCTCGACCCAGACGGCCGTGCAGTGGGAGGACGAAGGACAGTTCTTCGCCCTCGCCGCGCGAGCGATGCGGCGCGTCCTGATCGACTATGCGCGCCAGCACCAGGCGGCGCGGCGCGGGGGCTCGGGTAGGCGTGCTGTCGCACTGGAGCTGCTCGAGCACGGCGACTCCCCGGCGATCTCGATTCCACAGCGCGCCGATTCCCTGCTCGCGCTGGACGAGGCGCTCGAGAATCTCCGCCGGATGGATGAGCGGCTCGCGCAGGTCGTCGAATGCCGCTTCTTCGCCGGGCTCACCGAAGTCGAGACGGCGCGAGCGCTCAACTCATCCCAGCGGACCGTGTCGCGCGATTGGAAGATGGCGCGCGCGTGGCTGCACGAGGCACTGCGCGATGACGTCTCCTGACCAGCCTTCCGCATCGAGCGCATCGATGTCGCCCGAGCGGTGGGCGCGCGTTCGCGCGCTCGTCGACGAAGCGACCAGCGTCACGCCGGCGGAGCGGGCGGCGCGCATCGCGGCGTCGTGCGGCGGCGACGAGGTGCTCGCGGCACAGGTCGGACGTCTCGCCGCCGACATCGATCGCGCCGAAGGGAGCTGGGGATTCCTCGCGCAGTCTGCTGGTGATCTTTCGGCACCGTTGCTCGCCGCGTCGGACTCACCGCCGCCGAACGCATTCGCCGTCGGCGCGGAGGTCCCGCTGCGGCGGGGCCTGACGGAGATGGCCGACGTGCTCGCGCGGCTGCGCACCGCGCTCGCCGATCGCTACGTCGTCGAGCGCGAGCTCGCCACCGGAGGAATGGCCACGGTCTATCTCGCGCGCGACGTGCGACATGAGCGGCCGGTCGCGATCAAGCTGTTGCACCCCGAGCTCTCCGCCATGCTCGGCCCGGACCGGTTCCTGAGCGAGATCAAGACGACCGCCTCGCTGCACCATCCGAACATTCTGCCGCTGTTCGACAGCGGCGCCGCCGACGGCCTGCTGTTCTATGTCATGCCGCTCGTACAGGGCGAGTCGCTCCGCGCGCGCATCGAGCGAGAGAAGCAGCTCCCCGTCGCCGATGCGGTGCGCATCGTGACGCAGATCGCCGACGCGCTCGAGTACGCGCACCGGCACGGCGTCGTCCACCGGGACATCAAGCCCGAGAACATCCTGCTGCACGAGGGCACGCCGCTCGTCGCCGACTTCGGCATCGCGCTGGCCATGCAATCGGCGGGCGCCGAGCGAATGACGCGCACCGGGCTCTCGCTGGGCACGCCACCGTACATGAGTCCCGAGCAGGCATCCGGCAGCGCGACGATCGACGGCCGGAGCGACGTCTACTCGCTGGCGTGCGTGCTCTACGAGCTTCTCGTAGGCGATCCACCATTCACCGGCAGCACACCGCAGATCGTGATCGCCAGGGTGCTCGGTGACCTTCCCTCCAGCGTGCGCACCGTGCGGCCGAGTGTTCCGGTGCACGTCGAGGCCGCGATCGCTCGCGCGCTGGCCAAGCTACCGGCAGATCGACCGGCGAGCGCTCGCGAGTTCGCCGATTCGCTCGCCGCGTCCATCACGACCATACCAAACGTGTCTGCCGGTGTGCTCCCCACGACTCGCACCAGCACCGTGCCGTGGCGGATCTCGGCGCGGCTCATGGTGGGAGCAGTAGTGGCCCTGGCACTGGGAATCGCCGCCTGGATCGTATCGCGCAGGGCCGCCACGTCCGCGGAGATGACCCCCGCCGTCTATTCGAACCTGATCGATCAGACGTCGCAGTTCGCGAGAATCACGATCACGCCGAACGGCCGTGCGCTGATCTACACGGGCATTGCCGAGGCGGGACGTCCGCTCATGCTTCGCCCGCTGGGTCAGCTCGAGTCACGCGTTCTTCGAGGCACCAACGGAGGCGGCCGTCCGTTCGTGGCGCCGGATGGCCGGCGGGTCGCCTACGTCTCGCGCGGTGGCGAGCTCACGATCACGACGATCGAGGGATTCGGCGACACCGAAGGAAGCAGCGGATGGCGATACGGGAATGGCGCGTGGGATGGCAACGACGCCCTCATCGTGGAGGACGAAACGTCGCGTGGGCTCACCCGCGTCGCTCCCGGCGTGGGGCGCCGAGTCGCGCTCACCAGGCCCGATTCGACGCGCGGTGAATCGAGACATGACGCGCCGTTGGTGCTTCCAGGGTCGCGCGCCGTGGTGTTCACCATCAGCAGGTATGGAGGGAAGTTGCACACCGTCGGTCCCCTCGCGATCGCGTCGACCACTCCCGCGGCATCCAGCCCGTCGCACCGCTGGCTGGGCATCGAGGCGCGCCGCGCATTTGCCTTCATCGACGGCCGGCTGCTCTACACGAGCGCCGACGGCCTCGCGATCATGGCGGTGCGGCTCGACGTCGAGCGTCGGCGGGTCGTCGGCAGCCCGGTCGTCGTTTGGGACGTGCCGGCGGGAGACCTGCAGTCGGCATCGCTCACCGACAATGGAACTCTGCTCTACTTGCGACGCCCGACGATCAATGCACTCGTGCGCGTCGACAGCACTGGTGCCGCCCGGCCGCTGCTGTCGGGCGCCAAAGGCTCGTTCATGTATCCTCGCCTCTCGCCGGACGGCAAGCGCGTGGCGGTGCAGTCGACGACAGCCGACGCCAGGTTCGACGTGTGGACCTACGACGTGGCGACGGGGTCTCCGAACAGACTCACGACCGATGGACGCGCACTGCATCCGACATGGACTCCGGACGGGCGCCGCATCGTCTTCATGGCATCCGAGCGCCGCGGACTGAAGTCTCAACCGGCCGACGGCAGCGCGAGTGCAGAGCTGGTGAAGGGGTCGGAAGGTGCGTTCGCGCCGGACATTACGCCGGACGGCACAGCCGCCGTGTACCAGCTGTTAACGGCGGGTATCGGCTACACGATGTGGTCCGACAGGCTGGACGGTCGAGCGGCGCCTCGCAAGGTGATCGACGATGGAGCCCCCCACTCCATGCCCGCGGTCTCTCCCGACGGACACTGGCTGGCCGACGTCTCGAGCGTCACGGGGGGGAACGAGGTGTATGTGCGACCCTACCCGGGCCCTGGCGCGGCGGTGCAGGTGTCGGACTCCGGCGGAGTCGAGCCCGCGTGGTCACCGGACGGACGGCACCTCTACTACCGCGGCCAGGGTGCCTTCATGTCCGCCCGCATCCGCACCCCGGACCTCGCGGTCACGTCGCGCCGGAGGCTTTTCACAGACACCTTCGACGGCGGCATGCCGCATCGCAACTACGACGTCGCGCGCGACGGTTCCGGGTTCGTCATGCTGTCCGGCGGCAGGGCAGACGCGGTCGTGGTGTTCGACTGGTTGCCGACATTGCGAGCGCGGCTGGCGCGCGCGAAATAGTGTCCGATCCCTCGCACTGTCTGCGCGCGCTCGCCGTCGCGCTGGCCATCTCCTTTGGCGCCCGAGCCGCGCTCGCGCAGACGGGAACTGTCGTCGGCCGCGCGACCGATGCGCTCACCGGCGCGGCGGTGACCTCGGCGCAGGTGAGCATCGAAGGCATGACTACCGGAGCGCTGGTGAGCCTCGACGGAAGGTTCCGGCTCACCAACGTCCCGGCTGGTGCGCATGCCCTGTCGGTGCGCGGCCTCGGCTACGAGCCGAAGTCGGTTTCGTTCACTCTCGCCCCCGACGAGACGAAGACGATCGACGTCTCAATGACCGCCAGCGGTCTCGAGCTCGACGCGATCGTCGTCACTGGGTCGGTCGGCGACATGCGGCGGCGCGCCGTGGGAAACTCGGTGAGCACGATCGACGCCGTCGATGTCGTGAACCGGTCGGCCGTGACGAACCTCGCCGAGGTCCTTCAGGCGAAGACGCCGGGGCTCGCGCTGCTCCAGCCTTCGGGCACCGCGGGCACGGCGGCCAGCTTCCGACTGCGCGGCGCAGGCTCGCTTGGTGCCGGCAACAGCCCGACGATCTACATCGACGGCATCCGTCTGAGCTCGCGCGATCAGGGCAACTACAACGTGTTCGGTCAGACGACGTCCGCACTCGATGCGGTCAATCCATCGGACATGGAATCGATCGAGGTGATCAAGGGCCCGTCGGCATCCACGCTGTACGGCGCCGAGGCGGCCGCCGGAGTGATGCAGATCATCACCAAGTCGGGTCTTCCGGGCCAGACTCGCTGGGAGACGCGCTTCGAGATGGGGCGCTCCGATTGGGATCCCGCGTTGCGACCGCGCAACTACGCGATCGCGACGGAGGCCCGTCTCGCCGATTCGGCGAACTGGCCGGGCTTCGTCGGCAGATCGCTCGGTGACGTGCTCGCGGTGCGCGTCTTGGACGATCAGGACGCGCTGCGGTCGGCGGCGAGCTCGAAGCTGTATCTCTCGGCCAGCGGCGGCGCGGATCGATACCGCTTCTTCGTCTCGGCCGGCAGGGCGAATGAGGAGGGGGTGATGTACAACAACTTCTCCAACCTTCGCTCGCTTCGCGCCAACATCAGCCTCATCCCGTCGAGCACCGTCACCTTCACTACCAACGTCGGCCTGAGCCGCAATCACGTCCGCCTGCCGCTCAACGACGACGCCGGGCCGGTCGGCCTGGTCTCGAGTGCATACCTGGCCGTGCCGGGACGGAGCTACGCCTTTCCCGCCGGCGAGAACTACTCCTCGATCATCCCGTCGGTGGCCAACGTCTACGACAACCAGACGCGTGCCGATCGTCTCACCGTCGGGGCGAGTGCGACCTACGTGCCCGTCGGTTGGCTGCGGAACACCTTTCAGGTCGGACTGGACGACAACGTCGGGCGGGCGGAGTTGTACTTCGCTCCCGACCCGCTGACGCTGAGGCCCTACGTGTCGCGCGCCAGCCTCTCGATCGACAACACCAAGGGGCTCATCGCCGAGGGGCGGCCACTGAACCGGGAAGTCACCCTGAGCTACGACGGCACCGTCACGCGCAAGGTGACCGAGCACCTCGTCTCGACCAGCTCGATCGGCGCGCAGTACCTCTCCAACGATTTCGAGCGGACGGACGCGATCGGGGTGGATCTGGGCAGCAGCAATCTGCGCTCGGTCGCGGCGGCGGCCGTGACCAGCAGCACCCAGCTCGGATCGGAGCAGAAGTCCCTGGGCTTCTACCTGCAGCAGCAGCTGTCGCTGAACGACCGACTGTTCGTCACGGCGGCGGCGCGAATGGACAACAACTCCGCCTTCAACGACGCGCTGCAACGTGAGTTCTACCCGAAGGCCTCCGTCTCCTATGTGGTGTCCGACGAACCGTTCTTCCGCGTGCCCGGCGTCAGCGCGCTGAGATTACGCGCCGCGTGGGGTCAGGCGGGCAACTCGCCAGGCCCGTTCGACGCGCGACGATCCTACACGTCGGCGACCGTCACTTACGCGAACGGCTCGTCCTCCGCGCTGCGTTACGGCTCGCCGGGAAACGCGAACCTTCGTCCGGAGCGAGCCTCGGAGATCGAGCTCGGATTCGAAAGCGCGTTCCTCGGCGACCGCGTCAGCGTCGACGTGAGCTACTATCGCAAGACCACGCGCGACGCGCTGATCGGTGTGCCGTCGGCACCGTCGAGCGGGTTCACCGGCGATCAGCTCACCAACCTCGGTGAGATCTTCAACACGGGCGTGGAGCTGCTGCTGCACGCCATTCCGGTGCGGCGAAAGTGGGTGACGGTCGATGCGACGGTCGCGGCATCCCGTAACCGGAACGCGCTGGTGTCGTTCGGTGACGAGCGCAGTCCGATCGTCTTCGGCTTCAACGCGTCGTCACAGCGGTTCCAGGAAGGCTACCCGCTCGGTGGGATGTGGGCGCAGCGCGTCCAATACAACCCCGACGGCTCGCTGGTCAAGGTCGGAGCCCGTGCGGTGGGCGACACCACGAGCGTGTACATGGGACCGTCCGTGCCGACGCGCGAGCTGTCGTTGTCGAGCGGGGTACTGCTGTTCGGTGCACTTCGCCTCCACGCGCTCGCCGACTACAAGGGAGGACACTATCAGTTCAACGTGAAGGATTCGCGTCGCGACCGTGAAGGGCTCTCGTGGGAGACGGTCGACCCTGCGGCCGATCCGGACGAGGTTCTGGTGCGCCGATCCCTGTTCCAGACGTACCTCCACATCCAGCGGGCGGACTTCATCAAGCTGCGCGACGTGTCGGTGAGCTACGACCTGCCGCAGCGTGCGCTGTTCGGCGCCGCGCGTCGTGCGACGCTCACGCTCGCCGGACACAACCTGAAGATCTGGACCAGGTACGGCGGCGCCGATCCCGAAGTGAACTACAGCGGTGCCGGACGGTTCAACCGCGACGACTTGTGGGTCGTGCCGCAGACGCGCCGCTATTCCGCCGCGCTGGCCCTGACGTTCTGATGACCGGGCGTTCGCTCCGATCTGGTGCATCGCGGACGACGCGCCGCCTGGCGCTCGCCGCCGCACTCGTCGCGCTGACGCCGAGCGCGTGCGCGAAGGTGCTCGAGGTGACGAACACGGGTTCTCTGGAGGAGCCGCAGCTCGCCGACCCGGCCCTCGAGCAGTTCCTGATCAACGGAGTGATCAGCGAGTTCCAGTTCGCGTATACCTCGTATGCACTGTGGTCGGGCGTGCTCGCCGACGAGACATTCGCCGACCATCCGAATCTGAACATCCGCGATTTCTCGCTGCACACCTTCGACGACGGGAACAGCACGGATTCGCTGGTCTACGCGAGCCTTCAACGGACCAGGCAGGCGGCGGACGATGCCGTCGAGCGCATCAGAAGGTTCCAGAGCGCCACTCCCGCGACGAGGCTCAACGTGGCGCGCGCTCTCATCTACGGCGGGTACACCTACGTGCTGCTCGGCGAAGGGTTCTGCGATGCCCCGGTCAGTCTGAGTGCTCCGCTCTTGCCGACCGAGCTGCTGACGCGTGCCGTCGCCAGATTCGACGAAGGCATCGCCTTGATGACGGCGCTGCGCACGGAAGCAGCAGCGAATTCCGCCTCGGCCACGGTCGCGGCCGCGCAGGACCTGCTCTTCCTCGCCTACGTGGGTGCGGGCCGCGCATCGCTCAAGAAGGGCGACCTCACCCAAGCCCGCGCCTACGCATCGCTCGTGACCGACGGGACGTACGAGCGCTGGGCCTATTACTCTTCGAACTCGGTGCGCGAGAACAACCAGTTCCAGAGCGGGATCAGGGCGGCGCTGCCCTTCCTCGGGATGCAACCGGCATTTCAGAATCTCAACGATCTTCGTGTCCCTCAGCCAGCCACGCCGCGCCCGTCGCTCAGGTCGAATCCGATCCTTCCGCCACTCAAGCCGTCGATGTTCAGCGGCTGGACGCCGACGTCCCGAGCGCCGATCGAGGTCTCGACGCACATCCGGTTCGCGAGCGGCCTCGAGGCGAGGTACATCGTCGTCGAGGTCGACGGCCCTGGTCCTGCGATGCTGGCCTTCGTCAACGCGCGGCGCACCGTCGGCGGGAAGGCGCCCGTCGAGTTGACGGGGCAGGCGCTGCTCGCGGAGTTCCGCGTCCAGCGCGGGCTGGATTTCTATCTCACGGGGCAGCGACTCGGTGACCTGCGACGGTACGCCGCAGCGGGGGTCGATCTGTTTCCCGCCGGGAAGTACCCCACGCTGGCCGAGGACTATGGGCGTATGCACTGTCTCATCGTTCCGCGCAGCGAGAAGGCTGGCAATCCCAACTACTAGCGCTCGCCAGAAAGCGAGTCTCCTCTTCGCGGCGCACGGCAGGCACCTTGCTGACTGCGGTTAGCCTCGCGCCCGTCTCTTCCGCCCAGCCCGCATGCCCGTTCTGCTAGAACGCCGTCCGCCGATGTTCACCCGGCGGCAACCGGCGGAGGACCTCCTCACCGGTCCAATCCGTGGTGAGCTGCTCGGCCCCGAAGGACTCGCCGAGCGCGCCAGAGGGCTCGCTCGCTCGCAGCTCATCCGGCCGTTCGAGCAGGGGTCGCGCCGGACGCCGCTGCTCAGCCGACTGGAGGTGAGCCGCCGCGTACTGGCCGATGCGCACACGCGCCTGGTGGCCGCGGCGGGCAGCGAGGCGGACGTCGGGCCGGCCGGCGAGTGGCTGCTCGACAACTACCACGTGGTCGAGGAGCACGTTCGCGAGGTTCGCGAGAGCCTGCCGCGGAGCTACTACGGCGAGCTGCCCGAGCTGGCGGGCGGGCCGCTGGCCGGCTTCCCACGCGTGTACGAGATCGCCATCACGCTGATCGGGCACAGCGAGGCCCGCATCGACAGCGCGAACGTCGATCTGTTCATCGCGGCGTTCCAGGAGGTCGCCAGCCTGTCGATCGGCGAGCTGTGGGCCGTGCCGGCGATGCTGCGGATCGCGCTCATCGAGAGCGTGCGGCGCATGGCGCTGCGCACCACCCAGCGCCTGGACGAGGTGGAGGAGGCGGACCGGTGGGCGGCGAGGGTGCTCGAGAGCACCACGTGGCGCGAGACCGCCGCCTCGCCGGCGCTGAACGAGTTCCTCACCGGCCATCCGCCGCTCACGCCGGTCTTCGTCTCGCGCTTCCTGCGACAGATCCGCCTCTCGGACCACTCGGCGCCGCTCGCGTGGCTCGAGCCCTGGATGAGCGAGGAGGGCATCAGCGCCGAGGAGGCCGCGGCGCGCGCGAACGAGCGGCTCGGTCTCACCCAGGTGATGACCGCCAACAGCATCACCAGCCTGCGCGCGATCGGGCGCCTCGACTGGAAGGGGTTCGTCGAGCGCCAGAGCGCGCTCGAGGCCACGCTTCGCCAGGATCCGGCGGGCGTCTATCGCGGGATGACCTTCGCCACGCGCGACTCGTACCGCCACGTCGTCGAGCGGATCGCCAAGCGGACGAAGCGCACGGAGCTCGAGATCGCGACGATCGCCATCGGGCTCGCGCACACGGGCGCGCGCGAGTGGCCGGCCGACCCGGCGCGCGGGCACGTCGGCTACTATCTGGTGGACGCCGGGCTCCCGGCACTCGAAGAGGCGACGGGCTACCGCCCCCGCGGCCGGGAGGCGCTGCACCGGTGGGTGCTGCGCCATCCCAACGTGGTGTTCATCGGCGGCATCGTCCTCGGCACCATCGCGGCACTCGCCGCGGTGTTCTGGCTCGGCGGCGTCAGCCCGGAGGCGGGATGGCGCGCGTGGCTGGTCGTGGCGCTGTTCTCCTTCATCCCGGCGAACGCGATCGCGATCGGCGTGGTGAACCAGCTGGTCACCACCTTCCTTCCGCCACGCGTCCTGCCGAAGCTCGACCTCAGCGGCCGCGCGGGGATCCCGGCCGAGTTCCGCACGGCGGTGGTGGTGCCGACGCTGTTCGGCAGCGTCGACGCGGTGCACGAGGCGCTCGACAACATCGAAGTGCAGTTCCTCGCGAACCGCGAGGCGCATCTGCACTTCGCGGTGCTGAGCGACTTCACCGACTCGGACACCGAGACGCGCGAGGAGGACGACGCGATCGTCGCTGCCGCCGCGGAGGGAGTGCGCGCGCTCAATGCACGCTACGCCGGCGGCCGCGCCGACGAGTTCTACCTGTTCCATCGTCCGCGCCGGTGGAATCCGCGCCAGGGCGTGTGGATGGGCTGGGAGCGCAAGCGTGGCAAGCTCGCGCAGTTCAATCGCTTCATCCGCGGCGGCGCGAGCGACGCGTTTTCCGTCGTGGTCGGCGACGTGGCGGCGCTCCGCGACGTGCGCTACGCGATCACCCTCGACGCGGACACGGTGCTGCCTCCGGATGCGGCGCCGCTGCTCGTGGGCGCGATCGCCCACCCGCTGAACCGCGCCGTGTACGACGCAGCGCGCGGCCGAGTCGTGCGCGGGTTCGGCATCCTGCAGCCCCGGGTTGGCGTGTCGCTGCCGAGCGCCTACCGCTCGCGCTTCGCGGCGATCCACTCCGGGCATCCGGGCGTTGACCCATACACGACGGCGGTGTCCGACGTCTATCAGGACCTCTACGGCGAGGGAAGCTTCACCGGGA
>Ga0126306_10001178_pt1 | contig 13756 bp, 11 predicted proteins | sample Plot27_FD_92592 | JGI IMG/M metagenome (GOLD analysis project Ga0126306, IMG submission 92592) | Serpentine soil microbial communities from UC McLaughlin Reserve, CA, USA - Plot27 | ecosystem: Environmental > Terrestrial > Soil > Grasslands | place: USA: UC McLaughlin Reserve, Lake County...
GAGCGGCCGGTGAAGATCACGCTCCCCGGCCCGTTCACCATGAGCCGGCAGGCGGCGAACGAGGCCTACTCCGAGGCCTCCGAGCTCGCCCTCGATCTGGCCGTCGCGGTCAACGAGGAGATCCGCGACCTGTTCGCCGCCGGCGCCGACGTGGTGCAGATCGACGAGCCGTGGCTCCAGGCGCGCCCGGAGGAGGCCCGTGAATACGCGGTCGCCGCCATCAACCGCGCGGTGGAGGGCATCGAGGGCACGACCGCTCTGCACACCTGCTTCGGCTACGCCCACGTCGTCACGGACAAGCCGCCGGGCTACTCCTTCTTCGCCGAGCTCAACGACTGCGCCGTCGACCAGATCGCAATCGAGTCCGCCCAGCCGCGGCTCGACCTCTCGATCCTGCGAGAGATCCAAGACAAGACGGTCATCCTCGGGGTGCTCGACCTCTCCGACGACGCGCCGCCGGAGACGGTCGACGAGGTCGCTGCGCGCATCGAGGCGGCGCTCGAGTTCATCGAGCCCGAGCGGCTGCAGGTCGCCCCGGACTGCGGCATGAAGTACCTCCCACGAGACGTCGCGTTTGCCAAGCTCCGCGCTCTGGTGGAGGGCGCCGCGATGGTCCGCGCCCGGCTCTCGCGGCGTCATGGTCGCTGACTGCCGCGCACTTCCAGGAACCGCGCGTTCGAGCGGGCGCTAGTCTCGCGCGTCGATGCGAGCGTCTCGACGGCGAGCTCGCAGACGCCCGCCTGGGACGAGTTTCGATCGTTCGCCAACTCGGTCCCCGGGGCTCTCGCTTCGCCCGGCGGAGCGGGAGCCGGCGCCTCGTCGACCAGCGCGCCCGGTGATCGCCCGAGCGTCTGAGGGGCGACGAACGACACGCTCGCTGTACGCGGAAGCGGAAGCCCGCCGACTATCGACTTGGTGGCGGGTGCTCGAGGAACTCGACACGCGAAGCGTTGGCCTAGGTGTAGTCATTGGCGTCCCGTGCTATGCGCGGGGGCAGAGCTTGTGCGCTGGCGGCGCGAAGGTCTGCCGCCGGCGGCGCGGAGCGTGTGCTCCGCGCCGCCGGCTCAGGCTCAGCGGTTGGCTCGGACCGAGTAGACGTTCGCCGAGTCGCCCTGCGTGGTCGCGAAGAACGCCAGCAGGTCGTCCCCGATCGCCTCGAGCCCCATGTAGTCGCCGAGGAAGAAGCCGCGGGCGTTGGGGGCCAGCTTCATGTCGAACGGCCCGGTGACGTGCTGCTCTTCCCAGCTCGCGCCGCCGTCGGTCGACTGGGTGAGCCAGACGTCCGTCGGCAACCCGGGAGCGGGCGTGTTGTTGCGGAAGTCGTAGTAGAGAACGGCAACCGTGCCGTCAGCTGCCACCTGCACGGTCTGGTTGAACGCATGCGGCCCCGGTGCCTGGTCGATCGCCCTCGGCGCGGTCCAGCTACGGCCGTCGTCCGTCGACTTCGTGATCACGACGTTGTTGACCGCCGTACCCAGTCCGTCCGACCAGACGACGTAGATGTCGCCGGTGGCGTGGTCCACCGCGATGTCCGGCAGGTAGTCGTCCGCCCGCACTGTCTGATTCAGGCTCGTCGGGTTGGGGTTATCGGGATCGGTCAAGAGCGCTGTGCGGATCGGCGCGATCTTCTCGATCTTGTGCCAGCTCCGACCGCCGTCCGTCGACCGCGTGACGGCCATGAAGACCTGATTCGCCTGCGGCGGCTGGATGCCTGAGCCCTTGAAGAGGATCGCGAAGACGTTCACGAGCGTCCCGTCTGGCAGGACCGCGATCTGGTTGCCCTGCGCGTAGACGTTCTGATTGCGGGTCATCGAGATCGGAGTCGACCAGGTCTGGCCGCCGTCGGTCGTCCGCGAGAACACCGGCTGGCCACGGAACGCGAACGAGCGCTGGAGCGACCGCTCGCTGCGGTTGTCACCCGGAATCGAGCCCCGGATCCAGACCGCGTATGCGGTTTCCTCACGCGTCCAGTCGCCGGTGATCGACTCCTTGTCGTTGAAGTTGACCGGGTTCTCGTCCCTCTGGATCGTCTCCGGCGTGCTCCAGGTCGCGCCGTCGTCTGTCGAGGTGGAAGCCAGCACCGCCGATAGCCCGAGCTCTGCCGAGTCGATGCTGAGCGCGATCTGGTACAGGCGCCCGCCCGCGTCATAGCTGACCCACGGATCGGTCGTGCGCGGATAATCGGAGTCGCCGCCCGAGCACGCGCTGAACGGGGCCCAGTTTCGGGCCCACGAGGCGCCGCCGTCGCTCGAGCGCACCGCGACGAGCGCCTTGGCACCGCCGTCGTTCCAGCGATCCTGCTGGAAATTGCCGACAATGTTCTCGAGACTCGTGGGGTTGACAGCGACCTGCGGCTCGACCTCCGTGTTGGGGTAGTTCACGCTGGTCGGGCCTGCGCTGCCGATCGGGCAGCCGACGAACGGGCTCGGTCCGCTTGCAAGCACCTGCGGGCCGAGCGTGTACGGAGCGGCGCCGGCCGCAGGGACGGCGACGGCGCCCACCGCGAGTCCCGCGGCGGCGGCGCGCACGAACGTTCTCAGGCGCATAGCACTTCCTTCCCTCGCGTTGGGCTCGTTCTACAGAACGCAGACGCCCGAGGCAAGTGCGCTTTTGGGATACATGCCCATCTCGGAGCGGCTGGGCCTCGGGCTCGGCCTCCCGCGGTCGGCGGCTCGGCGCAGGAGCGCCGAGCCGCCGACCGGGAACAACAGCACCTACATGAGGCCGCCGCGACGAGCGCGGCGACCTCCGGGGCGTCGATCAGCCCCTCGATGCCGATGCCCGCCGTGACGACGATGAACGCAACGATGTCGCCCGGAATAGCCCCGAGTCTGAGCCGCCGTTGCCGGAAATCTAGGCCGCGTCGATCTAGCGGCTGCGCCATGCCAGCCCTCAGCCGGGGGTGACGGGCGCGGCCGCGGCGGCGATGCGAGCGCCCGCGACGAGGGCTTCGAGCTCGCGGTAGGCGGCGTGTCGGGGGAGGTACTTCATGCCGCCGTCCGGAGCAGCGATCAGCCGGTCGGGTCCGGCGTGCGGGAAGGCGCGGCGGATGCGGCCCGCCACGGTCTCGGGCGTCTCGACCTCATCGCTGGAACCTCCAGCGATAGCCGAGCATCGCGGTCGAGGGCTCACGATCCTCTCCCTCAAGCCGATTAGCGCCATGACCGGTCCTTGACTCATGGCCACAGGCTCGGAGAGACTCCCAGCATCCGAGGAAAGGGACGCCGCATGCTTCGCCATCGCTGGGTCACGCTGGTCTGTTGCGCCCTCTTCGCCGCTATCGTGGCACCCGCCGCCGTGGCGGATCCGGATCCGGATAACAACAAGCAGGCGCTGTTGCGGATACTGCAGTGCGACAACGGGCAGACGCTCGACGCGACGTTCGCCGGGCTCGAGGGCAGCAACTTCAACGTAACCATCGACGAGCGCGTCTTTGTCTACAAATGGATCCACATCGACCGTCCTCCGGTCGGCGAGGAGGGCCCGAATGACGACCTCAACGTCCGGGGCCTGCAGGGCTTTGACGAAGCAGACCTCGTCACCTGCCGCTACACCACCCCGTCCGGCAACTCCGTCACGGCGATTGGCTTCTTCACCGGACGCGGCTGAGACGACTGTCGGGCCTCATCTCCAGCCTTGCAGGGCCGCTGCCGTCTGCTCTACCGACGACGGGTCGTGGCTGAAGCCGCAGAGCTGATACACCACTCACTCCTTACGCGAGGCCGAGGTCGGCTGCTCGGTTCGTTCCAGCGGTAGGGAGTGACACTCCGCCGGCGCTGTCGCTCTTTGCCCGCGCTCATTGCTGCGGGCCGAGGAAACGCAGTCGCTGTACGAGCGGCTAGCCCCGACTTGCATCGGGCCGCTGACGGTAAGTCTGTCGTGCTTGGGTGAATGCGGTGATCGGTCGATCGGCAGTGGCGACGCCGGCGAGCGCCGGTTTGGGCTGCTGAATGGCCAGTCGCGGTCGAGGTGCAGGATCGCTTGGCGGGCGTGGAAGGCGAGCCGGCCGGCGACGTGCAGCATCCGGTACCGGCTGACCGCCGTCGCGATCGACGCGGCCAGAGGGCACTCGGCACCGGTGAGCCGCGGCTTCACGGCCCTGAAGCGCCGCTAGGTCTGCGCGGGAGCGAGCGGATCGGATCGCCCGGCGACCCGTCAGATTCCGGCGTGGGCGAGGCTGGCTACCCGTCGACGCTGCGGAGGTCGACGTTGGCCCCGCATAGCAGCACCCCGACGCGTTCGCCGGACTCGGGTCGGTATGCGCCGCTGACGAGCGCGGCAGCCGCGGCGGCGCCGGCCGGCTCGAGCAGCAGCCGGAGGCATCGCCACAGTTCGCGTTGGGCGCGTCGCACGTCGTCATCGTCGACGACGATGATTCGGTCCACGAGCCTGCGCGCGATCGCGAAGCAGCGGTCGCCGACGCGCCGGGCGCCCAGCGCATCCGCAGCGATGCCGCCGACATCGATGTCGACCGGTTTGCGGTTGGCGAGTGCGGCGGCCATGCTCGCCGTCCCGTTCGTCTCGACGCCCACGACGCGCACCCGCCCTTCGAACCACGCGGCGATGCCGGCGATCAACCCTCCTCCCCCGACGGCGATCAGCACCGTGTCGAGGCCGCGGCATTGGGCTTCCAGCTCGCGCCCGACCGTCCCGTTGCCAGCGATCATCTCCTGCTGGTCGAACGCGTGCATCCACAGCGCGCCGGTCTCGTGGCACCGCTTCTCGGCCTCCACCAGCGCGTCCGCGTAGAACGCGCCGGTGACGACGACGCTGCCGCCGAACGCGCGCAGCCGGTCCACCTTTGCGCCCGGTGTGCTCTCGGGCACGAACACCTCGGCGGGATGGCCAAGAACGCTCGCCGCGTACGCGACCGCGGCACCGAAGTTCCCGCCAGAGGCCGCCACGACCCCGGCGCGGGGCACCCGCTGGCTGAGGATCCGATTGAAGGCGCCGCGTGGCTTGAACGACCCCGTGTGCTGCAGGTGCTCCAGCTTGAGCACGACGCGGCCCGCGGTGCCGAGCGCCTCCGGCTCCACCTCCAGCACCGGCGTCGAACGTACGTACTCCCCGGCGCGTTCGTAAGCCGCCTCCACGTCCGCCCGAGCAACGGGCACGGCTCGGGCAGCATCGTCGCGTGAGGGCACCGCTGCCGGCAGGTCGCGCTCGGGGTCGCGGCGCGTCTCGTGCTCCGGGGCGGGCGCGGTCATTGAATGCTCCCTTCTCGTGGCTGACGTCCTGCCTGTGCGCCGGATGCTGCCTGGTCGGCCGCCGCGCTCGCTACCCGCGGAGGCCGCCACGGGCGCTCGGTCTCGGGCGGGGCGTGTCGGCGAGACGCCTGGCGCGGGAGTTGGCGAAGCGCTTGATCAGCGCGGCGCGCGAGCTCCTCCGTGACCACGATCATCGCTCGGGTCCGTCGGTGCTCGATGGCTTCCGCGGGTCGGTCGCGGCGCTGGTGGCCAGGGCGGCGCCGGAGGGAGCGAGGTCCTCGCGGATCACGGTGTACGTCCCGCCGCCGCCGTCGAGGTCGGTCGCCGGGTCGAGCGCGTTGAGCAGCACGAAGCCGTACCAGCCGTCGCGCGGAGGGGTGTACGTGATGCTCTCGTCCTCGCCGGCCTTCCCGCCGGTCGAGCCTGCGACGGCGGTGCCGCGGCGGCGCACCCACGTGCCGGGGTCGGCCGGGTCGCTGCCCATGAGGAAGATCTCCGCATTCTGGTTCGCGTTGGTAGGCGTCACGGAGATCCGCGTCGGCTTTCCGGCGTGGAGGTAGACGTCGCGCACGGCCACGACGTCGGCCGGCTGCATCGTCACGTTCTGCAAGCTCGCACCTGGCCAGCCAGGTTCGAGCTTTCCGGAGCCCTGGGCGAGTTCGATCCGGTATCCGGTGAGGCCGGGACCGTCGTCGAACAGGTTGGTCTGCGGGTAGTAGTCGTCGCCCACCGCCCGGTGGTTGGAGTCGACGGCCACGAAGTCGATCACCGAGCCACCGCCGGCGCTGAAGGCCAGCCTGGTCGTCAGGTTGGCGTCGTCGTAGAGCTTCAGGTCGACGTCGACGCCGGTGCCGCCGGCGTCGACGCCGTTCTGCGGGCGGGTGGCCACCACCGACCAGTAGTAGGTGTTGGAGGCGTAGCGGTAGTTGTGGGGGAACGGTGAGCCGAGCTTGGTGAAGTCGCGGGTCAACTCGCCGTAGTCGGCCAACGGGTCGCGGAAGCCATAGTCGATCGTGTTCTGGTACAAGCTCGCGAGCGCCTGCGGGGATGACTGGCCGTGCTGCTGCCAGAACTCCTTGAAGGTGTGCGACACCTTGCCCATCAACGTGTTCCAGATTGGACCGGCGCCCTCGCCGAAGCGGTCGTACGGCTGCTCGTTGGCCCAGTCGGTGAGGTCGAGCAATGCGCCGGCGACGCGGCCCTCGACGGTGTCCCCGACGTGCCAGAGCTGGCCGTTGGACGCCGTGCCGAAGGTCGCCGCCTCGAAGTCGGCCTCGGTGCCGTCCGGCCAGCGGAAGACCGGGTCCTGGTAGACGGCGACCGCGAACCAGTTCGCAAAGCCCTCGCTCCACGCGCAGCCGGCGTTCGAGCTGCGATCGGGAGCGTGGCTCAGATCCGGGCAGTCCTCGATGCTATTGAACTCGGGGGTCCCGTACGCGCTGTGCATCACGAAGTGGCCGATCTCGTGGACCACCGAATTGCGAGAGTCGGGCGTGTCGGCGCTCAGCTTGACCTTGCTGGGGCTGCCACCGTAGTAGGGAATCGGGATGATCACATCGCGCGACCACTCGATCACAAGCTGCTGGCACGCGGTCTCCGCGGCGCTCGTGGCCCAGCAATTGCGCGCGTCGTGCGGGACGAGGTTCCAGGCGTCGTTGGCCTCGTCGAAGGCGTGCCAAGCCCGCATCTGGGTGCTGGGCGGCTGCCGGATGTGAAAGTCGTGGGTGGTGCCGTCGGCGAGGTTGCTGGGCCCGTCGACACGCGTCGCGTACCGCGCCCCGGAGGAGTTCTGCACCTTCCAGCGGGCGTTCTCGGTGATGAGCTTGACGTAGACGTCTTGTCCCTTGCCGCCGATGCCGTCGTCGTTGTCGAAGCACAGCGTGTAGCGGCCGTCTGCGCCGGTCACGCCGGTCTTGAGGAGGTCGTCGGCGTTGTCGTCGCGGTCCCAGGCCTGCACCTGCAGGTTGATCGAGGGCCGCGTCGCGCCGTTCTGGTCGAGGTAGGTCACGCCGCCCGTCACACAGGCGGTCGCGGCGGCCAGTGCCGTCGACCCGGACCCGGCGGGCTGGTCGTCGCCGTGCGGCGCGGGAAGCCCGGCGGTCCCGACCGGCCGCGGCGGCGACGTCCCTGCGTCGGCGGACGCCGTGGACGGGGTGGCGAACGCCGCGGCAGCAAGCGCGAGCATGGCCGCGATCGCGGCGAGAGACGTGCGGAGTGGCATTCTGGCTCCTGGGAAGCTGGTGATCCGACGGGCGATCGGCGTGCTTGGCGCACCCGGCGATCGAGTGATGACAGGGGGCGGGGGAACGTGGCGACCAGCGTCACATCCCCGGAAGCTGGTGTCCCTGGGCCCGCCGCCAACTTTGCGTCGGTGCCCCGACGACCGGTGGTACGGCTGGCCGCACCTGGCTGCCAACGCCCAGCGACCCGAAGATCGTTCGGATCTGACGCACCGCGACTGTGAGCGAGCGGCGACGGCGTTGACCCGGCAAGCGCGAGACGCGAGAGCCCCGACGAGGCCCCCGCGGCCGCGATCATGCTCATCCCGGCGGCGCTCCGGCGCGCGCCGCCGTCTGGTGTCTTCGCGCGGCGCGACCTGAGCTCCGGGCAGCTCGCGGGCCTCCCTTGGACACGCGACACGCTCCATACGACTCGGCCTTGAGTCGCCAGCTCGCCGCTGGCCTGTCGCGCCACCCGCGTCCGCGTCCCAGGAGCGGTGCGCGAGCCCAAGCCGTCATTGCTGCTCTATGCAAACGCAGCAGTGACCACTCCGCTGGCCTCCCATGCAACTCGGGCGCGCCGGCGGTCATCTTCCGCGTAGGTGACCTCACCGCCGGCGGCCAGGTCGATGCTTCTCGACGCTGACGATGCTCACCCGCCGCGCCCCGTCGACCGGGTGCTCTTCTCAGCGTGGGGAACCTGCGCGAGCAGATCCGCCATCCGATCCACACGCCCGCGCCAAGCCGTCTCGAGCCTGTCGAGGACCCGGCGTGCCCGTCCCACGGCGTCAGGATAGGTGCGCACGAGCTGCTCCCGTCCGCGGCGCTCCTTGACGACCATGCCGGCCCGCTCCAGCACCGCGACGTGCTTCTGCACCGCGGCGAAGCTCATCGGGTAGTCGTCGGCGAGTCGCGATATCGACGGCTCGCCCTGGACGCAGCGGCGGAGGATGTCTCGGCGCGTGGCGTCGGCGAGTGCATGGAACAGGCGGTCCACCTCATCGTCGGTCAGCTCACCTACAACCATTCGGTTGTAGGTTAGGGTGGCCGCCGCTCGATGTAAAGCTGCGGTGACGGGCACGGCACGCCAGTGCGGTCCCGGTCCAGCGGTTGCATCCGGTGTCGCCGGGATAATAAAACGACGTCGGGCGCCGCCAAGGGGCGCCCACAGACCAAGGGGGGCGTTCGAATGAACACCCGGACCATCGCGGTCATCGCGCTCATCATCGCCGTCATCGTCCTGCTGCTGCTCCTTCTCTGAAGAACTCGCGAAGGCGCTGAGCGGTCCGGTCGTCGCGTGCCTGGAGGACCACCCCTCGGGGCGATCACGGGTATGTGGATGATCCGGATCGAGTCGTCGTGATCGGGGTTGCCCCACGCGCCGAACATCATCGCGCCGAGGCAGAACTTGCTGACCGAGACGCCCGTGCGTCCCAGTTGGCGTGCTCCATGAGCTGCTCCTATTCGGGCGCCGGCGCACTCGCTACGCGCCGGCCGTGGGTCATGCCGAGTCGGCTACCCCGGTTGACTCGGCCTGGTCGAGCGTCGCTGCCCAGCTCCCGAGGAGCTTCAGGGTCTGTTCATCGCGCGAACCGGGCTCCGCCGTGTAGGAAGATCGTCAGGCCCGTGTCGAGCTCCAGCCGTTCGAAGTTCAGACTGAGCTCGCCGACGACCGGGTGGTGGAAGTGCTTGGTGCCCGTGACGTGGAAGCGGACGTTGTGCGAGGCCCAGCGGGTGCGGAACGCCTCGCTCTGCGTCGAGAGCTCGCCGACGAGGTCTGTGAGGGCATGGTCGTAGGGGTCGCGGCCAGCGGCGGAGCGCAGCACGGCCACGACGTCGCTCGCCGCGCGCTCCCAGTCGAGATAGAACTCACGGGCGCGCGCGTCGAGGAAGACGAAGCGGGCGGTGTTCACCGGCCGGACGGGCTGACGAACATCTCCGAGTAGAGGGCGTACCCGAGCTGGTGCCGGCCAGGATGTCCAGGCGGTCGCTGCGCACGAACGCGGCGGCGCCGGTCATCGCGTCAACGATGTGCTGCACAACGGGCCGGATGCGCTGATTGGACCGGCGCCGGCGCGGCGGGGAGGTGGTCGGCTGGGCGGCGCGGGCGAGATCGAGGTTGATGTCGCAGCGCTCCAGGCGGGTGTAGTAGCCGCCGATGGCGGCCTGAGCGTTCACGATGCCGTCACCGTAGAACCCGTTGTACGCGGCCGTGCCGACGCACGTGAGATCCGCAAGCCCATCCGCAGACAAACGATGAAGTGGCGACGCCGGTCACCCTGATGCAAACGGGCTATCCTCGCCCGCCCGAAAGGAGACCGATGCCAGGCTACGCGATCGTGAATCTGCTCGAGATCGACGACTCCGTCGCAGGAAGGGTCTCCGGCTTGGAAGGGCGGTTCAGTCGCAAGCACCTCGGCTCGCGTGACCTCGGTGTGAGTCACTGGAGGTATGCGCCGGGCACGCGCAATCCCGGAGGCCACAGCCACCGCGAGCAGGAAGAGGCCTACGTGGTTGTCGCCGGCTCTGGCCGCGTGCGGCTGGACGACGAACTGCGTGACATTCGACTCTGGGACGTCGTTCGCGTGGCGCCCGAGGTCGTGCGCGCCTTCGAAGCCGGGCCCGACGGGCTCGAGCTGATCGCGGTGGGCGGACCGAAGCCGGAAGGCGGCGACGGCGTGCGGTCCGACACGCCCTGGCCCGACGCTGGCGGCTCCTGACCCTCGGTTCGGGTTGGCGGAACTACCCCGCTCGCGTATGCGCCCGTGGGCGCGCGGGCCGCAGAGTGGTCCGCATGGGAAGCACCGGGAAGTGGGACAGCCGGATCAGCCGTCGACGCTGTTGCGCACTGGAGGGACGGCGGCGGCCGGCGTGATCCTGATGAGCCGCACGGCACCGGCGCGGGCCGCGCCGCCGTTCGCCGGCGACCCGTTTTCGCTCGGTGTCGCCTCCGGCGACCCGACTCCGGACGGGATCGTGCTTTGGACCCGGCTCGCGCCGGCGCCGTTGGAGGGCGGCGGACTGCCAGACGAGGTGTATGGCGTGCGCTATGAACTCGCCGCCGACGACCAGTTCCAGCGCATAGTCAAGCGTGGAGCGATCGAGGCGCTGCCCGACGAGGCCCACAGCGTGCACGTCGAGCTCGCCGGGCTGCAGCCTGAGACGACGTACTGGTATCGCTTCAAGTGGGGCACCGCCGTGAGTCCGGAAGGTCGCACGCGGACGGCGCCGCTCGCGGGCACCAGTCCGGCCGCGATGTGCTTCGCATTCGTCTCGTGCCAGAACTACACGACCAGCTTCTATCCGGCTTACGCCGACATTGCAGCGCAGGACGACCTCGAGCTTGTCGTCCACCTCGGCGACTACATCTACGAGGGGGCAGGTCTCCAATCGATCCGCGTCCGCGACCACGTGCCCCAGGGGGAGGTGCTCTCGCTCAGCGACTACCGCACGCGGCACGCGCAGTACCGGACCGATGCTCAGCTGCAGCAGGCGCACGCGCGGCACCCCTGGCTGATGACTTGGGACGACCACGAGTTCGAGGACAACTACGCGGACCTCGAGACGGACCCGGACGTGCCGCTGGAGACCGCCGCCGAACGCCGCGCGGCCGCCTATCTCGCCTACTGGGAGCACGCGCCGCTGGCGCGCGCGCAAGCCGGTCGGCAAGGACATGAACCTGTACCGGCGCGCCAGCTGGGGCAGCCTCGTCACGTTCCACGTGCTCGACACGCGCCAACACCGCTCCGACCAGATCACCCAGTGCGCGGCAGCGCAGCGCGATCCCGTGTCGGGCTACTGTCCCGCGGCTCTGGAGGACTCGCGCGGGATCCTCGGCGCCGAGCAGCGCGGCTGGCTGTTCGAGGGCCTCGCGGGCGTCCGGTGCAAGCTGGAACGTTCTCGCCAACCAGGTGGCGTTCGCGCCGCATGACCGCGACCCCGGGCTCGGTCGCCTCTTCACGCCCGACAAGTGGGACGGGTACGTCGCCGACCGGCAGCGCGTACTCGACTTCCTGGCCGAGCAGCGACTCACTAACACCGTGGTCATCACGGGCGACGCGCACGCCAATTCCGTCCGCAACGTGCCGGCGAGCTTCACGAGCCTCGACGGTCCGCCGATCGCGACCGAGTTCATCGGCACCTCGATCAGCTCGGAAGGCGATCCGCCCAGCGTGGTGACGAGGTTCGGCGGCGACGTCAACAACCCGCACATCCTGTTCCAGAACAACCAGCGAGGCTACGTCCGCGTCGTGCTCGAGCGCGAGCGCTGGACGAGCGAGTTCCGCGTCATGTCGACGGTGCGACAGCCCGAGGCGACCGCGTCGACGCTGGCGACGTTCGTCGTCGACAACCGAGCGCCGGGCGCCCAGCAGATCTGACGCGACAACTCGGGCTGGCGATCGGCCGCTCGAACGCAGGGCGGCGTACCTTGATTGGCATGAGCCGGCCGGACAGTCGGTGGTAGCGCGCTTGCGCCCGCTTAACGCTCGGACGACGGGTCCGGGGTGAGCGACCTCTCGCTGGCAGTCGGCGTCGGCCTCATCTGTGCGCTGCTATCTGCGCTCGGTACGAATCTGGCCTTCCTGTTCAAGCACAGGGGGGCGATCGCCGCTCCCGATGTCGACATGCGCCATCCGGTGCGCAGCGCGATCGATCTATTTCGCTCCAAGTGGTGGAGCATCGGCTGGGCCGTGGCGGCGGTGGCGTTCGCGCTGCACGTTGCCGCGCTCACCCTGGCCCCGATCTCGATCGGCCAGGCGGTGCTCGCGGGAGGTCTCGTCTTCCTCGCGGTGCTCGCCGAGCGCTTCTTCGGCTTCGAACTGGGGCGTCGCCAGTGGACCGGGATCGGCCTGGTCGCAGTCTCGCTCACCTTGCTGACGCTGACGGGCGGGGGCGGAGGCGGAGGAGCCAACTCCGGCTACTCGCTCGCGGGGATGATCGTCTTCGAGGGCATCGCCCTCGGCGTGGGCCTGCTTCTGGTCTTCTCCCACCTGATCGAGCGCATCCGGGCGCAGCCTGGCGTGCTGCTCGGCATTGCCGCCGGGCTCGGGTTCGGGATCTCCGACGTGGCGATAAAGGCGCTCTCAGGAGACCTCGAAAGCGGGCCGGTCGGCCTCCTCAGCCCCTGGAGCGTGATCATCGTCACAGCGGCGGTCTTCTCGTTCTTCGCCTCCGCTCGGAGCCTCCAGATCGGCGACGGCGTGGCGGTGATCGCCGTCACCTCGGTCGCGGCGAACCTCACGACAATCGTCGCCGGGCTGGCGGTCTTCGGCGACCGACTCGGCAACGACCCCCTCGTCATAGGCGTGCGTCTCGCGGCATTCGCCCTGATCCTCGTCGGGGCAGCGCTGATCCCAGCCCCCGTTCGCGCCGGCGTAGCGCTCGAGGAGTCAGCCGTGGAGACCGAGACCCCTGTGGCGCGTGGCGCGTGAGCCGAGTCTCCCCGACTTCAGAACGGGCGATCACCTCCGACTCTCGGCGGGAACGGCCGATCGGAGAGGGGGGAAATGGGCCGGCGGGTGGGCCGCGTCCGCTTGGAAGATGACCGCCGGATCGGGCAGCCCGCGGAATCGCCAGGAGCCGAGGCTCGTCAGGCTGACTCCCTCGGGAAGCGACTGGAGAATCGCCTCGCGAACGGGAGCGGACATCACGATCTGGTCGCCGTGCGCGGCGAAGCAGATACGCGCGGCGGCGTGGACCGAGAGGCCGACGTACCCGGTATCGGTCAGCGCGGGACGCCCGCGGTGCAGGCCGATCCGCAGCCGGACCGACGAATCCTCCGGCCAGCCGCCCTCGCGCATCAAGCGCTGGATCGCCAGCGCTGCGTCAAGTGCCGCGGGGGCGCGTTCGAACACCGCGAAGACATCGTCGCCGCGGGCGGACACCACCTGACCACCGGCACGCCGCACCGCGGCGCGCACGACGCCGCGAACATCTGCGAGCAGAAGGGCGTATCGGTCGCCGAGGCGCCGGACGAGTTCGGTCGAGCCCTCGATGTCGGTCAGCAGGAACGTGAGCACGCCTTTGGGCAGCTTCAGCTGCGGCTGGAGCTGTGCGCTGATGAAGCCGATCGGCATGATGCGGTGCTTCTTGGCCGCTCTCAGCAAGCGGCTGCGCGCCCGGTCCCGCGCCGCCTCATCCTCGAAGGCCACCTGGTTGAACCTCCCGAGGGCGTTCCTGACGTGCGACGCATCATGGATCGGCAGACGACGGCGGCCGCGCGAATCGATGTACGCGAAGGCGCGGTCGGGAAGTTGCGCGCGCTCCTTCGCACCGAGCCGTGCCATGCCGGCATGTTCGCACGGACCATGGCCGCGAATCGCGCCCGGC
>Ga0126306_10001179_pt1 | contig 13748 bp, 12 predicted proteins | sample Plot27_FD_92592 | JGI IMG/M metagenome (GOLD analysis project Ga0126306, IMG submission 92592) | Serpentine soil microbial communities from UC McLaughlin Reserve, CA, USA - Plot27 | ecosystem: Environmental > Terrestrial > Soil > Grasslands | place: USA: UC McLaughlin Reserve, Lake County...
CCCGCGATCCCGCAGCCGGCGCCGCTGTTCGAGATCTACGTCTACTCGCCGGCGATGGAGGGGATCCACCTGCGCGGCGGCAAGGTCGCGCGCGGCGGCATCCGCTGGTCCGACCGGATGGACTACCGCACCGAGGTCTACGGCCTGATGCGCGCGCAGCTGACCAAGAACGCGATCATCGTCCCGGCGGGCGCCAAGGGCGGCTTCTACCTCAAGGGCCCGCCGGCCGGCCCCGGCGAGCTGAAGGCCGAGGTCGAGCGCCAGTACGTCCGCTACGTCGACGGGCTGCTCGAGCTGACCGACAACCGGATCGAGGGCAAGGTCGTGCACCCCGAGGGCGTGCGCGTGCTCGACGACGACGACACGTACCTCGTCGTCGCCGCCGACAAGGGCACAGCGACGTTCTCGGACACCGCCAACCGCGTCAGCGAGGAACGCGGCTTCTGGCTCGGCGACGCGTTCGCGTCCGGCGGGTCGAGCGGCTACGACCACAAGGCGCTCGGGATTACGGCGCGCGGCGCGTGGGAGTCGGTCAAGCGCCACTTCTCCGAGCTCGGCGTCGACGTCGCGACCGAGCCTTTCAAGGTCGTCGGGATCGGCGACATGTCGGGCGACGTGTTCGGCAACGGGATGCTGCTGTCGGACCGGATCCGGCTGGTCGGCGCGTTCGACCACCGGCACGTGTTCATCGACCCGGATCCCGATTCCTACGCCAGCTTCGCCGAGCGCACGCGGCTGTTCGAGCTGCCGGGCTCGAGCTGGGACGACTACGACCGGGCGAAGATCTCAGCGGGCGGCGGCGTCTGGCCGCGCAGCGCGAAGTCGATCCCGCTCGCGCCCGAGGCGCGCGCCGCGCTCGGCGTCGAGGAGGAGCGGATGGCGCCGACCGACGTCATCCGCGCGATCCTGCGCGCGCCCGTCGACTTGCTCTGGAACGGCGGCATCGGCACGGTCGTCAAGGCGTCCGATGAGACCGACGCCGACGCGATGGACCGTGCCTCCGACGCGATCCGCGTCGACGCGAGCGACCTCCGCTGCCGCGTCGTCGGCGAGGGCGGCAACCTCGGCGTGACGCGCCGCGGACGCGTCGAGTTCGCGCGCGAGGGCGGCCTGATCAACGCCGACTTCATCGACAACTCGGCGGGCGTCGACTGCTCCGACCATGAGGTCAACCTGAAGATCCTGCTCGGGCTCGCCGAGCGGCGCGGCGAGCTCGACCGCGGCGGGCGCGACGAGCTGTTGGTAGACGTGACCGAGGACGTCGTCGCCCACGTGCTCTACGACTCGTTCCTGCAGGCCCAGATCCTGTCGCAGGAGGTAGTCGTCTCGAAGTCGCGCATGTACGCCTACGAGGACCTGATGGTCGCGCTCGAGTCGTCCGGCCTGCTGATGCGCGAGTCCGAGCAGCTCCCGTCGACCGAGGAGATCGCCGAGCGCAGGCGCGGCGGCCGCGGGCTCGAACGGCCGGAGCTGGCGCTGCTGCTCGCCTACGCGAAGCGCGCGCTGGCGCGCGCGCTGCACGCGTCGGACTTTTGCGACGACCCGTGGCTGGGGCGCGACCTGCGCGAGTACTTCCCGGACCGCGTCGTCGAGCGCTTCGGGAACCTGCTGGCGGAGCATCCGCTGCGGCGCGAGCTGATCGCGATGGTCAACGCCAACACGGTCGTCAACTCGCTCGGTCCGACGTTCGTCTCCCAGCTCGCCGCCGAGCGCGGCGCCGAGGCCGCCGATGTCACGCGGGCGTACCGGATCGCGCGCGAGGTGACCGGCGCCGACGCGCGCTGGGACGCAGTCGAGAACCTGCCGCGCGACACCGACCGGCGCGTCGTCACCGAGCTGATGGCCGGCGTCGACCGGCTGGTCGAGGCGACCACGCGCTGGTATCTCGACCACGACGGCGGCGCCCCGCTCGAGGACCAGATCAAGGCCGCCGAGGCGCCGTTCGCGCGGCTGATCGCGGCGCTGCCCGAGATCGGCTCGGAGGAGTGGCAGGCGCAGCGGCGCCAGGTCGCCGACGACCTCGTCGCCCAGGGCATCCCCGAGGACCTTGCGTGGGGCCACGCGCTGGTGCCCGAGCTGATCCAGGCGCCCGACGTCGTCGCCGTCTCGAAGCAGACCGGCCGGCCGGTGGAGACGGTCGCGCGCGCGTTCCACGCGCTGGCCGCGCGGCTCGACGTCGTCTGGCTGCTGGGGGCGCTCGACGAGCTGCCCCAGACCACGCGGACGCAGCGCTGGGCGGCGCAGGCCGTGCGCGAGGACTGCCTCGACGCGCTGGCGGAGCTGGCCCGCTGCGCGCTGACCGAGGGCGGAGAGGGGCAGGACGCCGAGGCCGCGGTCGCGGCGTTCCTGGACTCCCGCGCGGCGCTGAGCCGGCGGCTCGCCGCGGTGACGGCGTCGCTCACCGTGGAGGGCACCGGCGACCTGCCCGCGCTGATGCTCGCCGTCCGCGCCGTCCGCGCGCTCGCCGACTGATGGCGCGGCTCGTACTGGGCCCGCTCCTGCGCTACGCCGGGGAGGACGAGGCGACGATCTGGGTCGAGACGGACGCGCCGTGCGAGGTCGAGGCGCTGGGCCGCCGCCGGCGCACGTTCGGCGTCGCCGGCCACCACTACGCGCTCGTGCACTGCACGGGCCTCGCGCCGGCGTCGACCACGCCGTACGAGGTGCGGCTCGACGGCGAGCTCGTGTGGCCGCAGCCGGACTCTCCCTATCCGCCCAGCGTCGTGCGCACGCACGGCGCCTCGGGGCCGTTCCGGATCGCGTGGGGATCGTGCCGCGTGTGCGCGCCGCACGAGCCGCCGCACTCGCTGCGCAAGGACGAGCATCCCGACGGGCGCGAGGTCGACGCGCTGCGCGTGCTCGCCGACCACATGTGCCGCGAGGACCACTCGCAGTGGCCGCACGCGCTCGTGCTGCTCGGCGACCAGGTCTACGCGGACGAGGTCTCGCCCGGCGTGCGCGAGTACATCCGCGAGCACCGCGATCCCGAGGTGCCGCCAGGGGAGACGGTCGCCAACTTCGAGGAGTACACGCGGCTGTACCGCGAGTCGTGGTCGGAGCCGCACATCCGCTGGCTGCTCTCGACGGTGCCGACGGCGATGATCTTCGACGACCACGACGTGCACGACGATTGGAACACGTCGAAGACGTGGGTCGAGGACATGCGCGCGAAGGGCTGGTGGGACGAGCGCATCGTCGGCGGCTTCTCGACCTACTGGCTCTACCAGCACATGGGCAACCTCGCTCCGCACCACCTCGCCGAGGACTCGCTCTACGGCCAGCTGCGCGACGCCGACGACGGCTGGCCGATCCTGCGCGACTTCGCGTTCCACGCCGACCGCGAGGTGGAGGGGACGCGCTGGAGCTACTGCCGCGACTTCGGCCGCACGCGTCTGATCATGATCGACTCGCGCGCCGGGCGGGTGCTCGACCCGCCGGACGAGCGCTCGATGCTCGACCCCAACGAGTGGCAGTGGCTCGAGCAGCACGCGCAGGGCGAGTTCGACCACCTGCTGATCGGCTCGTCGCTGCCGTTCCTGCTCACGCAGGGCCTGCACTACCTGGAGTCGTGGAACGAGGCCGCCTGCAACGGCGCCTGGGGCGCGCCCGCGGCGCTGGCGGGCGAGCGGCTGCGCCAAGCGCTCGACCTCGAGCACTGGGCGGCGTTCGGCTCGTCGCTGGACCGGATCGTCGAGTTGATGCGCCACGTCGGCACGGGCGAGCGCGCGCCGGCGTCGATCGTCGCGCTGTCGGGCGACGTCCACCACGCCTATCTCGCCGAGGTCGGCTTCCCGCGCGGCACCGGCATGCGCTCCGCCGTCTACCAGGCGACCTGCTCGCCGTTCCGCAACCCGCTCGACGACCGCGAGCGGCGCATGATCCGCTTCGCGTGCGGCCGCGGCGGGACGCTGGTCGGCCGGCTGCTCGCGCGCGCGGCGGGCGTCGGCGACCCGCCGGTGCGGTGGCGCTTCACCCACGACGAGCCGTTCTTCGACAACCAGGTCTGCTTCCTCGAGATCGACGGCCGGCGCGCGCACCTGCGGCTGCAGAAGACCGTCCCCGAGAAGAACCAGGGCTACTCGCTGGACACGGTCTTCGAGCGACAGCTCGCCTAGCCGCCGGCGCGACGCATCGTTAGGCCGAGAGCGCCTCGTTGAAGCCGTCGCGCCAGCTCGGATGCGCCGGCTGCCAGCCCAGCTCGCGCCGCGCCTTGGCGTTCGACGCGCCGCGGCACTCGGTCATCATCGTCGCAACGCCCTCGCCGGCCGCCAGCTTCGCCAGCCAGCGCGGCAGGCGGCGCGGCGGCTTGGCGCCGGTGGCCGCCGCCAGCGCGGGCAGCCAGTCGCGCACCGGCGCAGGGTCGTCGTCGACGACGTTGTAGATCGCCCCGGGCGTGCCGCGCTCGACCGCTGCGAGCGTCGCCGCGGCCGCGTCGTCGATGTGGACGAACGACCAGACGCCGCCGCCGTCTCCGACGATCGGGAAGCGGCGCTTGCGGATCATGTCGACCTGCTCGCCGCCGCGCGCTATGCCGGTGCCCGCGCCGTAGAAGCCGCCGTAGCGCAGCGCGATCCCGCCGGCTTCGGTGACGGCCTGCTCGAGCTGGCGGATCGCCGCGAACGTCTTGCTCATCGAGGGAACCGGGTCGGGGTCGAGCGGGTCGTCCTCGGTCTTGACCGGCCCACCCGTGCGGGCGTACGGCCAGCCCGCGAACGACTGCGCTATGACGCGGCGCACGCCGGCCGCGCGGGCGCCTTCGAGGAGGTGGTCGGTGCCCTCCGTGCGGAGCCGGTTCGTGAGCGCGAACGCGCCGTCGAAGTCGCGCAGGCTGCTCAGGCCGGCCAGCGCGGTGAGCTGGTGCACGATCGCGTCCGGTCGCGCGGCGACGACGGCGGCCACGATCGCGTCGCGATCCAGGCCGTCGGCTATGACGGGCTCGACGCCGGCGGCGCGCAGTGCGTCGGCCTTGGCGGGCGTGCGCGTGGTGCCCGTCACCTGGTGGCCGGCGCCGGTCAGCAGCGGCACGAGCCGCGAGCCCAGTGCGCCGGTGGCGCCTGCGAGGAAGATGCGCATCTCGGTGTCTCCTTTGCTGTGATGGCCTCTGAGACGAGATGGCCGCCGCGGATGTGACACTCGACGAGCTGCGCCCGCTGCTGTTCTCGCTCGCCTACCGCATGGTGGGCGTGATCGGCGACGCGGAGGACCTCGTGCAGGAGGCCTACCTGCGCTTCCACCGCGAGCAGGACCGGGTCGACGCGCCGAAGGCGTTCCTCACCACGGTGGTCGCGCGGCTCGCGATCGACCACCTGCGCTCGGCGCGCGCGCGGCGCGAGACCTACTTCGGCCATTGGGTGCCGGAGCCGCTCGTCGGCAGCCCCGCGGACCGCGTCGAGGACGACGAGACGCTGTCGCTCGCGTTCATGGCGGTGCTCGAGCGGCTGACGCCGGTCGAGCGGGCGGTGTTCGTCCTGCACGAGGTGCTCGACTACTCGCACGACGAGATCGCCGCGATCGTGGAGAAGAGCCCCGCGAACAGCCGCCAGCTGCTGGTCCGCGCGCGGCGCCGCCTCGAGCGTGGGCGCCCGCGCTTCGAGCCGTCGCGCGAGCGCCGCGAGGCGCTGCTGGCGCGCTTCCTCGACGCGGTCCGTGCGGGCGACGTCGACGGCCTGATCGACTTGCTGGCCGCCGACGCCGTCTCCTACGCCGACGGCGGCGGCAAGGCGCCGGCGACGCCGCTGCCGATCTTCGGCGCGGAGAAGGTGGCGCGGCTGTGGGCGCGGCTCGGGCGCGACACGCCATACGCGCTGGAGCCGGTCGACGTCAACGGCCAGCCGGGCGTCGTCGCGCGTGGCGACGACGGCGGCGTCGCCGGGATCCTCACGCTCGGCGTCGCGGATGGGCGCGTGCAGACCGTCTGGGCCGTGGTGAACCCGGACAAGCTTGTCCGGGTTCCCGCCGGCGCTCAGTAGAGCGCCATGTTCGGCTCCCCGCGGCCGTTCAGCCCGCCGGTGCTGCTGCACGTGCCGCCGCGCGGCGCGCCGCCGTTGTAAGCCTGGCGCACGCAGTTGCGCAGCGCCTTCTGGCCCCAGTAGCTCGGATGCAGGTCTTCCTGGAGCTGGTACGGCGGCACGAGCGTCGTCACCGTGCGGATCTGGGACACCCACTCGGTCCGGTCGGCCGCGCCGGCCGCCGTCCAGCTCGCGATGCCCTGCTCCTCCAGCAGCCCGACGGTGTTCTCGCACAGCCGGTGGCCGGCGAGCGCGGCCTCGGCCTCCAGCACCGGCACGCCGTGGGCGGCGGCGGCGTCGCGGACGACGCCGTTGAGCGTCGTCACCATCGTCGCGTTGGCCCAGTTCGCGTCGCGGTTCCAGACCCCGCAGCCGCCGATCGACTGGCGCGTCCAGCCGGTCTCCGGATAGCGGAAGCCGCTGCCGTTCGGGATCGGCGAGGAGTAGGTCTGCGCGAGCAACGCGTACGAGCCGGCCGCGTAACCCGCGTTCGCCATCGCGGTCTTGAGGTTGGCGAACGCGCCGATCACGCGGCTGCGCTGCTGGGCGACGTACGCGCTGCTGAACATGCCCGCGATGTCGGAGTCGTCGTGGCAGTAGTTCTTCCACCACGAGGGCGACGTCAGCCAGTTGGTTAGGCAGCGCTCGACGACCTTGGCGAAGCCGAAGTTGTTGGCCGCGATCAGCACGACGACGAGCTTCACGTTGTGCGTGGCGGCGTACTGCTGGAGCGCCTTCGCCTGGCCGATGTGGCCCTGGCCGTCGTCGTAGAAGTCGAGCCCGGGCTTGAAGTCCGAGCCGCTCGCAAACGGTTGCGTATACGTGCGCGCGCCCGAGCAGGCGAGGTTCGCGGAGAGCGTTATGCCGATGCGGATCTCGGCCGCGTTGGAGCGGTGGCAGCCGGGCGTGGTCTCGGCGCTGTTGGCGGCGTTGTCGTAGTACGCGGTCGGGCCCAGCGCGTCGACGCCCGACGGGCTGCCGTTGGTGTTGCCGGCCCAGCGCCCGGCTTCGCCGGAGATCGCCGAGTCGCCGACCGCCACCACCGCGGGCGTCCCGACACCGGGGCCGTCCGCCCGCGCCGGTCCTGCACCCGCCACGAAGCAAAGAGCACACAGCACCGCCGCCGCAGCTCGCCTCATCAAGCCCTCCCTCTCGAGTTGAGGCGTTTCTACCGCCCCGGAGGGCTCGGCGCAAGCTAGCCGGCCTCGACGTAGCGCAGCCGGCCGTCGAGCGGCGCGATCGAGGCGTACTCCTCCAAGCCGTAGCCGATCACGGTCGTGTAGCCCTCGGCCGCGAGCCGGCTGGTGACGGACAGCTGGTCGTGCAGCGTGCGCGGCGCCCGCAAGGCGGCGTCGTGCTCGGCGGCGTTCGCGCGGGCGGCCGCGAGCCGCGCCTCGGCTCCGGGGCCGGACGCGTCGACGACGACGGCGACGCGGTCCGCGGCCCGGGGAGCCGGCGCCTCGGGGGCCGCCGCGAGGCCGGCGACCAGACCGGCGAGGGAAGCGATGAAAAACTTGGTCATACGTATGAATGTACTACGTATGACCGGATTGCTCAAGGGCCGGGCAACAAGTCTTCACGGGCCCGGCGGCCGGCCTTGGCGGGCGCCGCCCCGGCGCTCAGCGCGGAGCGGCCGTCGAGCCGCGCACCTCGAGCTCGACCGGCAGCACGCGGCTGCGCGGGCGCCGGCCCGCGAGCTGCGCCATCAGCAGCTCGAAGGCGACGCGCCCGAGCTCCTCGGCGTCGGCGGCGACCGTCGTGACCGGCGGGTCGAGCACGCGGCCGATGTCGAGCCCGTCGAAGCCGACGATCGAGAGGTCGCCGGGAATGCCCAGCCCGAGCTCGCGCGCGGCGAGGTACGCGCCCGCCGCCACGATGTCGTCGTCGCAGAACAGCGCGGTCAGGTCGGCGTGGGCGGACAGCAGCTCGCGCGCTGCTGCGAGCGCCGACGCGAGCGTGAAGTCGGAGTGGACGCGCGCGACGTCGCCCGCGACGAGCCGGTCGACCGCGCGGCGCCGCAGCCGGAAGGTCGGCCGGTCGTACACCGAGGCGACGTGGCCGATCCGCTCGTGACCGAGCTCGAGCAGGTGGCGCACGGCCGCCTCCGTGCCGCGCTCGGCGTCCAGCCGCACCGACGGATGTCCGCGGCTCTCGGACTCGATCACCACGATCGGCTCGGAGCCGGCGGCGCGCGGCGGCGGGTCGACCTCGAACAGCAGCAGCCCGTCGGCCGGCCCCGCCCGCAGCGCCTCCGCCGACGCGGCGCCCCAATCGCGGTCGTTGTCCGTGTCGATCAGGGCGACCGCGTAGCCGGCCGCGCGCGCGGCGGTCTGGGCGCCGCGCAGCAGCCCGCCGAAGAACGGGTTCATGATGTCCGGGACGACGAGCGCGACCGTCCGCGCGGCACCGGTCTTGAGCGCCCGCGCGGCCGCGTTGGGCCGGTAGCCGAGCTCCGCCGCGGCCGCTCGCACGGCCGCCTCCGTCCGTGCCGAGATCCGCCCGACGCCCTTGCCCGAGAACACGAGCGAGACCGTTGACTGCGACACGCCGGCCCGGCGCGCCACGTCGACGCTGGTCACTCGCTCGCCGCGCAAGGAGCGAAGCTTGCCACCGGCGGGCAGCGCGTCTGCACATAAGCACCCATACGGTGCTTATCTGCAGACACGCCAGACGGGTCGGGTTGCCCGCTACGCGAACAGGTCCTGGTCCGCGGCGCGGATCAGCGCGGCGGCGCCCGGGCCGTCGTGGGGGAGGACGTGGCGCTCGAGCCCGCGCAGCCGCACCGCCGGCTCGCCCGTGTCCTTGCCGCGGGCGAGGTCGGCGGCGCCCGCGACCTGGTCGGCGAGCGCGACGTGGGTCGCCTGCATGACGCGGCCCGCGCGGTCCGGGCGGCCGCGCCAGTCCTCGAGCGGCGCGAGCCCGGCGCAGCCGAGCGCGACCTCGGCCTGGCCGACGCGCCATGGGCGGCCGAACGAGTCGCCGATGACGACCGCGCAGCCGAGCCGCGCACGCAGCGCGCGCGCCGAGCCGTCCGGGTCCTCCGGCAGGAGCACGGCCAGGTCGTCGCCGCCGGCGTTGGAGAGGTCCACGCCGGCGTTCGCGCACACAAACCCGTGCCGCGTGCGGGCGATCAGCCGCCCGGCGTCGGCCCGCAGCAGCTCGACGCTCTCGCGCAGGATCAGCTCGACGAGCCGCGGGTCCTTGCCGTGCTCGTCAGCGAGCGCGCGCGCTCTGTCGCCCGGCTCGACCGCGGCGAGCGTGACGACCCGGCCCTCGGCCTTCGCCACCGCCTTGTGCGCGACGACGAGCACGTCACCCGCGCGCAGCCCGGCGTCGGAGAGCCGCCCGGCGGCACGCGCGAGCAGCGCGGCGAGATCGTCGCCCGGCCGGATCTCCGGCAGTCCGGGGAGCGCGACCGTCGTGAGCACCGCCGCGCGAGCCGTCACGCGACGGCCGACGACGGCGCCATCGTCGCGAGCAGCGCGCGCGTGCGCGGCGCCGCGCCCGGCCGCGCCGCGAGCGCGGCCCGCAGGGCGGCGAGGTCGCCCGGGGTGTCGACGTCGAGCTCGAGCGAAGGCGCCTGCGCGACACGCACCGCGATCCCGGCGGCGGCGCCGAGCGCGGCGTGGCGGGCGAACGAGCCGGGCCCGAACGACGGCTCGAGCGCGCTCGGAGGCGCGATCAGCAGTGCGTTGGTGCCTGAGCCGTGGCGGTCCGGCACGATCACGAGCCCGGCGCCCGGGAAGCCGCCGAGCAGCCGCTCGACCTCCCCGGCGGCGAGCGTCGGGCAGTCGCCGGGCACGAGCAGGACCCGGTGGGCGCCGCGCGCGATCGCGGCCCGGATGCCGCGCGCCGCGGCGTCCGACTGGCCGGCCTCGACGGGATCGTCGACGACGTGAGCGCCCGCCGCTCGTGCGGCGCCCGTCGCGCGCGGCTCGGCCGTGACCACGATCAGGTCGGCCAGGCCGCCGGCGGCGCGCAGCGCTGCGAGGACATCGCCGAGCATCGCGGCCGCGAGCTCGCCGCGATCGGGCTGACCGACGGCCGCGTCGAGTCGCTGCTTGGCCCGGCCGAAGGACTTCACGGGCAGGACGGCGGCCGTGCGCATGGTCGGCGAAGGCTACTCAGCCGAGCGCCAGCGCGAAGTCCAGCGCCTCGCGCGCGACCCGGCGGCGCCCCGCCGCGTCGGGCATCTCAACGTCGGTCTCCAGCGTCGGCAGCGCGTCCGTGCGCTCGTCCGCGACCAGGCCGTCGAGCAGCCCGTCGTAGTACGCCGCGATCCCGTCGCTGGATAGCGGTTGGCCGGCCCAGGCGAGGCACGCCTCGGTCGGGCCCTTCAGCGACCGCCCGCCGACGAGCGGCGAGACCGCGATCAGCGGCCCGGGGCATTCGCGCAGTGCCGTGCGCAGGCCGGGGACCGCCAGGATCGGGCCGATCGAGATGACCGGGTTCGACGGCCCGACGATCACCGCCCGGGCGCCCGCGAGCGCCTCGAGCACCTGCGCGGTCGGCTCGGCGTCCGCGGCCCCGCGGAATTCGACGTCCTCGATCGGCTCGGGCGTGTCCTCGCGGATCAGCCACTCCTGCAACCCGCTCCACGCGCCCCGCGCCTTCACCCGTGTCCGCACCGGCTCGTCGCTCATCGGCAGCACCCGCGCCGGCACGCCGAGCGCGCGCCGCAGGTCGTTCGCGGCCGCGGTCGGCGTCGCGCCGTCGGCCAGCCGCCGCGCCCGGGCCAGACAGACCGCGAGGTCCTGGTCGCCGAGGTTGAACCAGACGTCCTCGCCGAGCGCCCTCAGCGCGTCCATCACCGCGAACGTGTCGCCGCGCAGCCCCCAGCCGCGCTCGTCGACGCGGTCGGCGAGCCAGAAGGTGACGAGGTCAGGATCGGGCGACACGTGGCCGCCGTGGATCTCGACGTCGTCGCCCGTATTGGCGATCACGACGAGGTCCTCGCCCGCGACGTCGAGCATCCCGCGGGCGAGCTTGGCGCCACCGGTCCCCCCGGCGAGCACGACGACAGGAGCGGGCATCGCGGCGGACCCTAGCTAGATTCACCGCATGGTCAGCATCCGGGAGGTCGGGCCGCGTGACGGCTTCCAGAACGAGCCCGAGGTGATCGCGACCGCCGACAAGGTGCGGCTGATCGACCGCCTCGCCCGCACCGGCCTGCGCCGGCTCGAGGTCACGAGCTTCGTGCGCCCGGACGTGATCCCGCAGCTCGCCGACGCCTCCGAGGTGCTCGCCGCGATCGACCCGCCCGAGGGCGTCGCGCTGTCGGCGCTGATCCCGAACGAGCGCGGGCTGGAGAACGCGTTGCGCCAGCGCGACCGCTTCCACGAGATCAACGTCTTCCTGTCCGCATCCGAGACGCACAACCGCAAGAACGTCAACCGCTCGATCGAGGAGTCGCTCACCGGCCTGGAGCGCGTGCTCGCCCGCGCGCGCGCCGAGGGCCTGCGCTGCGAGGGCGTGATCTCGGTCGCGTTCGGCTGCCCCTACGAGGGCCACGTCCCGCCCGAGCGAGTGTTCGCGATCGCGCGGCGGCTGATCGCGGCCGGGGCGGAGGAGATCGGCTTCGGCGACACGACCGGGATGGCGAACCCGGCGCAGGTGCGCGGCTACTTCCCGGAGGCGCGCGCCGCGCTCGGTGATGACGTCGAGCTGACGGCGCACTTCCACAACACGCGCGGCCAGGGCCTGGCCAACGTGTACGCCGCCTATGCGGCGGGAGTGCGGTCGTTCGAGTCGAGCTTCGGCGAGCTCGGCGGCTGCCCCGTGCCGAAGGGGGCGACCGGCAACGTCGCGACGGAGGACGTCGTCTCGATGCTGCACGAGATGGGCGCCGACACCGGCATCGACCTGCCGGCGCTGCTCGAGGCGGCGCGCGCAGCGCAGGCCGTGCTCGGCCGCCCGCTCGGCTCGCACCTGCTCACCGCAGGCCCCGTCGAGTGGGTCAGCGGCCGCTGAACTCCGGCTGGCGCTTCTCCCGGAACGCGAGCGCGCCCTCGGCGAAGTCCGCGGTCGCCGCGCAGCGCTCCTGTGCGACGACCTCGAGCTCGAGCGTCGTCGACAGCGCCGGCCGCGCCGAGGCGTCCATCACCCGCTTCGCCAGCGCCACCGCGACCGGCGCGCACGCCAGCAGCTCGTCCGCGAGCTGCTGCACCGCCGCGTCGAGCTCGTCCGCCGGCGCGATCCGGTTCGCGAGCCCGATCCGCTCGGCCTCCTCGGCGCCGATCAGCTTGCCGGTCATGATCAGCTCCTTCGCGCGTCCCAGGCCGACGACCTGCGGCAGCCGCGACGTGCCGCCGACGTCGGGGATCAGGCCGATTCGCGTTTCCGGCATGCCGACGATCGCGTCCGCCGCGAGCACGCGGAAGTCGCACGCGAGCGCGAGCTCGAGCGCGCCGCCGATGCAAGCGCCGTGGATCGCGCAGATCACCGGCTTGGGCATCTCCTCGGCGAGGTTCCAGGCCTCCAGGCACTGGCGCCGGAACGCGCGCAGGTGCTCGGGTGCCTCCGCGAGGCCGCGGAGCGCGCCGAGGTCCATGCCCGAGGAGAACGTCGGCCCGGCGCCGCGCAGCACGACGCAGCGCACGTCCGGGTCGGCGGCTGCCGCGCGCAGCGCCGCGCCCGTCGCGAGCACCAGCTCGCCGTGGAACGCGTTGCGCTTGTCGGGACGGTTCAGCACGACGTGCCGGATCGCGCCGTGATCTTCTGACAGGACGAGGTCGCTCATGGGCGCCGAAGGGTATTGGGCAGCCATGACCACGACCGCCGCCCACGAAGCGATCGACGCGATCAACGCGCTCGAGCCGCTCGACGCACCAGCTCGGACAGTCGGGAAGACGGTCCGCGACACCATCCCGTCGGGGCCCGTCAAGGACGCGTTCAGCGGAACCTGGCTGGGGCACGCGCTGCATCCGCTCCTCACGGACCTGCCGATCGGGACCTGGACGAGCGCGGTGCTGCTCGACTGGCTCGGCGGCGCCGAGTCGCGCAGCGCGGCCGACCGCCTGATCGCGCTCGGCATCGCGTTCGCGCTGCCGGCGTCGGCCACCGGCATGACGGAGTGGGCGGACGCCGAGCCGGCGAGCGACGAGGTTCGCCGCGTCGGCATCGTCCATGCGAGCGCGAACGCCAGCGCCACTGCGCTGTTCGGCGCCTCGCTGCTCGCGCGCCGTCGCGGCGCGCGCGGCGCCGGCCGGCTGCTCGCGCTCGCCGGAGCGGGGGTGCTCGGCGCGAGCGGCTTCCTCGGCGGGCACCTCTCGTACGCCAAGGGCGTCGGCGTGAGGCAGACGGCGTTCGAGGACCCGCCGGAGGAGTGGACGCCCGCGCTGCGCGAGTCGGACCTGCCGGAGGGCGAGTCGCGCTACGCCGAGGTCGCGGGCGTGGGCGTGCTGGTCGCGCGCCACGGCGGCCAGGTCTACGCGCTCTCGAATCGCTGCGTGCACCGCGGCGGCCCGCTCGACGAGGGGGAGCTCTCCGACGGCTGCGTCACCTGCCCGCTGCACGGCTCCACCTACCGGCTCTCGGACGGCTCCGTCCAGCGCGGCCCGGCCGCATATCCGCAGCCCGCCTGGCAGGTGCGCGTGCGCGACGGCGTGATCGAGCTGAAGCGCTAGTGGGTCTCCCGGAAACGTTTGACCGGAAACTCGCCTGCGGCGGCGAATGGGGACGCGTGTCCCCGAGCCAGGAGGTGGCGGTGCGTCCGCCGGAGGTGTTCGTGCGCGAGCTCTC
>Ga0126306_10001181_pt1 | contig 13742 bp, 12 predicted proteins | sample Plot27_FD_92592 | JGI IMG/M metagenome (GOLD analysis project Ga0126306, IMG submission 92592) | Serpentine soil microbial communities from UC McLaughlin Reserve, CA, USA - Plot27 | ecosystem: Environmental > Terrestrial > Soil > Grasslands | place: USA: UC McLaughlin Reserve, Lake County...
CTTCGAGCGTATCCTCGCGCATGCCCTCGGCGCTCAGAGAGTGGATCACTATGGCTGGCGCGTTGGTCCAGAACAGGTGCGCGGGATCGACCGCAGGGTTGCCCGCGACGGCGCAGTCCAGATCCCTCTCCAGAGAGGCGAGCAGCGCGACCACGTAGCCGCCCAGGGAGTGGCCGATCGCGCCTACGGCCGGCGCGCCCTCGCTTTTGCGCAGCCATGAGACGAGCCGCCTGAGGTCCCAGATTGCCTGCTCGCCCGTATGCAGCGCATCCATCACGTCGCCTGAGAGCGTCCTCTCGCCGCCGATGGGGCCTCTACGTCGCGGACCGTGCGTAGGGAGAACGGGCATCAGAATGTTCAGACCCAGTCCCTGATGCAGGTAGTCGGGTCGAAAGAGGGAGAGATTGTTTCTCAGGCCGCCCACCCTCAGGCCGTGGACGCAGATCAGCCACGGGCGCGCTCCGTCGGGGTGGCGCAGGGTCCAGGCGTACGCAGTAGGGTCGTGCCTGCGGGCCAGCCAGCGCTCGCGCCCCGGCTCCTCCGCGCGCGGCGCGTAGAGGCTTTCGAAGGTTAGACATTCGATCTCCCATCCACGATGGCTCATGGGTTGGATCTTGGGCTCTTTCAGCGGCGGCGGTTCCCTGTGGTAGGTGGCCGGCTTCGCCAGCCAGCCCCTCTCCTCGAACAGCGGGTAGGCTTCCGAGGCCTCGCGCCTGACGCGGGCGGCGACGGGGCCAACCGCCACGGGCCAGGTCGTGAGGATGATGGCGCACATCATGACCTCATCCGTCGCCGCGCTCAGTGCGAGGCCGGGGCTTATCTTTGGGGCCGGAACGTCGAAAAGTCGGCGGTGCTCGGCGAGGGCCAGATAGCCAGTCGCGAGAAAGCTCGCCGCCGAGATCGCTCCCAGTACGACGCCGATGACAGGGCCGAGGAGCACTGCTGCGGGCACAGAGAGAACTACGCCGAGTCCGGATGCCAGAGCCATGTACTGCAGTGTCCTGGTTCCCGCATCCCACAAGAGTCCGGAGAGCCCCGTGCCAAGCAGTAGCGCTCCCGGCAATGCTCCCAGAAAGACCGCCCAGCCGCTCCGCGCCGCCACCCACAGCCAGAGCGCGCCGGCGAGCGCCGGGACCAGCGACGAGAAAGACCACCACTGCGGGGTTATTGGCCCGGGCGACGCCACATCTTCCTGGTTGCTCTCCTCTGACCGTCGGTTCTTCACCAGCCAACCTTCCTCGGGAGATACGGCAGGTTCATTCTAGACCCCGGGCGCTCCCGGAGCCGCGTTACTCTACCCCGGCCAACGCCGATCCTGCATGGACCTCATTCGTACTGAACAGCCTCGACGATGCTTTTTCGGGCGGCGGAGCGGGCCGGGAGGAGGCCTGCGAAGATGCCTATGAAGAGGCCTGAGAGGAGGGCGGCGAGCGCGGGTAGTTTCGGGTAGTAGAAGTCGATCTCGAAGCCCCCGGCTCCCGAGCCCTGGACAAAGAGGTAGCCGAGCAGCGAGCCGAGGGCGACGCCGATCAGGCAGCCGATCAGGCTTATCACGACCCCCTCATCTACTATGAGGCGGCCTATCTGGAGGCGCGTCGTCCCGACGGCCCTGAGGATTCCGATCTCGCGGGTCCGTTCGAAGACGCTCATGGAGAGGGTGTTGACGACCCCGAAGGCTGAGATGGCGACGGAGACGCCCATAATGGCGTAGAAGAAGACGTACTGGCGATTGAAGTCCCTCTCTATCTGCGCCTTCCACTCGGCGTTCGAATACAGCGTGAACTGCGGGTAGTCGTCGAGGACTGCTTCGATCCTGCGCGCCAAGGCCCCACGGTCGGAGCCTGGCCTGGCTTTTATGGCGAGGAACTCGCTCTGGGTCTCGTTGAAGTCGCTGGCGAGGACCTCTTTGGAGAGGTAGATGCCCATCCCGCCGCCCACGATGTCGTTCTTGAGAACACCTTCGACCCGATATTTCTTCCTTCCCTCTGGACCGAGTAGCATTATCTTGGAACCCACCTCGAGCTTGCGGATCTTGGCGAGCTGCTTGCCGACGAGGGCGTCGCCGCTCTCCAGCCTGGAGAAGGCGTCAGGCCCTCCGGCGGCGTAGTCTACCCTGAAGATTTCCGGGTAGTTCTGGTCCACTCCGAAGACGACGTCGACTTTCTTGCCATCCTGGCGGAAGGTCGAGGCGATGCTCGTCGTCTTCTCTACATTCCGTACGCGACCGATCTGCTCGGGCAACTTCGCTGAGAAGCCGGCGTCCGAGTTCTGCTGCGAGGGCTGCACCACGTAGTCGCTGCCGAGGGAGCCGTCGAGGTAGTCCTTGATCGAGCCTAGGAGGCTCCCGCCGAGGGCCGAAAACGCCACCACGAGCGAGATGCCGACCATGAGGGCGGAGGCCGTAAGCGCCGTCCTTCCCCTGTTGCGCGTCGCGTTCGCCGCTGCCATCCTACCCTCGACCCCGAAAAGGAGCCCGAGCACCGGTGAAAACAACGCCGCGAGCGGCCTGACCAGGACGGGGATTACAAGAGAGATGCCCAGAAACGCCGCGATGATCGCCACGATCCCCGACGCGTAGGTGAGGCCCCCGAGGTTGGCGGAGAGGTTCTTGGCGAGGTAGTAGATCCAGGGTACCCCGGCGCTGGCGAGCACGAGCCCCAAGATGGGTGTCAGGAGCGAGACGCCGCGCGAGGGCCTGGTCTCGGCAGCGGCGGACCGGGCGCGCATCGCCGTGACGGGGCTCACCCTTCCGGCCTTCATTGCCGGGTAGAGGGCTGCGACGACCGTCACGGCCATGCCGACGACTATGGCGGAGACGAGGGCGAAAGGAGAGAGGATCAGGGATGTTATCTCGAACAGGAAAGCCTTGCCAAAAAGATAGACGAGCCCCCTTGCCATCCCGTACCCGAAGGGCACCCCGAGCATCGAGCCGAACACGCCGAGGAGCATCGCCTCCACTATGACGGAGCGAGCGATCATCGCCCGCGTCGAGCCGAGGGCGCGGAGCATCCCGAGCTCACGCGTCCGCTCCAAAATGGTCATCGAGAGGGCGTTGAAGACCAGGAAGGCACCAACGAATAGCGAGGTTCCCGCAAAGAACAGAAGCGCGATCTTGAACCCCTGGAGCTGGCCGCTGACCTCCTGGGTGCGCATCTCGGAACGCTCGGCTTGCACACCCTCGCCGAGCTTCCTGTCCAATCTCTCCTCGAGATCCGTAACGGAGATGCCTTCGGAAGCATCGACGGCGATACTGGAGATCTGGCCCTGCTTGTCGAAAACTCTCTGGGCGAAGGGCAAAGGCGCCATGCCGAAGGCGAGCCCGCCGAAAGTACCCCCGGGTATCCGCAAGAGCCCGACGAGCTTCAGCTTCTTCGGTCCATCCGGCGTGCCTACCGTGATCCTGTCGCCTATCCTTAGCCCCGCGCTCTTGGCAGAGCCGCCATCGAGGGTGAGTTCCTTTCCGCTCCGCGGGAAGCGTCCGTCGGTTAGCTCGAAACCCGTCGCGAGCTTTGCAGATTGCGGCTCGACTCCGAAGAGGCGCATGGTCCTGACCTCCGTCAGGCCGTTTTTCTTCACTCTGTCGAGGATGAGCGACGAAGAGAGCGAATATTGTGGCGCCGCGGACCTTACTCCCTCGTACCCGCGTACCTCTTCGACCGTCTCCTGGTCGAACCCGCCGCTGCCGCCTGCCGCCGTTACGGTGAGGTCGGCGGATCCGTAGGCCCGGGCATAGAGCTCCTTGAAGGTGCCCGACATGGTGTCCGAGAGGGTGAGTACGCCGAAGACGATACCCACCCCGAGCACGATGCCGACGGCAGTGAGCAGAGTACGTTGCACCCTGGCGCGCAGATTCCGGAAGCTCAGACCGGAGAAGCGCCTGAGCTTCACGCTTCCCGTGCCATCGACAGGAAGAGATACTCACCGCCGTCGGTATTGTGCCTGTACACGGTGTTTCTCTGAAAGCCGGCTCGTTCGTAGACCTGTATCGCACGCCGGTTGAACGTCGCCACAGAGAGTGTGAAGCGCTCCGGAGAGAAGCGCTCTCTCGCGAACTCGAGTCCGGCGAGTAGATACCCGACACCGAGTCCCCGTCCCGTGAGGTCGGGTCTCAGACCCAGCCCGACGTCGACCGTCGTGCCTTCCCTCTCGAACTGGAAGAAGCCGACGAGAGCGCCATCTGCGTCGAAGACCGAGAAGTATGCGTCCTTCCTGCGCTTCGGGTCGAGTAGCTCCCTTAGATCGTCCGGATCGCTCGTCGCGTCGTAGAAGTCGTAGGGTGGGTCGTAGTGCCAGCCGGAGATCTGGGTGGCCTCTTCGTCTGTCATCTGCCGGAATCGGTAGCCGGATACCACGTTATCCATCCGATTCCAGTGTCCTGATGCGCTCCAGGATCTCGTCCTGATCGGGTTCTATGGCCTCGTCGACCACGCGCCCGTCGGAGAGGAAGACGGCGCGGCCTGCCGTGGCGGCGGCGCGCGGGTCGTGGGTGACCATGAGTATGGTCTGCTCGAATCGCACCGCCGATTCTCTCAAGAGCTCGAGCACCTCGGCGCCGGTCGTCGAGTCGAGGTTCCCCGTCGGCTCGTCGGCCAGGATGATATCGGGGAACGTGATCAGGGCCCGCGCTATGGCGACCCTTTGTTGCTCGCCACCGGAGAGCTCGTCCGGCCTGTGCGTCCGCCGCCCCGTGAGCTTCACGAGGTCCAAGAGCTCGTCGAGCCTCTCGCCGTACTTGCCCGGTTTCTTGCCGGCGATGAGCACGGGCAAGAGCACGTTCTCCTCGGCGGTGAGCGTGGGGATGAGGTTGAAGAACTGGAAAACGAAACCCATCCGCTCCCGCCTGAGGAGCGTTAGCTTCTTGTCCGAGAGCCCAGAAAGCTCGGTGTTCCCGACGATCACGCGTCCCGAAGTAGGCTTGTCCAGGGCGCCCAGGATGTGCAAGAGTGTGCTCTTCCCCGACCCAGAAGGCCCCATAATAGCCGCGAATTCGCCGTTGGCGAACGACAGGGAGACGTCCTCGAGGGCGCGCACCGCGGTCGGACCAGCACCGTAGACCTTTTCCAGGCCCACGGTCTCGACGGCGATGCCGGCTCCGTTCTCCACGCGCAGAGTATAGACCCGCAAGGGACGCGGACCGTGAATCTTAAAACGCTCGCCTCGCTTATTCCCATGACAATGCCGTTTGTAACAGTTCGATCTCGCTGTTACACTATCGTGGCAATCCAATAAGCCCCTGCTTCTTCGTGCAGTAGAAGCCGACACTAGACCGGAGGAGGCAAACATCGACACTTACGAAGCCATGCTCATAGTGATCCCCGAGCTCGACGAGGAGCAGGTCGAGAACACTGTCGGGCGCTTTCGTACGATCATCGAGCGCACGGGTGGCGAGGCCCGGGAGCCGAACCACTGGGGCCGTCGCAAGCTGGCCTACGAGATAGACCACCGCGCGGACGGTTTTTACGTGGTCATGGAGTTCACCGCCGGGGAGCGCACCCTCGTCGAGTTGAAGCGCATCCTGCGCGTCTCCGACGACGTGCTCAGGCACATGGTCGTGAAGCTCCCGCCGAGCTACGCGCACCAGCCAATTCCCGAGCCCACCGAAGCCACGGCATGATTACTACGGAGGTAAAGAATGGGTAGGAGAAGGAACGGACCGCCCCGTGGCGGGCGGCCGACGAAGAGCAAACCTTGCGTGTTCTGCAAGGAGAACGTCGCTTACGTCGACTACAAGGACTACAACATGCTGCGGCGGTTCATCTCCGACCGTGGCAAGGTCAGGGCCCGCAGGGTCACGGGCCTGTGTCCGCAGCACCAGCGGGAGGCCGCTTCGGCGATCAAACGCGCCCGCGAGATGGCGCTCTTGCCATACGTGGTGGGGAGGTAAGGTCGTGCAGGTAATTCTGAACCAGGACGTCGAGAAGGTAGGGCAGCGCGGCGACATCGTCGACGTGAGCCGCGGCTACGTGCGGAACTTCCTCGTCCCACGCGGCCTCGCCGAAGTGGCGACCCCAAGCAAGCTGGAGGAAGCCCGCCGCACGATGGAGGAGTCCGAGGAGAGGAACAGGCGCCTGGCCGAAAGGGCGGAGGAGATCTCCGGCGTCCTCAACAAGAGCGTGATCACGATCGAAGCCCGAACCGGCGAGGACGAGCGCCTGTTCGGTTCTGTCACGGCGGCCAACATCGCCGACGCGATCGAGCGGGCCCGCGGTATCCGCCTCGACAGGCGCCGCATCCGCCTCGAAGAGCCCATAAAGGCCCTCGGCACGCACCAGGTGCCCATTCAGGTACACGGCGAAATCGAAGCGAGCGTCAAGGTGATCGTCGTCCCCAAATTGTAGGGACGGTTCTCTTATCGGCCATTCACGTAGGGACGGGTTTGAAAACTCCCCTACCGGGATTCGACTTCACCTCAACCACAGGTACAGGCACATTCTAAACCAGAAGGTTAAGGCTCTCGTCTTGTAACGGGGGCCTTTTTGCTGCATGCTGGTAGGTCATGGAACGCCGGGGGAGGATGCGGAGCGTAGAGACCGGGGCTGAGGCAGCCCGGGTACCGCCGCACGACCTGGATGCGGAGCGGGCTGTCATAGGCGCGATGCTGGTCTCGGAGACAGCTGTCGCCGCGGTTGCGGAGCGGCTCGCCGCCGAGGACTTCTACTCCGAGGTGCACAGGATCATCTACGGGGCCATGATGCGCCTCTACTCGCGCGGCGAGCCGATAGACCAGCTCACGCTTACGAACGAGCTGCGGAGCGTCAACGAGTTCGAGAGGATAGGCGGCAGGCCCTACGTCTTCCAGATCGTCGAGAGCGTCCCGACGGCTGCCAACGCGGGCAGGTATGCGGACATCGTGCGCGGTAAGGCACTCTTGCGCGCGATCATAGATGTCGGGAGCCGTATCACCGAGGATGCCTTCAGAGAGCCAGAGGATGTGAGCGAGGCGCTCGACTCGGCCGAGCAGCTCGTCTACGGCGTCTCAAACCGGACGCTCAGGGAGCATCTCGCGCCCGTCTCGGAGCTCGCGCCCGGCGCCCTGGAGATGATCCAACGCCTCTACGAACAGGAGGGCGAAGTAACGGGCGTCGAGACGGGCTTCGAAGACCTCGACCGCCTCACCACCGGCTTCCACAAGAGCGACCTGATCATTCTCGCCGCGAGACCGGCGATGGGAAAAACAGCCATGGCTCTCAATGCTATTTGGCACGCTTCTGGCGAGAAAAATATGCCCGTTGCTATCTTCTCCCTCGAGATGAGTAAGGAGCAGCTCGTGCAGAGGCTGATCTCGCAGACCACGCGTATCCCTGCACAGGCTTTGAGGAGCGGCAACGTCAAGGCCGAGGATTGGCCGAAGCTGGTGCGAGGAGTTGCTGAGGTCAGCCGGGCCCCGATCTGGATCGACGACACGGCGGGCGTCACGCTGATGGAGATTCGGGCCAAGGTCAGGCGTCTCGCCAGCCAGCTCAACGTCGTCGGTGAGATGCCTCTCTCGCTCGTAGTCGTCGACTACCTGCAACTCATGGTCGGTGGCGAAGTCCGCAACCGCGCGGAGAACCGCCAGCAGGAGATCGCCGAGATCTCCCGCGGTCTGAAGGTTCTGGCCCGTGACCTCGATGTCCCCGTGCTCGCCATCGCCCAGCTAAGCCGCGCCGTGGAAGCCCGCCACGATAAACGTCCACTCCTGTCAGACCTTCGAGATTCCGGAGCGATCGAACAGGACGCAGACATGGTAATGTTTTTATATAGAGATGAATATTACAATCCCGAGTCTGACGACAAGGGTATCGCCGAGGTAATTGTAGGCAAACACAGGAATGGGCCCACGGGCAAGGTGCAGCTCGCCTGGATGGAGCAGTACACCAAGTTCGCCTCTCTGGCGCGCCGGGTTTAGAGAGGTTTACAAAGAGGTTATTGACATCTTTGTAAACCTCTCAGCACTTCAGCTTGTTTTCGCCCGCCGCGGTGCCTGGAGTCTGTGCCCGCGTTGCGGGAGACGCAGCCTCTCTGCGAACCGCTCTCCAGATAACCATTGCTTTTGCCCCTGGTCACAGGGCATCTATCCTCACCTCCGCCAGCCGCTTCTTCTCTTCGAGCCAGCTCGTCTTGCCCATGTTTGCTGACAGCCGAAAGCTGATGGCTGACAGCTACTTTATCGGGGCCCCCATCGCGTGATACCCACCGTCGACGTGGATGAGTTCGCCTGTGGTGGCCGGCCAGAAGTCTGAGAGCAGGCTGACCACGGCCCTTCCGACGGGCTCGGGGTCTGTGGTGTTCCAACCGAGGGGCGCTTGGCGGGTCCACTTGCCTTCGATCTCCTCGAAGCCGCTGATGCCTTTGGCGGCGAGGGTCTTGATCGGGCCCGCCGAAACCAGGTTGACCCTGATGCCGCGCTCCCCGAGGTCGCGGGCCAGATAGCGCGACGTACTCTCCAGGGCGGCCTTGGCCACGCCCATCCAATCATAGGCAGGCCAGGCGAAACGGGCGTCGAAGTCAAGGCCGACCACCGAGGCTCCTGGTCCCAGGAGATCGACGAGACCGATGGAGAGGGCCTTCAAAGAGAAGGCAGAGGTCTGAAGGGCGGTGGCTACGGAGGGCCACTGTGCGGAGAGGAAGTTGCCGCCGAGGGCATCTTCCGGGGCGAAGGCGATGGCGTGGACGATCCCGTCGAGATTGCCCCAGCGTTCTCTGAGGTCTCTTGTGACAGCTTCGATGTCTTCGGGCTTGTTCACGTCGAGCTCGAGGATGGGAGGTTCCGGGTCGAGGCGTTTGGCCGTTCGCTCCGTGAGACTTCTGGCGCGGCCGAAGCCGCTGAGGACGATCTCCGCCCCCTGCTCCTGGGCCAGCCTGGCCGCCGAGTAGGCTATCGAGCGCCGGTCCAGGACGCCGGTAACGAGTACCTTCTTGCCTTCGAGCAATCCGCCCATAATGCCTCCTGATCTCTTACCTCCGCTCAGTCCGGCACAGTCTAGGCAATGAGCGGGGTAGTCGCCAGAGGTGGAAGGTGGCCGTGGCGCGTCGGAGAACTCATGAGCGGACCGGTGATTAATCGTGGCGAGAGCGGGTAAGAGCAATAATGGACAATATACGGGTAAGGATCGAGAAAGATCCCGTATCCAGAGCGGGCCAGATGTAGACGTTTCGCGCGTTTTTGGCTGTGAGAACGCTGCAGAGAGAAGAGGACTCGTAAGGGAAGGGAGTAGAGGTGGCTGAGGAGACACAGGTTCGCACGTACGAGCCTCCCGAGGAATTCGCCCAGAGGGCAAACGTGAATGACAATTCGATCTACGAGGAGGCCGAGCAAGACTACGAGGGTTTCTGGGCCGAGCGGGCCGGGGAACTGCACTGGTTCAAGGAGTGGGACCGGGTCCTCGACTGGGACCCTCCTGAGGCCCAGTGGTTCGCGGGTGGCAAGCTAAACGTCGCGTACAACTGCCTTGATTACCAGGTCGAGCAGGGCAGGGGGGACAAGACCGCGATCCTCTGGGAGGGAGATGAGCCCGGCGACAGTAACACCTTCACCTACTCCGAGCTGAAGGCCGAGGTCGAGAAGTTCGCCAACGTCCTCAAGTCTTTAGGGGTTGAGAAGGGCGATCCTGTCGCGATCTACCTGCCCATGATCCCCGAGCTTCCGATCGCGATGCTTGGCTGCGCCCGCATCGGGGCCCCGCACTCGGTCGTCTTCGGCGCCTTCTCAGCCGACTCGTTGCGCGACCGCATCAACGACTGCGAGGCGAGAGTCCTCGTCACCGCCGACGGCGGGCCGCGTGGCGGCAAGGTGACGCCCTTGAAGGCCAACGCAGATGAGGCCCTCGAGGACACGCCTTCGATCGAGAACGTGGTCGTCGCGCAGCGCTCGGGCGAAGACGTGGACATGGTCGAGGGTCGCGACAGATACTGGAACGACCTGATGGGAGAGGCGGACAAGGAGTGTCCGGCCGAGGAGATGGATTCGGAGGACATCCTCTACATCCTCTACTCCTCGGGCTCGACGGGCAAGCCCAAGGGCATCGTTCACACCACAGGCGGCTACCTCACGCAGGTCAAGGCCACGACCAAGTGGGTTCTCGACGTCAAGGATGACGACGTTTTCTGGTGCCAGGCCGACATCGGCTGGGTCACGGGGCACTCCTACCTCGTTTACGGGCCCCTGAGCAACGGGGCGACCACCGTCCAGTTCGAGGGCACGCCGAGTTACCCTGGTCCGGACAGGCACTGGGACGTGATCGAGCGCAACGGAGTTACGATCTACTACTCGGCGCCGACCGTCATACGGGCGTTCATGAAGCAGGGTACGGAGCCCATCGAGAAGCACGACCTCTCGTCCTTGAGACTGCTCGGTACCGTTGGCGAGCCCATCAACCCGCGGGCGTGGGAGTGGTACCACGAGTACATCGGCGGCGGAAGGTGCCCAATCGTGGATACGTGGTGGCAGACGGAGACCGGCGCGATCATGATCGCGCCGCTGCCCGGCATTACCACGACCAAACCTGGCAGCGCCACCCGGCCTTTCCCCGGCATCTTCGTCGACATCTACGACGAGGACGACAACCCGATCGAGGGCGCCGGAAAGGGGAACCTGGTCGTCACCAGGCCCTGGCCCGGCATGCTCAGGACGATCTACAAGGACCCAGAGCGTTACCGCAAGACATACTGGGAGAGGCTCGGCGACAAGTACTTCGTCGAGGACGGCGCCGAGCGGGATGAGGATGGGTACTACACCATCACAGGCAGGATAGACGACGTGATGAACGTCTCCGGACACCGCATCGGCACGATGGAGGTCGAGAGCGCGCTCGTCTCCCACGAGACCGTTGCTGAGTCCGCCGTTATCGGGAGGCACGACGAGGACAAGGGCCAGGCTATCGTGGCCTACGTGATCCTGGAAGGCGACAGAGAGGGAAGCGAAGAGCTCATTGATGAGCTCAACCAGCGGGTCAGGAAGGCCATAGGCCCGCACGCGAGGCCCGAGGAGATCATCTTCACCCCCGATTTGCCCAAGACGAGGAGCGGCAAGATCATGCGCCGCGTCCTCCGCGGCGTGGCCGAGGGCGAGGACGATCTCGGCGACACCTCGACCCTCGCCGATCCTTCCGTGGTCGACGACCTCAGGGAGGCCCGCTCCCAGAGCTAGTTGCTGACTCCGAAGATCCTTTAAAACGGGGCGGGGCTTTCTCTTGGCCCGCCCCAACTCTTGCCGCCGAAGCTGCGTGCGAAGGGGTCGAAACTCTTTGCACACCTTTAGCCTGACAGCAACCAAGAAGCTGTCAAGCTGAATTGCTGACATGCTGAAATGCGCGGGATGGGGGAGGGACAACCCTCCCCCATCCCGCTTCCTGCGGAACTTTGCGAGCATCCCTGCGTATAGGTATGTAGTAAAATGTGGGCAGTAAAACTGCTAGGAGGATAGACGTTGTTCGTACCAGGTGGATTCGGCGGTTACTTGCTAATTATGATCGTCGGCATGCTCATCTCGGGTGCCGCCGCTCTGTGGGTGAGGAGCTCTTACTCGAAGTACTCGAAGCAGATGAGCGCGAGCGGTCTTACCGGCGCCCAGACGGCGCGGATGATCCTCGACCGTAACGGCCTGAGTAACGTGAGGGTAGAGCCCGTAGCCGGACAGCTCACCGACCACTACGACCCGAGGACGAAGGTCGTGCGGCTCTCAGAGGATAACTTCAGGGGCAACACGATTGCCGGGGTCAGCGTGGCTGCCCACGAGGTGGGGCACGCGATCCAGGACGCGAGCGGATATGTGCCGATGAAGCTGAGGTCAGGGATCTTCCCGATCGTGAACATCAGCAGCCAGTTCTGGCCTATGGCTTTCATAATGTCCTTGTTCGTCGGGGGCGCGGCGACCTCGCTCGGGTCGCTCCTTATCAACATCGCAATCGTGATGTTCCTCGGGGTCCTGCTCTTCCACGTGGTTACGCTGCCCGTCGAGATCAACGCCTCCACCCGCGCCTACGGTCTCCTGACGCGCTACGGGATACTGTCTGGCACGGAGGCCAGCGGCACCAGGCGGGTGCTGACCGCTGCGGCCTTCACGTACATCGCTGCGGCCCTGACGGCGGTGTTGACCCTCCTCTACCTGTTGGTCGTCAGCAGGCAATAGAACAGGAACTTCGTTCGGACTACGAGGGCGGGGCTTCGGTCCCGCCCTCGACCTTTTCATTGCCGGGCATCGGCCGCACGAGAGTTGTAGAATACGCGCGTCATGGAAGAGGTTCGTCGAATAACCAAGCGCCGGAGGCGGCTACGGACCGTCGGAGAGCCGCATCCGTGGGAGCCCAGGCACATGCGCCTTTCGGCGATGCGCTTCGCCGAGTCTGTCGGAGAGCCGGCTGAGCGTCGCAACGTGACGCTAGGGGTGATACAGCACCTCTGGCGCTCGCCGGTACCGTTCGTCGGGTTCTACCCGCCCGAGGGCGTGAAGGTTACGGAGAACCGCCTCTACACTCCGGCTCCCCCCAGGTCGGTGGACGACACGGATTACCTTGTCGGGGTCGAGGCCCACAAGAGGGCCTTCGCCAAGGATCTCGAAAACGCGATGGTCCCCGGGGGGAGGTTGCCTGGCTACTTCGGGGTCCCGACGGACGAGGGGTGGCGCATAACCCTCGAGCTCGCGGAGGGACGCCTGGGGCTCGCGGACGCCTGGGGCATGAACTCAGAGAGGGGGATAGCCGGGGATCTGGCACCCTTCGCCTGGGCCTACCGTAATTGCGACTTCTGTATCGTTACCCTCTACGACAAAGACATCGGCGCCCTGCGCGACGACCTTCTCTTCGTCGCAAAGCGTGCCGGCGTGGAGCTCAGGTGGCGCAGGACAGCGGCCTAAGGGAACCTCAAGAGTTCGACCAACCTGTACCGGGAAGTCCCGCCGATCAAGAATAGAAATTAGAACGTTGGGTATAATGTGCGTGTCCGGAGGCGTTCCCCGGATTTGCAGAGATTCCATTAGAGAGGTCCCATCAGATGCTCACGAGCCACAGCACCGGAGGGTTCGCTACCACAAGCGCGCCGGAGGGGTTCGATCTCCAAGACTTCGAGGAGGTCGGTCTCAGGGCCGTAGAGAGGCGTTTCGGTCCGAGGGACACGATCTTTACGCCCGGGGATCCAGACGATCAACTCTACTTTTTGCTCTCTGGCAGGGTACGACTGTACAAGATCTACGGTGACTACAAAGAGGCAACGACCGCGCTCTTGAAGGAGGGTGGCGTCTTCGGCAAGCTCGACCTCGTCGAGGGGCGCTGGCAAGACGTCTTCGCCGAGGCCGTTACCGAGGCGCGCGTCGCGAGCATACAGAAGGCATCCATAGAGCGGGTGATAAAGAGCGATCCCGGCTTCGCCCTCAAACTGTTCTCCTCGTTCTCAGAGCGGCTCAGGCAGTCCGATGAGGTGATAGAGAGCCTGTTACACAGGGAGGTCTCGACCAGGCTCGCGACGCTGCTCATGAACCTGGGTGAACGCTTTGGAGAGAGCAACGGTGTCGGCACACTGATAGACGTGCGCCTCACACATCAGGACCTCGCCAACATGATCGCCTCCACCAGGGAGGCCGTCTCCAAGGTGATGAGCGAGCTCCAGCGCGACGGGGTTATAGAGAGCCGCAACCGCAGGATCGTAATAGTCAACGGGGAGGCCCTCGCCGAGTACGCCTCCAGATTATCCGGCCTGAGCATCGACGGGCAGGCCGCGATCTAGCCTCCCTGTCGCTCCCTTTCCGGACTGCTCCCTTTCTGCAACGC
>Ga0126306_10001183_pt1 | contig 13741 bp, 8 predicted proteins | sample Plot27_FD_92592 | JGI IMG/M metagenome (GOLD analysis project Ga0126306, IMG submission 92592) | Serpentine soil microbial communities from UC McLaughlin Reserve, CA, USA - Plot27 | ecosystem: Environmental > Terrestrial > Soil > Grasslands | place: USA: UC McLaughlin Reserve, Lake County...
CGGCCGGTACGAGATCGAGCAGCGGGTCGGCGGCAACCCGTCGTCCAACGAGGACGCCGACTACGCCAAGCGGGTGTCGCCGACCGAGCGGACCCTCGCCGACACGATCGCTCCGGGCGCGCTCGACCGCGCCCTCGCGGCTCTCGCCGCCGGCCAGCGGGTCAGCGCGGACGCCGACGCCCGCCGGGCGGCGGACAAGCTCGGCAACCCCACCGGCAACCTGCAGGACCCGACCATCACCCTGCACACCCAGTACGACCAGCTGGTGATCGTGCAGAACGAGACCGTCTTCGCCGACCGCGTCCGGGCCTCGAAGCGCCGCAAGGCCGACCTGATCCAGCTCTACACCGCGCCGCCGGCGAAGTACACAGCGCCCGCACCGTATGGGGCCGGGCACTGCAACTTCACCGTCGACGAGCGGGTCGGGCTCATCAAGTCGCTGGACGAGTGGGTGCGCACCGGCGTCGCGCCGCAGCCGGAGCAGATCAGCGCCGCGATGAACGGCGCGGAGGGTCTCACCCCGCTGTACCGGCCGGGACCGTGGCCCGCGACCTCCGACGAGTAAGGGCCAGCGCGACGACGGCCAGCGTCGCGAGCGTGACGAATGCGGTGGTGACGATCTCGGTCACCGAGTCGTGGGCGACGGTGGCCACCACCCCGACCAGTGCCGCGAGGGCGATCACCAGCACGGCTGTGATCAGCCGGTCTCGGGTGGCGATGCCGGAGTAGAGCGCGAGCTGGACCAGGGTGCCGGCCGCGCCGACCGCGGCGAACAGCCCCAGCTCCGCGCCGAGCGTGCGGTACTGCTCGCCCATCACCAGGCCGAGCGCCCACGGCCCGAGCAGCGCCGTGCCGAGGCTGGTCAGCACGCCGAGCCCGAGGACGACGGCCGCCGCGCGCGCCAGCAGTCCCTCGCGCTGTTCGGGGTCGGCCAGCCGCGGGAAGACCACCACCGCCACGGCCTGCGGGAACCAGAACGCGATCTTGCTGGCCACCGCGCCGGCGGCGTACAGCCCGGAGTCGTGCCGGGACAGGTAGTGCCGGGCCAGCATCACGTCGACGTTGGTGAGCGCGAGCAGCGCCCCCATGCCGGCCACCGCGCTCCACAGCTCGCCATAGAACGCCCGCCGCTCGGCGGCCGGGTCGCCGATCAGCCGCGGACGTGCCACCAGGTCGCGGCGTACCAGCACCAGGGCAACCAGCAGCGCGGCCACCGCACCCGCCGCGATGCCGGCGAACACGCCGCTCGGCCCGAAGGCCGCGCCGGCGAGGCCGCCGCCGACCCGGGTCACGCCGACCACCACCAGCAGCGCCGCCAGCGCGCCGAACCGCTCCTCACCCTGGAGCAGCCCCTGCACGGCGAAGATCAGCGTGGTCGGGGCGAGCGAGGCGGCCAGCCACGCCATCGGCGCCGGTGAACCGAGGTGGAGGAGTTCGGCGGCCGGGAGCGTGACCAGCGCGGCGACCAGCGTGACCGCGAGCGCCACCAGGCTGGAGTGGGTCAGCAGCGCCCTGGCTTGCCCAGGCCGGGCCTGCCCGTCGGCGGTGGCCACGTGCCGGGCCACCACGACCTGTAGCGCGATGGCCGGTACCTGCCCGACGATCGCGACGCCGAGCAGGGCCACGGTGGCCCCGAAGTCGCCGAGCGGGAGCACCCGGCCCAGCACGATCGTGAGCACGAACGCGAGGACGTTGGCGGCCGCGGAGGCGATCGCCACCACCGCGCCGGCCCGGACGAGGGTGGGTCGCGCCGGCGCAGTCGGCGGAGCCGTCATCGTTCACCTCGGGTCTCAGGGGTCCAGGCTTGGTGACGGTACAGCCTCGCCGGGCCGGAGGCTTACAGTTGCTCCCTGTGATCACGGACAGCCCGCCGGCCGGGGCACGGCAACGGTACCGGTGGCTGCCCGAGACGGTGGCCAGCCTGGTGGTCGTGCTGGCCGTGCTCGGTCCGGTGCTGAGGCGGGGCTTCGTGCTCCGGTACGACCTGGTGTTCGTCCCGGATCCGCCGCTCAACGAGTTCACCATCGGGGCAGACGGCGGGCTACCCCGCGCGGTCCCGAGCGAGATGGTCGCGGTCGCGCTGGGCAACCTGCTGCCGGCGGACATCGCAGAGAAGCTGCTGCTGGCCGGGATCCTGATGCTGGGCTGCGTCGGTGCCGCGCGGCTGGCTCCGGTGCGACACCCGGCGGCCCGGGTGGCGGCCGGGGTGCTCTACGTCTGGAACCCCTGGGTGTACGGCCGGCTCCACCTCGGGCAGTGGGCGATCCTGGCCGCCTACGCGGCACTTCCGTGGGTCTTCGCGCTCGTTGTCCACGTCGTCGGCCGGCGTGACCGGTCGCCGCTGCCCGCTGTTCTTGGCGCGGTGCCGCTGGCGTTCGGCGGGCCGGCGCTGGCGCTCGTCGGCGCGCTGCTCGTCGGCGCTCCGTTGGCGTTGGCCCGGCGCTGGTGGATGCTGCTCACCGGTGGGCTGGTGCTCGCCGGCCTCAGCGCGCCGTGGCTGATCCCGGTGTTCACCAGCGGCGGTGAACTGCGGGCCGATCCGGACGGGCTTCCCGCCTTCGCCGCCCGCGCCGACACCCCGCTCGGCGTGCTCGGCAGCGTGCTGACGCTCGGCGGCGTCTGGAGCAGCAACGCCGCGCCGCCCGGCCGGGAGTCCTGGTGGGTGGCGGTCCCGGCGCTGCTGCTCACCGCGGCGGCGCTCTACGGCTACGTGCTGCTGCGCCACCGCTGGCCGGCGCCGGTGTGGGGCGGCCTTGCGGTCGCCGCCGGGGTGGGACTGGTCCTGGCGCTGCTCACGTCGGTGCCGGTGGTCGCCGACTGGCTGGTGGACGCGGCAGAGCCGGTGCCGGCGCTGACCGCCCTGCGCGACGGCACCCGGCTGCTCGCGCCGCTGGCGCTGGTGCAGGCGGTCGGCCTGGCCGGCGCGGTGGAGGCGCTGGCCCGGCGGCGGGACCGGTTGCCGCTCGCCGCGCTCGCCGTGCTGGCGCCCGTCGCGTTGCTGCCGTCGCTGGCCTGGGGGCTGGGCGGGACGCTGCGGCTGACCGATTACCCGGCGGAGTGGGCGACGGTCCGCCATGCGGTGGACGCCGACCCGGCGCCGGGTGCGGTGCTGGTGCTGCCCTGGTCGACGTTCCGCGGCTACCCGTGGAACGACCGGACGCCGCTGCTCGACCCGGCGCCGCGGATGTTCGACCGGCTGGTGATCACCGCCGACGATGTCCGGGTCGGCCCGGTGACGATCGGTGGCGAGAACCCGCGTAACCGCCGGATCGCCGCGCTGCTCGCCGGGCCGGGGCCGCTGGACCCGGCGGCGCTGCGGGCCGCGGGCGTCCGCTATGTCCTGGTTGAGCGTGATCAACCGGGCGCCGAAGCGTTCTCGCGGGTGCACGGCGCGGTGGAGGTTCACCGCGGCGAGTCGTTGGTGCTGATGAGGCTGCCGGGGCCTACTGAATCGACGCCGAACAGCAGGGTTTGCAAAGCGTGTTGGCTAGGCTACGGCGTGGCAATGTCCACGTTGTTAACTCTTGTTGTGATCGCCCTCACCAGAAGCCGGGCTCGGATGCTACTGTCCGGTAATCCGTCTTGGGAGGACTGAACATGACAAGCGCTCTGGTTTCGGCTCTGGTCGCCGCGGTAGTCGGTGCGGCGCTGGCGGTGGCCACGGTGGTCGGCGTCACCACGGTTGCGACCAACAGCACGCCGGCCCCGGTCGAGAAGCCGGTCTACGAGTACGGCGAGCGCTGAGCTGGCCGGCCCGGGCGGCGACGTCGTGCCCACCGGAGCGGCAGCGGTCCTCGACATTGTCGTGCCCGCGCGCAACGAGGTCGAGCGGCTGCCACGGACGCTGACGCCATTACGCACCGAGCTCGCCAAGCTCGACGTGCCGTGCGTCGTCACGGTCGTCGACAACGCGAGCGAGGACGGCACCGCTGAGCTGGTGCTGGCCCAGCCGGCCGGCCCGGTGCCGGTGCGGTTGGTCCGCTGCGCGACGTTGGGCAAGGGCAACGCCGTCCGGGCCGGAGTTCGCGCGTCGACCGCGAAGTACGTAGGCTTCTGCGACGCCGACCTCGCGACCGCGCTGGACGGATTACCGCGCATCCTCGAGCTGCTCGACGGCGGTACGCACATCGTCATCGGCTCACGCGCCCTGACCGAATCGGTCGTCTCGGTGCGGCACAGTGCCGCCCGGCAGTGGGGTGCGGCGTTCTTCCGGTGGTCGGTGCGGCGGGTGATCTCGTCTGTCGCCGACACCCAGTGCGGCTTCAAGTTCTTCGAGGGCCACCTGGCCCGCACCCTGTTCGAGCAGGTCAGCTGCGGCGGCTTCGCGTTCGACGTGGAGGTGCTGGCCCGCGCCGAGCGTGGTGGCTTCCGGATCGTCGAAACGCCGGTACATTGGGTCGACGTGGCCGGCTCCTCGTTCTCACCGCTGCGCGATGGGCTGCGCAGCTTCCTCGACGTCGCCGCGATCGACCGGCGGCTGCGCCGGGAAGCGCGGCTGGCGGTACGCGCCACCGTGCCCACCGCGGTCGCGCCAACGTCCCCTGCCGTCGTTCCCATCCCGCCGACCCCTGCGGCCGGGCCGCAGCGCCACCGCGGCCCCGCGTTCGCGATCGAACCCACGCTGACGGAGCTGGCGCCGCCCAGGGCGTTGCCGGCCTTCGGAACCGGCGAAGGTGGCTGAACCGCGTACCCGCGCTGCCGCCGCTGCGCGGCAGAGTGCAGTTCGAGGTCGGCGAGTCGCGGTGGTGAACTGGAAGGACCCGTGGCACCCGGAGGCCGGCGGGGCGGAGGCCTATGCCTGGCGGATGGCGCGGCACCTGCTCGCCGCCGGGGCGCTGGTCACGTACGTCACCGCGCGACCGTCCGGGCAGGCCGGCGACGACAGCCGGGACGGCATCCCGATAGTCCGCGGCGGCGGTCGCTGGACCGTCTACCCGTGGGTGCTCTGGTGGCTGTGGCGGCACCGGCGCGACTTCGACGCGGTCATCGACTGCCAGAACGGCATCCCGTTCTTCAGTCCCTGGGTGCTTCCCCGCCGTACCGCCGTCGCGTGCGTCATCCACCATGTCCACGACCGGCAGTTCGAGCTGCACTTCGGGCCGGTGCTCGCCCGCATCGGGCAGTGGCTGGAGGGGCCGGTCGCCCGCCGGGCCTACCGGCGTGCGGTCACGGTCGCGGTCTCGCCGTCCACCGTCAGCGCGCTGCGCGAGCGGCTGCGCTGGCGCGGGCCGGTCGTGGTGATCCCGAACGGGATGGAGTCGTCGGCCGGGACCGGGTCCGCGGTGAGCGCCCGGGCCGAGGCGCCGGCGCTGCTCTGTGTCGGCCGGCTGGCCGTTCACAAGCGGGTGGAGCGGCTGCTCGACGTGGTCGACGAGCTCGGCGAGCGCTGGCCGGGGCTCCGGCTCGACGTGGTCGGCGACGGTCCGGTGCTGCCCGCCCTGCGCGCCGCGGTGGCCGAACGCGGGCTGCGTGAGCGGGTCACGCTGCACGGCTTCCTCCCCACCGCGGAGCGCGACGAGCTGGTCAGCCGGGCCTGGCTGCACCTGTCGGCGTCGCACGGCGAGGGCTGGGGGCTGGTCGTCCTGGAGGCTGCGCGCGCCGGGCTGCCCACCGTGGCCTACGACGTCGACGGGTTGCGCGACGCGGTGCGGCACGGCGAGACCGGCTGGCTGGCGCCGCACGACGGAGACCTCACCGCCGCCGTCGACGAGGCGCTGACCGTGCTCGCCGACCCCGATCGCGCCGCCACCACCGCGGCCGCCTGCCGCCGGTGGGCCGCCGGCTTCAGCTGGGACGACTCCGGCGAGCGGATGCGGGCCGTCCTCGACGACCTGCTCGCCCCCGGTGCGGTGCCGTGGAGCGAGCAGACCCTCGTCGTGGTCGCCGCGGTGTCCGATGGGCCGGCGGTGGCCGAGCGGCTCCGGGCGGCGCTTCCGGAGCGCTGCCGGGTGGACGCCGAGGCCGGCTCGCTCCGGTTGCTCGCCCCCGCGGTCCCGGCCGAGGCTCTGCTCACCGCGCTCGAGGCGGCCGGCGTCAGCCGCGAGTCGATCACCGTCCGTACCCCGCTCCCGACCGAGCTGCTCGGCGGGCGAGCGGCGTGACGCCTCGGGGGATCCCGCAGTGACCCAGCTCGCCGTCGTACACCGGGCCACCGCCGAGCTGGCGGTGCCGGAGTCGCCGGAGGTTCGGCGGTCCCAGGTCGTGCACCGGCTCCGGCAGCTCGCCGCGTGTGTCGGGCTCACCGCGCTCTGCATCACTCAGGATTCCGGCCGGATCATCTCCGACACCAAGCTCGACATGGCGATCAACCCGCTCGGCTTCCTCGCCCGGGCCGGCGAGCTGTGGAACGCGCAGTGGCAGTTCGGCACGCTGCAGAACCAGGCCACCGGCTACTTCTTCCCGATGGGGCCGTTCTTCCTCGGCGGCGCCACACTCGACATCTCGCCGTGGCTGGTGCAGCGGTTATGGATGTCGGCACTGCTCTGCGTCGCCTTCCTCGGCATGGTCCAGCTGGCCGCGCGGATGGGCATCGGCTCGCCGAACACCCGGCTCATCGCCGCCGCGGTGTTCGCGGTCTCGCCCCGGGCGCTCAGCCTGATCGGCACGGTCTCCGCCGAGCTGATCCCGTACTGCCTCGCGCCCTGGGCGCTGCTCCCGCTGGTCTGGGGCGCGCAGCGCGGTCAGCCCCGGCGGGCCGCCGCACTGAGCGGCCTCGCCGTGGTCTGCATGAGCGGCATCAACGCCGCGGCGGTCGCCTGCGCCGTGCTGCCCAGCCTGATCTTCCTGCTCACCCGCGCAGCCGGACCCCGCCGCCGGCGGCTGCTCGCCTGGTGGTTGGTGGCGATGGTGCTGGCCACGCTGTGGTGGAGCGTCTCGCTCGCGCTCCTCTCGGTCTACGGCTTCCCATTCCTGCCCTACACCGAGAGCGCGACCGTCACGACCGGCACCACGTCACTCACCCAGGTGATCCGGGGCGCGAACCACTGGGTCGGCCACCTGGTGGTGGACGGGCAACCGTGGTGGCGGGCTGGCTGGACGATCGTCTCCAACCCGGTGCTGATCGTCGCCGCCGGCGTGCTGGGCGCGCTGGGCCTGGCCGGCCTGGCCCGACGCGACCTCGTCGAACGGCGGTTCCTCGGGTACTGCGCCCTGATCGGTGTGACGCTGATCGGCATCGGCTACGTCGCGCGGTTCGGCTCTCCGCTCGCCGAGTCGGCCCGGACGCTGCTCGACGGCCCGCTCGCTCCGCTGCGCAACGTGCACAAGTTCGACGTAGTGCTCAGGCTTCCGCTCGCGCTCGGCGTCGCGCACCTGCTCGCGGTGTGGCGGCGCCCCGCGGCCAAGCGCGCCCCGACCGGGCCGGTGGAGTACCACGCACCGGGGCGGGACTGGCGGCCGGGCCTGATCCGGATCACCGCCGTGACCGCCCTGCTGGTGGTGGCTGGCGGGGCGGCATCGGCCGGGCTACCGGCGGTGGGCAGCGTGGACGCGCTTCCGGCGTACTGGCGGCAGACCGCCGACTGGCTCGACGAGAACGCCGGCGACTCCAGCACGCTGCTCGTCCCCGGCTCGAACTTCGGCGAGTACACCTGGGGCCGGACGATGGACGAGCCCATCCAGCCGCTGCTCAGGTCGCGCTGGGCGGTGCGCGCGCTGGTCCCCGGCGGGTCGACCGGCAACGCCCGGCTGCTCGCTGCGATCGACGAACGGCTCGCGGCCGGCGCCACGTCACCGGGGTTGTCCGAGGTGCTCGGCCGGCTCGGCGTCCGGTACCTCGTGGTCCGCAACGACCTGAGCCGGCCGGTGTCCGGCGTCGCCTGGCCGGTGGTCGTGCACCGCACACTGGACAGCTCCCCGGGGCTGCGCCAGGTCGCCCAGTTCGGCCCCTCGGTGGGGCTGGAGGCCCTCGCCGAAGGGGTCTGGGACTACAACCTGCGCCGCAACTACCCGGCGGTCGAGATCTACCGGGTCAGCGACCCCAGCCCGGTGGTCCGCACCCTGGGAACCGACCGGACGCTGCGCCTCACCGGCGCTCCGGAGACCCTCCTCGACCTCGCTGACGTCGGCCACCTGGCCGGCCGCCCGGTTGTGCTCGACGGCGACGACGGCGCACCGGCCAACGCCGTCCCGGTGCTGGCCGACAGCCTGCGCTGGCGGGAGGTGGACTTCGGCCTGGTCCGGGACAACACGTCGGCGACGCTCTCGGTGGACGAGCGACCACGCCAGGACCGCGGCGCGAACGACCTCGTCGAGCCGGCCTGGAACGGGTCGTTCACGACCGCGACCTACGGCGGAGTGCGGGAGGTGCGTGCCTCCTCGTCGGCCGCGGAGGTCGGCGGCCCGCCGGCGCTGCGCAACCCCTCGGCGCTGCCGTACGCCGCGATCGATGGCGACCCGGAGACCGCCTGGCTGACCGACGGCGCGCGCGGCGTCCGGGGCCAGTGGTGGGAGATCCGGTTCCAGGTACCCACCTCTGCCACCACGGTGAAGCTGCGGACCGCAACCGGCAAGCTGCTCGGCCCGGGGGTGAACCGGATCGCCGTGAGCACCGAGACCGGCCGGTTGGTCCACTCGGTGCTGCCGGGCGGCGGGGAGGTGGAGCTGCCGGTGCCGGCCGGCGACAGCCGCTGGCTCCGGATCACCGTCCTCGATGTGGCGGGCAAGGACAACGAGGGCCAGCGCGGCGGGATCAGCGAGCTGAGCATTCCCGGGGTGCGGCCGCAGCGGGTGCTGACGCTGCCTCCGCTGAAGCGGCCGCCATCGGCGCCGGAGCCGGTGGTGACGCTCGCCCGCCGCGCCGGTGACCGGCCGGCCTGCACCGAGACCGAGCACGAGCAGGTCTGCGCGCCGCTGCTCGCGCGGCGCGGCGAGGAGCCCTTCCTGAGCTTCCGCCAGTTCTCGCTGGACCGCAGCTACCGCCCGACGCTGACCGGGCTCGCCACGCCGCGGCCGCAGCACGCCGCGATCATCTACGCCCGCCAGATGCGGCTGCCGCAGTTCCTCACCTCCAGTAACCGGTTCACGGACCCGGTGGCGTCGGGATTCGCGCTCGGCGACGGCGACGACGACACGATCTGGTGGGCCCGCCCGGAGGACCCCGAGCCCACGATCACGATCGGGTGGCCCGGCCCCCGCAGGGTCGACCGGATCAGGTTCCGGCTGCCGGCCCAGATCGCCGCCTCCGCGCCGCGACAGCTGCTCATCACCGGGGACAACGGCAGCGTCGAGGCGTCGGTGGACGCCACGGGCAAGGCGCGGTTCCCGGCGCTCGTCACCGCGTCGCTGAGGATCACGGTGGTCGGCGTGTTGCCGCGGTACAACCGCTCGATCGGCGAGTTCGACGAGGAACTGCTGCCGGTCGGCGCCGCCGGACTGGATGTGCCCGCGGTGCCGCAGCTCAACCAGCCACCGGACCTGGATGCCACCGTCTCGCTGCCGTGCGGCGGCGGCCCCCGGCTCCGGATCAACGGCCTGGTCGTGCAGACCCGGGCCAAGGGCACCCTGCGCGACATCCGCGACCTGCGGCCGCTGCGCTACTTCCAGTGCGACTCGGCCTTCCCGGTATTCCTCCGCGGCGGGCTCAACTCGGTCTCCGCCGAGCTCGACGGGTTCATCGTCGACTCAGCTGTGTTCGGTGACCCGGCCGGCAGCCGGCCGGAGCGGGCCGGCGGTGGCCAGGGTGAGAGCACGGCCAGCCGCTCCGCCGACGCCAGGCCGGTGGAGGCCGGCGAGTGGGGGAGCGTGCGCCGTACGGTCCAGGTCGGCGCGGGCCAGGAGGCGTTCCTGGCCCTCACCGAGAACGCCAACACCGGCTGGCGGGCCACGCTCGATGGCAAGCCGCTGCGCGCGGTCCGGCTGGACGGCTGGCGGCAGGGCTGGGTGGTGCCGGCCGGCGACGGCGGCACGGTGAAGCTGGAGTTCCTGCCGGGTCGTCTGTACCTCGGCGCCGAGGCGCTCGGCGTGCTCGGCGTGCTGGTCCTGGTGCTGCTGGCGCTGGTCCGGCGCCGCCCGGCCGAGCTGCAGCCCGCGCCGGCCGCCGCACGGGACAGCCGGTGGGCGAAGCTGGCGACGGTGGCCCTGGCTACCGCGCTCGGCGGGGCCGCTGGGCTGGTGATCTCCCTGATCATGGTCGTGGTCGGGTGGCGGCGTCCGCCGCCCGCGTTCCTGATCTTCTGGCCGGTGGTCGCCGCGGTGATCTGCGAGGGGCTGTTCCGCTGGCGCGCCGCGGGCGACGTGCTAGGCCGCGACGTCGTCGACGCGCTGCAGGGCAACGTCGCCCAGGCGCTCTGCCTGGTCGCGATCTCCGCGCTGCTGATGCGGCTGCACCGGCACTCGATGGGCACCGCGGTGGTGCGCCGGATGTGGTTCGGCCGCCGGGCCATGCCGATGGTGGTTCAGCCGGCCGCGATCGAGGCGGGCGCCCCACCGGAGGTCTTGCCCCCAGTCGTGGCGGGGGCCGCGCGGGAGTAGCCGGCTCAGCCGCGCCGGAGCCGCTGCAGCGGGTGCTCAAGCAGGTGATAGCTGAGGCTGGCGGCTGCGATGGCGCCGGCGAGCGTCACGCCGAGCATGCTCCAGAACCGGCCGCTGAAGATCGGCGTGTCGGTGAACCGCATCCATGCCTCCAGGACGACGAGATGCCACAGGAAGATGCCGTACGAGATCTTCCCGAGGTACCGGCTCACCGGGTTGGCCAGCACCGCCCGGACCAGCGGCTGCGGCTCGACGTCCGCGACCAACGGCAGCAATGCGAATGCGGCGATCGCAACATAGAGGACGTGCTTCGCCACCGACTCGCCTGCGCTCGGGGCCGGGAACAGCGCCAGCGGCCCGGCGATCTGCGTGGTGGCGATCCAGAACAGCAGCGCCGCGATCGTCCAGCAGGTGGCCGGTGCCGAGGCGAGCGCGTGGAGGGCGACGCGGAGGCGGCCGGTCGGGTCTGGGGTGGCGGTGGCGATGGCCAGGCCCATGCCGACGGCGAACCAGGCGAGGTAGCCGGGGAGCCAGAGCGGGCTCATCGAGTTGAGCGGCCACCACGATGTGTGCGCGCACACGGTCCAGGCCAGTCCGACCGCGCCGAGCAGGCCGACGTACGCCAGCTGCCGGTTCGTCCGCTGACCTGGGGTGCGCCCGCCGAGCGCGCGGCCGCCGAGCGCGAAGAGCGGCAGCGCGAGGTAGAACGCCACCTCGGTGCAGAGGCTCCAGGTCTGCTCCGTGGCGAGCGGGATCTGAAGCGGCTCGTACACGTGGAGCAGCGCCAGCGGGATGAGCCAGTCCCCGGCGTTCTTCAGGGTCTCGTGGTTCAACGCGACCAGGGCGACCAGCATCATCGCCCAGTACGCGGGCAGCACCCGCAGCGCGCGGCGCCAGAGGTATCGCAGCGGGTTGGGGCCCTTCCGTCCCTGGATGGCCGCCCGAGCGAACGGCCGGTAGAGCAGGTATCCGGAGAGGACGAAGAACAGCGCCACGCCGACCTCGAGCCGGGCCAGGAACGGACCGGCGTCCGTCCCGCCGGTGTATCCGCTACGGAATCCGACGTGGGTGACGAGCACCGCGAGCGCGGCTATGGCACGGAGGCCGTCCAGGGCAGGAAGCCAGCTCAGCGATGCGGCGCGGGGCGCCGCCTCCGGTGCGGACTGGGCCTGAAGTGCGGTCATTGTCTCCCTTTGGGCAGGCCATGGGCCCTCCGCTAGCTTCGGATCCGGGCCCCGACCACTGTACGGCGTGAAACTGCATGTTTCAGCGTCCGCTACTGATCGGTAACGTGTTCCCTCAAACGCCGACGTGGGGCGACGGTAGCGAGTAATGTTCCGCCCCATCGCCTAGGGAGGAACAAACATGCGTCGTGTTGTGGGTGCCATTCTCTTGGCACTCGGAGCGTTCCTGGTGGTGGCCGCGTTGCTGCTGCCGGTCTACGTCGCTCCGGCACTCGTCAAGGTGCCGCTCGACCAGGACAGTCAGACGGTGGCCGAGGCCACCGATGCCACAGTGTTCCGGGTCGCCACTCTCTCGGAAGAAGACGGCGTCGACTTGAAGGCGATCCGGACGGTCCGCGGCGACGTGAAGAACGGCGACTCCAAGCGTGCTGTCTTCGACGTCTTCCTCTACATCAAGGACGGCGACGGCAAGGAGGTCACCTACAGCACCGACAGGGTCGCGCTGGACCGCCGGACCAGTGAGGCCATCAACTGTTGCGGCGAGAACGTAAACGGCAAGGCCACCGAGCACAAGGGCCTGAGCTACAAGTTCCCGTTCGACACCGAGAAGAAGACCTACGAGTACTTCGACATCACGGCGAAGAAGACGTACCCGATCCGCTTCCTGGACACCGAGACCATCAAGGGCCTGGAGACTTACAAGTTCCAGATGAACGCCTCGGACGTGAAGATCGGCGAGCAGGAGCTGCCCGGCAAGCTGTTCGGCACCACTGAGCCGACCGTCAAGGCCGACCGGATCTACAACAACACCCGGACCATCTGGGTGGAGCCGAAGACCGGCGTGATCATCAAGGGCCGGGAAGAGCAGAAGCAGACCTTCCGCAATGCCGACGGCGAGGACAAGGTCACCGTCATCGACGGGACGCTCGAGTTCAACGACAAGACGATCACTGAGGCGGTCGACACCGCCGAAGAGGGCAGCGCCACGATCACGCTGCTGGAGCGGACCCTGCCGTTGGTGCTCGGCGTGCTCGGCGTGCTGCTGCTCATCGTCGGGCTCATCCTCACCCTGCTCGGCCGCTCGACGGCGGCCGAGGCCCGGCCCGGCCGGCGGCGCGCTGGCCGCACCCACGCGGCTTCGCCCGCGTAGCTCGCCGTGGGGTGGCGCCCGGCGGCCGGGTCGTGACTGACCCGGCCGCCGGCGCCGCCCCGTCGAGAGGAGCTCATGCCGAACGTCCGGCTCGCGGCCGTCCTGACGGCCTGTCTCGCGCTCCCGGTCCTCGCCGGGGGCGCACGCCAGCCGCCGGACCTGCTCGCCGCCTTCTGTGACCGGCCCGCGCCGCGGACGGCCGCCGGGTACGAGGCCGCGATCGACGCTCTCAACACCGACGCCTGGTCCGGCGGCGACCAGTCGCCCAGCGTTGCGCTGCCGGACGGGCGGATCCTCTGGCTGTATGCCGACACTGTCCAGGGCGCGGAGCGGCCGGACGGGTCGCGCGGGGCCGGCTCCCGGTTCGTCCGCAACAGCGCGATCCTGCAGACCCGCGGCTGCTTCACACCGATCAACGGCCCTGGGCGGGGCGACCTGATCCCGAAGGCACCCAACGGCGACCACTACTGGCCCGCGTCGGCCACCGTCCACGGCCGCCGGCTCCTGGTCTACGCCGACCGCGCCCGCGCCATCAACCCGGCCGACCCGTTCGGCTTCTCATTCATCGGCACCGAGGTGGCCGAGTTCGCGCTGCCCGGCCCGGCGAGCACCCGGCTGCGGTTCCGCGGCATGCTGCCCACCCCGTCCAGCGGCCGCGGCCACGAGGCGGTGCAGTGGGGCCGCTCGGTGATCCAGGACGGCGCGCGGACGTACCTCTACGGCACGCAGAACGTCGTCGGGCAGTTGGGGAAGCCGGTCTACGTGGCCAGGGCGCCGACCGAGACGCTCACCACGCCGTCCACCTGGACCTACTGGACCGGCGCCGGCTGGTCGCCGGCCGAGTGGGACGTCCGGCCGATGATCCAGACCCTGCCGCGCGGCTGGTCGTACCAGTTCTCGGTGCACCGGATCGGCGGCCGGTACGTCGCGCTGACCA
>Ga0126306_10001184_pt1 | contig 13727 bp, 12 predicted proteins | sample Plot27_FD_92592 | JGI IMG/M metagenome (GOLD analysis project Ga0126306, IMG submission 92592) | Serpentine soil microbial communities from UC McLaughlin Reserve, CA, USA - Plot27 | ecosystem: Environmental > Terrestrial > Soil > Grasslands | place: USA: UC McLaughlin Reserve, Lake County...
CCCCGGGACCCGTCGGCCGCCAGCTCAGGCAGCGGGTCCGGGCCGGCGCGGCCCGGCCGCCCTCGGCGCGCACCCTGCGGCGCTGGTTCCAGGAGGGGCGCTGGCTGGGCGACTCGGGATCACCCACGCCTTCCCGCGCTCCAAGGCCACGCCCTGCACCGGGCGCCGGCACCGTGAAGGCGGCGACGGCCACGGCGAAGGCCACGGCCGAGGTCACGGGTTTGTCCACGGGGAGAACTCCGGGGCGGAATGCTCGTACACGTGGCTAAAGCCCGTCCGACGGCCGCTCCTTAGCCTGAACCCCATTCGTGGCCCGATGGGCCTGCCGTCGTCTCGCCCAAGGAGAGTAGATGCGATTGAGGTCATTCCGGCTCGTGCCGGTGCTGGCGGCGGTGTTGCTGCTGCTGGTCCCGGCCCTCGCAGCCGCCCAGGATGTGAGCGATTCGGACATCGCGCTCAACTCCACCTTCGTCTTCTTCGCCGCAGTCCTGGTCCTCTTCATGCAGGCCGGATTCGCGATGCTCGAGGTCGGGCTCTCGCGCATGAAGAACGCCGGCGCGGTGATGGGGAAGATCCTCATCAACGTGGCGATCGCCTTCCTGATGTTCTGGGCGGTCGGCTTCTCGCTGGCCTTCGGGACCGGCAACGACTTCCTCGGCTCGAGCGGGTGGTTCCTCGACAACGGGAACCCCGCGACCGACTTCGCGTCGCTCGCCTACAGCGCCACGAACTTCGAGGTCACTTACTTCTTCCAGGTGGTCTTCTGCGCCGTCTCGCTGGCGATCGTGTTCGGCGCCATGCTCGACCGCACGAAGTTCATCGGCTACGTGATCTTCGCGATCTTCTTCACGGGGCTGATCTACCCGATCGTGGCCCACTGGACATGGGGCGGCGGCTGGCTGCTGCAGGACGGCTTCCAGGACTTCGCCGGCTCCTCGATCGTGCACCTGCAGGGCGCGCTGGCGGCGCTCGCCGGGGCGCTCGTCCTCGGACCGCGCATCGGGAAGTTCCGCGACGGGAAGGCGGTGCCCATCCCGGGCCACTCGATCCCGCTGATGATCCTCGGCGTGATCATCCTGTGGGTCGGCTGGATGGGCTTCAACCCGGGCTCGTTCCTGAACGCGATCGGCGTCAACTTCGCCGACGTGGCCGTCAACACCAACCTGGCCGCCTGCGCCGGCATCATCGGCGCCACGGTCAGCTCGCTGATCATGTTCAGGACCCTCGACGTGTCGCAGATGGGCAACGGCGCCATCGCCGCGCTCGTCGGGATCACGGCCGGCTGCGCGTTCGTGGAGCCGTGGGCGGCCGTCGTGACCGGCCTGATCGCGGGCCTGATCGTCCCGCCGCTCGTGGTCGCGATCGACAAGATCAAGGTCGACGACCCGGTGGGCGCCCTCCCGGTGCACGGCATGGCGGGCATCTGGGGAACCCTCGCGGTCGGCCTCTTCGCCACCGAGGAGCGGGCGACCGCGCTCGCGGTGGGCGAGGGCGGCCTGTTCTACACCGGCAGCGGCCACCAGCTCTGGGTGCAGTTCTACGGCGTGGCCGCCACGATCGGCTTCACCTTCACCGCGTCCCTGATCGTGTTCCTGGCGATCAAGTACACGGTCGGCCTCCGCGTCAGCGAGGAGCACGAGCTGCGCGGCCTCGACATCTCCGAGCACGGCATGTTCGGCTACCCGGAGCGCTTCATCGACGTCCCCGGCGGCCAGCCGGAGGACCTCCCGCCGGCGCCGGCGCCCGCCCCGGCGGGCACCAGCACGGCGACCGACCCCGCCCCCGCCTCGTAAGGAGCTGACGTGAAGAAGATCGAGGCGTTCATCCGCCACGAGGCCCTGGAGGCCATCCACGACCGCCTGGCGACCATGGGGCTCCCCTCCATGAGCGTCACGGAGGTCAAGGGGTCCGGGAGGCAGAAGGGCTTCACCGAGAGCTACCGCGGCGCCAAGACCACCATCTTCCTGCGTCCCAAGCTGAAGCTGGAGATGGTCGTCGACGACGCCGACGTGGACCGCGCGATCGACACGATCCTCGAGCTCGCCCACACGGGCGAGCCCGGAGACGGGAAGATCTTCATCCTGCCCGTGGAGGAGTCGATCAGGGTCCGCACGGGCGAGCGCGGCGACGTGGTGCTCGCGCCCCACCCGGAGGAGGCGACCGCCTAGCGGTCACCGTCCCCCAGCCGGTTCTGGAACCGCGCCCGCGCCACTCCTCGGAGGGGCGCGGGCGCCGTCGTCTCCTGGCAAATGCGCAGGCCCTGTAAGAGGATCGCGGCTTCGGCCACCGCACCAGGAGCACGGAATGCGACCCCCCTCGAAGATCCGCGGCCGCTCGATCGCCACCGCCCTCGCCACCGCCGCCGTCGTCGGCGCGGCCACTGGGGCCCTTGTCGCGCAGGGTCAGTCGGGCTCGACCATGCCCGCGGCGCCCCCGACGGACGCCAAGGCCGCGAGCCTCTCGTTCATCAACAGGACGGTCACGCCGCAGCCCACGAGGACCAAGGGCTTCGACGGATTCCAGACCTACACCGTGAAGGCGCCGAAGGCCAGGAACATCCTCACGGGCTACGCGACCCTCTCGGGCGGGAACACGGGCTCGGTCATCATCAAGAGCACCTCGGTGACGCCCAAGCAGTTCACCGTGCAGCTCGAGTTCCCGGGCGAGCAGGGCACGCCGGGGAAGCTCAACGTGCGCGTCCTGACGCTCCCCAACGCCTGACCGGAGGAGCGGCTAGGTCCGGCCCGCCCCCGCCGGCGCCGGGGTCCCCACGGCGGGCAGCTCGAGCACGAAGCGGCTGCCCGCCCCCTCCCGGCCCTCGACCCGCACGTCGCCGCCCAGTGCGCGCGCCAGCTGGCGGCTGATGGCCAGGCCCAGCCCGTGGCCGCGGTGCCCGTCGGGGGTCTCGAGCGACTGGAAGGCGTCGAAGATCCGCTCGCGGTCGCGGTCGGGCACGCCCGGCCCGGTGTCGCTGACGGCCGCCGCGAAGCCGCCGTCCGGAAGGGAGCGCCCCTCCAGGCGCACCGTGCCCCCGGCAGGGGTCCACCGTAGGGCGTTGTCGAGCAGGTTGACGACGATCTGCTGCACGCGGCTCTCGTCGGTCACCACCGAGGGCATGGGATCGATGCGGCGCTCGTAGGCGACCCGGCGCGCCGCCGCCTCGGCCTCCATGGCGTCGAAGGCCCGGTCGAGGACCTCCGCCGGCTCGACCCGGGCGAGGTCGAGCTTGAAGCGGTGGGCGTCGAGGCGGGCCAGGTCGAGCAGGTCGGCGACCAGCGTCTCGAGGCGGGTGGCCTCGCCCTCGATCGCGGCGAGCGAGCGCGGCACGTCCTCCCGTGGCACGACGCCGTCCGACAGCGCGGCCGCGTGGCCGCGGATCGCGGTCAGCGGCGTGCGCAGGTCGTGGGTGACCCGCATCAGGAACTCGCGCGTCTCCCCGTCGCGCTCGGCCAGGCGGCGCACCATCAGGTTGAAGTCGGACGCCAGCTCGTCCAGCTCCTGGGTCCCGGTCGTGCCGAGCTCGGCGCGCAGGTCGCCCTCGGCGACGCGGTGGGTCGCGGCCTGCATGGCGGTGAGGGGCCGCGTGATGCGGCGCGTCAGCAGGAGCATCAGGGCGAGCGCGACGGCCAGCCCGATGGCCGCGGCGCCGACGACGCGGCCGGCGACGTTCGGCCAGGCCGACGCCAGCCGGCCGGGCGGCCGCGCCAGCAGGATGGCGCCGAAGACGCTGTCGCCCAGGTAGACCGGGGCCGCCGAGGCCTCGTACGTGTCCCCGCTTCCCGGGAGCCGGAAGTCGATGCGCTGGACCCCATCGCGCTCCAGGGCCCCGTAATCGAGCTCGTCGGCGGCGACCGAGGGGAACTCGCCGGTGGGCCGCTCGGCCCCGGGGGTGAGCTGCAGGCCGGTGTAGTAGACGCGCGCCTCCGGGCCCACCAGCGCCTCCAGCGCGTCCGGCCGGTAGGAGCGGAACTCGGTGCCGCGCTCGGCGGCCCGCTCGGCCTGGGCGGAGACGATGCCCGCCAGCGCGCGGGCCTGGCGGTCGAGCTCCCCCCGGGCGACGGCCTGGGACTGGGAGCGGATGAGGCCAGCCCCCACGGCCGCGAACACCACGGCGGCGGTCACCAGGCCGGCCACGGCCGCGAGCACCAGACGCCCCCGCAGGGTGCGCCATGGCGCCACCGGCCGGGCCCCCGGGCTCACCGCTTGGCGGGGACCTTGTAGCCGGTGCCCCACACGGTCTGGATGGGGCAGGCGTCCCCGAGCTTGCGGCGCAGCTGGCGCACGTGGACGTCGATCGTGCGGCTGTCGCCGAGGAAGGTGAAGCCCCAGACGCGCTCGAGCAGCTGCTCGCGGGTGAGCACCAGGCCGCGATTCTCGATCAGCGTCACCAGGAGGTCGAATTCCTTCGGCGTGAGCGCCACGGCGTCGCCCTCGACGAAGACCTCGCGCCCCCCGACCTCGATGCGCAGCTCGTCGACCTCGATGGTCGTCGACTGGGGCGCCCCGGCCGGCGCCGGGCGCGTCTCGGCGCGGCGCAGCACCGCCCGCACGCGGGCGACCAGCTCCCTCGGGTTGAACGGCTTGGTGATGTAGTCGTCGGCGCCCAGCTCCAGCCCGACCACCTTGTCGACCGCGTCGTCGCGCGCGGTCAGCATGATGATCGGCGTCTGGCCCTTCTGGCGCAGCCGCTTGGTGACCTCGTAGCCGTCGAGCCCCGGGAGCATGAGGTCGAGGATGACCAGGTTCGGCGGCTTCTCCTCGGCCATGCGGAGGCCCTCGTCGCCACGGGCGGCGAGGGACACCTCGAACCCCGCCGCCTCGAGGTACATGCGCGCGAACGACGCGATGTTGGGCTCGTCCTCAACGATCAGGACGCGCTGCCGGTCGTCGGGGGGCGGCATCGGCGCCCGATGGTAGAGGCGCCGCGCGGAGAGGTCCACCGGCCGCTTCCCCGGCGACCGTGCTCACTTCGCCGCGACCGGCTGCAGCAGCACCCTCACGCCGCGGTGCTTGCGGACGCCGAAGTCGGTCACGGTGCCCGTGTCGATCGTGCCCCGGCCCTGCACGAAGCTGCGCGCGAGCGTGCCGGGCGTCGGGGTGAAGGTCCCCTCGACGTCACGGGCGCGGACCTTCATCCGGAAGCCGGTTCCGGCGAGGGTCACCTTGGCGCCGCGCAGGCCCGAGTAGATCACCGAGCCGTCGCCGAGCGCCGTGGTGGTCGTCCCCGTCGGCACGGTCACCGCGAGGTCCTTCGCCGCCGAGCGGTCCCAGACGCGCACGCGGCCGCTGACGGTCGTCAGGTCGACGCCGCCGGAGGCGGGCCCGTTCAGGCGCCAGGTCGCGCCGTTCGTCCGCCGATCCCAGTCCCGGCGGCGCTTCACGATGACCACCTTGCGGCGCGTGACCGTGTGCCCGTTCTGGACCTTGCGGGTGATGACGACGCGCTTGACGACCACGTACTTGCCGCCGTCACTGCCCTTCGGGGCCCGCCACCAGCGGTCGTGCCAGCCGCGGCCCTCGAGGTCGACCGACATCGTGGGGCCGGAGGTCAGGAGGACCCGCTGGCTCGCCCAGAAGGGCAGGGGCACGCCGCCCTTGATGATGGTCTCGCCGCGCCCGACCGCCCGCGCCTCACCCAGCGCGGCGTGGGTGGCCGTCGGGTCGACGTCCGAGGAGAAGTGCCCGGCCGCGCGCACGCGGTAGGAGGAGCCGTCCAGGGTGACGGTCCCCTCGCCGATGTACCTCGTCCAGAGGCCGTCCTTCGAGGTCTTGGTGGTGCCGAAGCCGGTCGCGGCCTTCACGAGGTCCTTGGTCGCCGACAGGTCCTTGACCGCCACGACGCCGCGACCGGTCACGGTGGTGCCCCCCGAGCCCTCGTACGAGAAGCCGCCATTGCCCTCGGCGTGAAGGGCCTTGTCGGTCGTCGTCGTGCCCGCCGCGGCCTCGGCCGTGGGGTCGGGCTCGTCGATCTGCTCCGGCTCGTCCGCGAGCGCCGCGGACGGCAGGGCGATCAGCGCCGCCGCGCCGCCGATGAGGAGCAGTTTGCGCATTGCCGCGTTCTTCTTCTCTCCGAGGTGGAGGAGGGAGGAATGCGCACCCACTCGCCGGACCACTCGGTCTCGGGCCCGGAGTCGATGCTGTAGACCCCGGAGCCGTCGAAGAGGGCCCGTCCGTTGCCGGCGATCGAGAACGAGAGGTCGTCGCCCACAATGGTGACCGTCACGCCGGATCCGGTCACGTACAGGACCCCGGACGCGCGACGCACCCGTGTCGCCTTGCCGCGACGCAGCTCCAGCGACGTCCCGGCCAGGTAGGCCCTCGCGTCGCCCTTCCGGTCCCTCACGACGACGATCCCGCGACCCGGGATCAGCCCGTTGACGGTGAGCCGCCCCGCGACCGTCATCAGCCCGCTGCCCGTCGCCTGCACCCGCGCCGAGGGCGAGGGGCGGTCACCGCTCCGCTGATGGGCGGACTGGGCCGTCGCCGAGGCGATGGCGGGGACGATGAGCATGAGCGCGACGGCGGCCACGAGAGCCCGACGCATCACTCCACCTCCGAACGAGGGGGCGGCGCCCACGCGTGGGCCCGCCTTGGTGACGCGAATGCTCCATCGCCCGGATGTGGGAGGGGAGGGCTGGGAGTAAGCGCTTTGCGGCACTGTGTTCGGGATGTGTGAGGCCGGGCCCGGCGACTTGCGCAATTCGCCGGTGGGCGGCCGCGCGCGTCAGGGCTCGAGCTTGACGTTCTCTTGGACCGAGACCGGCGCGTCGAGCTTCACGCCCTCCTGGACCACCGGACCGGCCTTCTCCGGCGCGGGCGCGGGGGCGCCGGGCTGCTCGCCCTCGGGCACCGGCCGCGGCCCCTCCTCGAGGTAGGCCCAGACGATCTCGCCGCACTCCGGGCAGGTCGGGAGCGTCCCGCGGTTGCGGATCTGGAACTGGCAGGCGACGCAGCCGTACATCCCGGCGACCTTCTGGCCCGCGTGGAAGCAGGGCATCCCGAGGCGGCGCTCCGCCTCCTCGGCGCCCTCGCGGGGGCTCAGGTTCGAGCGGCCGGCTCGCCCACCCGGGCCGCCCGGCCCGCCTCCCGGGGGGCCCTGGCGGCGCTGCGGTGGCAGCCCTTCGGGCATGGTCGTCCTCTCGCGTCGGCCTCCTCCGGAGGGCGCCGCGCGCCCTGCGGGGTGGCGTATCGTTGGTCGCAGACAAGCCTACCGCGGCGGCCTTCCGACGGCCGACGCGCGGTGGTCCCCAGCCGTCCGGGAGCCGCCCCCCGTGCGCCTCGCCTTGGCACAGATCAACACGGTCGTCGGTGACATCGACGGCAACGCCGGCCGCGTCGCGGCCGCGCTGGCCGACGCCGCCGAGGCGGGCGCCGACGTGACCCTCGTCCCGGAGCTCGCGATCTCCGGCTACCCGCCGGAGGACCTGCTGCTGCGGCCCGCCTTCGCGGCAGCCTGCCGCGAGGCGCTCGAGGAGGTCGCGGCCGGGGTCGCCAGCGGCCTCGCCGTGATCGGCTTCCCCGAGTGGGACGGCGACTGCCACAACTCGGCGGCGGTGGTGGCCGAGGGGCGCGTGCAGGCGGTCTACCGCAAGCGCTTCCTGCCGAACTACGGCGTGTTCGACGAGGCGCGCTACTTCCGTGCGGGCGAGCGCCCGCTGGTGCTCGAGGCGCTCGGTGCCCGCATCGGCATCGCCATCTGCGAGGACATCTGGTACCCGAGCCCGGTCGCCTCCGACCTCGCGGCGGCCCGGGTCGATCTCGTGTGCTGCATCTCGGCGTCGCCCTACCACCGCGGCAAGGGCGACCGCCGCGAGCAGATGCTCGCGACGCGCGCCGACGACTGCGCGGCGGCGCTGGCCTTCTGCAACCTCGTCGGCGGCCAGGACGAGCTGGTCTTCGACGGGCGCTCGGCGGTGTTCGACGCGGCCGGCGAGCTCGTGGCGCGCGCCCCCCAGTTCGACGAGCGGCTGCTGGTCGCGGACGCCGACCTCGGCCTGTCCGCGCGGCGGCGGCTGCGGGAGCCGCTCGCCCGCCGCCTGCCCACGACGGCCGACGGGCAGGCGACGCCGCTGTCGGTCACCTCGGCGGCCGGGGACGGGGCCGCCCCGCCCCCCGCGGGGCGGGGCGGCGAGGTCGCCCCGGCCCTGCGCGACGAGCCGGAGGTCTGGGCCGCCCTCCGCACCGGCCTGCGCGACTACGTCGGCAAGAACCGCTTCCCCGGCGTGCTCGTGGGCCTGTCCGGGGGGATCGACTCGGCCCTGACCGCCGCCCTGGCCGCCGACGCGCTCGGCCCGGAGGCGGTGACCGGCGTGGCCATGCCCTCCTCGCACTCCTCGCCTGAGAGCCTGGCCGGCGCGGAGGCCCTCGCCGAGTCGCTGGCGATCCGCCTGATGGAGCTCCCGATCGCCCCGATCGTGGGCGGGTTCGAGGAGGTCCTGGCCGAGCCCTTCGCCGGGCGGGAGCCGGACATCACCGAGGAGAACATCCAGGCGCGCGCCCGCGGGACCCTGCTGATGGCGCTCTCCAACAAGCTCGGGCTGATGGTGCTGGCGACCGGCAACAAGAGCGAGATCTCGGTGGGCTACAGCACCCTCTACGGCGACATGGTCGGGGGCTTCGCCCCGCTGCGCGACCTCTCCAAGACCTGGGTCTACCGCCTCGCCCGATGGCGCAACGCCTCGGAGGGGCGCGAGGTCCTGCCCGAGGCGACGATCGCCCGCCTCCCCACCGCGGAGCTGCGACCCGGGCAACTCGACACGGACAGCCTTCCCCCCTATGACCTGCTGGACGCGATCCTCGAGGGGTACGTCGAGCAGGGGCTGGAGCCCGACGACCTGGTGCGGCGGGGCCACCCGGAGATCAGCGTGGCCGAGGTCGTGAGGATGGTGGATCGCGCCGAGTACAAGCGCCGCCAGGGGCCCGTGGGCATCAAGATCACGCCGCGGGCCTTTGGCCGCGACCGCCGCATGCCGATAACGACCAGGCATGTCTAGGAGCCTGCGAGCGACGGCCGTGGCCGCCGTCGCCACGGCCGCGCTGGCCGCCGCGACCGTGCCCGCCGCCGCGGCGGGCCCGGCCAAGGACGACCCGCTGGACGCCGCGGGCCACGGGGGAGCCGTGGCCGCCGAGCTCGGGGCCGGCTTCGGCCGCACCCCGGCGGGGCCTCAGCGGCTGCTGGTCACATTCGCCGACACGCCCGGACGGGCCGAGGCGGACGGACGCCTCGGGGATCTCGGGGCCGTCGTCCCGGTCCTCCCGGAGGCCGGCGTCTGGAGCCTGACGGCGGACGATGCCGGGTCGGCGCGCGAGCGGGCCCTGGCGCGGCCCGAGGTGTCGAGCGCCGAGTGGTCGCTGGCGCGGCGCGCCGCGGAGCGGCCCCGCCCCGCGCCGCCGGCGCCCCTCGGCCCGCCGCCGGCGTTCACCGACCCGCTCTTCACGCCGGACTCGCAGTGGCCGCTCCTCTCGGGGCGGCCGGTCTGGGGGACCGACCTCACCACGCCGGCCGCGCGTCCGCGAATCGCGATCCTCGACAGCGGGGTCGACGCCACTCACGAGGAGTGGGCCGGGCCCTCCACCCCTCTGATCGCCGGCCGGAGCACCCTGCGCGGCACCGACGACGCCTCCGACGGCGGCGACTCCGGACACGGGACCCACGTCGCGGGCATCGCGGCGGCGCCGGCCAACGGCATCGGGATCGTGGGCGTCGCCCCCGGGCTCGGTCCCACCGCCCAGGTCATCCCGGTCCAGATCGCCAACCGCTTCGGCGAGAGCAGCGACCTGACCATGATCCGGGGCATCCGCCACGCGGTGCGGAACGGCGCCAAGGTCGTGAACATCTCGGCGGGCGGCGAGGGGGAGGCCCGCGCCTTCCAGGAGGCGATCTTCTGGGCCACCCGCCAGGGCGCCGTGATCGTCGCCTCCGTCGGTAACGACTACCGCAACACGCTCAACTACCCGGCCGCCTACCGGCGCGTGCTCGGCGTGGGCGCCCAGTGCGACGCCCAGGTCTCCACCGACTGCCCCCGGCCCTACGGCGTGGCGGCGTTCTCGAACCGGAACCGCTCGATAGACGTGATCGCGCCCGGCGTGAACGTGCTCTCCAGCGTGCCGAAGCGGGTGACCGAGCGCGCCGTGCGCCCCGGCTACGCGCTCAAGGACGGGACCTCCATGTCGGCGGCCTACGTCTCGGGGGTGGCGGCCCTCGTGATGGCCAGCAACGGCAACCTGCTCAGCCCCTACCAGGTGGTCCGCCAGATCAAGAACACGGCGGACGACGTGGCGCCGGGCGGCCGGGACCTGGCCTCCGGCTACGGCGTGGTCAACCCGCGGGCGGCGGTCACGCTCCAGGCGCCGGCCGACGACAACTCCGAGGTCAACGACGACATCAAGTGGCTGACGAGCTCGCAGCGCCTCGCCCAGCTCGGCCAGCGCGCGACGGTCGAGGCGACCCTCGACCGCTACGAGGACCCGGACGACGTCTACGCGCTGACGATGCAGCGGGGCGAGCGGATCCGGGTGCGGCTGGCCTACCGCCGCGGCGTCGCCGACCTGTATCTGTGGCGGCCCGGCACGACGACCGTCGGCACCCAGCGGGCGACCTACCGGCGCAACCTGATCCGCTACATCGGCGGCGGCCGCAAGAGGAAGACGATCGTCTACCAGGCCAAGAAGAACGGCCGCCACTTCGTGAACGTCTTCGCCCGCCGCGGCTCGACCGACTACACCGTCACCCTCGAGCGCCTCGGGCCCGGATGACCGGCCCCCACCTGCTGGTCCTCTACGACTACGTCGAGGACATCGTCGAGCGGCGCGCCCCCCACCGCGAGGCCCACCTCGCCCGCATCGGCGAGTGGATCGAGGCCGGCCGCATGACGATGGCCGGCGCCCTGGGCCAGCCCCCGACCGGCGCGGCCTTCGTCCTCCGGGGGGATGACGCGGCCGAGGCGGAGCGCTTCGCGGAGGGGGACCCCTACGTACTGGCCGGCCTCGTCACCGGCCGGCGGATCATCCCCTGGACGGTGGTGGCCTCGGCCTGAGCGGGGTGGGTCGGGCGGCCGTGCCACTTGGCCGCGTCATGGTGTGCCACTTGGCCGATCCACGGTGTGCCAATTGGCCACGCCGGTTGTGCCACTGGCAGATCCGCTTCGGCACGGGCCCTGCGGGCCCGTCGAGGCCGGCTCAGCTTGCGCCTGTTGCGGGGCACGGCGGCCGGCCTCGGGCCCTGTGGCCAATTGGCCAACCGCGCGACGGCCATTTGGCCGCCGGCAAGATCAGCCGGATTCTCGGTCGGCGAAACGCTCCCGGAGCTCGGCCTTCTTGAACTTGCCCGTCGCGGTGCGCGGGACGGCGTCGACGAACTCGACGGCGTCGGGCAGCCACCACGAGGGGAACGAGGGGCGCAGGTGGTCGATCAGCTCGTCGGGCGTGGGGGAGGCGCCCTCGCGGGGAACGACGACGGCGAGGGGGCGCTCGAGCCACTTCGGGTGGGGTACGGCGATGACGGCGGCCTCGGCGACGTCGGGGTGGCCCATCAGGGCGTTCTCCAGGGCGACGGAGCTGATCCACTCGCCGCCGGACTTGACGAGGTCCTTCTCGCGGTCGGTGATGCGCACGTTCTGGCGCTCGTCGATCGTGACGATGTCGCCCGTGCGGAACCAGCCGTCGTCGGTGAAGCGCTCGTTGGGCCCGTCGTGGCCGAAGTACTGGGCCGCGACGAACGGGCCGCGCACCTCCAGCTCGCCCATGGCGGCCCCGTCCTGGGCCACGAGCCCGTCGTCGCCGCGGGACCGGATCTCGACGAAGGGCACCGGCCGCCCTTGCGCCTCGCGGATGCCGTAGCGCTCGTCCTCGGGGGCCTCGGCGCAGTCCGGGGGCAGCCGGCTCACGGTCCCCACCGGGGTCATCTCGGTCATGCCCCAGGCGTGGAGCATGGGGATCCCGTGACGGCCCTCGAGCCCCTCCATCAGCGCCCGCGGCGGGGCCGCGCCGCCGACGATGACGCAGCGCAGGGTCGAGAGGTCGTGGGCGCCGGGCTCGGCGTCGAGCGCCGCCAGCATCCCGAGCCAGACCGTCGGGACCCCCGCCGTGACGGTGACGCGCTCCTCCGCGATGGCCGTCAGCAGGCTCTCGGGATCGAGGCGTGGCCCCGGGAGCACCTGGCGGGCGCCCACCATCGCGCAGGTGACGGGGAGGCCCCACGCGTTGACGTGGAACATGGGCACCACCGGCATCACGGTGTCGGTCTCGCGCACGTCGAGCACGTCGGGCAGCCCGCACACCAGGCTGTGGAGGACCAGGGCGCGGTGCGAGTAGAGCACGCCCTTGGGCGCGCCGGTGGTGCCGGACGTGTAGCAGAGGAAGGCCGCGTCCCGCTCGTCCGCCTCGGGGAACGCGTCCTCGCCCGGATCGTCCTCCTCCAGCAGCGCCTCGTAGCCGACCGCGCCCTCGGGCGGCTCGCCGTCGCCGGCGACGATCACCGCCCCGGGGTCGGCCCGCTCCCGCAGGGCGTCGACCACCGGCAGCAGCCCCTCGTCGACGATGATCGCCCGGTCGCCGGCGTCGCGGACGATCAGCGCGAGGTCGTCGACGGGCAGGCGGGGGTTCATCGTGTGGAGGATCGCCCCCATGGCCGGGACGCCGAAGTAGGCCTCCAGGTGGCGGGCGTGGTTCATGCAGAGCGTCGCGACCCGGTCCCCCGGGCGGATCCCCAGGTCCTGCAGCCCCGCCGCGAGCCGGCGCGCCCGGGCCGCGACGGCCGCGTAGTCGGCCCGCCGCGGGGGGCCGTCGAACCCGCGCGTCACGACCTCGCGCCCGCCGAAGACGGTCTCCGCCCGCCGGAGGATGGCCGCCAGGGTCAGGGGTCCGTCCATCATCAGACCGCGCATCGGGGCACCTCCGGGATCGGGTGGCGCCATCCTCCCCCAGCCCGGCCGCCGAGTCACGGGTCGCCGCCGCGCGGCATGGGTTAGCGTTCGCGCGTGACCCGGACCGCCTTCGTCCAGCCCTCGGAGGGCCCCAGCTACGACCTCGGGGCCGACCATCCGATGCAGCCGATGCGGCGCAGGCTGGCCGTGGACCTCATGCGCGCGTACGGGCTCTCCGAGCGCGACGGGGTCGAGCCGCTGGTCGCCGAGGCGGCGCCCGACGCCATGATCGAGCGCGTCCACGCCCCGGCGTACGTGGCCGCCGTGCGCCGATACAGCGAGAGCCCCGCGATGGCCGCCGCCTGGGAGGCGGCCCAGTGGGGCCTGGCGGCGGGCGGCGACACGCCGGCCTTCGCGGGGATGCACGAGGCGGCCGCCGCCGTCTGCGGCGCCTCGGTCGCCGCGAGCCTGGCGGTCTGGGAGGGCCGGGCCGACCAGGCGTTCTTCGCCGGCGGCGGCCTGCATCACGCGCTCGCCAACCGGGCGTCCGGCTTCTGCGTCTACAACGACACCGCGGTGGCCATCCAGGCGCTGCTCGACGCCGGCGCCGAGCGCGTCGCCTACATCGACATCGACGTCCACCACGGCGACGGCACCCAGTGGATCTTCTTCGAGGAGCCGCGCGTCCTGACGTGCTCGGTCCACGAGACCGGGCGCTACCTCTTCCCGGGCACCGGCGCCATGGCCGAGCGCGGGATCGGGGAGGCCGAGGGCACGTCGGTGAACGTGCCCCTGCCGCCCTTCTCGGGCGATCGCCCCTACCTGCGCGCCCTCGAGGAGGTCGTCGCCCCGGCGGTGCTCGAG
>Ga0126306_10001185_pt1 | contig 13726 bp, 16 predicted proteins | sample Plot27_FD_92592 | JGI IMG/M metagenome (GOLD analysis project Ga0126306, IMG submission 92592) | Serpentine soil microbial communities from UC McLaughlin Reserve, CA, USA - Plot27 | ecosystem: Environmental > Terrestrial > Soil > Grasslands | place: USA: UC McLaughlin Reserve, Lake County...
ATAAACGAAGGTGCGAGTGTAGGCCGGGGACCCGATGTGCCCCGGCCCTTCTTCCTGCCCCTATTCACCGAAGTGCGTGGAAGGGGTGTTCTCGGAAGTTCGGATGCACGAACCTGCATAGATCCCCTTCCAGAGCCGCGAGGATGAGGTCTCTTGGCCACTCACGTCGCGTGAGCGATGCCTACATCTTGTGGTGCCGCGTAAAGATGCCAGGATGTGAATATACCCCGGCCCGGAGGCCTACCTGGGGTGAAGGGCGGTCCTTCGGAACCCGTTGTAAGTCATACGCGCCCAGTTCCCACGGGCAATAGGAAGGCCGGAAACGTACCGGCCGTTCCGCACCTCCGCTCGTGTTACTACCGCCTGCGAAGCGCGCTCCGGCAGTAGGCGACGCGGCCTTGAAGGCGCTGGCGCTCGGTGTGGGATAGGCCGTCGCACTGTAGCTTCAACCTGGCATTGATCCACATTGCGTATAGTGCCGCCCCATCCTCGTGATCGGCCTCGGCTCCATAGTAGCCGTCCAGGTACGCGGGCGTTTTATCGTCTAGCCGGTCCTCGGGAAACATCAGTACATCGCCCTACGTAGAACAGGCAGACGCTCTACATCTCCGTGGGGCATGAGGCGACCGGGGCCGAACCGGGCGACGCGGTGGGCGCCACGGTACAGTGCGTAGGCGTTCTTGCGATCCTCGTAGACCGCACGCTGGCCCGCGCTCCAGCCGTCGCCGAAGGATGGATGATCGCTCACGGGCTCCTCGCGCCCGTCGGCGTAGACCACGCGCAGCGCGTAGGGTAGGGTAATCATCGGCACGAACCTCGCTTTCGTGTCCGGCCCCGGGGGTGTAGGCGCACCCGCCGGGGCAGCTCACTTTACGACCATAATATTACCATATCTGTATAGTTACTGCATCATATTTGCGCTATAATTGGCGCAGAGGGTAGGCTACCGGAATGGAGGTCAACGTGAATCGGTTGAGAACGCTCCGTCGGCTTCGAGCGATGAGCCAGGAAGAGCTGGCGGAAGAGAGCGGGGTGGGGCGTGCGACCATCAGCCGGATCGAGCGGGGCGAAACCGGCGCGCACGGGCGTACCCTACGGCGACTGGCGGCGGCCCTCGGGGTGGATGTCGCGGAACTGGTGCGGTTGGAGGGAGCCGATGGATAGCGCGAACGGCGCGGGGCGCGCGATCCTGTACGCTCGCGTCAGCACCGATGAGCAGGCTCGCAGTGGCTACTCCCTGGCCCAGCAGCTGGAAGCCCTGAGAGAGCACACCGCCACTGAGGGTTATGAGGTCTTCAAGGAGGTGGCGGACCCAGGCCAGAGCGGGGCCAGCCTGGAGCGGCCCGGCATGGACCGCGTGCGCGACCTGGTAGCCGCCGGGGGTGTCTCCGTGGTGCTGGCGCAGGACCGGGACCGCATCGCCCGCGAGCCCGCCTACCACTACCTGCTCCGGCGCGAGTTCGAGGAGTACGGGACCAAGATTCGCGCCCTGACCGACAGGGGCGACGACAGCCCGGAGGGCGAGCTGACGGACGGCATCCTCGACCAACTCGGCAAGTACGAGCGCGCCAAGATAGCCGAGCGCAGCCGAGGAGGCAAGCTGCGCAAGGCCCGAGAGGGCAAGGTCATGGCCGGACACCGCATCAAGTACGGATTCAAGCTCAACGCCGCCCGCGACGGCCTGCAGGTGGACGAGGACAAGATGCGGCACGTCAGACGCATCTTCCACATGGTGGGCGTTGAGGGCCACAGCATAAACGCCGTCTACAAGACCTTTGAGCGCAAGCGTATCCCCACGCCCGGGGGAGGCAAGCGTTGGGACCGGGCGTTCTTCCGGGTCGCGATCCTGGACGACGTGTACAGATTCCACACGTACGAGGAGATCACGGCGCTGGTTGCGCCCGAGGTGGCGGCGCGCCTGGACCCCGACCAGCTATACGGCGTCTGGTGGTACAACCGCCTGCGGGTGCGCACCCGTCAGGTGTCGGAGCCGTCCGAGAACGGACGCCGCTACCGCACCAAGGCGCGCTTCACTGAAAGACCCAAGGAGGAGTGGGTGGCCGTCCCGCTTCCCTACGCAAGCATACCGCGCGAGGTGGTGGACGCAGCGCGAGAGGCCATCAAGGACAACCGTCGTCCGTCGAGCGCCGGTAGGCGCCTCTGGGAGCTCTCCGGCGGCATCCTGCGCTGCGGAGAGTGCGACCACAGCACGGTGACGCAAAGCGTACGGGCGCACTCCGGTACGCACTACCACCACTACTACTACTGTCGCAACCACCGCCACCACGGCGACGCCGAGTGCGCGAACCGGAAGCACTACCGTGCCGTGGACCTGGAGGGGCGGGTATGGGACCTCATCTCCGGACTCCTCAAAGACCCCGCGCGGCTGCGCGAGGGGCTTAACGAGATGATAGAGGCCGAGCGCGCCGGGATGCGCGGCGACCCCGAGGCCGAAGCGATGGCCTGGCTCGGCAGGATCGCCGCCCTCGACAGCAAGCGCTCCCGCTACCAGGACATGGCGGCGGAGGGCCACATCACGTTCGAAGAGCTTGGCGCGAAGCTGCGGGAGCTTGCGGCGGACCGCGCCACGGCCGAGCGCGAGTTCGAGCACCTTAACCTGCGGCGGTCGCGCCTGGAGAATCTGGAGCGCGATAAGGAAACCCTGCTGCAAGACTACGCAAGCACGGTGCCGGAGGACCTGGACAATCTCACGGGCGAGGAGCGCCACCAGGTCTACCGGATGCTACGCCTGCAGGTGCACGTCTCGCCGGAGGGCGACCTCGACGTGCGCGGCGTGCTGCGGGAGGCCGTTTGTACGCCGACGGATACACGATCGTCTACCCGAGGCGCAACAGGGGCCTCTTCGAAGCGGTAAGGCGCCGCGGAGCTTTGATCTCCGAGTACTACCTCGGCGAGGCGCCCCTGGCGTGGCGTTTTCCGGCGAGGAACCGCATCATAGCCGGCCTTGCCGGGACCGTCGTGGTCGTCGAGGCGCCCGAGCAAAGCGGGGCGCTCATAACCGCCCGCCACGCCCTCGACGCAGGTCGCGATGTCTGGGCCGTGCCTGGGCCTCCAGGCGTACGCGAGTGCCGGGGCTCGAACGGGCTGCTCGCCGACGGGGCTGGCGTTCTGTGGGACATACCAGAGTTCGTCGACGCAGTGGCGCGGGAGATCAGTGTCACCTCGGCTGGAGGTGCTTCAGAGAGAACCCAGCCCCTGCCCGCCGGACTGGAGGATACTGAGGCCGCTGTGCTCTCCGGGGTAGGCTTCGAACCCAGGGGAGTAGACGCTGTGGCGAAGCGTAGCGGGGTCGAGATGACCGAGGTGCTCACCGCGCTAGCCCTGCTCGAGCTGAAAGGGTTTGTGAACCGCGACGGGGTCGGATCGTACGTGAGGAGGGCCATCCCGTGACCCGGCGTACCCTCCGCTCGCTCTGGTCGCACTATTTCCGCGTCCGAAAGCGCCTAGCCGAAGGTGATATCTCCGGTGTCGAGCGCCGCACTGCAGAGCGCGAGGCCAGGGGACTCAGGGACAGGCTCGTGGTCAACTACTCCCCCCTGGTGAAATACGTCGCCGGTAGGATCTCGGGGCGGATGTCAGGACCTCTCGACCAGGAGGACGTAGTCGCCTCCGGGTTGTTCGGGCTCCTGAACGCCGTCGAGACCTACGATCCAGATCGCCGCACCAAGTTCGAGTCTTACGCGATCTCCAAGATCAGGTGGTCCATCCTCGACGAGCTCAGGAAGGTGGAACCTCTGTCGCGCCGTACCCGCTTGAGGGCGCACCAGACAGAGCGCATGAGGGACGAGCTCTACCAGACGCTGGGCCGCGAACCGACGGTGTCGGAGTTGGTGGGGCGACTCGGCGTTAGCGTCACGGAGCACAGGGCGTTCCTCGAGCAGTACGCGCGGGCGCAGGTGAGGTCGCTCGAGGCCCGCCTGGAGTGCCAGGGAGGACCAGGCGCCGGATTGCACGACCTCATCGGAGACCACTCCGCGACCGACCCCGCCTCGGCCGCAGAAGTGGCCGAGGTTCGCGCGCGGCTAGTTCGGGCCATAGAGGGCCTCGGCGAACAGGAGCGGGTCGTCACAACCTTCTACTACTACGAAGGCCTTACGCTGAAGGAGATCGGCAGGGTCCTCGACCTGACGGAGGGTCGCATCTCGCAGATACTCCACAGCGCGTTAGCGCGCCTCAGGCGAAGCCTAGCCGAAGATAGCCGGCTCTCCGAAAGAACCTGGGGGCGCTAGAAGCATCCACCCCCTTGTGCTAACATCTGCGAGGCCGGACGAGGCAAAGTATTCGAGCCTCGTCTGCGATTACGCACGCCCGCCACAGGGTCCACCGGGCCCGGGTGGTGGTCCGCCGGGAGGTCGAAGGGCGGATTGCGAGGCGCGGGCGGAGGATACCAACCACCTTAAAGAGAGGTAGAGATCTTGCAGAGCACAACCGAGCGCGTAGGAATTCGAGAACTGCTCGAGGCCGGCGTCCATTTCGGACACCAGGCCAAGCGATGGAACCCCAAGATGAAGCGCTACATCTTCGCCCAGCGAGCCGGCGTCCATATAATCGACCTGGATCAGACGCTGACGCTGCTGGAGCGGGCCTTGAGCTTCGTCCGCGGTGTCGCCGAGGCGAACCGCGAGGTTCTTTTCGTGGGGACGAAGAAGCAAGCCCAGATCCCACTCGCCGAAGAGGCCCTGAGGAGCGGGCAGCCCTTCGTAGCCGAACGCTACATCGGCGGCATGCTTACGAACTTCCAGACGATCCTGCCGCGCATCGAGTACTTCAAAGATCTGGCCGTAAGGGTCGACGAGACCCCCGAGGAGGAGAGGACGGGCAAGGACTGGTTCGCGCTGAACAGGGAATACCAGAAGCTCAGGCGCAACTTCGCCGGCATAACCGAGATGGAGCGCCTTCCGGGTGCCGTCTTCGTCATAGACCCGAAGCGTGAGGAGCTCCTGGTCAAAGAGGCGAACAGGCTCAAGATCCCCGTGCTCGCCCTCACCGACACGAACTGTGACCCCGAGGTCATAGATTACGTGATCCCCGGCAACGACGACGCGATACGTTCGATCAGCCTGATCTCCAGGCTCGTGGCGGATGCGATCATCGCCGGCAGGGGTGAGGAAGCACAGGTCGAGGATCGTCCCGTGCCGCCGGTGGTCGAAGACTCACAGGTTGGCGCCGAGGTGCAGCAGACCGACATGGCCGACGATACGACCGACGCACCGAACGGGATCAGCACCGAGCCGCCAGCGGATGAGCCAGAAGCCGCCGTGGAACCGGAAGCCGCGCCAGAGCCTGAGACTAAGGCTGAGGCGGATACAGCGGATGGGACCGAAGTCGTGGTCGAGACCGAGGTCGCAGCCGAGCCGGAGGCGGAGGACCCTCAGACCGAAGATGTCGAGACCGAGGATGTCGAAACTGCGGCAGTCGGGACGGAAGCTGTCGAGCCTGAGGCTGCGGCCGAGTCCGAGTCGGAGGAACCTGAGACAGAAGAGCCCGAGCGCGTCAAAGAGGAGGCGCCGGGCGAGGAGAACGAAGAGACCGAGGAGAAGTAGGAACTTTGGCTAGTTCGATAGAGAAGATCAAGCAGCTCCGGGAGGAGACTGCCGCTGGGATGATGGATGTGAAGCGGGCGCTGGAGGAATCCGACGGGGACGTCGAGGGCGCCAAGAAGGTCCTGAGGGAGAGGGGTCAGGCTCTGGCCGCGAAGAAGAGCGGTCGGGCCGCGGCCGAGGGGCTAATCGAGGCCTACGTGCACTTCAACGGGCGGGTCGGCGTGCTCGTCGAGGTCAACTGCGAGACGGATTTCGTGGCGCGCACGCTCGAGTTCAGGGAGTTCGCCCGCAACGTGGCGTTACACGTCGCCTCCATGCGACCGATGTGTGTCTCACCAGAGGACATCCCCGCCGGAGCCCTCGAAGAAGAGCGGCAGGTGGTAGAGAAGCAGGTCGCCGAGATGGGCAAGCCAGAGAACATCTCGCAGCAGATTGTCGAAGGTAGGATGAGGAAGTGGATCGCCGAGCAGGCCCTCCTCACGCAGCCCTACGTCAAAGAGACTGACAAGACTGTCGGGGATCTCCTGCAGGAGACGATCCAGAAGGTCGGCGAGAACGTCGTGATCCGGCGTTTCGTACACTACGAGATCTAGGGGCGACCTTGGAGGACCCTGCCAAAGTCAAGGCCGAAGAGGCCGGGCTCCCCAGGCTCGGCCCCGTGAGGCGCGTCGTACTGAAGCTCTCGGGGGAAAGCCTCGCCGGCGATGACGGATACGGGATCGACCCTGACAGCCTCGACTCGACGGCAAACGGTGTCCTCGAGGCGGTGGAGGCTGGCGCCGAGCTTGCCGTCGTCGTCGGCGGCGGCAACATCTTCCGCGGTTCGCACGTCGCCGACGAGCTTGGCATAGAGGGGGCCACGGCCGACTACATGGCGATGCTCGGCACCGTCATAAACGCGCTTGCTCTGCAGGCCGCCCTCGAAGGACGTGGGGTGCCGACCAGGGTACAATCCGCGATCGACATCCAGGAGGTCGCCGAGCCATACATCCGCAGGCGTGCGATAAGGCACCTGGAGAAGGGCCGCGTCGTTATCTTCGCCTCCGGGACGGGTAACCCCTTCTTCACCACTGACACGGGAGCGGCGCTCAGGGCGCTCGAGATAAACGCCGACGCGCTGCTCATGGCCAAGAACAGGGTGGATGGGGTCTACGACAAGGACCCGAGAAGATACCCCGAAGCCGTGCGTCTGCCGAGACTGAACTACATGGACCTGCTCTCCAACAACCTCTCTGTCATGGACCATACGGCGGCGACGTTGTGCAGCGGCGAGAACTTGCCGATAGTCGTTTTCGATATACTCAAGGAAGGTAACCTGCGCCGAATCTTGCAGGGAGAACAGGTGGGGTCGCTGGTTTGGGGCGCCGCGAACGGAGGTGGAGGAGGCTGAGATGTCTGACGTTATTGATCTCACGACGGCCGAACGCAGGATGAACGGGGCCGTCGAGGCGGTGAAGAGCAATTTCGCCACGATACGCACGGGCAGGGCGAACCCCTCGCTCCTGGACAGGATCGAGGTCGAGGTCTACGGGTCGAGGATGTCCCTGAGAAGCGTCGCGAATATCGGTGCGCCGGAGGCGCGGCTCCTGACGGTTACGCCCTTCGACCCGAACTCCCTCAAGGACATCGAGCGTGCCATTAGGGACGCCGATATCGGTCTCAACCCCCAGAACGACGGCAAGATACTGAGGCTGCCGATACCCGAACTGACGGAGGAGCGCCGCCGGGATCTCATCAGGATGGCGCGGAGCATGGCCGAGGAGGGGAGGGTCTCCGTCAGAAACGTGCGCCGCGACGAGATGAGGGACCTCCACGAGTTGCGCAAGGAAGGCGAGATCTCCCAGGACGACGAGCACAGGGCCGAGGACGAGCTGCAGAAGCTCACCGACGGCTATGTCAAGAGGGTCGAGGCTGCTCTTGCTGACAAGGAAGCCGAGCTCTCGGAGGTCTAACTGCTGGATCCCGCCGAGAAACGACTCCCTACACACTCCTCCGAGCAGCCCGTCCTCGACCCAGACCGGACCCCGCGTCATGTCGCCATCATCATGGACGGCAACGGGCGGTGGGCCAAAAGACGCTGGCTCCCGCGCGCCGCCGGCCACAGGGCGGGTGTCTCGGTGCTTACGCCCCTGCTCGAGACCGCCGGCCGCGCCGGGGTGAAGACGCTGACCCTGTACGCCTTCTCGACCGAGAACTGGTCGCGTCCGGAGAGGGAGGTAAAGACGCTGATGAAGCTCTTCCTCGAGACGGCCCGCGAGAAGGTGCCAGAGTTGAACGAGCGTGGGGCCAGACTCCGTTTTCTGGGGCGACGGGAGCATTTGCCGGCCCCGGTTCTCGAAGCCATGGAAGAGGCAGAGGATCTCACTTCCGTCAACGACAGCCTCGACGTTTACATCGCCCTCGATTACGGCGGACGCGCGGAGATCGTGGACGCCACCCGCCGGATAGTGAGGGACGGTCTCTCCCCTGAGGACGTCGACGAGACGATCTTCGCCCGCTACCTCTACGCCCCGGATGTACCCGAGGTCGACCTGGTGATAAGGACCAGCGGCGAGCTTCGCGTTTCGAACTTCCTGCTCTGGCAGATAGCCTACGCCGAGTTCTACGTGACGGACACGCTGTGGCCAGATTTCTCCCCCGAAGAATTCATGCGTGCCCTCGAGTCGTTCTCGTCCCGGTCCAGGCGCCGGGGCGGCGTCTAGAACCCGCGTGCTCCGGTGGAGGGCAGCGACCGCCCTGGTGCTCGCGCCGATCGCGCTCGCAAGCATAGCGCTCGGCAAATGGGCCATACTCGCCGTTCTGCTCCTAGTCATAGCCGGGGCCGCCTACGAGCTCTCGCGGGCCCTCGAGCCGCTCCCCCTGGCCGCCGCCCTCGGCGCAGGTTCGCTCCCGCTCATCCTCTCTATCCCTTACCACCAGACCGGCGTTCTCGCCGGCGCTGTCGCCGGTTTGCCCTGGGTGCTCTTGTGGCTGGCCGCCAGACCCGAGACCAGGACCCTTCGCGCGGTGCTCGCAGTCCTTCTAATGTCGCTCTGGATCGGCGTACCGCTTGCGCACCTGGGTCTGTTTCCTCGCTCCCGCGCGGGCGTCGTCCTGATCCTCATAGCCGTAGTCGGGCCCTGGATCTCCGACTCGGGCGCGTACTTCGCCGGGCGCTTTTTCGGCCGCCACCGGCTGATCCCGAGCCTGAGCCCGAACAAGACCCTCGAGGGTGGCGTGGGTGGCCTCCTCATCACACTGCTGATCGTCGGCCCGATCTCCTACCAGTTCCTCGACTTTACGGTCACAAAAGCCCTGGTCATCGGCGCCGGCGTCTCGGTCTCGAGTCAGTGCGGGGACCTCTTCGAATCCGCCCTCAAGCGTATCCTGGATGTGAAGGATCTCGGGACCTTCCTCCCTGGCCACGGTGGTATCCTCGACCGCATCGATAGCCTGCTGTTTACGGCCCCGGCGGTATACTATATCTCCCTGCTCCTATGATCTTCGACCAAACACCACGATGAGACGCCGCCTCACGATCCTCGGCTCGACAGGTAGTATCGGCCTTCAGGCCCTCGACGTCGTGCGCAGACACCCCGAACGCTTCGAAATCGTTGGCCTCTCCGCCGGAAGCGACGCACGAACGCTCGCCCTCCAGGCTGCCGAGTTCAAACCAGAGTGCGTAGCCCTGGAATCGAGTGCGCCAGGACCCCTGCAGGGTCTCTCGGCCAAGGTCCTCACCGGCTCCGGCTCCGCCGCACGATTGGCCAGTCTGCCATCGGAGGTCGTTCTCAACGGCATAGTCGGCTTCGCCGGCCTCGCCGCTACCGTCGGTGCCCTGCAATCCGGCAACCGCGTCGCCCTGGCGAACAAAGAATCGCTCGTAGCAGGGGGCGAGTGGGTGATGGACCTCACCACTGCTAACCGCATAATACCTGTAGACTCGGAGCATTCGGCGATCTTCCAGTGCCTGGAGGGGAGGCGGGAGGAAGAGATAAGTGGAATATTGCTTACGGCTTCGGGAGGGCCCTTCTTTTCGTTCGAGAAGTCGCGGCTCGTCGAGGCCGGGCCGGAGGATGCGCTCAGGCACCCCACGTGGCGGATGGGGCGGAAGATCACCATTGACTCGGCCACCATGATGAACAAAGGCCTCGAGGTGATAGAGGCCCACCATCTGTTCGGCGTTCCGTACAGAGCCGTGCGGGTCGTCGTACACCGCCAGTCGGTCGTGCACGGTGGTGCGCTCTTCGAGGATGGCTCGGTCGTGCTGCATGCCGCGTTGCCCGACATGAGGCTGCCCATATCGTTCGGCCTCCTCTATCCCGAGAGGGCGGACGTTGGGGCAGAACCGATTCCCTTCGACGGGGTAAGTTGGACTTTCGAGGAGCCCCGCGACGAGGTGTTCCGGTGCCTGCCGCTCGCCGTGGAGGCCGGTCGTGCCGGGGGCGCCTACCCCGTTGCGCTCAACGCGGCCAACGAGGTTGCCGTCGAGGCCTTCCTTGACGGCAGGATAAGATTTCTGCAGATAGCAGACGTGATCGAGGAGGTCCTCGAGGTGGTGCCAGACTTTGGCACAATGCAGAGCATGGAAGCCATAGAAGCCGCAGATGGTTGGGCGCGTGATGAGGCCGAAAAGCGCACGGGCGGAGCCATGCGATGACCGCAATCGTCGCGCTGCTCGGCCTGATCTTTCTCATCGTCATCCACGAGCTAGGTCACATGCTCACCGCCAAAGCCCTGGGCGTGAGAGTCCCCGAGTTCGGCATCGGCTTCGGACCAGCACTCATAAAGAAGAAGTTCGGCAACACCGTCTACTCTTTCCGCATAATACTCCTGGGTGGGTTTGCCAAGATGGCGGGGATGGGGGACGGTGATGTGGGGCCTGACACCTACCACGCCAAAGCGGCCTGGCGGCGGGCGTTGATCATACTCGCCGGTCCGTTGGCCAACGTGCTCGCGGCCGTCGCCATACTCGCCTGCGTCTACATGTTTCAGGGTGTCATTACCGACGTGAAGCCGGTCGTCAGGGTCGTCGAGCCTGGATCGATGGCGCAGGAGGTTGGGATCGAACCTGGCGACAGGATCGTCGGGCTCGACAGCGAGAGGATAAAGACTTGGAACGGGTTCGAACGCCAGATGTCGGGCCGGGAACCTGGTGAGAAGGTGAGCGTGACGGTGTTGCGCGACGGCTCGAAGAAGACCTTCGAGGGGGAATTGGGGGCGGATCCCGAGGATGGAGACCGGGCGCTCGTCGGGGTGCGCCCCGAGGTGGAGACGACTACCTATGGGCCCGTGAAGTCCGTCGGCTTGGCGGTGCAACGGTGCGGCGAGATCACGGTAAAGCTCGGGACTTTCGTCGGGCAGCTCGTAACCGGCGAGAAGGATCTGTACAAGAACGTGACCGGTCCTGTGGGCATCGCCTCAGTCGGGAGCACTGCAGTCAACCAGGGGTTCTTTCTGCCGCTTCTTGCCCTGATCAGCCTGAACCTGGCGCTGTTCAACTTGCTCCCGATCCTGCCCCTCGACGGCGGACACCTGTTCTTTATAGCGGCGGAGAAGGTGTTGGGTAGGCCTGTCAGCGAGCGGACGATGAGCAAGATCGCCGCTTTCGGCCTTGTCCTCGTCCTGGCCCTCTTCCTTTTCGCGACCTACGCCGACCTGAGTAAAATCTTCACTGGACAGCCGTTTATCCCGGATTAAGATAGGGACGTAAAGCATATATGGGAGTGAGATGACAGAGGCAGCACTGCGCGAACGCCCGGTCACGAGTCGGCAGATAACGGTCGGCGACGTACCTATAGGCGGCGGTGCCCAGGTGGCCGTGCAGTCGATGACGAACACCATGAGCTACGACGTCGAGGCGACCGTTCAGCAGGTCTACGACCTCAACGCAGCGGGCGCCGACCTCGTGCGCGTCTCCGTCAATGGATCCAAGGCCCTCAAAGGTTTCAGGGAGGTCGTATGGCGTTCGCCGGTGCCCCTGATCGCCGACATCCACTTCGACTACAGGATGGCGCTAGGGGCCGCAGACGCGGGTGCTGCGTGTGTCCGCATCAACCCGGGCAACGTGGGGAGCGACGACCGCTTTCGGCAGGTGATAGAGAAGTGCCAGAAGACGGGCGTGGCCATGCGTATCGGGGTTAACTCGGGATCCGTCGAGAAGCGTTTCTGGGACCTCCCCAAGGCCGAGGCGCTCGTTGCGAGCGCCTTGCACAAGGTCGAGATCGCCGAGGAGATGGACTTCTTCGATTTCAAGGTCTCGCTGAAAGCGAGCCACGTCCCTGAGATGGTCGACGCCAACAAGAAGTTCCGCGAGCACTCCGACGCGCCGCTGCACCTCGGCGTAACGGAGGCTGGAACGAAGCTGCCGGGCGCCATAAAGAGCGCGGCCGCTCTCGGGCAGCTCCTGCCATACGGGATCGGAGACACTATCCGTATCTCGCTCGCCGAAGACCCCGTAGAAGAGATACCCGTGGCCTACCAGATCCTCTCGGCCCTCGACCTCAGGCACCGTGGGCCGAACGTCATAGCCTGTCCGAGCTGCGCCCGAACACTCGGCTTCGACGTGATCGGGATGGCCGCGAAGGTCGAAGACGGGCTCAAGCACTATGAGGATCACTTCACCGTCGCGGTCATGGGCTGCGTGGTCAACGGTCCCGGTGAGGCCCGCGACGCGGACTACGGGGTGGCCGGCGGCAAGGACGACGGCGTCATTTTCTCCAAAGGACAACCGCTTCGGAAGGTGGGCCGCGACGAGATCTACGACGCCCTCTTCGAAGAGATCGAGAAGGATGATAGGAAGTAAGGCTTCAGCTTGCAGAGCAGTCCTGAAGCCGCGGTTTGCGGGAGGCGCAGCCTCCCGCAAACCGCTTTAGGCGTACTCCCGTTTGTAGGTCAGCCTGACTATGCCGTCCTCCCGCCGCCAGGAGTAGCGGATGCCCAAGCTGTCCATGATGGGATAGAAGCTATCCCACATGGCATCGCCGGCATTGCTTTCCAGTCCGAGGACGCGCGAGATGTCCTCTGCATCAGGCCACCCCGTGAAGATTACTTCGGCGGCTCCTTCGTCTCCTGCGAGCGAGTCCAATGTGCATCCGACCGAGACGGCGTTCGAGGCTACCGCCCTGGCGACGTCAACGACCGGCTGGCCGCGCAGTTCGTCCCAGCCGGGTGCGAACTGGCGTCCGAAGAACGCTACGAAGCCTTCTACTGCCAGGTCGCGCTCCCGCAGATAGGCGATCGTCGTGAGGATGAAGGCAGCCGCGTTGCCCCGGGCGTGGGACAAGAGATCCTCGGTCGCAAATTCCGTGTTGGCTTCGTCGGTCATGGGGTCTCCCTGTATCTGCTGTAGGTGTAATGTTTGGTCCTGTCAGGCATCGTACGCCCTGGCAAACTTCCGCGCATCCCACTAGACGCGTTGGCCTGATTTCATACAAGGGACAACCGTTGCACAAGGTGAAGACGGTATTTGGAGGTATCTACCCACAAGGTTCGCCCCACGCTGCGATCTAGAGCGTGACGGGTGAGGCGGTGCCGAGTACGCGCCCAGAACGGTCGTCGGAACGCACGGTTATGTACGGACCGGAGCTCTGGACGACCATGCCCGTCTCGAACCCGTTGCGGGAGACCGATCCCAGGGCCTCAAGTCGGCCAGGACCCGGGCCTGCGAGCACCTCCCAGGTCTCGACTTCCGTTGCGACGTTCCAGCTGGCGTAGAGCGCCACTGTGTCATCTGGTCGTTGCTCGATCGCCACAGCGGGTCTCCCGCGTGGGCGTCCTTTCCACTTGAAGCGGAAGGCACGGTAGGACTCGCCGTCGGGCGGGAAGTGGGCGCTGGAGAGCAGTTTGCCGTCGCGGGAGAACTCCGAGAAGAACGGCTCGCTGCCTCAGCCGACGAACACGTTCCCGTTGGGCAGAACCTGCACGTTGCCCTGGGAGGTTGCGATGACCTCCTCGGGGGAGGTGTACTCGTGCATCAGGGCAGCGCTCATCTCCTCCTCGTCTAGCTCTACCACGATGGTCCGGGATTGTTCGTGCACCTTCGGGTGGGCGCCATTATCGAAGATGGTGATTGTGCCGTCTATCTGGCGGCGGGCGTCGTGCTGGAAGGCTGTCCTGGTGCCGGGACCCATCTCGAAGTCGCTCTCCTTGCCGCCGAGGCGCCAGAGGATCTCGCCCGTATC
>Ga0126306_10001186_pt1 | contig 13716 bp, 13 predicted proteins | sample Plot27_FD_92592 | JGI IMG/M metagenome (GOLD analysis project Ga0126306, IMG submission 92592) | Serpentine soil microbial communities from UC McLaughlin Reserve, CA, USA - Plot27 | ecosystem: Environmental > Terrestrial > Soil > Grasslands | place: USA: UC McLaughlin Reserve, Lake County...
GAAGAGCGCCTGAAGAAAGATCTGGACATCCCTGTGTTCCACGACGACCAGCACGGTACGGCCGTCGTGGTGCTGGCGGCTTTGATCAACTCCCTCAAGATCGTGGGCAAGGAGGTCGAGGGCCTCCGCATAGTCGTGAACGGCGTCGGTGCCTCGGGGGTGGCGTGCGCCAAGATCATCCTGGCAGCGGGCGCGAAGAACATCGTCGGCTGCGACTCGAAGGGCATTGTCCACGAGGGATGCGAGGATCTCAATGAGTCCAAGCGGTGGTTCGCCGAGAACACCAACCCAGAGGGAAGGACGGGCGACCTCTTTGACGCCGTCACAGGAGCCGACCTCTTCATCGGGCTCTCGGTGCCCGATGTCCTCACCGTCGAGCACGTCGAGAGCATGAACTCGAACCCGATCGTCTTCGCCATGGCCAACCCCGACCCCGAGATAAGGCCCGAGGTCGCGATGGGGAAGGCGAGGATCATCGCCACCGGACGCAGCGACTACCCGAACCAGATCAACAACGTCCTTTGCTTCCCCGGTATCTTCAGGGGCGCCCTCGACGTCAGGGCCCGTGAGATCGACGAGCCGATGAAGCTCTCCGCCGCCGAGGCGATAGCCGGCGTGATCCCCGAAGGAGACCTCTCGGAGGACTACATTGTCCCCTCCGTCTTCGACGAGCGGGTCGCCCCGGCCGTCGCAGAAGCAGTCGCAAATAAGGCCAAGGAGACGGGTACGGCCAGGCGTATCCAGGAGCGCGCGGAGACCGGTCTGACCGTAACGAGCTTCTAGGGCGGTCATTGAAAAGGCGACCTTCCAAAAACCGCGGCTTCAGGCAACAGGTGTCAGGTAGGCCCGACCGAGTTCGTGAGCCTACTCCTCTCACCCTGCGAGAGGATCCCATACTTACAGCGCCGTGCATAAGGGTTGAACCCTTATGCACGGCGAGCCATCAGCTATAAGCAGTCAGCTTTCAGCAAAGACAATAAGCTGATGGCTGAGAGCGCGGGTTGCAGAAGGTCAATCCTTCTGCAGCCCGCTGTTAGACAGGGCTCACGTTAGAGACACCTGTTGCCTGATGCCACTATTGGACTTCTCCTGGTTGCGGCATAGAATCTGGGCATGAAAAAGCTCTGCCAGATCTTCGTTTGCGCCACGCCAGGCGAGGGACGCTGCGGCGCGAAGGGAGGCGGGGAACTGCTTGCGGCTTTCAGGGACGAGGTGGAGCTGCGCGGCATGTCGCCGTCTGCCGTGCTCCGCAACACCTGCACGCGCCGCCACGAGGAAGGCCCTGTCGTCTTTATCTATCCTGACGACGTCTGGTATACGCACGTAACGTATGAAGATGTGCCCGGAATAGTGGAGCGGCACATGGCACCGGTCCGGGTCGAGACGTAGGGCGGTTTGCTGTTCAAACCGCGGCTTCGGGTGTCAGGCAACAGGTTTCAAGATTTGGACCATCGGGCTACATGTATTACTTCCATGGTCCGATGCGGGTAGCGCTGTAGAGCCTCTGGGTCACGACTCACCTTTGGGCTTGTCCTGACGGCTTATGCCTGTAGCCTGATGCCTGAAACCTACACGACCCAGTGTCCGCTCCATGGCCCAGTCTGCGCCCGTGAGTATCCTGTCGCGCCGGCTCTTTATGTAGTAGAGGAGGACGCTTCTGTAGAGCGCCTGTGCCGCGGGACCTCGCAGCTTGAGGCCGAGGGCGTCGGCCACCGCGCTCTCGGGACCGAGGCTCACGACGTAGCCCCGGTCGACGAAGCGAAAAGGCGGCCTGCCGCGTTTGCTATTTGCGCCACGCAACCGGCGCTTGAGGTCGCGGGCGACCCACGGTCCCTGCTGTACGGCGACCGAGGCGGTGGGGGGCAGGGGACCGAGGCGCTGGTCGGTGTATACGCCTGAGTCACCGAGCACGTAGACCTCAGGGTGGCCAGGGAGGGTGAGGTACTGGTTCACCTGCGAGCGACCCGCCGTGTCGTGGTCGCCGGGCAGGCTCCTCACCAGTGGCGAGGCCTCGATCCCGGTCGTCCACACCCTAGTTGACGCGTTCAGCCAGTCTTCGCCGACGAGGACGCCCTCGGCGCTCGCCTTCTTTACGGGGGTGTTCAGGCGCACCTCGACACCGAGATCAGAGAGCGTCTGCCTCGCCACCTTATCGAAGTAGGGGTCGAGCCAGTCCATCAGACGATCGGTAGCCTCGATCAGTACCACCCTGGGTTCTTCAGATGGCCTGCGGTGGGAGCGCTTCGCGAGATAATCGAAGAGGGCTGCCACCTCGGCCGCCACCTCCACGCCGGTCGTCCCGCCGCCGACGATGGCCACGGTCAGGGTCCCCTGTGGTGGTGAAGGTCCTGGGCTCGTGGCGCTGCGCCAGGCATCGTCCAGGGCGCCGCGCAGGCGCAGCGCGTCTTCGAGGTTCACGAAGGGCTGGAAGTAATCCTGCAGAAGTGGACCCGGTTCGGTCCCGACGCTGCCAGGACTCAGGACCAGATACTCGTAGCCAACGGGCCCATCTTGGGTTTCCAGGGCCTTCTGGGCTAGGTCTATGCCCAGGACTTCCGAGTGCAGGAATTCGCAGGCGCCAGCGCACAAGGGTGCGACAGGCGAGCTCACGCTCTCTGGATGCACGCGGCCGACCGCGACCTCGTGGATCAGGGGCACGAAAGTGTACCGCTCACTGCGGTCGATCAGGAGGGTCTCGCCCGGCCTTCGCAGAACCGGAGGAAGGTGCCTGAGCAACGAGGCCCCGGCGAACCCTGCACCGAGGACGACCACGCGCGCACCACGCCGGACGCTCACGCTACGTGACATGCGCGAGAGCGTCCTTCCCAGATTCCTTCGCTACACCGGACATTTCCTGGGAGTATATCGTTCGGGGCGCCCCCATCTCGGCGAGACGCTTTACAAAACGCGCGCCCGAACGTAGACTGCACGGATCGCCAGCGGATGGGGCGCCGGCGGTCTAAGGGGTGTCAGGAAAATGGGGAATGACCCCTCCGGGGGCTAGAAAGGGACCGTCTTGGTGATGAAGGAGGGAATGGGCCTGGGGGACATCGCCCCTGGGCTCATCGTGAGGCACACCAACCGCCGTCTGGGAAAGCTCGACCCCTGCGAAGCGTGCGAGCGTTTGATCTCGGGCCGCATTTCGTTCTCGGAGTTCGTGGATCAGGTCGGCGAGGAGTACAGGGAACTCCTCGACTTCATGATGGATAACGACTTGCACCCTGGACGCCCCGAGGAGGTGCTTTTCTGTATAGACTGCCACGCGGGCCTCCACGACCGCACCATCCTGCGCTCCCAGCTGGAATGCCTCTACAGCCACGACAGGCGCGAAAGGATAAGCTGACCGGAAACATAGACGGGATAGAATCCTTGCCACGGCACCGGTCTGTAGAGAGAGCGGAAGGTACTTTGAACGACGAGACGCAGAAGCGAGTGATCTTCCGGCGGATCGTGGCCAGCCGCTGGGGTTCGTAGAGAGGACCGCAGCACACCCGCGGAGCATGCGAGAGCCCCCGCTCTTGCGCTATCATTGCGACCATGGGCATCACGTTGATAGTCTTGTTCGTTGTGGTCGCCGTGATCCTAGCGGCCTCCATCGTGCTCGGACGCGACGCCAGGGAGGTAGAGAGCGCCCGTGACACGGAGTACCTGGAGCTCGAGGGGGTCTGGATCCGCTACCGCATCATCGGCGGGGGCCCTGCGGTCGTACTCGTGCACGGCTGGTTGTCCTCGTCCCGCATCTGGGAGCAACTCGCGGGGCGTCTGGCGCAGCGCTTTACCGTCTATACCCTGGACCTGAGCGGGTTCGGGGAGTCGGACAAGCCGCTCTCCGGCTACGGGGTACGAAACGGGAGCAGGCTCCTCTACGCCTTCTGCGCCCATTTCGGCCTGAGCCACGCGAACATCATCGGACACGACCTCGGCGGGGCCATGGCCGTAAAGCTAGCTGCCGATCATCCCGACGTCGTCGGGCGCCTGGTCATCATCTCGACCCCGGCCGACGAGAACCAGATCGACCTTCCGACGATGCTCTGGTTCGTTACCCTGCCCGTAGTCGGTCCCATCTTCTACGCCCTGGGGCGCATCTCCCGGCCGGTCCGCCGCCTCTGGATGCGACCCTTCGTCGCCGATTCTGACGACCTCACGGAAGAGATCGTGGATGACGCTGGAAGATCGACCCCCGCTGCCGTCTCCAAGACCTTGAGCATCGCGAGGCGGGAGATCTCCCGCGGCCGGCTCGCCAGGCAGGCCAGGATCATAAAGATCCCCCTACTCGTCGTCTCGGGGGAGGAGGACCAGATCGTCGACCCTCAATCGGTCGGGGTGTGGGCCGGTGGCGTCGACAAATCCGAGATCTGCCTCATCGACGAATGCGGCCACATGCCCATGATCGAGCGTATCGCCGAGTTCAACGCGCAGATCCTCGCGTTCCTGACGGGCGACGCCCGCTACCTGGATCACATCCACCCGGTCCCAGAGACGAAAGAAGTGGAGGCCGAAACCGACTACGTGAACGAGGGCGGCGAAGCGTACCCAACCACGGATATCGCAAGCCCGTCGGACGATACGGTGGATCTCAGCCCACGCCCCAGAGCGTTCGACGGCGAACGCGACAACTTACCGAGGGTCGTCCGCAAACGGGGGGGAAGGTATCCGGCCAGGGTCCCTCCCCCGCAGGCCGACCCGGACGCCGCCGAAGAGCCACCGGCCTCGGGCGGCCGGGCCAGACGTGAGACCCCTGATGAAGATTTTCTGTCCGAGCTTCCGCCTGACCTCTTCGACTGGCCCGAGACGCGACGCGACTTCGGCTCACGCGTGCGGTCCGAAGAAAGCCTCTCCGATGGGCTGGACGACCACGGCTACCCTCCTGAGCAAGAAGAACCTCCCCGCAATTAGCTGGCCAGCACTTCAGCTTGCGATGCGGTCGAATTCTACTTCGCATGGGCTATCGACGGCCGATTTTCGGCCGGGGACAAATTTGCTGCGCTGCTGACCAGCGGATGCCGAAGGCTGGAGCGTGCTGACAAGCTGAAATGAGCGAGCCGCTTTCAGCGGCTCGCTTAGAGTTCTTTCTTCAGATACAGCCACTCGCGGATGTCCAGAAACCACGCGGTGACGATGGATCTCTGTCGCGAGATTTCCACATAACCCTCCGCCTCGTAGAGCCGCAGTGCGGCCAGGTTGTTACCTGTGACGTGCAGGCCCACGCTCTTCTTACCCGTTTCCCTGGCGAGGTCTTCAGCCGCCGAAAGCAGGCGCCGCGCTATACCCTGGCGCCTGAAGGAGGGGGAGATCACGAGCCGCTCGACGTAAGCCTCCGTGGAGTGGGAGGAGTATCTCGGGTAGGAGAGCAGCGTCGTCGCCCAGACCGCCCGCGGGATGCCGAGGTTACGGGTGAGAGCGCTCCACAGCCCGCGGGCGAGGATGTCTTCCCTCGAGGCCCCGGTCCTGACGCCGACGCTGCCGGCGATTTCTGCATCCGCGTACCCTTCGACCACCAGGGATCTCACCCCGCCCGAGGCGTGCTCGAGGGAGATCCACTTCTCCATGATCTTGAGCGAGCGGTCCATCCTCCCGCCGAAGACGGGCCTGAACTTGTCCAGGAACCCTTCGACGACGAGGGCGGCTATAGCCTGCTCGTCATCAGGCCGTGCCAAGCGTATGGTAAACTGCTCGGCCTCCATCGTGCCATCCTACCAGAGTCTCGGGTTTCAGCCGATGAGCCGCCTGCGCATGATCTGGACCGGAATCAAAGCCAGCGCGCTGGTGAAGACAAAGATCCAGGCTATGTCGACGAGTACCCCCACCGAGGGACCCGTGGCTAGCTCCCTGCACACGTTGACCGCGTGATAGAGCGGGGTGAACCACGCGACCTGGGGGACCGGAGCGGGGAAGTCATCTACAGGAAAGAAGACGCCCGACAACAGAAATAGCGGAGTCACCACAAGGGTAAAGTAGTAAGCGTAGAGATCTATGCGTTCTATGAGGCTGGTAAAAAGCGTGCCCAAGACGCTGAACATGATGCCGATAACAAGCAGCATCAAGGGCAGCAGCAGAGCCCACCATGATGTGACGAGCGGCTGCCCGAAGGCGATCCCTAGCACCACTATCATCGCGAGGAACGCCGTGCCGTAGAGCGCGGCGCGCGTACCCGCCCACAGATACTCACCGCCGACGACGTCCTCCGCGTTGACCGGCGTTGTTATTATGGCGTCGTAGATCTTGTCTATCTTGAGTTTGACGAAGGTGTTGAACGTGCTCTCGAAGGAGGCTGCGAACATGGCGTTGCTCGCCAGGAGCCCCGGCGCCACGAACTGTACGTAGGGCTGGCCATGTATGCCTCCCTGCTGGATGAACGCCCCGAGCCCTAGCCCGAGGGCCGCCAGATACAACAGCGGCTCGACGAAGTTGGGGAACAAAATAGTCTTCCAGTACTTCCGGAATATGGTGATGTTGCGCTGCCACACCCTGAAAGACCCGCGCGCCGACGGTATCCTTACAGTGCCCACTACTCGATCAACCTCCTCCCCGTTAGTCGCAGAAAGACATCCTCGAGCCCGGCCTGACGGTAGACGGTGTTCTCGATCGTCACCCCCGAGCCTCGCACTCTCTCGAGCAGCGCGTCCGCGTCTTCGGTGTAGGCGAGGATCGACTCGTCGCCGGTCTGCTCTACGGCGTCGGAGGCCGTCTCGAGAATGGGAACGAGCGCGTCAAGGGACCTGTGGTCCGTTCTGAACTCGAGGACCTGCTGGCTGACGTGCTCCTCGACCAGCGCCCCAGGCGTTCCCTCGGCTATGATCAAACCCCGTTCCATGATGACGAGCCTGTCGCACAGGCGTGCGGCCTCCTCCATGTAGTGCGTCGTGAGGAGCAGCGTCTTGCCCTCCTCCGTGAGCGCGCGCAATCGGTCCCACACGAGATGGCGCGCCTGCGGGTCGAGTCCCGTGGTCGGCTCGTCTAAGACGACGATCTCGGGGTCGTTGAGCAGGGCCCTCGCGATGAGCAAGCGCCGCTTCATCCCGCCGGAGAGCTGCTCGACCATCGCTTCGGCCTTCTCGGAGAGCTGCATGAAATCGAGGAGCTCCTCCGCCCTCCTTAGCACCAGCTTGCGGGGAAGGTCGTAGTACCTGCCGTAGATGAGCAGGTTCTCCTCCACCTTGAGCTCGTCGTCGAGGTTGTTCTCCTGCGGTACGACCCCGATGCGGCGTTTGATCTCCCGCTCGTGATGGTAGACGTCGAGGCCGGCCACCTCGAGCTCGCCGCTCGTCGGTATTACGGCCCCGTAGATCATCTTCATCGTCGTAGTCTTACCGGCGCCGTTAGGGCCCAAAAACCCGAAGCACTCTCCACCGGATACTCTGAAGTCGACGCCCTTCACCGCCTCGAAGCCCGCGTAACTCTTCTTGAGCCCCCGCGCCATAAGGGTGGATTCCCCAGCTTGCGCCCCCGTGGTTCTCTGCGTCTCCGTGTTCAACCGTCAACCTCTCTACAATCCTGGAAACGATCACCACTTCCCGATCCCGGTAACCGCCGCCGAACGCTGAGACCGGCCAGCGTCTCGCACAGCGTCACAGCTGGGGAAGATCTCGGGAACGGCACTTATACTACCCTATCTCGGCCCCAGGATCAGTCTCAGGAGATCTGCGTACTATCGCGTATACGGCCAGCCGGGCTCGTTTCCATCGGCGGAGAAGGGTTGCCAATTATTAAGAAATGTTCGCTAAATACTCTACCGCTTTGCGAAAAGTGCTGTTAAAATCTCGCGCATGTTTCGTTCGGCAAAGCGGCAGCTAAGCGGGTCAAGATCAGCCTTTGCGCAGGTGAGAAGAACGGAGAGGGCACATGGGCAAAAGGTCTGATCGACGCAAGTTCAGGAGGCGACGGCGGTGGGCCGGGTTCTTCCTGCTTTTGTCGCTCGCCTTTCTGGCCTTCGGCGCGATATTGATCAGCGATGTGCCTTCCCCTGTCCTACAAGCAGCCGCCTCTGGTAGCGTAGATAAGGCCTCCGTCACCAGGGTAGCGTCTGTGCGCGTCGCCGATGCCCCTGAGGCTGCCGGCGGGCAGGAGAACAAGTCTGAATTCTTGGCCTCAGAAGAGGAGGACTTGAAGACTGAGGTCGAGAAGAACGAGGTTGACCAGATGGCGGACGAGAAGGAGGCCGCCGGGGATCAGGGATCCAAGAGCGCGCAGGAGTCTGACTCGAAGTCCTCCGGGATACCGACGCCGCCCACGAACGATCTTTGGATGTCCATCCCGGCGCTCGGGCTCTGGGATAACTACGTGACCAACTCGGCGGCCCATTCCGACATGGACTACGGGGCCATCAAGTTGCCCACGACGGGCTTCCCGTGGGAGGACAACGCGAACACCTACATAGCGGCGCACAGGCTCGGCTGGCCCGGCACTGCTAGCTACCATCAGTTCTATGATCTGCCGCTTCTTGCCAAGGGGGATGTGATCTACCTCGGAGACGCCAACGGGACTACCTACACCTACAGGGTTACGGGCTTCCGTGAGATCACGCCGGATGAGACGTGGATTACCGCTCCAAAGCCCGGCAGGGATATGGTCTCCCTGCAGACCTGCATAGAGAACTTCGGTGACTACTGGACGATGGGCCCGAACTGGTACGTGCGCTACATCGTGCAAGCCGACAGGGTCTCTGTGGACGTCGCGAGGTAGAGCTACCCTCGCAAAGAGGTTCCCTCTTTGCAAGCTCTCAGCTAGCGTCTATACTGGCCGCTACCGTTGCGGTAGCGGGTCTTGGTGCTTCGAGGCATCGCCCAGCGTCACAAGGGCCGATGGAGCTTTTGTCCCGACTCGCACTGTTCGCGCCAGTGCCCGAGAGCTAGTGTTGGTTACCTCAATACGAGCGGAGCGGGCTCTGGCAACGGGAAAAGCGTGAGGAAGCGTTCCACCGCCGTCTCGTCGCCTTCGATCTTCACTTCTCCCGAACGCAGGGCCTCCGACAGGGGACGACCCTCGTAGACCAGCTCGGCCAGCGTCGTCGAGTCACCCTCTATGGTCGCGTCCGGCTCCTCTGCACTGCCGCGCTCGACCTCGAAACTGCCCCCGGCCACCTCGGCCCGGAAGCGGTCCTCACCCATTCTCAGTTCGTAGCTCGCCTCGAGACCCTCGGCAGCGTCAGGGTCGAACATGGTGCGGAAGGAGAGGATCAGGGAGTCCACACCCAGAGGAGCGTCAGCAGGCTTGGACGGGGAGCGGGCACCCCACCTGCCGAGTCGGATCATGACAGGCTCCAACTCCTCGCCCCAATCGGTCAACTCGTAGATCTTTGACGCCGCCGGCGGAGGGAGCCTTCGGCGGCGCACGATCCCGGCCGCTTCCAGATCGCGTAGGCGCTGGGCGAGCACGTTGGGACTGGTGTGTGGCAACCCGGCCCGCAGATCCGTGAACCGCTTCGGTCCCAACAACAACTCGCGTACTACCAACAAGGCCCAACGCTCCCCCACGAGGTCGAGCGCATGCGCCGCCGCACAACCATCTTCGTATGTGCGTTTTGTCGCCATACCGAAGAGTATATCACCGTTGGTACGTAAATCTATAATTTATAGTTGTTTTTTAGGACTATTCCCGTATGCTCCGACCAGATGGAGTTGTGATCTCGGGAAACGGAGACGATCTAGATGACGGAGCGCAAGGTTGAAATCCGCGAGGAGAGGCCTTCTGAACCGATGAGTGGCAGCACGCGCTGGGTCGCGCTATACGTACTGTGTGTAGGGATGCTCATGATCGTTCTCGACGCCACGGTGGTGAACGTGGCTTTACCGGCGATTCAGGACGACCTCGGCTTTTCACAGTCGAGCCTTGCCTGGGTCGTAAACGCCTACATGATTGCCTTCGGTGGTCTGCTGCTGCTCGCCGGGCGGCTCGGAGATCTCATCTCCCGCAGGAGGATGTTCCTGGTAGGCCTTGGGGTGTTTACGCTGGCCTCACTGCTTTGTGGAATTGCGCAGAGCCAGGGGTTGCTCGTAGCAGCCCGTTTCGTGCAGGGTGCTGGCGGCGCCATGACCTCAGCGGTGATCCTGGGCATGATCGTCACGATGTTCCCCGAGCCGCGGGAGAAGGCGAAGGCCATCGGCGTGTTCGCCTTCGTCGCCTCCGCAGGGGGCGCGGTAGGGTTGCTCGTCGGCGGCGTACTTACGCAGTCGATCAGCTGGCATTGGATCTTCTTCGTGAACGTCCCGATCGGTATCGCGACGGCGGTGCTCGCCGGACGGCTGATCGAAACCGACAAAGGCATTGGGTTCGGTGATGGCGCGGACGTGCCAGGTGCGGTCCTTATCACTAGCTCGCTGATGCTCGGCGTCTACACGATAGTCAATCCGGCTGCGGAGTATGGCTGGAGCGCCGGTCGCACCCTGGCGCTGGGCGTCCTTTCGCTCGTGTTGTTGGCGGCCTTCCTCGCCCGCGAGGCGACGGCCAAGAGCCCGCTGATACCGTTGCGAATCTTCCGCTCGCGCAACATTGCGGGGGCGAACCTGATCCAGGTACTGAGCGTCGCGGGGATGTTCGGGATGTTCTTCCTAGGTGCGCTGTATTTGCAGCGCATCCTCGGCTACGATGCCATGCAGACTGGCCTCGCGTTCCTGCCAGTCACCATCTTGATGGGGACCCTGTCGGTCCGCTACACCGACCGCCTGGTCATGCGCTTCGGTGCCAGGACGATGGTGCTCGGCGGCCTCGCGCTGTTCATGGCGGGACTAGCGCTGTTCACGCTGGCGCCGGTCGACGGGGACTACGTGTTCCACATCTTGCCTGTGATGGTCCTGCTCGGCATCGGGGCCGGATTGTGTTTCCCGGCGCTCATGACGCTGGCGATGTCAGGCGCTACACCGAGCGATGCCGGGCTGGCCTCTGGCCTGATCAACACGACGGCGCAGGTCGGCGGCGCCCTTGGGCTGGCTGTACTCGCGACCCTGTCGGCAACGCGGAGCAGCGAGCTGATCGGAGACGGCGAGACTACCGCGACGGCGTTGACGAGCGGATACCACCTCGCGTTCGGGATCGGAGCCGGACTCGTCGTCGTGGCGATCGCCATCGCAGTGACAGTTCTCGAACCCGAGCGTCAGGCCGAACCCGAGGTTGACGAGTTGGATTGCACCGATTGCGAGGCGGCGTAGGATGCAGGCGGACGAGGCTCGATCGGAAGGGAAGCTTGTGAACAGAGTAATGTCGAGCGACGGCACCCGCATAACTTTCGAGAAGGTCGGTGACGGCTCTTCGGTCATCGTGGTGGGCGGGCGACCGGGCGATGACCCGTTCGCTGGCCGAGTACTTTTCAGGGGAGGGAGCCTTCAGTGCTTGAACCGCAAATCTTGATGACCGGCATCGCCTTGGGTGAGTCGCCGCGTTGGCACGACGGACGTCTGTGGCTCTCCGACTGGGGCACCCAAGAGGTAGTAGCCGTCGATCCCGAGGGCCGAAGCGAAGTCATCGTCCGCATGCCCTCGTCTCCGTTTTCCATCGACTGGTTGCGCGATGGGCGCCTGCTGATCGTCTCGGGGCAGGAAGGACTTCTCCTCTACAAGGGACCCGACGGGTCGCTGGTCACCCATGCCGACCTGGGCGGCTTCTCGGATCACCCCTGGAATGAGATCGTCGTGGACGGTCGGGGCAACACCTACGTCAACAACATCGGATTCGACTTCCCGGGCGGCGCGTTCGCACCCGGATTCGTCGCTTTGCTCACCCCTGACGGCCCTGCCCGGCAGGTGGCAGATGGCGTTGCATTCCCCAACGGTATGGCCGTGACGCCCGACAACTCGACGCTGTTAGTGGCTGAGTCCTACGCCAACAGGCTCACGGCTTTCGACATCGCGGCCGACGGCAGCCTGTCCAGCCAGCGGGTGTGGGCCGACCTGGGTGACGGCGTCCCGGATGGCATCTGCCACGACGCCGAAGGTGCCGTCTGGTACGCGGACGTCCCGAACAGGCGTTGCGTGCGCGTCCGCGAAGGCGGCGGTGTGCTGCAAACGATCGACCTCGACCGCGGCTGCTTCGCCTGCATGCTGGGCGGGATCGAAGGACGAACCCTGTTCATGGTGGCGCAGGAGTGGGGTGGCATGGAGAGCACGGCCGGAGGAGAACAAACCGGGCAGTTGCTGACCGTCCCGGCGCCCGCACCGCGCGCCGGTTGGCCGTAGGAGAGGAGTAGCGTGGCTCCTGGGACGTACTGGACCCACCTGACCAGCGGAACGGGAGTGGATTAGAGCATGCTCCGAATTTGTCCGCTAACGCGATCGCCCAATTGACCGCACCACGATCGACGAGGGTCCACAGAACCCCGAAGAGAGACCCTCGGGAAGGAACAGGATCATGACCGACATCCAGAACCAGGTACAGGAAGCCATCGACGGGCTGGTCGAGTCGGGAGCCGAGCGGGGTCTGCAGACTGCGGTCTACCGGAACAGTGAGCAGGTGGTCGATGCCGTCGCTGGCATCGCCGACCCGGAGACCTGGCGTCTTGTCACTCCGGACACGCCCTTCTATGCGTACTCGGTCGGTAAGGGCGCGACCGCGACCGTGGCACACGTGCTCGTCGAGCGTGGGCTCTTCGGCTATGACACGCCGATCATCGAGTTGTGGCCCGAGTTTGGGGCCCACGGGAAGGAGGCAGCGACCGTGCGCCACGTGCTGACGCACACGGTCGGTGTGCCTGGAATACCGGCCGACACGACGCCCGAGGATTTGTGCGACTGGGACAAGATGTGCGAAGCGATCGCCGATGCCGAGCCCTGGTGGGAGCCTGGTACCCAGACCGCCTACCATGCCTACCCGTTCGGCTACATCGTCGGGGAGATCGTTCGCCGGGCCACCGGCAAGCCCATCTCGCAGGTCCTCAGGGAGGATGTGGCCGGGCCGCTCGGCGTCGCCGACGAGCTCTACTTCGGCGTCCCAGAATCCGAGCTTGGCAGGTTGGCCCGGCTGGAGGACGCGAAAGGCAGCGCGGAGTTCCTCGCCTCCATGCCAGATGATGCGCCGTTCTTCAAGCTCGGGCCGCGGGTGACCACCCCGACAGCCGAGTTAGGCAACCGTAAGGACATACTGATGGCCGACATTCCCGCCGGAGGCAAAATGTCCGCCCGGGCCATCGCGCGCATGTACGCCGCGCTGCTCGGCGAGGTGGAAGGCGTCCGGCTGATCTCGCCCGAACGCTTGCGTGAAGTCTCCGCCGTGGCGTTCAGCGGCGAGGACCAGATCATGGGAAACCCGGTTACGTGGGCGCTGGGCTACCCCATCGGCGGTATTCGCGGTCCCGCTGAGGAGAATCCAGGCGTCTTTGGGATCGGGGGCGTTGGTGGCAGCTTCGCGTACGCTGACACCGCGACCGGAGTCGCGTTCGCGTTGACCAAGAACAGGCTCACCGCCGATTTCGGGGCCGTCGAACAGGTCGCGGGGATCGTGAACGAGACCGTTGACGAAAGCTAGCCGGTAATTCGAAAGGAGATCGAGCGTGGGAAAGGTTAGTGTGGGACTCACTATGTCGCTGGACGCCTTCATCGCCGGGCCGAAAGATGGTCCCGAGCGGCCTCTTGGCGAAGGCGGGGAGCGTCTCTTCGAGTGGTATTCCAGCGGCGACACCGAATACAGCATGCCGGGTACCGAGATGGTGTTCAGGATCTCGCCGCAGAGCGCCGAGCTCCTGTCTGAGGTGGAAAGGACGATGGGGGCGTTCGTCACGGGACGGAGGAC
>Ga0126306_10001187_pt1 | contig 13709 bp, 15 predicted proteins | sample Plot27_FD_92592 | JGI IMG/M metagenome (GOLD analysis project Ga0126306, IMG submission 92592) | Serpentine soil microbial communities from UC McLaughlin Reserve, CA, USA - Plot27 | ecosystem: Environmental > Terrestrial > Soil > Grasslands | place: USA: UC McLaughlin Reserve, Lake County...
CCCGGCGAGCGAGCCAGGCCCGCCTCCGACGGCGTCGGTGACGTGGCTCGAGCCCCCTGTGGCTGCGTCGATTCCGACGAGCAGAAGGGCGGCTCCCACGGCCCCCGCGGTTGCGGCCGCAGCGCGCGGGGCCGGCATTCGCGCCAGTCGCAGGCCCAGCACGAGGAAACCGGCCAGGTAGACTACGAGCCCACCGCCGTCGGCGCCCATGCGACTCGCCGCCACGCCCGCCGAGAGGGCCAACGCGACCACGGGCAGGGCGCGCAGACCGACCAGCGCCCCGAGAACGAGTGCCGGGGAGAGCAGCAGGGTCTCGACCTGGTTCGTGAGACCGTGGAAGCGTCCGCCCCCGTCGGGATGCGGCCCGATTACGGCCAGCGTGTTCCACTCGGGACGAGCCCACATCACGGCGAACAGGAAGACGAAGACGGCGCCCAGGCCGAGGGCGAGCTGCCGCCGCGAGCCGAGGAGCGCGGCGGCTCCGAGTGCTGCCGCGGGAGCAGCCAGCGCAAGCATCAGGACGGTGACCCAGGGCGCGGTCACGTCGGCGGCGCTGAGCAGGACGGCGGTCACGACACAGGCGGGCGCAACGAGGAATGCGGCGCGGCCGGCCATGGCGGAGCGCGTCAACAGCGCGAGCAGGCCGAACGACCCCATCAGCGCGGCGAGTACGACCATCGCCGGAATTCGCGTGTCGTGCGCATCGTCCAGTCGCCGGTCGAGCCGGGCGAGCTGTCGAAGGGGCTCCTCCGCCGGCCGCGCTCGGATCCTCGGCCGGTCGCCGCGGTTGAGGGCCCGCACGGACGGCGCCACGTCGGCCAGCGACACGAGCCCCGGGAGCCGTGTGGAGCTCGAGACCAGCAGGCCCCGGTAGCCGGGCCCGACGACCGTGATCGGATAGCGGAGGACGTTGTGGTGCTTGCCCGGTGGAGGGAGGGAGACGTAGACGGTGATCCGGCCCGGCCGCGTCGCGAGCGAGATCAGCGGCTTGCCGCCCGGCACACCACCCACGAGCCAGTTCTCCATCTTTCCCCGGACCAGAGAGGCGAGTGCGCCCCGTCGCGTCACCGTCGCGCCCTGACCCGGGACGAGCAGGCCGTGGGCTGCATCAGTCGAGCGAAGGACGGGAGCCGCTGGCGGGAGGACGATTACGACCGCCCGATCAGCCGGAGTCGCGATAGCTCCCGGGCTTAACGCGGTCGCAACAATCGCCAAAGCTACAATCGCCGTGAACCTTCTCGCCTTCAAGGGGGCCGATTCTCGATGAAACGCAAGGCTTACGGTCGCGACGCCGGACTGACGTGGCGGATGCTCTTCACGAGCTCGATGCTCGGGCTGCTCTACGTCTTCTTCGCGCTCGCGCTTTTCTACGTCCTCAACGCGGGCCTCGTGCTGATGCTCGTGATCGTCGGCGCGTTGGCATTCGTCCAGTACTTCACCTCGGACAAACTCGCCCTGCGCGCTTCGGGGGCGAAGGTGGTCGAGCGTGAGGAGGCGCCCGCGCTGCACGACATGATCGAGCGGCTCTCGGCCATGGCTGATCTACCCAAGCCCCGCGTGGCGATCATCGAGTCCGAGGTACCGAACGCCTTTGCGACCGGCCGGAACAAGAAGCATTCGGCCGTGGCCGTCACCACCGGGCTCTGGAACCGGCTCGAGCCGCAGGAGGTCGAAGGCGTGCTCGCACACGAGCTGTCCCACATCGCCAACCGCGACGTGCTCGTGATGACGGTGGCGAGCTTCTTCGCCATGCTCGCCGCGCTGCTGACCCGCTTCGGGCTCTACTCGGGGATGTTCGGCGGCTTCGGCGGGAATCGCGACAACAACAACAACTCGGTACCCGTCTGGTTGATCGTCGTGGTCGTCTCGGTCGTGACCTACTTCCTGAGCCAGATCCTGATCCTCGCGATTTCGCGCTACCGGGAGTACGCGGCCGACCGCGGCTCTGCGCTCATCACCGGCGCGCCTGAGCATCTGATGAGCGCGCTGCAGAAGATCGCGAGCCAGATCACGATGATCCCGCAGCAGGACCTCCGTCAGGTGGAGACGATGAACGCGTTCTTCATCGTCCCGACGAATTGGCGCAAGCGGACTGCAGAGCTGTTCATGACCCATCCGCCGATGGAGAAGCGTCTCGCCGCCCTCGCCGAGATCTCGCGCGACATGGGTCGGCCTGTCGCGTAGCGACTTTTGGGTCTCGGGGACGTTCTCTTCGGGCGCAAGAAGCTCAAGGATGCTTCCGGCGAGCGGCTGTTCGCGATCTCGACGGCGCGGATCACGCTCGAGGCGGAGCTCGATCTGAAGCCCACCGGCGCGGCCGGCATCTGCTTCAAGCCTCTCTCCGCCGGCGAGTTCGTACGGGCCGAGAACGAGATTCAGGAGCTCCTCGACGTGGTCGCGAACGAATCGGGCGCCAAGGTCGAGCGGCGCGGCGACGAGCTCGGGTTCGAGTGGTTGATCATCCATGACCAGGACTTCGAGGATCTGGTCAACTCGGTGCACCTAGTGGCCTCGGAGCTCGAGTCGCGCGGGTTCGGCCCTCAGCTCCTGGCCGCCCTGTTCCCGTTCGAGAGCAAGGGCTTCGACGCGAAGCGCGTCTACTGGATCTACGGCTTCAAACGCGGGAAGTTCTGGCCGTTCGTGCCGAAGGGCGACGACAAGGAGCGCGACAACGCGGAAGAGCTCGAGTTGAAGGCCAAGCTGGAGCAGGAGTTGCCGATCGAGCCCGACCTCTCGCGCTGGTTCGGCATCTTCGATGCGCCCGTCTAGGCTCGACGAGCTGCTTCCGCACTACGACTTCGAGGAAGTGCACTCGCGGCGGGTCGGTGCTTCGCCGGCCGCTGCGTTGTCCGCTGCGCGGGCTGCGACACCGGGCGAGATGCCTCTCGTGATCGTTCTCTACTCGCTGCGCTCGGCACCGGCACTCCTGGCCCGCGGGCGAGCGCTACGCCGCGAGAGGGGCCGGCCGCAGTGGGAGCAGATGCTCGAATCCGACGGATTCCTCGCCTTCGTCGATGAGGAAGACGAGATCGTGCTCGGCTACGCCGGGCAGCCGTGGCGGCTCGCGGGAGGCATTGGGGCCGGGGTGGGCTCGGCTGGCGGCTGGAGCGAGTTCTCCGCGCCGGGCTACGTCAAGGCGGTGATGAACTTCAGGGCAGACTCTGCGGGGGGCGGTGCGCTGCTGACGACCGAGACGAGGGTGCTCGCGACCGACGAGGCTACCCGACGGCGCTTCGGCCGCTATTGGCGCCTGATCCGTCCTGGCAGCGGTCTGATCAGGCGCAGCTGGCTGAGTGCCGCCGCGCGCCGCGCCGAAACCGCCGAGTAGTCGGCTCGGTTTCGGCGCGGTCTCGTCACAGACACGTGCGCTCCGCCCGGCTACGCTCAACGCGGGTGGCGGGTGGATTCTCCTCTCCCCACCCGGGGTGGGGACGCACGTGAACTCCTATTAGGTCGGCAGGTCGGGAATCAGGCCGTCGCCTTCGAAGAGCTGCCGGGCCTCGTCCAGGGTCAGGTCATCCGGCGGGATGATTCCCTCTGACGGCGAGAGATCCTCGTCCGGCAGGCGCGAGCCGTTCGTCCGCACCGCCTCGGCCATGCGCCCGAGGAGCTCGGAGAACTGCTCCTGGTCGCCGGCTTCGAGTGCCCGCCCGGCCTGCTCGTCCAGATCGTTGAGTCCTTTGGCGACCTCTTCGTCCACCTCGAACTGGCCCTCTCCCAGCACGCGCACGATCACGGCTGGAGCTCCTTCTGCTGCTCGCCGGAGCCGACCTCGGACTTCAGTTGCGCGAGCTCGTCGTCGACCTGCGACTTCGACGCGATCGCCCCGAGCTCGCGGTCGAGCTCGGTCTGGTCGGAGGTGAAGTCCTCGAGCGCACCCGACTCGGTCAGCTCGTCGATCGCGGAGGCCCTCGCCTGCATCTGCTCGGTCTTGTCCTTCGCGCGCTGGATCGCGAGCCCGGTGTCGGCCATCTGCTCGCCGATCCCCGTGGCGGCCTCGCCGATCCGCACCTGCGCCTCGGCGGCGGAGTACTGGGCCTTGATCGTCTCCTTCTGCGAACGGAACGCCTCGACTTTGGCCGACAGCGTCTTCTCGCTCGCGATCAGCTTCTCCTGCTGGGCCTGGAGCTGGTCCGACTGCCCGTCGAGGGCCTGGAGCTGTTGCTGCAAGCCGGACTTGCGCTCCAGCGCCTGTCGTGCGAGGTCTTCGCGGCCTTCGCCGAGCGCCTGTCGCGCCTGCGTCTCGAGCTTGACGATGCTCTGCTGGAGCTTCGCCTCCTGCAATTCAAGGCGTTTTTTTGCGGTGACGACGTCGGCGATGCCGCGCTTCACGTTCTGCAGCAACTCGAGCTGCTTCTCGTACGAGTAGTCCAGGGTCTCGCCCGGATCCTCAGCGCGATCGAGCACCTTCGACAACTTCGATTTCACGACGAGCGACGCGCGTGACATCAGACCGGCCATTCGTTCTCCTCTCGGGTGCGGAACGTCTAGCCTAGCGCCCGGTGATCGTCGAGCGGAGCATGCACCCGGGCTGGCTCTCCAACGCTTATCTGGTCGGCGACGAGCAGGGCGGGACGGCTGTCTTCGTCGACTCCGGGGCACCGCTCGAAGCGCTTTTCGAGGCGGTCGAGCGGCATGGCTTGAACGTCTCGCACCTGCTCACGACGCACGCTGACGCCGACCACATCGCAGGTGACGCCGAGATCCGGGCGCGCTACGGCTCTCCGGTCGTCAAGGGCGACCTCGAGACCGGCGGCCTCTCGATCCGCGCGCTCGAGACGCCCGGCCACAAGGACGATCACTTGGCCTTCGTGGTCAACAATGAGCTTTGCTGCTCCGGAGACGTGCTGTTCAAGGACGCCGTCGGCGGCGGCGACTTCGAGCAGATCCGCCGGTCGGTGATGGACGTGCTGATGAAGCTCGATCCCGAGATACGAGTCCTGCCGGGGCACACTGAGGAGACGACCATCCAGCGCGAGTGGGAGCACAACCCGTTCGTGCGCGTCTGGCGCGGCGCGGAGCCCCACGGCACCGAGCGTGTCCGCGTCGGCGGTGAGCAGGCGACGCTGATCGTCTGGTCGCCGGACTATGACGGGAAGGGCAAGGCTTGGGTGCGCTTCGACGACGGACGGGACGCGATCGTCGGTGGCTCGCGCGTCGAGCGAGGGTAAGCTCGATCGATGGCGATCAAGCTCCACCGCTGCAGCAACCTCTGGGTCAAGCTCGGTCACCCCTGCTGGAAAGTGCAGAAGGCACTCGACGAGGCCGGAATCCCCTACGAACTCAACAGGGAGCCGTGGCTTCGCTGGAAACGAGACGAGACGAAGCGCAGGACCGGGCAGACGGGCTACCCGTGGATCGAGTTCGAGGACGGCTCGATCTACCGCGAGGAGTCGAAGGAGATGGCGCGGCGGATCACGGAAGGCAAGCTGAACGACGCGCCTCGCACAGAGCCGCGGGCCGCATGAGCTTCATCGTCCCGGAGGAGATCGAGGCCTACGCCGCGGAGCACACCACGGCGCCCGAGGAGCTGCTCGCCGAGCTCGCAGAGGAAACGAAGGCGACCTTGCGCTCCCCCCAGATGCTCACGGGCCCGATCGAAGGCCGCCTGCTGGAGCTGCTCGTTCATGGAATCAAGGCCAGGCGTGTGCTCGAGCTCGGCACCTACAGCGGCTACTCCTCAGTGTCGATGGCGGCGGGTCTGGCCGAGGGTGGCCACATCAACACGTGCGAAGTCGACGAGACGCACGCCGAAGTCGCTCGCCGCTACATTGCACGCAGTCAGTACGCCGACCGCATCACCGTGCACCTCGGCCCGGCGCTTGAGACCATCGAGCGCCTCGGCGGAGAGTTCGACTTCGTCTTCATCGACGCCGACAAAGAGAACTACGGCGCCTACTACGAAACGCTGTTGCCGCGGCTCGCGCCTCACGGGTTGCTGGCGATCGACAACACGCTCTGGAGCGGTCGGGTGCTCGACGAGAGCGACGATTCCGAAGGCACGCGCGCCATCCGCGAGCTGAACGACCGCATTGCGAGCGATCCGAGGGTCGTCGCGGTACAGCTGACGGTGCGGGACGGCGTCACGTTGATCCGCCGCGCGGGCTAGCTACACTTCTGGCCGCCCGGGGCTATAGCTCAGTTGGGAGAGCGCCTGGATCGCACCCAGGAGGTCGCCGGTTCGAGCCCGGCTAGCTCCATCTCCGCTTCGCCTTCATCGATGCCCTGGTAGTGCCCGGCAGATCGCGGATCCGCGCGGCTAAGCTCATGGAGTGTTTGCTCATCTTCGCCGCTCGTTCAGCGACCGCCGGGTGGCCGTGATCGCGTCGCTGGCGATTCTCTCGCTGTTCGTCGTCACGATGATCGTCTTTCGAGTTCTGTACACGGGTTCTCCGGAGCACCTTGGGATCGTGTGGAACCTTGCCCTGGCGTGGGTCCCATTCGCGCTAGCGCTCGTGGTCTACGAGCGGGCGAGGGCCGGCTTCTTGACCCGCGCGTGGGCCGGCGTGGGAGTGCTCTGGCTGCTCTTCCTTCCCAATGCTCCGTACATCGTCACCGATCTGAAGCACGTTGGCAGCGGCGACGGCGTGCCTGTTCTCTACGACGTGCTGCTCCTGTCCGCCGCCGCGTGGACCGGACTTTTGTTGGGCCTGACTTCGCTGTTTCTGATACACGCAGTTGCGCGGCGAGTGGTCGGTGCCGGAAACGCTTGGGCCCTCGTCGTGGGAGCGATCGCACTGAGCTCTTTCGGGATCTATCTCGGACGCGTCCTGCGCTGGAACTCGTGGGATGTCTTCGTGCGGCCGGGGCCTCTTTTGAGCGCACTCGCAAATGGCGTGCTCCATCCGCTCAACCAGTCACGGCCGATCGCCCTCACAATCCTGCTCACATCGTTCCTTCTGGTCAGCTACCTGGTCTTCTACTCATTGGCGCGGATGTCCCCAGACATAAGCGAGTGAAGGCGGCTGGGCCCTCTCGAGCTTCGCGAGGGTGGCTACAACCCCGCGCCTAGGAACCGGCTCGCGAGCGAATCCAGGCGAGGACAAGAGCCCCTTCAATCGCCGCGTCGAGAAGGTAGATCTTCGAGATCGTTCCTCGCGCTGAGAATATGACGTCGATCGCGGCGAGGCCGGCCGCCGACGTTGCGCCGAGCAGCTCGAGCTCGAAGTCGACGCGCCTGCGCCGAGCGCCGACCAACAGAACGGCGCCGACACTTCCCACGAGCACGCCAACCGTTCGTGCCAGCCAAAAGTCGACCTTCGGCCCGGTCACCCGCTCGAAGGATCGGCGGCTGACAAGCGGCCAGACTCCGGTTGCGAGGAAATACGAGCCCTGCAGAACGGCGACCCCAGCCTTCGTTGATGCCGGTTCACGCCCTCGAGCCACGGCTTCCTAACCGACGGACGGCATGGCCTGCCGCTCCTCCGCAAGCTCCCGATAGCATGCCAAGAGGCTCTCCGCGGCCTCGTCCCAAGTCGGGAGCGTCGCGCGGAACGCGCGCGCGCGGCTCTCGAGCGCTCGGCGTGCCGCCGGCTTCAGCAGGAGCGAGGAGCAGCATGCGGCAAAGGCGTCGGCGTCGTCGGCGACCTCGATGCAACCACGGGCTCCTCGGCCCAGACCCTGGACACCGATGCTCGTGCTAACGATCGCCTTGCCACGGTAGAGCGCCTCGAGCACCTTCACCTTGACCCCGCCGCCTATGCGCAACGGCGACACCACGACGGCATCCCGGTCGAGGTAGCGCGAGACGCTCGGCACACGACCGGTGACGCAGACGTGCTCGCACGCAAGGGCTTGCACCTCTCTGGGCGGGTCGTTTCCAACAAGGAGCGCTCGAGCCTCCGGCACCTGCTCGCGCACGCGGGGCAAGATCTCGCGGCAGAACCAGTTCGCCGCGTCGAGGTTCGGCTGGTAGGCGAAGTTGGCGACGAACAGGAGCTCTGGCTGAAGGCCGAGCGCGTTCGCAGGAGGGAGGCCGAGATGATCGGCACCGTCGGGCACCAGGCGCACGTCGAGCTGCGGCGCTACCTGCAGCATCGTGCTCCGATCGTCGTCAGTGACGGCGGCGCAGAGCGTCGCCCGCCTCCAGGCTTCGAGCTCTTGCGCGCGCGTCTCTCGGAAGTCGCGGAAGGCACGCCGCTGGTCCGCGGCTCCCTCCGCGAGCGCGACGCGCTGTGCCCCGAGGGAGTACTCGACGTTCTGCTCGACCAGCAGGACCGGAACCGGCGAGGGAGGCACGTGTCGGAGTAGGTAGAAGCCCTCGACGTGTACGAGGTCGGCCAGGCCTTCGCGGAGGAGTGAGCACACGTACTCCGTCGCCTGCGGTGATCCGTGCCTACGAACCTGGAAGGGAAGATCGGAAGGGTCTGCGATCGCCCGGAAGACGGCAACGCTCGCGCAGAGTCCGTGCAGTCGATCGACCGCGGCGAGATCTTCCTCATACGTCTTCGAGATCGCGCAGAGGTGAACTTCCGCCTCCGGCGCTAGCCGGCGCAGGAGCTCGAACTCACGAAGCCGACCGCCGCTGACGGGCGGGTAGGGAAGGTGGCAGCTGAGGAAGAGTACGCGCAAAGCGGCACTCCTTCTCCCCGAAGAGCCGCGTGTTAACCACGGCGCTTGCACGTTTATGCCGTGGCAGCAGACGCAATAGAGGCGGTGCGGTGTATGCAATAGGCAAACGTTTCTCCGCGATCGCACGATTGACCAGCGACGATCACCGGGTGCCCGCGAGATGAGGCTGGTCCGCCGATTGGCGCTGCGGGCGCCGGAGATCGTGGGTTCGCCGCGGGCCTTCGTCGTCGCGGTCGTGCTCGTGCTGGCGTGGCTCGTCGTCGGCCCGTTCACCGGCTGGGGCGATCCCTGGCTTCTCTGGCCCTCGGCGATCGCCTCGGTTGTGACCTTCGTCATCGTGTTCAGCCTTCAGTACACACAGAACCGCGACACACGAGCGATTCAGCTGAAGCTCGATGAGATCCTCCGCGGCACGGAGAGCGCGCGGACGCAGCTCGTGAAGCTCGAGCGCCTCTCGGACGAGGAGCTCACGCAGATCGAGCAGGAGATCATCGAGCTGCGCGAGCAAGAAGAGAAGAGCTAGCTCGTCTCGTGCTGCTTCTTCGACCCAGCGGGCCCATGAATCAGGAACGCCTGAGGCGGCGCTTGAACTGGTTGACATAGATCCCGTTTAGGCAACGACCGCAGCGGTAAGCCTGCTGCTACTCCAGCGAAAGGACATCGTGGCGAAGACCGTGCTGGTCACCGCCGAGGTCGGCTTCATCGGATCCCATCTGACGGACGAGCTCTGGGTGTTTGGTTACCGGGACGGCGCGACATCGCTCGCAGGACAGGCCGCGACCCGCTTCGACCGCCCCGCAGCGGAGCTATGGGCCCGGGGGTCGACGACGTGAGCGTGCCGAGTCCCATTCTCGGCCTCGTCGAGTGGTTCGAGGTCGGCGAGGAGCAGCGGGTCGAGCGGGTCGTGGAGGGCCTTCGCGAGCTTGCAGTCCGACACCTGCGCACCGGCGTCTCCTGGGCCGATTGGTATCGCGAGGACGGCCGCGACTGGTACGACTGGCTGTTGCCGAGGCTCGCTTCCGAGTTCGAGCTGCTTCCCTGCGTCGTCTACACCCCGCCCTCGATCGCGGTGATGCCGAAGACGGCGGCTCCGCCTCGCCGCCCTCTCGATTACGCCGATTTCATCGACCTGCTGATCACCAGTCACGGCGATTGCTTCGAACACGTCGAGCTCTGGAATGAGCCGAACAACATCGGCGAATGGGACTGGCGGCTGGACCTCGACTGGACTGCGTTCACGGAGATGATCAAGGCTGCGGCCTTCTGGGTGCGCGAGCGCGGCAAGCGCTCGGTCCTCGGCGGGATGAGCCCGCTCGACCCGAACTGGCTCGACCTGCTCGCTGTGCGTGGCGCCTTGCGGGACGTGGACGTGATCGGGATCCACGGGTTTCCCGGCACCTGGGAGGTGGCCTGGGAGGGTTGGCCAGTCAATGTCGCGAAGGTCAAGGAGGTGCTCGAGCGGCATCAGCTCGCTCCGGAGATCTGGATCACCGAGGCCGGCTACTCGACCTGGCGAAACGACGAGTTCGGCCAGGTCCGCGAGCTGCTCACCGCCCTCGACGCACCGGTCGAGCGCCTGTACTGGTACGCCGCGGAGGACCTCCTGCCCGAACGAGACACCGTTGGCGGGTACCACACAGACGTTCGTCACTACCACATCGGGATCCACGACACCGGTGGCGAGCCGAAGCTCCTGGCCCGGCTCTGGCGAGACGGAGGGCTCGACCTCGTTCGGCAGGCCGGTAGGTTCGACGCGCGCCCCCTGCGTCCTGTCCGCTCGCCCACCACGCTGATCACCGGAGGGGCCGGCTTCGTCGGTTGCAACGTGGCCGACCGGCTGCTCGTGGAGGGCGGGCGAGTGCGCGTGCTCGACAACCTCGCTCGCCCCGGGGTCGAGCAGAATCTCAGCTGGCTCGCGGGTCGCCATCCAGGGCGGCTCGAGGTGCACGTCGGAGACGTGCGCGACCCGGTTGCCGTCCACGAGGCCGTCCGCGACGTGAGCAGCGTCTTGCACTTTGCGGCCCAGGTCGCGGTCACCACGAGCCTCGAGCGGCCCGAGCGCGACTTCGCCGTCAATCTGGGCGGAACCGTGGAGCTGCTCGAGGCGCTGCGTCGCCTGCCGGAGCCGCCACCGGTCCTGTTCACGTCGACGAACAAGGTCTACGGCTCCCTTGACGATCTCGACCTGGAGCTCGATCACGACCGCTGGCTGCCTTGCGACCCGCTCGTGCGCGCTCACGGAATCGACGAGCGGCGTCCCCTCGATTTCTGCACGCCGTACGGTTGCTCGAAGGGCGCCGCGGACCAGTATGTCCTCGACTATGCCGCCAGCTTCGAAGTGCCGAGCGTCGTCTTCCGGATGAGCTGCATCTACGGGCCCCACCAGCACGGCAATGAAGACCAGGGTTGGGTCGCTCACTTCGTGCTGCGGGCGCTCGCGGGCCTTCCGATCACGGTCTACGGCGACGGCTGCCAGGTTCGCGACGTGCTCTTCGTAGACGACCTCGTGGAGGCGATGCTGCTCGCGCAGCGGCACGTGCACTCGCCGGAGGTCGGCGGCCAGGCCTTCAACATCGGCGGAGGCCCGCCGAACGCGGTCAGCTTGCTCGAGGTGCTCGAAGTGCTCGCGGGCCTACGGGGCCGGAAGGTTGAGACGAGGCTTGCGCCGATGCGCAAGGGGGATCAGCGCTACTACGTCTCGAACACGCGGCGCTTCGGTGCCGCGACAGGATGGGAGCCGCAGGTCGGCATCGAGGAGGGGATCGAAGCGCTCTATCGGTGGCTGCTCGACAGACAGGGCCCGCGAAGGGTCGAGCGGGCAGGGGTGCATTGACGGCGGCGGTCGTCGTCGCCCCCGGAAGAGTCGAGTTGAGCTCGGCTGAGCTGCCCGAGGCTGGACCGGCCGACGCGCTCATCCGTATCGAGGGTTGCGGGATCTGCGCCTCGAGCCTTCCCCTCTGGGAGGGACGGGAGTGGTTCGAGTATCCGTTCCCGCCCGGGGCACCCGGTCACGAGCCATGGGGCGAGGTCGAGTCGGGCCCCCGCGAGATCGTGGGCCGTCGCGTCGCGTTCCTCTCCGACCGCGCCTTCGCCGAGCGGGCGGTCGTTCCCTCCGACCAGATCGTTGCGCTGCCGGCCGAGCTCGATGGACTGCCGTTCCCGGGTGAAGCCCTCGCCTGCGCGGTGCTCGTCTTGCGCCGCGCGGACGTGTCCGCTGGCCAGACGGTGGCGATCGTCGGACTGGGCTTTCTGGGACGCGCGACCGCCCAGCTGTGCCGCGCAGCAGGCGCGAACCTCGTCGAAATACGCCGGGGCGACGAGCCGGACGGAGAGTTCGAGCGGGTGATCGAGTGCGCGGGCACGCAGGAGGCCCTCGACACCGCCGCGTGCCTCGTCGCCACTCGCGGTCGGCTGGTCATCGCGGGGTACCACCAGGACGGCCCGCGCACGGTCGACCTCCAGTCCTGGAACTGGCGCGGCCTCGACGTCGTCAACGCGCACGAGCGCGATCCGCTGGCGGTCATCGCGGCGATCGAGGAGGCGGCGCGCCTGGCCGCCGCGGGGATCCTCGACCTGGCTGCGCTCGCCACCCACCGCTTCCCCCTCGAGCGACTGGGCGAAGCCTTCGAGGCGGCGCGAACCCGGCACGATGGTTTCGTCAAGGCTTGGGTGGCGCCGTGACCGCCGTCGCGACCCGGCCCCGGATCGGCTTCCTCGGCCTCGGCTGGATCGGGCGTAACCGTCTCGAGGCGCTGGAGCGAAGCGGAGTCGCGGAGATCGGCGCGATGGCCGACCCGGCGCTGCCGGAGGCGCTCGACCGGCTCGACGAGTTGCTGCAAGAGGAGCTCGACGGGATCGTGATCGCGACTCCGAGCGCGCTCCACGCCGCCCAGGCCGAGGCGGCTCTCGAGCGCGGGCTCTCCGTCTTCTGCCAGAAGCCGCTCGGACGGAGCGCAGCCGAGGTGAAGCGAGTGGTCGAGGTGGCACGACGCGCGGATCGGCTACTCGGAGTCGACCTCTCGTACCGTCACGTTCAGGCTGTGCGGGCGGTGGTGGAAGCAGTCCGCTCCGGGCAGCTCGGCGAGGTCTTCGCCAGCGACCTCGTCTTCCACAACGCCTACGGCCCCGACAAGGACTGGTTCTACGATCGGGAGCTCTCCGGCGGTGGTTGTGTGATCGACCTCGGCCTCCATCTGGTCGACGTCGCGCTGTGGGCGCTCGGTGACGAGGTGACGCACGTCTCGAGCCGGCTGCGCGGAGAGCCGGTGGAGCAGTTCGCGGTCGCCCAGCTGGAGCTCCTGGGAGGCGCCGTCGTTCGTCTCGCCTGCTCGTGGAACCTGCAGGCCGGCCAGGACTGCGTCTTCGAGGCATCGTTTTACGGCACCGAAGGCTCGGCGTCGGCCCGGAACGTCGATGGGTCGTTCTACGCGTTCCGCGCGGAGGTCGCGCGCGACGGCACGCGCACGAGCCTGGCCGAGCCGCCCGACGATTGGGGAGGCCGGGCGCTCGTCGAATGGGCCCAGCATCTGGCCGTGGACGGACGCTTCGACCCACGGGCGGCGCAGCACGTGCGGGTGGCGGAGGTGCTGGACGCGATCTACGGGAGGGCTCCGTGAGGGTCCTGCTCGCGATAGACACGATCGGCGGTGTCTGGACCTACGGCCTCGAGCTGACGCGGGCACTCGCTCGCCACGGGATCGAGGTCGTGCTTGCCGGGCTCGGCAACCCGCTGAACCCCGAGCAGCGGCGCGCCGCGCTCGAGTCGTCGGCGGCACGCGTCTACGCCTTCGAGTGCGAGCTCGAATGGATGGAGCACCCCTGGGGCGACGTGGAGCGATCGGGCGACTGGCTGCTCGAGGTTGCGGCCGAGACGGACGCCAACCTCGTCCACCTGAACACGTTCGCGCACGGCGGGCTGCCCTGGCCGGTGCCGGTGGTGGTCGGCGCGCACTCCGACGTGCTCACCTGGCACGAGGCCGTGCGGAGCGAGCCTGCCGGCGCCGAGTGGGACGAGTATCGCGAGGCCGTGAGCGCCGGTCTAGTTGGTGCGGATGCGGTCGTGGCCCCCACCGAGGCGATGCTGCGCGACCTCGAGCGCAACTACCGCTTTCCCTGCGAGCGGCGTGCGATCCCCAACG
>Ga0126306_10001188_pt1 | contig 13699 bp, 12 predicted proteins | sample Plot27_FD_92592 | JGI IMG/M metagenome (GOLD analysis project Ga0126306, IMG submission 92592) | Serpentine soil microbial communities from UC McLaughlin Reserve, CA, USA - Plot27 | ecosystem: Environmental > Terrestrial > Soil > Grasslands | place: USA: UC McLaughlin Reserve, Lake County...
CGCACGCGCCGTCGCGGCGGCGACGCCAGCCGCGTTGTGCCGCCACGAGTCCTCCGCACGACGCTGGTACCGAGGCTGCGACCAACCCCCGGGCGCGTTGCGCTCGATCTCGTCGTCCGGACCTTCGACGACGACGCTGTGCGACACGATGCCGCCAGGCGTGGAGCTGACGATCTCCGCACCGGTGCGGTCCGTCACCACCAGGACGTGGGCCGGCTGGCTCTGCCGGAAGGCCAGCAGTGGCAGCAGGTGAGCAGGGGCGGCGAACCTGGCGATGTCGCGCCCTTCGAAGCCCCGCATCGGCACAGCGAGGAGGAGGGTGCCCGCAGCGGCGAAGAGCCCCAGCCCGACCGCGCTGGGCGTGGCCGGCACCACGTGCCAGGTCAGCGCCGCGACGGAGGCGGGGTCGGCGCCCTCGCGGGAGAGCCGCTCAGTAACCGCCTGCCAGCGCAGCGGCAGGTCGAGTCCCGGATCCGAACCGGTGTCCGGCTGGAGTCCGATGTAGACACTCGCGATCGGGTCGGCCCGGCGCGCGAGGCGGCGCAGCACGTCATCACCCATGCCGACAGCCATGGCGTTCACAATCATGTCCTTCTCCTCCCGCATGGCGGCGCTGGGGCCCGAGCCGGCCGCGTCTGGGACTCGTCCAGTCGACTCCGCGAAACGGCGCCGGGGGCAGGGACAGAGGTCAGGGCGCGGGGGGCCGAACGGCCCGTCGCCGGATGACCCGGGACCCTGCCGGGAGCCGCGTGCTCAGCCCATGCTCGACGCGACAGGGACAATGACGGGAAAGGGGACGGCCGTGACACACCGGTCTGTTCGAGAGGTGATGACCCGCGACGTGATCACCGTGGGTGAGGACGCCGGCTACAAGACTGTCGCCGACCTACTCGCGGTCCGAGAGATCAGCGCCGTACCGGTCGTGGATGACGCTGGGCACGTGGTCGGCATCGCGTCTGAGGCCGACCTGTTGGCGAAGGTGGAGTTCGAGGGAGGCGCCGAACCGGCCCCGATCCTGGGGCGGCGCCGCAAGGCTCATGACAGGGCTACCGGCACGACCGCGGGCGAGATCATGACCAGCCCGGCTGTCACGACCGGACCGGACGCCTCTGTGGTCGAAGCGGCCAGGGTCATGGACCGGGCCCGGGTCAAGCGGTTGCCGGTCGTGGATCCGGACGGCCAACTCGTCGGCATCGTGAGCAGGCGCGACCTGCTCAGTGTCTTCCTCCAGCCCGACGAGGGGATCCGCGACGAGATCCTCAGCGACGTGTTCCAGCGCGTGCTGTGGGTGCAGCCGCCTCAGGTGTCCGTCGAGGTGAGCGACGGCGTCGTGACGCTGGCCGGTGAGCTGGAGCAGAAGAGCCTGGCCGAGATCGCGGTGCGGCTGAGCCGCGCTGTCGACGGGGTGGTCGACGTCGTGGACCACCTCCGCTACCGGCTCGACGACACCAAGGTTCACATCGACAACCCGCTGATGGGCCGGATCTAGGTAGCCGGCGGGCGGCCAGAGATGATCGCGGTCGTCGGCGCGGGAGCCATGGGAGCAGCTCTGGCAGCTCACTTCTCGCGCGGGGGCAATGAGTCCGTGCTGCTGGCCACGGAGTTCGACCGGCCGGTGATCCAGGCGTGGCGCGAAGGGCTTCCGCATCCTGCCCTCGGCGTGGTGATCGGCCACGAGGTCGAATGCCGGCCGCCGGGAGAGTGGTCGGCGGTCCTGCCAGGCGCAGACATCGTGACCGTCGCCGTCGCAAGCCATGGTCTCCGTCCCATCCTCGCGGCAGCCGCCCGCCACGCCCCTTCCAACGCTGTGTGGCTGCTCGCCACCAAGGGGTGGCAGCGCGAGACGCTGCTCGCCCCCTCCGAGGTGGCCGTCGACGTACTCGGTAGCGAGGCCCGCATCGTGGCACTCGGCGGGCCGGGGATCGCGGCGGAGCTGGTCGCAGGATCGCCGACCGCGCTGATCTCCGCCTCCCGGGACGCCGGCGCGCGCAGGATGGTCGCGCGAGCGCTCACCTCGCCCACGACCCTGGTCGCGACGACGAGCGACGTCGCCGGGGTGGAGACGTCATCGGCCTACAAGAACGTGGTCGCCATCGCGGTGGGCATCGCGCAGGGCATGTCTGAACGCTTCATCGAGAGCGCGCTGGTGCGTGCGTTCGCCAACGCGCGGGCGGCGATGTTCGCGCAGGGGATGGTGGACATGATGGGGCTAGTGGAGGCGCGGGGTGGTCACGCCAGCACTGTCGTGGGCCTGGCCGGATCCGGGGATCTCTACGTGACCTGCATCAGCGGTCGTAACGGCCGCTTCGGTCAGCTTCTCGGTTCGGGCGCAACGCCGGAACAGGCCCTGCGTTCGATCGGCAGCACAGTGGAGGGTGTCGCGAACACCGAGGTCGCTCTCGGACTGGCAGCGCGGTACTCCCTGGATCTGCCTACCGCGCGCGCCGTCGACCTCGCGCTGCACCAGCAGCTGACGCACGAGCACGGGCTGCAGCAGCTGCGTCGGCTGTTCATCACCGCGATGAGGTCCGGCGCCCGCCAGGGTGCGCGGCGATGAAGCTGACGCGGGGCGCACCGCTGCTCGAGGCGACGGTTCGGCGCCGGCGCCGCCTGTCCTGGCTGCAGGCCCTCGCGCTGGTCGCCATCGTCACGATCTCCGTGGTGCTGACCGGGGCGGTGGTCGTGACCCGCACCGACCCCGGGCGGTACCCGGATCTGGAGACAGGGCTGTGGTGGGCCGTCACCACGGTGACCACTGTGGGCTATGGGGACTTCGTCCCCGCCAGCACCGCTGGCCGGATGGTGGCCGCCATACTGATGTTCGTGGGCATCGGGTCGTTCACCTTCCTCACCGCGGTCGCGGCGTCGGCGATCGTCGTGGGGGAGGTGGGCGAGGGGGAGCGTCGGATCGAGGCCGAGGAGCGTGAGATCGAGCGTGAGCAGGGCGAGGTGCTTGCTCATCTCCGCGAGATTGACGCCCGCCTGGAGCGGATAGAGAGGAGGCTGTGATGCCATTGAGCCGCGTCGCAGTGCCGCGCCTACCGGTCGCAAGACTAGAGTCCGTCATCGGTCCCGAGCGGCTGACGGAACTGATTGAGGCGGCGGCCCGCTTCCGGCAACGACTCGCCGGCCGGTCGGTCTGGAATATCAACTCGACGGCCGTCGGCGGCGGCGTGGCGGAGATGCTCCAGGCGCTCGTCGGGTACGTCGAGGACCTGGACATCGATATCCGCTGGCTCGTGATCAGCGGCGACGCCGAGTTCTTCGCGGTGACCAAGCGGTTGCACAACCGGATCCACGGAGAGCCCGGCGACGGCGGCAGCCTTGGTGCCCGGGAGGCCGGCCATTACGGCGAGGTACTAGCGGGACACGCCTCGGCCCTGTCAGACCAGATCCAGCCCGGCGACCTGGTGCTCCTGCATGATCCGCAGACCGCGGGCCTGACCGCGCCGCTGGTCCAGCTGGGCGCCCGGGTCGTGTGGCGCTGCCACATCGGCGCAGACGCCCAGAACCACGTGACTGCGAGCGCGTGGGAGTTCCTCGGGCCGCACCTCTCGCGCGCCGACGGGTATGTCTTCTCCCGGCGGCAACACGTTCCGCCTTGGGTGCCGGGACCGGCGACGTGGATCATCCCGCCGTCGATCGATCCGTTCTCGGCGAAGAACCAGGACCTCGACTGGCCCACGGTTCGGGCGATCCTGGCCAGGATCGGCATCCTCGACGGCACGCCGACGCCCGCCTCGGCACGCTTTACGCGGCGCGACGGATCGCCTGGCGAGGTGGAGCGCCAGGCCTCGCTGGTGGTCGAGGAGCTTCCCGGCCCCGACGACCGCCTTGTGGTGCAGGTCTCGCGGTGGGACCGGCTCAAGGACATGCTCGGCGTCCTGCGCGGGTTCGCCGAGCACGTCGCACTGTCCGGTCCCGGGTACCTCGTGCTGGCAGGGCCGTCGGTCGCCGGAGTGAGCGATGATCCCGAGGGCCTGGCCGTGTACGAGGAGTGCCTCGCGGAGTGGCGCAGCCTGCCGGCCGGTGCCCGCCGCCGGGTGATGCTGGCGACCCTGCCGCTCGACGACGTCGACGAGAACGCCGCGATGGTCAACGCACTTCAGCGGCACGCCACCGTCATCGTGCAGAAGAGCCTCGCCGAGGGATTCGGGTTGACGGTGGCCGAAGGCATGTGGAAGGGCCGGCCGGTCGTCGGCTCGGCTGTGGGCGGGATCCAGGATCAGATTGCCCGCGACACCGGGATTCTGCTGCCCGACAGCACCGACCTCGCGGCGTTCGGCAAAGCCGTGCGGGAGCTGCTCGACCGCCCCGACCTGGCCGAGCAGATAGGCACGGCGGCGCGGGCCCACGTCCGTGACCACTTCATCGGGGACATCCACCTGCTCCGCTACGCGCAGCTATTCAACACACTGATCGGCTATCAGTAGCGGCCGGCCTCCCCATCGTGGCCGGCTCCGCCCGACCTGCCTGCGGGAACCGGACTTTCGGTGAGAACGCGGCCGCTCGCGCCCGTTGTATGGACAGAATCCCCGAAAGTCCGGTTCACGAGCCGTACCTGTTGTGGTAGTCGCCTCACTGTTGGCCGGTCGGTGCCCCGGTGGGCCGGTTCTCCGGCGCCTGCGGGGCGACCGGACCCGGAGTTGGCGCCGCGGGCTGACCGGACGAGCCGGGTGGGCCGCTGAGGCGGCGACCCAGCCCAATCGCGCCCAGGACGACCAGCGCGATGCCGAGCGCGATCAGCAGCAGGCCACCGATGAGAAGGCCGACCCCGAGCCCAACCAGAGACGGTGCCTTGGCGCCGACGTCGACCTTCGCGCGAACCCCCGGGCTGCCGTCCGCGCGAGCGATGACGAGAGCCCACTCGCCACTCCGCGGCCGCCAGGTCACCGTCTGGGTGCCCGAGCCACTGGCCGACGCGACCCAGAAGGCCTGCTCTCCTGGGGTTCCGGCCGACGCTTCGCCGTCCTCCCGCTGGTATCGCACGCCGTCGTCGTCGATATCCCGCAGTTGATCGTGCGCCACGCCGCGCAGCCAGTTGTCGACATCGGTCTCTCTCGCGATGCCGACGAACAGCGGGCGGCCGTCGGTCTCGGTGGCGCGGGTCCGGAGTTATCCGAAATCGTTCTCGGCCCATGTTCCGAGGCCCCGGTCGATGTCCAGGTTCACGTCCTCGGCTGTGATCGCGGCCGTGTCGGTGGCAAGTGTTCGGTCGGACGTGGTGTAGTAGCCGGCGCTGTCGCGATGCCCGTTCAGCCAGAGGGCGCCCACTCCCACGACGCTCAGGGCCGCTCCGGGGACGAACAGCAGAAGCCCGGCGATAAGGGCGATCACGGGTCCGGCGACGCTGCGCCGCACGGGGGACGCCCCGCCCGGCCGGCCAGCCACCGGGGCCTCACCGGCCGGCACCGGGACGTATCCTGGCGCGTGATCCGTCGGCTGCGGGCCGCGCGGGCCCACCGGCTCGTCGCCGCCCTGGTCGAGCCGGAATGGCGGATAACGGTCGGTCATCAGCGCCGCATACGCGAGGACCCGCAGTCCCCACCGGTTGATTCCCATTACGAGGTCGTACAGGCCGCGCGGGTACCTGGTCGTGAACAACAGCGCGATGGCGGCGAAGAACACGCACAGCCCGATAAGCCCGGGGCCGGTGGAAGTCCACTGCGACCGTCCGGAGTCGGCCTGGGTCGATACGGCCCACGCCGCGCCCTGAGTAAGGATGGCGAGGATCAGGTAGTGCGGAATGGCGAGCAGCCACCATTTCACCAGTACGAGGCCGCGCGACAGGTGCTCGGGGTATGCGATGTCCACGGTCGCGGGATAGTCAGGCACCTGCGCGAGCGTGAAAGGCGGGTACCGGTCGGTGCCCAGCGCGCTGTAGCCGTAGTAGGACACCCGCCAGCTCCAGCGGATCACGCCGAGGTTGAAATCGAACAGGGCCCTCGGATACCGCCCGGTGAACAGCACCGCGAAGAACACCACCACCGTCACGAGGAAGAACGCCAGCCACAGGAAGGCCAGCACGATGAAGTGGGGAATCAGGAGGATCCACTTCACCAGCCATAGCCATCTACTGACGGGCTCGTCCAGCCGAGCCCTGACGGACACCGGATAGCCTTGGTCCGCCACACTGATATCGGTCATCGTCCCTCCTTGGGCTTTCGACTCCGGATCTGGCGGCCATGCTTCGTTGGCCGCTTCTCGGGCAGCCGCTCCTCTCCAGCGTTGACCGGACCCCGTCGGGACAAAGGGGCCTCTGGGCCCTGCCGGTCGGGACGATGGTCCCGTCGGTCCCGTGGTGGGTCGCCGCCGCGACGGCTCGCCAGCAGGGCGCGCACGAGTCCACCGTCCAGCACCTGATGCCGCCACGCCAGCAGGTCCGCCCCCGCACTCGTCAGGTGGCGGGGCAGGCGGCGTCGATGAGTGTCTTCGCGGCGGCCTTGGCAGCCAGCGGTGCGGCGGAGTCGGCATCGAGGACGCCTGCGGCCAGGCCGCCGTCGACGAGCAGAGTGAGCTGACGGCCGAGCAGCTCGGGGTCGGCGGCGCCGGCGCGGCGGGCCAGGTCGCTCACCCAGACGCGAACGACGTTCTTGTGCTCCACCGCGCGGGCGTGCACATCGGTGCCGGCGCCGCTCTCTGCGGCGGTGTTGATGAAAGCGCAGCCGTGGTAGCCCTCGCGGCGGCCGGCTGAGCCCAGCGCGTCGAACATGCCGACGAGCTGGTCGCGCGGAGCGTCGCCGGCGGCGCGGGCGGCCGCCCGTAGCTGCCCGAACCAGGCCTGGTCGACCTTGTCCAGGTACGCCAGGATCAGGTCGTCCTTGCGCGGGAAGTGCTTGTACAGCGTCGCCTTGGCCACGCCGGATTGGGCGATGACGGTGTCCACGCCGACGCCGCGGGGTCCGTGTGCATAGAAGAGCCGGAACGCGGTGTCGAGAATGCGTTCGCGGGCCGGCTGGGCCGTGCCTGCCTGGCTCATCGGCTGTCACCTCCAGGTTGCCCTAGGTCTCACATCCTACAGACCGGTCTGTCTGGCAGCCCCGTGCTGGGAGCATAGAGAAACGCAGTGAACGAGTCACTAGGCGGTAGACAGACCTGTCTGTTATGTTGAACGACACTGAGCAGCCCATCCACGAAGACCGCAATGAGCACCGCGGTGAAGAGCGCGGTCCTTGGCAACAGGAATGGCCAGGCCGTCGCCCCGCGGCGACACGATCCCTCGGAGCAGCAAGGAGTCAGCCATGGCTGACACACCCCCCATGGCCGGTAGGAACATGCTGGTGACGGGCGGCACCGGCGGCATCGGCAAGGCCACCGCGACAGGGCTCGCCGCCTTGGGCGCCCGGGTCGGCGTCACCGGCCGAGAGCGCGCCCGTGCGGAGGCCGCCGCGGCGGATATCCGCGCGGCGTCGGGCAATCCAGCTGTCGACGTCTTCACTGCCGACATGTCAGCTCAGGCCGAGGTGCGCCGGCTGGCCGGCGACGTACTCGACGCCTACCCGCGGCTCGACGTTCTGGTCAACAACGTGGGTGGGTTCTGGGCCCACCGGCACGTCACCGCCGACGGCCTGGAACACACCTTTGCGGTCAACCACCTCGCGCCGTTCCTGCTCACCGGGCTGCTGCTGGATCGGCTCAAGGCCAGCGCCCCGGCCAGGGTTGTCACCGTCTCATCGGGCGCGCAGGCGATGGGCCGTATCGACTTCGACGATCTGCAGGGCGAGCGGGGATACTCCGGGCAGCGCGCCTACAACCAGTCGAAGCTGGCCAACGTGATGTTCACCTACGAGCTGGCGCGCCGTCTCGAGGGCACCGGCGTCACGGCGACAGTGCTGCACCCCGGCGTCGTGCGCACCGACTTCGGCGCCGAGGATCAGGCGCCGTTCTTCGCTGTCATGAGCCCGGTGCTGCGCCCGTTCATGAAGAGCCCCGCCAGAGGCGCGGCCACCTCCATCTACCTCGCCTCCTCTGCCGACGTCGAAGGGGTCACTGGCCAGTACTTCGCCAACCGCAGACCCCGGACCTCCAACAAGTCCTCATACGACACGGTGGCGGCAGGCCGCCTCTGGCAGATCAGCGCCGACCTGGTCGGCCTGACCGCCACCGCCTAGACCCTCGAAAAGGAGCCCGTCGTGAACGTCGGCGTACACGTGGTCAACTTCGCCCTGCCGGGCGGGACCTCCGCGATCGGCCCGACCCTGGCGCAGGTTGGGCACGCCGCCGAGGAGGCTGGCGTGAGCAACCTGTCGGTGATGGATCACTACCTTCAGCTCGGATGGACGGGCGCCGGCGTCGACGCACCAATGTTGGAGGGTTACACCACCCTGGGCTTCTTGGCCGCGCAGACCAGCACGGTGGAGCTGCAGCTGCTCGTCACCGGCGTCACCTACCGGCACCCTGGCCTGCTCGCGAAGATCGTATCCACATTGGATGTGCTCTCCGGAGGGCGTGCCGTGCTGGGCCTGGGCGCGGCCTGGTACGAGCGCGAGCACGCCGCGTTCGGCGTCCCCTTCCCTCCGGTGGCCGAACGTTTCGAGCGGCTGGAAGAGACGCTGCAGATCATGCACCAGATGTGGAGCGACGACGACGGGCCCTTCGAAGGCAAGCACTACAGGCTGGCCGAGACCCTCAATTCGCCGCAGCCGCTGAGCCGCCCGCGCCCGCTGATCATGATCGGTGGGTCGGGGGAGAAGAAGACCCTGCGCCTGCTCGCGCGCTACGGCGACGCCTGCAACCTGTTCGCCCAGCCTCAGGCCGGTCCCGCGCAGGTGCGGGCGAAACTCGACGTCCTCGCCGGGCATTGCGACCGCGAGGGCACCGACTTCGAGCGCATCCGCAAGACCATCCTCTGGGTCGGGCCGCTCGCCACCGACGCCGAGGGCGGCAGGGCCTTCGCCGAGCAGATGGCCGGGTACGCCGAGGTCGGCATCGAGGAGGTGCACGTCATGCCGGTCGGCGACGACCCGGTCGGGTTCATCCGCGGTCTCGGTGAACACGTCGTGCCACACCTCGACGCTGTTCGATGAGCCAGCTGGCGGTCCGGTCACCAGCAGTGCTCAGGGCACCGAGGTTCTCCCAGCTACCTCGCCTGGTAGCCCGGGCAGGCCTAGTTCCTGTTGGAGTTCATGCTTGAGAGTCGGCAGATCAGGGCAGTGATCCGGGTCGGCTATCACCGTGACGGCGAGCCTGCCGGCGTAGGAGAGCGCACCGAACGAGACCGTGACATTTCCCGTCGTCGTGGGCACCGCCATGACGTCGGTGATGGGCGCACCGAGGAACGACAGGCGCGAATCGGGGCCGGGAACGTTCGTCACGAACGTGGTCACCAGTCGCTGGTGGTCGACGAAGAAGCGGAACAGGCCAAGCCGCGCAAGAATGCGAAACGCGGGCCCCAGCAACGCGGCCGAGGCGGCCCGGGGTGCCTGCTTGCGGTTCCGGGTGATGCGGATGGTGCTATTCAACCGCTCCAGCGGGTCGAGTGTCGTGGGAATGGCCATGGGGATCACGCCCACCTCGTTACCGAGGTCCGTGGCGGTGGCCGCACGTCGCGCCGAGACGGGCACGGAGATGACGACCGTATCGACGAACTCGCCGCGGCGCCGCAGCACCGCGCCCAGCGCCCCGGCGACGGTGGCCAGCAGTACGTCGTTGACCGTCCCGCCGTGCGCGTGCGCCAGTTCCCGGACAGCGGTCAGATCCGCGTACGCGACCGTCAGACGCCGCCGTGGCCCGATCGGTTGGTTCAGCGAAGACCGCGGTCGGCGGGTCGTTCCGGCCGCTCTCAGCTCGCTGAACGCGCCCCGGAGCCGGCGCAGGTTCGAGGGGAGGGCTGGCACCGCCCGAAGGCGGCCGAGGAACGCGTCGCGGAAGAGATCGCCGCCCGATGGTGCGCGCCTCGGGAAGGGGGAGTCGGCAGGGGTCGATGCGCCGTCGACCAGCTGTGCCAGGATGGCCAGACCTCCGATCCCATCCGCGAGGACATGGTGGAACACGACGATCAGCGCGGCGCGTCCGTCCGCCAGACCGGTGACGAGAGTCGCCGCCCACAGCGGCCTCGCTCGGGACAGCCGAGCCGTTGCGGCCTCGGCCGCGACAGCGAGCAGCGCCTCGGTGTCTCCCGGTGGTGGGCAGGGGAGATGGCCGACATGGTGCCGGATGTCGAACCGCGGATCGTCGACCCAGACCGGACGGCCGCATCCCGGCGGTGGACGCAGCAGCCGCTGACGGAGCCGGGGCACAGCTGAGATGCGTTCGGCGATCGCCGCACGGACCGCGGGCAGGTCCAGGGCGGCTCGCCCACCCAGCACGAGAACCGCGGCCACCTGCATCGGGGCCCGGTTCGTATCGGAGGCGAGCTGCATGAGGTCGTCCGCGCTCACACGCTCGATGCGGCCTGGCATGAGGAACCACCTCTCGGGCGACGACGGCTGAATCGCTGCAGATGGTCGATGACCCGCTCCCTCTACTTGACGGTGTGGTGGCTGCCGGCGGCAGGGCCAGCGGTCATGTTCCCGTCGGGACTTCTGGCCGTAGTCCCCGCGCTCGATAGGGCGGAGGAGCCCGGCTGGGGCCGAACTACCCGCGACGGGGGGTCGGCCGGCCTACCGCGCCGGCGTGCGGGCCAGGAATGGTGAGGTTGTGATGGCGACCGAGTGAGGTGGTTCGTGTCTGTTGGCCCTGAGAACGAAGCCCGCGCGGGACACGGTGCGTTCGTGTCGACACAGGAGACCCACACTGCGGTGGTCTTCCTCATCGGCGACCGTGCGTACAAGCTAAAGAAGCCGGTGGATCTGGGTTTCCTGGACTTCAGCACCCGGGAGCAGCGGCGGGCGGTGTGCCTGCACGAGGTCGAGCTCAATCGCAGGCTCACCCCCGACGTCTATCTCGGCGTGGCCGACGTCCGCGACCCGGACGGCGCGCTCTGCGATCACCTGGTGGTGATGAGGCGGATGCCGCCCGATCGGCGGCTGGCCAGCCTCGTCCGCGGCGGCGCACCGGTGCACGACCAGCTGCGGGGGCTGGCGCGGCTGCTCGCGGCGTTCCACGCCCGTGCACGGCGTGGCCACGAGATCTCCGCCGAAGGCAGCCGAGATGCCATCCTGCACCGTTGGACGGACAGCTTCCACCAGGTGCGTCCGTTCCGCGGGACAGCTCTCGACGAGGACCTGGCCGACGAGATCGAGACGAGGACGGTCGACTTCCTCGCCGGCCGCGAGCCATTGTTCACCGAGCGGATAGCGGCAGGGCGGATCGTCGACGGCCACGGCGACCTGCTCGCCGATGACATCTTCTGTCTCGACGACGGGCCACGGGTACTCGACTGCATCGAGTTCGATGATCGCCTGCGCTGGCTCGACGGCCTCGACGACGCCGCGTTCCTCGCGATGGACCTCGAGCAGCTCGGCGAACCCGAGCTCGCCGACAGCTTCCTCGACTGGTATGCCGAGTTCGCCGCCGACCCAGCGCCCGCCTCGCTCCGCCACCACTACATCGCCTACCGGGCGTTCGTCCGGGCGAAGGTGGCGTGTCTGCGCCATGGGCAAGGAGACCCGTCGGCCAGCGCCGACGCGACACGGCACGCCGACCTGACGGTGCGCCATCTGCGTGCGGGTGCGGTGGCGCTCGTCCTGGTCGGCGGCCTGCCGGGTACTGGCAAGTCGACCCTGGCCGGCCGCCTCGCCGACCGGGTCGGGGCGGTGCTGCTCTCCAGCGACCGGCTGCGCAAGGACCTCGCCGGGATGGCGCCGGACACACCTGCGGCGGCCCCCTATGGGCAGGGCATCTACGAGCCGAAGCGGACCGAGCAGACGTACGCGGAACTGCTGGCTCGAGCCGAGAAGCTTCTCGAGCGGGGCGAGACCGTTGTCCTCGATGCCTCGTGGATCCAGGCCACCCACCGCGAGCTGGCCCACGCCGTCGCTGCCCGGACGCACAGCACTCTCGTCCCACTTCGCTGCGAGGCCAGCCCCGAGGTCGCCGCCGCACGGCTGCGCCGACGGACCCGCGCGGTGTCGGACGCGGATGAGCGCATAGCCGCGGCCATGGCCGCCCGCGCCGAGCCATGGCCCGACGCCTCGACGGTCCGCACCAACGCGGTCCCCGACCAATCCGTAGAGGATGCCATGGCGGTCCTCCGGCAACGGTCCCGCCCAGGCAGGCGTCGGCCTGCCTCTACAGAGCTGCACGGGCTGTCAGGCGAGTCCTAGGGAGGCGATTGGTAGCTGCACCGCAATGACCGCCCGTTCGGTCAGGCTCGCCGCGGCCAGCCGGACCGACGTCGAGGATCACCTCGCGAGGGCGCCGCGACCCTCTGCCGAGGTGGTGCGTGCCTCCTACTGGACGCCGCGTCGCACCTGCGCGGTAGGGCCGGCGGTCACGTCCCCGGCGGGACGCCTGTCCGCGGATCGGCTCGGCCGCATGCCGAAGAGAAACCGGGTGACTGGCGTGCGCCGCACCAGCAGGTCGTACGCCGATGGAGTATGTAGAGCGGCAGAACGGCCTCGCCAAGGTATGCGTAGAGCCGCCGGCCGCGAGACGCGCCGGGCACACGCGGGTCTGCCCCGGCAGTCCCGGCCTGGGTGTGTGACGGCCGCCTGCGGCGGTCGAGCAGCCCGAGGATCGCGACCACCCAGCACCAGCCGGCCGCTCCGAACAGAGCTCGGCCACCAACGGCGACCGACCCGGCGCCGGTGAACGGGTCGCCGCCCGCATCGGCGACCGCGACAAAGGCCGCGCCGGCAGCCGCGAAGAGGACGATGCCGAGCACGGCGGCGACGACGCCGTCGCGACGCATGGCGGCCAGTGCCCTGTCATCGGCCCGCCATCATCTGCGCGCTTGGGGTCGCGAAATGCGTGCTCGCGGTCTAGCACTCGAAGCTCGGACGAACCGAGAGCCTCGTCGGTGGCGCGCTAGGTTGCGGAGTGCATCGGCAGGGCGCCGAGGTCGGCCACCGCTTTGCACGGGGTCTCGATCGGGATCCGCGGGCGCTACCGCAGCTGGTCGCGGCGGCGTGTCAGGTAGGCAATCTCGGCGGTGTTGCCGGCCAGCTCGATGGCTTTGTCGTATGCAGCGCGCGACTTCTGAGTGCGGCCCAGCCGGCGCAACAGGTCGGCGCGGGTGGCGTGGTAGGCGTGATAGCCGGCCAACTTGTCGTCGAGTTGGTCGATGGTCGCCAATGCCACCTGTGGGCCGTCCAGTTCGGCCACCGCGATGGCTCGGTTGAGGGCGATGATCGGCGAGGGGTCGAGGCGGACGAGCTGGTCGTAGAGGGCGAGGACCTGTGACCAGTCGGTGTCGCGCATGTCGGGTGCGGAGGTGTGTACGGCGTTGATCGCTGCGAGGATCTGGTAGCGGCCCGGAGCCACCCCGGCGGCCAGGCGCTCGCGCACGAGTCGATGGCCTTCGGCGATCAGCGCCGCGTCCCAGGACCCACGGTCCTGCTCGTCGAGGGGGACCAGTTCGCCGCTGACGGAAACCCGGGCGGTACGGCGGGCCTCGGTGAGGAGCATCAGCGCCAGCAGTCCGGCCGCCTCGCCGTCGTCCGGCATGAGGGCACGGATCAGGCGGGTGAGCCGGATCGCCTCGGCGGTCAGGTCGTGACGTACGGGATCGGTGCCGGGGCCGGTCGCCAGGTAGCCCTCGTTGAAGACGAGGAAGAGGACGGCGAGTACGCCGGAGACGCGGGCCGGGAGATCCTCC